>Ga0209062_1002561_pt1 | contig 23874 bp, 23 predicted proteins | sample Coa_R2_2_FD_187158 | JGI IMG/M metagenome (GOLD analysis project Ga0209062, IMG submission 187158) | Surface soil microbial communities from Centralia Pennsylvania, which are recovering from an underground coalmine fire - Coalmine... | ecosystem: Environmental > Terrestrial > Soil > Unclassified... | reverse complement strand
TTCGTTCACTTCGTCCACCACGCCAGTAAAGCTGGCAAATGGTCCTTCGGAGATGCGCACGGACTCGTTCTTCTCGAACTTAACTTTTAGCTTCGGCTTTTCCTTGCCTTCGGCCACGCGGTAGACGATCTGGTTCACTTCATCCTGCGACAGCGGCGTCGGATCATTCGCGGTTCCGACGAACCCGGTTACCCGGGGAGTCGACTTCACCACGTGCCAGACATGGTCACCTTCTCCGCCAGTACGAAATCCGGTGAGATCCATTTCCACCAGCACGTATCCGGGATAGAACATGCGTTCGGAGGTGTACTTCTTGCCGCCGCGCACCTCGGTGACTGCCTCGGTCGGGATCAGCACGCGACCGATCTTCCCCTGTAAGCCGAAGGCCTGAATACGCGACTCCAGCGACTCCTTCACCTTGCGCTCAAATCCCGAATAACTGTGGATGATGTACCACTTCATATTCGGATTCGACGGCGTGGTGTCCTGCGCACCTTCTGCGCCGCCAGGGGAAGGAACGCCCTGACCGCCGTTCTCTTCGTGTTTGTTTTGATCTTCCTGCATTAGCGTCTCTAGCCGGCGCCTATTTCACAAAGTAGTTGATTAACGCATTCACGCCGGTCTGAATGATCTTGTCGATGACGAAGAAGTACAGCGCGAACAGGAACACCGCAATAATCACGACGACCGTTGTCGACTGAACTTCCTTGCGCGAAGGCGTCGTCACCTTCTTCATTTCTGTGCGGACGTCCTGATAAAAGGATTTGATCCGCTGCGGCCAGGACTTCACCTGCCCAACGATGCCGCCTTCATTCGCGACTTGTATTGCTGCTGTCTTCGCCATGTGCTTTTACAACCTTTACTTTTCTCGGCGCCATTCGTCGCCAAAATCGAACTGGCAGGGGCGGAGGGATTCGAACCCCCAAGTCCGGTTTTGGAGACCGGCAGTTTAGCCGTTGAGCTTACGCCCCTCTATTACTAGGGCTCCGCAACGCTTTGCTGCTTCGCCCTCTCGCTCGACCACGCGCGACAGCGCGTTTCTCGCGATTCACCCACTCCGAAGTATTACTTCACTTCTTTGTGGTCCGTATGCTTGCGGCAGCGCTTGCAGAACTTGCTGAACTCCAGGCGCTCCGTCGTCGTTTTGCGATTCTTTGTCGTCGAATAGTTCCGCTCTTTGCAGACCGGACACTGTAACTGCACAATTTCACGAGGCATTTCTAACTCCCAAACTCTTCTGACTTACGAGGCGCGGGCGCCCTCGCCCGCGCGATTTCTGCAGCGCATTTCGCGCTCACAGCGCGGACAAGAATGCCCGCGCCACGCAAGCAACTAATCCAGAATCTCCGAAATCGTGCCGGCGCCTACCGTGCGGCCGCCTTCGCGAATCGCGAACCGGAGTCCCTTTTCCATCGCTACCGGCGTGATCAGCTCAATCTGCAGCTGCACGTTATCGCCTGGCATCACCATCTCGGTCCCCGCCGGCAGCTCCGCCACTCCCGTCACGTCCGTCGTGCGGAAGTAGAACTGCGGACGATACCCCTTGAAGAACGGTGTATGACGTCCCCCTTCTTCCTTCGACAGCACGTAGACTTCGCCCTTGAACTTCTTGTGCGGCGTGATCGACGCCGGCTTCGCCAGCACCATCCCGCGCTCTACGTCTTCCTTTGCCGTACCACGCAGCAGCAGTCCGGCATTGTCGCCCGCCATGCCTTCGTCCAGCTGCTTCTTGAACATCTCCACGCCCGTCACAACCGTCTTGCGCGTCTCCCGGAAGCCGACGATTTCAACTTCTTCGCCTACCTTCACCTTGCCGCGCTCGATTCGCCCCGTAACTACCGTTCCGCGTCCCGAGATCGAGAAGATGTCTTCGATCGGCATCAGGAACGGCTTGTCCACATCACGCGCCGGCAGCGGCACGTACTTGTCGACCGCTTCCATCAGCGCATCGATCTGCTTCTCCCACTTCTCTTCCCCGTTCAAAGCGCCCAGTGCCGACAGACGAACCACCGGCAGATCGTCGCCCGGGAACTGGTAGCTCTTCAGCAGCTCGCGTACTTCGAGCTCCACCAGGTCGAGCAGCTCGGCATCATCCACGGCATCGCACTTGTTCAGCGCCACCACGATGTAGGGCACACCTACCTGGCGCGCCAGCAGCACGTGCTCGCGCGTCTGCGGCATCGGACCATCCGTAGCAGCTACCACCAGAATCGCACCGTCCATCTGCGCCGCGCCGGTGATCATGTTCTTGATGTAGTCGGCGTGTCCCGGGCAGTCCACGTGCGCATAGTGCCGGTTCGGCGTCTCGTACTCGACGTGCGCGGTGGCGATCGTGATACCACGCTCGCGCTCTTCCGGCGCATTATCAATCGAATCAAAAGACCGGAACTGGATCTTCGGGTTGTGCTTCGACAGCACCTTCGTGATCGCCGCCGTCAGCGTCGTCTTCCCATGATCGATATGTCCGATCGTCCCCACATTCACGTGCGGCTTACTACGATCAAATTTCTCTTTCGCCATTGCTCTCTGCTCCTAATGCCTTACAGAATCTTGCTATTTCCCAACTGCCTTGCCCTGAACGCGGGCGATAATTTCTTCCGAAACCGAACGCGGTGCCTCTTCGTAACGCGCGAAATGCATTGAGAACGTCGCGCGCCCCTGGGTCGCAGAACGCATTTGCGTCGCATAACCGAACATTTCCGAGAGCGGCACGAACGAGCGGATCACCTGTGAACCAGCGCGATGCTCCATGCCTTCAATGCGGCCACGGCGTGAGTTCAGGTCGCCGATGATCGCGCTCATGAAGTCTTCCGGAACCACGACTTCAACGGCCATCACAGGCTCGAGCAACACCGGGCTAGCCTTGCGGGCGGCTTCTTTCAACGCCATCGATCCGGCGATCTTGAACGCCATTTCGCTGGAGTCGACATCGTGGTAGCTGCCGTCGTACAGAATGGCCTTCACATCGACCATTTCGTAACCGGCGAGCACGCCGCCTTCTAGGGCTTCCTTGATACCGTTATCGATCGGCTTAATGTATTCCTTCGGAACCGAGCCGCCGACGATCTCGTTCTCGAACTCGTAACCCTTGCCCGGGTTCGGCTCCAGCCGGATCTTCACGTGACCGTACTGACCGCGACCGCCGGTCTGGCGAATAAATTTGCCTTCCGCCTCGGAGTTCTTACGGATCGTTTCACGATACGCAACCTGTGGCTTGCCGACATTGGCCTCGACCTTGTACTCGCGCATCATGCGGTCGATGATGATCTCGAGGTGTAACTCGCCCATGCCGGAGATGATCGTCTGTCCGCTGTCCGGATCGGTGTTCACTCGGAACGTGGGGTCTTCCTGGGCCAGGCGCGAAAGCGCAAGACCCATCTTTTCCTGGTCGCCCTTCGTCTTAGGTTCGACGGCAACCGCAATCACGGGAGCCGGGAACTCGATCGACTCGAGCAGGATCGGATGATCTTCATCACAGATGGTATCGCCGGTGGTGACGTTCTTCAGTCCGACGCAAGCACAGATATCGCCTGCGTAGATCTCGTTGATCTCTTCCCGCTTGTTGGCGTGCATCTTCAGCAAACGTCCAATACGCTCGGTCTTGCGCTTCCCGGTGATGTACACGCCGTCGCCGGTCTTCAGATGGCCCGAGTACACACGGATGAACACGAGCTGCCCGACGAAGGGATCGCTCATGATCTTGAACGCGAGCGCGGAGAAGGGAGCGCTGTCCTCAGCGGGACGCTCGATCTCTTCGCCATTGTCGGGATTCTTTCCTTTAACCGGGGGGATATCAACTGGGGAGGGGAGGAAGTCGACGACCGCATCGAGCAGCGGCTGCACGCCTTTGTTCTTGAAAGCCGTTCCGCAGATAACCGGAAATACTTTGAGCGCGATGGTGCTCTTACGCAGCGATGCTTTCAACTCTTCGGGCGAGATGGTCTCGCCTTCCATGTACTTGTGCAACAGATCATCGTCGTTCTCGACGATGGATTCGACCATCTGGTTATGAAAGGCCTGCGCCTTCTTCACCAGGTTTTCCGGAATATCTTCGACCACGTACTCGGCGCCCATGGTCTCGTCCTTGTAAAGAACAGCCTTCATCGAAAAAAGATCGATGGCGCCTTTGTAATTCGATTCCTGCCCTACAGGCAGCTGAATCGCAACCGGACGAGCATTGAGCCGCTTGCGGATCGTATCCATAGCATGCTCAAAATCAGCGCCCGTTTTATCCATTTTGTTGATGAAGCAAATGCGCGGAACACCGTATTTATCGGCTTGCCGCCACACGGTTTCCGACTGGGGCTCGACGCCATGAACAGCGTCGAACACCGCGACCGCACCGTCAAGGACGCGTAGCGATCGCTCGACCTCGGCCGTGAAGTCCACGTGGCCGGGCGTATCAATAATATTGATTCGCACGTCGCGCCAGTTGCAGGTGGTAGCCGCGCTCGTAATGGTGATGCCGCGCTCCTGCTCCTGCTCCATCCAGTCCATCGTCGCCGTGCCCTCATGCACCTCACCGATGCGATGGGTCCGGCCCGTATAGAACAGGATGCGCTCCGTCGTCGTGGTTTTACCCGCGTCGATGTGAGCCATGATTCCAATATTCCGGCAACGTGCTAACGGAACTTGTCTCGCCACTTCTAGTCCTTTGCCGGCTCATAAAAAGAGGGCCGGCGCCTCACCCCAAAAAACAGTTGCTAGTTGTCAGTCGCTAGCAAAATCAAAATCAAAACAGCAGCTGCTACCACCGATAATGCGCAAACGCCTTGTTGGCTTCCGCCATGCGATGCACATCTTCGCGCTTCTTCACTGCACCACCACGGCCGTTGGCCGCATCGAGAAGCTCATTCGTGAGCTTGTCGGTCATGCCTTTTTCGGCACGAGCACGGGCATAGGTGATGATCCAACGAATTGCCAGTGAGGTACGCCGATCAGGATTGACTTCGACCGGCACCTGGTAGTTCGCGCCACCCACGCGGCGGGTTTTCACTTCCAGCAGCGGCTTAGTGTTCTCGACGGCCTTCTTGAAAATCTTGATCGCCTCGTCGCCGCCCTTTTCCTGCAGCTTCTCCATGGCGTCATAGAAAATGCCGGAGGCGGTGCTCTTCTTGCCCGCCCACATCATGGAGTTGACAAACTTCGTGACCAGCGTGGAGTTATAAACCGGATCGGATTCCGTTCCGCGCTTCGAAATGTGACCTTTTCTTGGCATATCTAAATCGCTCTCAGCTATCTGCTTTCGGCTCTCGGCACCACCGGAGCTAACTCAACAACTACCAACTAACTCTTCGGCCGCTTGGCTCCGTACTTCGAACGGCTCTGCTTGCGGTTCGCGACACCCACGGCGTCCAGCGTGCCACGCACAACGTGATAACGCACACCCGGCAGATCCTTCACACGGCCACCGCGGATCAGCACGATCGAGTGCTCCTGCAGGTTGTGACCAATGCCCGGGATGTAGGTCGTAACTTCAATGCCATTTGTCAGACGAACACGCGCAACCTTGCGCAGCGCTGAGTTCGGCTTCTTTGGCGTCTGCGTGTACACGCGCGTGCAAACACCGCGCTTCTGCGGCGACTGCTGCAGCGCAGGACTCGCCGTCTTGTACTTGGGGGCCGACCGGCCGCTCCGCACTAACTGATTGAAGGTAGGCACTCTTTGCTGCTCCTTTAAGCACAGCCCTCGCCCGCCACCCACCGGACGCACAATCCAGCCTGGTGGCGCCGCGATCGGGCGCGACTTCCTTGAACCTGGCTTATTTACGAGCCCGGCTGGCGCTTTTCACGCCATACTTCCCCCTGCGACGAGCGCACCGGAGAAATTGCTTCTTGAGATCAAGGCGGCGACGGTGGCTTCTGCGAACGAGAAACTCCGTTTCGTTCCCTGTTTCGCCTGCATACCCTCCGTAGGCCGGAGGAAGCGCAGGCACTTTCAGCGAGGTGACGCAGAACAGAAGCAAATCCGTTCTGGACTTACCCTTTAGAGCTCAGCTGCTTAGCGTCCAGGCAAAACCGGGGTGCTACAGGCAGGCTAAACTTACTCGCAGAACCATACAAATATAACAACTCAGACTGCGAGCGTCAATGCTGCTTTTGGAATCCCGAATGCGTCGAATCGATATTCTGAATTAACGTCGCGCAACCGCCCTGCCTGCAGTCTTCAGAACATCCGCCGCCTCCTGCACCCACCACCGCTCTTCACCTGTCATCCCGAGCGCAGCCAGGAAACCCTATCCACTGCAATCCCGCCGTTCTCAATTAGAGACGGAATTCAGGCAAAGGTCGCAAGCCGTAGACGTGATCGCAACGTACCGTCTTGCACTCGCTACCAGCTACCCCATCTATCGACTAGCCACCAACCACTAGCCACTTGTCACGACGAAAACGCTTCCTCGTACTCCTCCGGATCGATCCCGTGGTAAGTCAACGAGTGCTTCAGCCGGTTCCTGAGATCCGAAGGCGTGGACTCAATGAAGGCCCGAACCGCCGTCTCCATCGAGACTTCATCCTCGCCGTCATCGCTGGCAAGCCCTTCGGCGCGATGCGATGCAGTCTCCTGAACCTCCGGCCGGACAGGCGCCGGGATATCCCGCAACAACTCCTCTACGATCGAATTCGCTTCATCAGACCACTTCATCGTCATACCTGTTTCTTCTGTAAATCCTTCGCTACACTATCTAATACACCATTTATAAAGTTGACGGATTCCGGGCTGGAAAACTTTCGCGCGATTTCGAGCGCTTCGTTAATGATCACAGGCGCCGGAGTCCTCGGAAATCCCACAAACTCGGCCACCGCGGCGCGCATGACGTTCCGGTCCACGGCCGCCATCCGCTCCATACGCCAGTTCTCAGCATGGGTCTCGATCAACTTATCGATTTCGTCAGAGCGGTCGGTTGCCACGCGAAAAATATCGTCCGCAAACCCACGCACGCCTTCTTCGAGATCCTTACGCTCGCCCCAGAAGGTCTTCCGAACCTGCTCCGGAGATTGCTTTCCCATGTCTGCCTGGAAGAGCATCTGCAGAGCCAGTTCCCGGGATTTGCGTCTGGTACCCATTTTTCTTGGTGATTCGAGCCTTATTGCTTCGGCAGTATGCATCGAGAATTGGTTGAGGTCGCGTAGCTTGGTAGCTAGTCGCAAGTAGACGTATCGAACCCGAGCTACTAGCTACTGCAAATCACTGAAAACGACGGAGTGCTATCGTCCACTGGCTACCAGCTTCTTCTTCAACGACGCCATTTCCACCGCCGCCAGCGCCGCTTCCCAGCCTTTGTTACCCATCTTCAATCCTGCGCGATCGATCGCCTGCTCCAGCGTATCGCAGGTGAGAACGCCAAATCCGTGCGGCACTCCCGTTTCCTGTGCCGACTGTCCTATCCCCCGCGTGGCTTCATTCACGATGACGTCGTAGTGTGCCGTATCTCCACGCAACAGGCAGCCGAGCGCAACCAGGGCATCGTACTTGCCCTTCTCCGCCATTGTCCGGCAGGCGCTCGGAAGTTCAAACGCTCCCGGCACACGCACGATCTCAATGTCTTCAGCTTTCGCGCCAGTTCTTTTTAGGGCATCAATGGCCCCGGCAAGCAGACGTTCAGTAATGAATGAATTGAACCGGCTCACGACGATTCCAAAGCGCATCCCCGTGGAATCGAGTTCGCCTTCCGTCTGCTTGTGCCGCCAATCGGAATTGTAGGAGAAAACCGCGAGTTTCCCGTAGCCACCTGGAATCTCCAGCGCAAACATGCGCGCGCCCCAATCCTGATCAGCGATCTCCTCGGCTACTTTGAACCCGCGTCTCTGTGCAATTTCATAAAGCTGATCGGCGCTGTCACATTCAATGACCAGGTCGGCATCAGGAAAACCCTGGCCCATACCGATCTCAATGCCCGCTTCTGGAACTTCCAGCTTCATGCCCCGGCTGCGGCGCCCCTCCCACATCTCGCCGCCCGCGAGTCCCAGGGCAGAAAAAAACTCTGTGAGAGCCTTGTAATCCGCTTCCGATTTGGGAACCAGCAGCTTGTGAAAGGACTTGATCATCCAGAGACTGTTTTACCACAGAGACAAAAGACAATTCACAAACAAGAAACGGTATCGGGCAAGTGGAAGGTAATGAGAACCTTCAATCCGAGCGTAGCGAGGAATGTCATCCCGCGCGCCGCGAGGGAACCCTACCAGAGCACAGGCTCCAATGCGACCTACTCTGTGTCGCCAAACGTGAAACTCGAAACCCGAAACGGCTATTTGCCCTTGAACTCCGCCGCTCGCTTTTCCAGGAACGCCTTCGTCCCTTCGTTCTTGTCTTCCGTCGCGCAACTGACCGCGAACAACGTCGCTTCGAGGAAAAGTCCTTCCGACTGCGTCATCTCCAATCCCTTGTGGACGGCTTCCATCGCGTATTGCACGGCAAGAGGCGCATTGGCGATGATCTTGTGTGCAATCGCTTCCGCTCGCGGAATCAATTCAGCCGCAGCCACGACTTCATTTACCAGCCCGATCCGATGCGCCTCCTGCGCGGTGATCTGCTCGCCGGTGAGCACTAACTGCATGGCAGGTCCTTTACCGACCAGTCGTGGCAAACGCTGCGTTCCACCGTAGCCTGGGATGATTCCGAGCTTTACCTCCGGCTGACCGATCTTCGCATTGTCACTCGCCAGACGCATGGTGCACGCCATTGCCAGTTCGCATCCGCCGCCGAGCGCAAATCCGTTGATGCAGACGATCACCGGCTTACCGAGGTTCTCGATGAAGTCGAGCACTGACTGCCCCCAATGCGTGTACTCCTTCGCCTCCACTGGATTCAGTTTTGAAAGCTCATTGATGTCGGCCCCTGCGACGAATGCCTTCTCGCCCGCGCCGGTCAGAATCACTACGCGCACATCTGGGTCCGTCTTCGCCGCCCCAAACGCCGCGTGCAGCTCGCGCATCGTCGCCCGATTCAGCGCGTTCAGCACTTTCGGCCGATTGATCGTGACATAGGCAATGGCACCCTTCTTCTCGAACAACAGATTCTCGAACATGGGAAGTACAGCGGTAGAAGTCATCGGAGTCTCTCAGTTGATCAGTCTTTCAGCAGAGTCTAAAAAGCGAACTATGAAAATGCCTTTGTCTCATGTCGAGCGAGCGGCCCGGATACAAAGTCGCCGTGAGTCGAGACACCTTGCGTTCAGGCGTTACATTGCCGCTCATCCCGAGCGCAGCGAAGGAGCTATGTATTTGGGTGCCCCACACGTCGCGAAGCGAACGTGTGCGGTATCTGACAACTAACAACCGGCAACCGACAACTTGCTCAATCTGCGGCCGAACTTCTCGTCTGCGGCTCCTCCGCCATCCCCCGCAACGACCCATCCTGCGCCACCGGTTTCTCCGGATTCGCATAGTCATAAAATCCCTTGCCGCTCTTGCGTCCGTACCAGCCGGCCAGCACCATCCGCTTCAGCAGCGACGGCGATGCGAATCTTCGCTCTTTGAACTCATCGAACATGACGTGCGTGATGTAGTACGTCGTGTCTAGTCCCACAAAATCCAGCAGCGTGAATGGTCCCATGGGATAGCCGCATCCCAGCTTCATCGACGTGTCGATGTCCTCGATCGATCCCACACCCTCTTCATACGCGCGCACGGCATCCAGCAAATATGGCACCAGCAGACGATTTACGATAAATCCCGTCTTATCGCTCGTACGAACCGGGACTTTCCCGAGTTTTCTTGCGAACGCGTACGCATCTTCGTAGACGGTGGTATCCGTTGCAATCGTCCGCACCACCTCCACCAGTTTCATCAGCGGCACTGGATTAAAAAAGTGCAGGCCAACAAACCGCTCCGGCCGCTTCGTCGCCGTCATCAACTCGGTCACCGAAATTGAGGACGTATTCGTCGCAAAGATCGCGTCCTTCTTCACCGCAGCATCCAGCCGCTCATACAGCTTCTTCTTCTCGGGAACATTCTCGATGATCGCCTCAATTACGATGTCGCAATCGGCAAGGTCCTGGGCGTTCGTCGTGCCCTTCAGGCGCGCGCGGATTTCATCTTTTTGTTGCGCTGTGATGCCGCCCTTCTCCACCGGACGCTCAGCAAACTTCGCCAGCGACTTCTCAATTCCGGCAAAGCCCTTGTCCAGAAATCGCTGCTCCGCCTCGAGCACCATCACGTCGAATCCGGCCATTGCGCTCACCTGCGCAATGCCCGATCCCATCAGCCCGCAACCACAAACCCCTACTTTCTTGATTGCCATCCCATACCTCACAAACACTCGCCCGGATTCCATAGATCGTCACGGAGAAAACAGTCGGAGAAGAATCCGTGAAATCCGCGGCCGGACTCTTATGCTGTTTCCACCACCATTGCGATCCCCTGCCCGCCGCCAATGCATGCGGTCGCCAGCCCATACTTCTTCTTTCGCCGCCGCAGCTCGTGCAGCACCGTAATCACCAGCCTCGTTCCCGTCGCGCCCAGCGGATGCCCCAAAGCAATCGCTCCACCGTTAACGTTCACCTTATCCCGATCCAACCCCAACTCTTTTTCGACCGCAAGATACTGTGCCGCGAACGCTTCGTTCACTTCGATCAGGTCGATATCGTCCAGTTTCAGCCCGGCCTTCTTCAGCGCCGCCTTCGTCGCCGGCACCGGGCCCGATCCCATGATCTTCGGATCGACTCCAGCAATTCCCCAGCTCACGATCCGACCCAGCGGCTTCAGCCCCCGCTTCTGCGCTTCATCCAACTTCATCAGCACCGTCGCTGCACCGCCGTCCACGATACCGCTGGCGTTGCCGGCCGTCACCGTTCCATTTTTGCCGAATGCAGGACGCAGCTTCTGCAGCCCCTCGATCGTCGTCTCCGGCCGCAGATGATCGTCAGCAGCGAACATCTCTCCCGTCGGCTCCCTCCTCTTATTGCGCAGAGGGACCGGCGTGATCTCCTCGCTCAACCGGCACGCCTTCTGCGCCTCGCCGGCAAGTCGCTGCGATCGGAAGGCAAACTCATCCTGCATCTCGCGCGTGATCCCCTGCTGCTCCCCGTACACTTCCGCCGTGTTCGCCATGTAGAGCCCGCAATAGCTGTCGAGCAGCGCCACCATCAGCGAGTCTTCCAGCTTGCCCTCGCCCAGGCCCACCCCCCATCGCATACCGCGGATCACATGCGGCGCTTGCGACATGGACTCCATACCGCCCGCTAGCACCGTATTTGCCTCGCCCAGTTGGATCATTTGTGCGCCATTGACCAGCGCCTGCATACCCGATCCACACAACCGATTCACCGTCAGCGCCGGCACTTCGGTCGGCACCCCCGCGCGCAGTCCAACATGCCGGGCTCCATACAGCGCGTCTCCCGAAGTCTGCTGCGCATTTCCGAAAACCACGTGATCGATTTCGCCCGGTTCGATTCCCGCGCGCTCCATCGCTGCTTTCGCCGCCACTGCGCCAAGTTCCTGAGCTGTAAAGTCGCGTAGCTTGCCGCAATAGCGCGCCATCGGCGTGCGCACGCCGCTTACGATTGCAATGTCTGTCATTACTACCCCACAGAATGAAACAGAGCCGCTCGAACGTTCGTCCGAAAACTGGCTAGTTTATCAGCGCGGTTAGACTGCCGACAACCAGCCTCGACGTCTGCTTGGATGCGGAGTGTTTCGGGAAAGGTAAGGGAGTGCTCGTACCTAAGTGGCTGCGCCGGCATGCACGTCGGGCAAAGCTGCCGTCAACGTGAACGCGCCATTCGCTCCTTCGAGTTTCGCGCGCTCGAGTGCGGCTTCGAGCCGGTTGATGGCTTCGGTCACAATGTCCGCAGCTTCGAATTGGGGCTGCATCACCATTTCCGCGATTCCGGCGGCAATCGGCAAGGGGGCTGCGTGAGCGCCCAGGCGCACGTTCGCCAGGATCTTCCGCAATTTCTCCAGCACGAGCAGCGCATTCTTTTCGCCAGTGTCTGCCAACATCAGTGCAATTGAAGCCGTATCGTAGCGAATGGCGGAATCGTTCTGACGCAAATTCGACGTCACCAACTGCCCAATATCGCGCATCATGCTTTCGAGCGCCGGCTCCCCTGCTTCTTTCAGCATCGCCGCCGGAGAACCAAAGCTCAACAGCATCAGAGTGATCGGACTCTTCTGCACTTGCGCTCTGCGCACTTCGGCGAGCAGCACGTCCAGGTACGACGACCGTTTCAGCAGGCCGGAGTGCTCCTCCGTCACCGCAAGGTTCTTCACCAGGCTGCGCAATTTTGCATTGTTGACAGCCAGCACTACTTGCTCGGCGATCGTTTTCAGTACAACTTCGTCTACCTTGCGCCACGTTCTTTGGCGATCGCACTGCTCGAGGATCACGATTCCCGTGTGCTCATTCATGTCGATGAGCGGCACCACCATCAACGAACGGATTTCCAGGGTCGCGAGCGCTCCACGGATCAAATCCAGTTCCGGAAATGCGGCTACATCCGGGAAACCCAGTGCGCCCTGCGCTTCAATACACAGGTTCTGCAGCGCTGGAATGATCTTCACCAGCGACGCCGTGTCCGACTTCTTCACACCCGGCGAGCAGTACTCAATGACAGCGGTCGGAGCTTTGTCCGGTGAAGCCAGCCCGGCTACACACCGGCTTACGTTCCAGTGCCTTCCCACCTCATTGACGGTGGTAAACAGTGCAGACTTGACCGTGCCCTGGCGTGCGATGCTCCGCGAAATCTCCGTTACACGCGCAAAGTTGTCGATCACCCGTTGCGTTGCGGCTCCAGCCTGCTCATTTACTCCTGCGGAAGAGGCCGGGCTTTCGTCATAACGTGGGATGAATCCAGCCTTGGCATAAAGCTGGCGCAACTTTTCGTTCTTATCCTCCTCGTGTGGAAATAAGCGGTTCAATCGCTGAATTCGATCCATCGCCTTGGGCTTCATCGAATACTGCAGGAAGATTTCCGCCTGCAGCATCAAATCCTCAATCATTGTCGGTTCTTTGTCATCAGAACCCGGAAGTTCCTCCACGGTCCGCGGCGCTTCTTCTTCAGCCGGCTTATTCTTCATCACGGAAACAATGCGCGTGCCGATCAGGTCGTAGCGGCTCGGATCGATTTTGCCGCGCAACATCTCCAGACGCTGTTGATGGCCGGGTTCGTAGGCGTCAACATCCACCGCGCGGTCGAGGCAGTCCGCTGCTTTCAGGAAGTTGTGCGCCGCAAAATTCAAATCGAAGAGTCGCAGGAGTGTTTCGCAGTATTCGTGTTCGCGGTTGTTCGAGTTATAGACGGTACCGAGATACTCGAGAAATTCGATGCCTGGCTGATTTTGCTGCGAGATCTCCCACAACATGGCGAGAAATTCGCGCATCTTCTTCGCATTTTCCGCGTGTGATTGGAGTTCGCGAGCCAGTTCGGCAGCCTTCATGTTTTCCCCGGCCTTCAGCCAGAGTCCAATGACTTTACCTACGGTCTCAATTTGTTCGGGATCGCGATCGAACAGCAGCAGCGCGACCGGCTCTGCATCATCCAACCGCTTCAGGAACAGCAGGCACTCCAGGTACTTTTTCTGTAGATCGGGACGATTGCCGGTTCCATCGGCAAATGGCTTGAGCACCTTCACCGCGCCCGCAACATCCTTCTTCTGGATCAACTCCAGCGCGTGGGCTGCGGCGATATCACCGTTCATCGGATCGAGATCGAATGCCTTTTCGAAGGCATCAGCCGGAGGCTTGCCTTCGCGCCGCAACGACTGTCCCAGCTCAAAGTAAGAAGCCGCCGCGCCTTTCAGATCGCCCAACTGCTCTGCAAGTACAGCTTCCCGGCGATAATTCTCCGCTTTTGGATCGAGCGCCAGGATTCGCCTGAGCGCTGCGAGCGCGTTCTGCTTGCGCCCCTGCGTTAGAAAATCGGCAGCGGCCATGTCGTAGGTTTCTACTGCCTCTCGACGGGACTGATTCTTGTCGAATAGCTGAGCCATACGGAAGGTACGCTCGGCGTTTACCCGGCCAAGCCGTGCGAGCTTCTTGTAGGTTGTGCTCGCTTCCGAGACCCTCTCAGCCGCTACATAGTGGTCGAACGCATCTCCAAGCAAGATGCTGGCTTGCCGCTCCCGGTTGAGTGAGAGGCAGAGGTCCGCAGCCCGCTGCCGGACTGTATCCTCTTGCGGATCGAGATCCAGCACGTTCACGAATTCTTCGAGCGCCTGCTCCAACTTTCCCTTTTGCAGGTGCTTTTCCGCTTTTTCCAGGTGCTTGGAAACGTCCGGCATGATGCTAGGCATGAGTTTACTCTGCTCTGCCATCCCACAGAGCTGTTCTGTCGGAACGCTTATTATCTGAGGAGGCACCCTTTCCAGTAAATTGGCGGCTCTGCTTCAGATCTGCCGCAGTTGTTCATGTACCGTTGTTTGTATTGCGGTCCCGCATCCACTTCGAAGCAGCGTTAAAATCGGCACGGGTGCCAGGATGGAGAAGAAGCTTTTCTGGACGATTTTCACAGTCATCAGCCTCATCGTTGGCTTCGCCTTCTCGCTGATGTGGAACCTCATCCTCACCATTCCCATTCTCTTTCTTAGTTGGTGGATCGCCTATCGCAGTGACTGGTTCTGATTTAGCTTTCGGCCGTCGGACGTCAACCCGAGATGTTGGTTGGAAGCTGGTCGTCAAGAGCTTTCTTGACATTTCGCCTTTTATTCGCTGATACTTACGCTGTTTCAGGCGAGGGTAAGGATAATGGCGCTCACCAGGCGGCAGCGACAGGTGTACGACTACATTGCCGAATTTGTGCAGAAGAACGGCTATTCACCGTCATTCGAAGAAATTGGAGAGGGTCTTGGACTCAGTTCCCTTGCCACCGTCCACAAACATATCTCCAACCTCGAGCGAAAGGGTCTGTTACGCCGCGACTACAATCGCAGCCGATCCATCGATCTGATTGCGCCGAAAGGCAAGTTGAAGCAGGCTCTGAATGGCAGCGCAGTAGCGATTCCTCTCATGGGCCGGATTGCCGCTGGCCGCCCAATCGAAGCGGTTGAGACACCCGAGACGCTTTCGTTTTCCGACTTCACGCGCTCGAAAGAAGTTTTCGCCTTAAAGGTGACGGGCGAGTCGATGAAGGATGAAGCTATCGTCGATGGCGATTATGTTCTGGTTGAGAAATCTGAAACCGCCCAGAACGGCGACATTGTCGTAGCGCTGGTGGAAGGTTATGACGCAACTCTTAAACGCTTTTACAAAGAAGGATCTCAAATCCGGCTGCAACCTTCGAATGCGGCCATGAAGCCGATCATCATTCCCGCCGCCTCGGTCCAGCTACAAGGGCGGGTTATCGCGGTGCTCCGGAAATACTAGGGCGGATAAAAATCAAAAGCTCAGCCATGGCTGAGCTTTTTGGAATTCTTCTGATGATTGCCTTACACGTGTTTCTGTAACGCCTTCTCGATGGTTTCTTTGGGAACATACCCTACGATCTGCTCGGCGACTTGGCCACCCTTGAAGATCAGCAGTGTCGGAATTCCGCGTACGTTATAGCGCTGTGGGGTCGAGACGTTCTTGTCCACGTCCATCTTGGCAACCTTAACCTTGCCGTTATAGCTGCTGGCCACTTCATCGACTACCGGCGCAAGCGCTCGGCACGGACCGCACCACGCGGCCCAAAAATCCACCATCACTGGCTGTTCCGACTTCAAGACCGCCTGGTCGAAGTTGGAGTCGGTAACCTCCAGAATCAATTCGTTCGCCATCTCTCCTCCTGATCAGATCTCTTTCGCACGCTTCCTCGACACCAGCCGGAGTCGCCCAGCAGAGATCGATTCAGAAACATTGCGGAACTTCATGTTAACACTTGGATTGGATGCTGAAGTGAGAGGAAGGTCGCACACTCGCCGGGATGCGCTTCAAAACGGGCCTGTTGCGGAAACTACAAGCGCTCTGACCCTTGCGGACCAGAGCGCCACGGCAGCCCTCCCCCAGAACTGCCTAACTACATCGCGGATACTACTTCCAAAGGGCCATGGGGATAAATATCACTTCCGTAACGTGACCTTAACTGGCTGGTAATGTGTTACTTCCAACGAGAGCCCAAGATCCCCGGCAAGAAACCTAATACCGCCCGGCCATTTACGGCAAAAACCCGCATCCAAACTACTGAAGTCCGGATGTCCTGTTCTCCGGTCAGGAGACTGCCTTGGCTGCCCGTATTCTTTTCGTAGATGACGAACCAGGAATTCGGCTCTCTCTTCCTGCTGTGCTGTCCATCCATGGCTTCGAGGTGACTACTGCCGGGACGGTTGCCGAAGCGCTGGATTCGATGAACAAGGCGCCTTACGACGTTCTCATCTCGGATCTCAACATCGGTCATCCGGGCGATGGTTTCACGGTCGTCAGCGCAATGCGCCGGACTCAGCCAGAATGTGTAACCCTGATCCTGACGGGTTACCCTGCTTTTGAAACGGCGCTGCAGGCGATCCGAAGCCAGGTTGATGATTATCTGATCAAGCCTGCGCCCGTGGACGCGCTCGTGACCGCCATTGAAAAGAAGCTTCACGAACGTCAGCCGCACCGTCGGATTGATCTGAAGCGTCTGCCGACCTTGCTCAGGGACAACGCCGACGATATTGCCGAAGTCACGGCTAAACAAATGGACCAGCAACTTGCTCGGTCGTCGCGGTCGGCAGACCACCGCGAACATCTGGTCGCACTCATTCGCACCATAGCTTCGGATTTAGAAGCTCCCCCGGATGACGCCGTATTGACCAACTTCGCTCAACGATTTGGCCGGCTCCACCAGCAGCTCGGTTTCACGCTGCCTTCCACCATTGGTGAGATTGGATTACTTTGCAGCAACATTCATGAATGCATTCAGGCTAACCTGATTTCCGTGGATGTGAGCTATCTTGTGACCGACTTGCAGAAAATCTCTGAGGTTTTGATTTCTCTGATTCGGGAAACCGCCCGCCCTGAATTTCAATCCACCCCGGCGGCTTAGGAATGCGTTGCTGTTTCGGCTTCGCGGCTCGTCTACAATGTCACGATTGGGGCGGAACATCGCCAACGAAGCTATGACCGAAAACTCTAACCAGGTTCCTACCATTGAATCCATCGCGCCTCGGGTCTTTAAGGTGATCGCAAAACAGAAACGTATCCCGGCCGAGCAGGTCACAATTGACAGCACCTTCGCCGATCTGGCTATCGATTCGCTCGATAGCGTGAACATGCTTTTCGATTTGGAAAGCGAATTCGATATCTCGATTCCAGACGAGGAAGCTCGGGATATCAAGACTGTGCGCGGCATGGTGGAAGGTGTCCGCCAGTTGATCGTCGCCAAATCGCAGACGCAAACGGCGGGTTCTTAGTCATACGGCAAGTGAACCGCAGAGTTGCCATCACCGGAGTTGGCATCATTTCCGCTCTCGGCAAGAACGTTGCCGAGAACTGGGAAGCGCTCTCCAATGGCCGCCCCGGCATCGGTCCAATTACGGTCTCTGATGTTTCCACGCTGAAATTTCAAAACGGAGCCGAAGTCAAGGACTACGATTCAGCGATTTTCTTCGATGGAAACTCCGCGGATTTCCTCGATCGTTTTGCGCAGTTCGCCGTGATTGCAGCTCGCGAGGCGATCGCAACTTCCGGGCTTCAATTTCACAGAGGCCTTTCCGATAAGACGACCATTGTTACCGGCTCGTCCATCGGCGGCCAGGCCAGCCAGGATGCAGGATTCTGGGCGGTCTATCACGAGCGCCAGAACCGCGTTCATCCTCTCACGATTCCACGCACCATGCCTAACGCAGGAGCGAGCGCGATCTCCATGGAGTTCGGCATTCGCGGTCCTGCTTACAATATTTCTACTGCCTGCTCGTCGTCGAATCATGCCATCGGACAAGCATTCTGGGCCGTTCGCTCGGGCCTTGCAGAAATTGCGATTACTGGCGGCTGCGAAGCCCCACTGAGTTTCGGCATTTTGAAGGCATGGGAAGCCATGCGCGTGGTTTCACCCGATACGTGCCGCCCCTTCTCGCGCGACCGGCGGGGCATGATTCTCGGCGAGGGCGCAGCAATGCTGGTTCTTGAACCCCTTGACGCGGCTGTAGCCCGCGGAGCCCGGATCCTGGGAGAGATTGTTGGCTTTGGCATGTCCTCCGACGCGTCGCACATTACCAAGCCCGATCCCGAAGGTGCAGCCAATGCTATGCGCAAGGCGCTGGCAGACGCGAACCTCAAGCCTGAGCAGATTGGTTACATCAATGCTCATGGCACGGGCACCCCGGTCAATGATCCCATGGAGACTTCTGCTGTCCGTGCGGTGTTCGGCGCTTATGCCGACAAGCTCCCTGTCAGTTCCACGAAATCCATGCACGGCCACGCTCTTGGAGCGGCCGGCGCGCTGGAGGCGGCAGCAACCATAATGGCGCTATCCTGTGGAACACTTCCTCCAACCACTAACTTCACCACTGCTGATCCCGAGTGCAACCTTGACGTAATTGCAAATGCGCCGCTCAAAGCTCATATCGAATATGCACTCTCCAACAGCTTCGCCTTCGGCGGACTGAATGCCGTCCTCGCCTTCCGCCGAGGATGATCGACCCCGACACCTGGCGTACAGTTTCGCGCAGCAACCGTAACCGTTAATTTGTCCTTCGACGGGCGATAATCTCTCATGGCCGACTTCACCGCTGACGAAATTCGCCATCTGCTTCGCCTCGAACCGCTCACGATGGAAGGCGGATACTTCCGCGAAACCTATCGAGCCACAGGACAGATACCGAAATCGGCGTTGCCGCCCATCTACCGCGGGCCGCGATCATTTTCCACCTGCATCTACTACCTGCTCACCCCGGACACATTCTCAGTAATGCACCGAATTCCAACAGAAGAGATTTTTCACTTCTACCTCGGTGACCCAGTGGAAATGCTGCAACTTTACTCGGACGGAAGCGGCGAAGTAATCACCCTCGGTACAGACCTACGATCGGGTATGACTCCGCAACACTTAGTGCGCGGCGGAACATGGCAAGGATCTCGTTTGAAAGAAGACGGCCGTTACGCGCTGATGGGCTGCACGGTCGCGCCAGGATTCGAATATGCCGATTACGAGGGAGGCTCGCGTGCCGACCTCTGCCGTCAGTTTCCTCAGTTCTCAAGGATGATTCGACTACTAACCACCTAGGGACAGTGCCAGGTTTCAAAACCTGAGCCGCTGCGGTAGTTTGCGATAATTACGCGCAGATGGCCGATAACGAAAGCTCCAAGCCCGATCTCGAAGAACTTACCCGTCTCGTTAGAGACTTAGTCGTACGCGTCAGCCGAATCGAGCAACAGCTAGGTAGTGCTCTGTCCGCTGTATCTCGGCCACACACGAGCGTACCGCCTGGTACCCCGCAAACCAGTTCGAAAATCTCGTCTCCCGATCTCGAATCACGCATCGGCTCTCAATGGCTGAATCGGATCGGCATTGTCGCGGTGCTAATCGGCGTGTCCTTCTTCCTGAAGTACGCCTTTGAAAATGATTTGATCGGACCTGGTGGACGGGTAGTCCTCGGCCTTGTAGGTGGCCTGGCCGTCATCGTGAGCAGCGAGTGGTTCCGCCGCGAAAGCTATCGAGTGTTCTCGATTTCGCTCAAAGCTCTCGGACTGGGCATGCTGTATCTCTCGCTCTGGGCTGCCTTTCAACTCTACCAACTGATCCCATGGTCGCTTGCGTTCATTGCCATGGTGGCCATCACTGCGTCCACGACCTTCCTGGCCTTGTCGCAGGATGCCGAGGTTCTGGCGTTGTTCGCTTTGATTGGCGGCTTTCTTACACCGATCCTGCTGTATACCGGACAAAATCAAGAACTCGATTTCTTCCTGTACATGGGAATTCTGGACCTCGCGACTGTTGTACTTGCTGGATTGCGCGGCTGGCAGCGACTGGTGCTCGTCAGCCTCATCTTCACCACCATCCTGTACTTTGTGTGGTACATGGCGTTCTACTCGGCGGCGCAATTGCCCACAACCCTTGCGTTCGCGACTGCGTTTTTCATCCTCTTTGCAGCTGCTCCGCTGGTTCAACTGACGATGCATCCTGCTGACAACCGGTGGCTCGGCGTGTTGTTCACAAGTGCCGCCAACGCCGCTGTCTTTTTGCTGGAGCTTTATGCTTTGCTCGAAAGGACATTCCTGAACCAGATGGCATGGTGTGCCGTTGGCCTTGGCATGGCGTACTTTGCCCTGGGGTTCTACCTCCCCGCGCGTTCGGCAACTGGAGAAGCACTGGGCAAGTTGTACTCAGTCCTGGGAACAGCTTGCATCACCCTGGCAATTGCCATTGGCTTCCTGGAGCAATGGATTTCATTGGGGTGGTTCCTGCAAGCGGCCATCCTGATGACGTTCGGTTTCTGGCGCAAGTCACGCTTCGTGCGCTGGCAGGCGCTCGCGCTATTGGCCGCGACCATCACCAAGGTTTTCGTTGTTGATATCTGGCAACTGCAGCGCGGCTACCGGATCATGAGTTTCATGGCGCTCGGAGTTCTTCTGCTGGTGATCTCCTTCATGTACCAGCGTGACTGGTTGCGCCAGTTCACATCGAAGGTGTAGGACGAACGCAAATCGCGGCGATGCGTTGGTCAACCGATTTTCTTCAGTCTTATGACACGGCTGTCCTCCGATGTATACTCGGCGAACCCATGGCTCTGACTGCCGGAACGATGCTCGGGCAGTATGAGATTCTCGAACCCCTTGGCGAAGGTGGCATGGGTGAGGTCTATCGCGCGCGCGACCAGCGCCTCAATCGTGACGTCGCTGTCAAAGTCCTGCCCGAATATCTTTCTGGTGACCGAACCCGCCTGCAACGATTCGAACAGGAAGCTCGTGCCGTTGCCGCACTGAACCATCCGAACATCCTCGCGGTGTTTCACATGAGCACGCACGAAGACCTGCCCTATATGGTCACGGAGTTGCTTGAGGGTGAAACCCTCTGGGAACGACTGAGGCGCGGAGCCGTACCCTTGCGCAAGACAATCGATTACGGCGTTCAGATCGCGCATGGGCTGGCCGCGGCCCACGAGAAAGGAATAGTCCATCGGGATCTGAAGCCGGAGAATCTCTTCATTACGAATAACGGGCGCATCAAAATTCTCGACTTTGGTCTCGCCAAAACGGTGCAGTCCGAACAGGAGGAGCCCGATCGCGCACCGACGCTCATGTTACGAACCCGGACCGGCCTGACGATGGGCACGGCCGGATACATGTCTCCCGAACAGGTGCGCGGAAAGCAGGCCGATCCGCGGTCTGATATTTTCGCATTCAGCGCAATTTTGCAGGAGATGGTGACCGGCAAGAGGGTTTTTCAGAAACCGACGTCGGCAGAAACGATGACGGCAATCCTGAACGAAGATCCGCCGCCGATTTCTGATCTCGCCCCCGCCACGCCCGTGGCGTTCCAGCGAATCGTGCAACGTGGCCTCGAAAAGAATCCGGAGCAGCGCTTTCAATCCGCGTCGGACATGGCATTCGCGCTCGAGGCGCTGTCGGATTCCAGCTCGTCCCTTACCGCTGTTCATGTCCCCGTCCCAAATACGAACCGCTGGACCGGTCGCGTGTTGGTTGCAATTGCCATTCTGTTCGTTGTAGCGATGGTCGGCTACTTCCTTGTGCGCTCCAATGAAGCGCCTTCGGTTTCCAATTACGTGCAGCTCACGCACGATGGTCGACAGAAATCGCTATTGGCACTGATGGATCGCGACTCTACCTGGAACTAGGCACCAGCGCGCTCGCCAATATCGCGCAGATGTCCGTCTCCGGCGGCGACGTGTCGAGTCTGGCAAACGTGCCTTCGCCGAACATGATTCCAGTTGCGCTGTCGCCTGATGGCTCGGAGCTTCTCGTTATCGACGCACAGGGCGTCCCACCTGCAGGTCCATTGTGGGCCCTTCCTATCCTTGGTGGCTCGCCGCGTCGCCTTTCCGAAGCCACCGGCGAAGATGCAGCATGGTCAGCCGACGGGAGTAAGCTTGCGTATACAAGAGCTGGAAAGGTGTTTGTCGCCAGTGGCAATGGGGGCGCATCACGCGAGCTCTTTAGCATGAAGAATCAGGTTTTGAACCTGGCTTGGTCGCCGGATGGCAAACACCTTCGTTTTGACACCTCCGAGGGTTTCGACGTTGGCGGCCAGCACGTCGAATGGGAAGTCTCGGTCGACGGCACTGACCTGCACCAGCTATTTCCGGGCTGGCACGATCCGCAGGATGAATGCTGCGGAAAGTGGACTGCCGATGGGAGATTCTTTGTCTTCCAGTCTCAAAACCAAATCTGGGCACTACCCGAACAGCGTGCCTTGCTGGGTTCGCATCCCAAACCAATCCAGCTGACCTCGAGCCCGATGTCGTTGTACTCTCCTATCCCAGGCAAAGATGGCAAGAAGCTTTTCGTGGTCGGCCGGTCCTACCGTGGTCAACTGGATCGCTACGACTCGAAGTCCGGACAATTCAAGCCCTATCTCGAAGGGATTTCAGCCGAGTATCTCGACTTCTCGAAAGACGGCCAGTGGGTCGCCTATACATCGTTTCCCGATGGAACTATCTGGCGCAGCAAACTTGACGGCAGCGAACGCCGGCAACTGACCTATGCTCCTCTGTATGCGGTAATGCCACGCTGGTCGCCGGACGGGACGCATATTGTATTTTTCGAATTCCCCCAGGGATCTGCGAAGCCCGCGCGCATGTACATACTCCCGGCGGACGGCGGAAATCCGCGGGCGTTGCTCCCCGACGATCCGCACCATCAGCAGGATCCGAACTGGTCACCCGACGGCAAGACAATCATATTTGCCGGCGATGCGAATGACGCTGCAAATAATGGTTCTGCACCCTCTATCCGCTTACTCGATCTGGCAACGAATCAGGTTTCGTCGCTGCCTGGATCGCAAAACCTCTTCTCCCCACGCTGGTCACCTGACGGCAAGTATATTCTCGCGATGAGTTCCGATTCGACCACTCTCATGTTGTTCAACATCGGCACCCGACAATGGACGCCGATCGCCAAAGGCAGCTTTGGGTGGCTGAGCTGGTCACGGAATGGTGAGTACGTTTACATGCTGGACTTCAGCGGAAAAGGGGCAGTCGTCCGCGTGCGCGTTGCCGACCATAAATTGGAACAAATAGCCAACTTAAAGAACTTCATCCTTACCGGACGGTTTGGCGGCGGACTTTCCCTCGCGCCCGATGATTCCCCGTTGCTCTTGCGCGATACAGGGACCCAAGATGTCTATGCCCTCGACTGGCGAGTTCGGTGACTCCTCGCACGCTTCCCGCAGTGCCGATATCTCCCGACTGCACTGGAATCTCCCCTCCTACCACAGCAACTTCACCCCAAACTGCACTTGCCGCGCTGTCGTCGACGTGCTCGTGATCGCACCCGCTGTTCCCGAAACGCCGCTGGGACTAAACGTAATCAGGTTCGGTGTATTGAAATTCTCACGGTTCAGCAGATTGAAAATTTCAGCCCGAAACTGCAGATTCCATCCTTCCGTGATCTTTGTATTTTTGAGCGCCGAAAAGTCCCAAGTTGCGAGCCCCGGGCCGATCAGCGTGTCCCGTCGCAAGTTTCCATAGAAACCGCTATTGGGTGGTGGCGCGAGGAACGCACTTGGATTGAACCACTGGTTCGGATTGCCCGTGACGATTGGCCCCGTGAAATTCGGATTCACGAACGGGCGCACCGGATTCCGCGTGTCGCCATTGTTCGACGGGTTATAGCTGAGTTGAGGTGTGAACGGAAATCCCGACTGCAGCGTCACAATGCTGTTGATGGACCATCCGCTGACGAGTGTGTTGCGCAAACCGGCGACATCGCTTGTAAATGTTTTCCCCTTGCCAAACGGCAATTCGTAGACGGCACTGACGACGCCTACGTGTCGCACATCGAAAGTCGCCAGTCCCCAATCCGCGC
>Ga0209062_1002558_pt1 | contig 23890 bp, 18 predicted proteins | sample Coa_R2_2_FD_187158 | JGI IMG/M metagenome (GOLD analysis project Ga0209062, IMG submission 187158) | Surface soil microbial communities from Centralia Pennsylvania, which are recovering from an underground coalmine fire - Coalmine... | ecosystem: Environmental > Terrestrial > Soil > Unclassified... | reverse complement strand
AAGGCCAGAAGCTGGAACGACATGTCCAGCATCGGCGTAATCGGCAGGTCTGGCTGGACAAAGTCTGTTTCTTGACGGTGCCGCTTGCTCATGGCTTGCTCTTTAAGCAGATGGCCGCAGTTACGTGTGAGTTGTCAACGAGCCGCGGTCGGCTGAAAGCCAGGGCAACACATATAATCTAATAAATGTGCGATTGTATTCTGCCAGCGCTACCGCCCCGCTGGATAAGATCTGACATTATTAAGATTGCCGTTGATTCTGTTACACTTGGGTAACAGCCCCGCTTGGCTTTCTCTTGCCTGTTCCGTCGCTGCTCGGTCTCGGCTTGGCCGGCCAACGGTCTGCCACACTCTCGTTCTGCTCGGAAACTCGTTGTGTCGCTGGCGGAATCCCGCTGGGCATACAGCTCGAGTCTTTTTCTCTGGTTCGTCTGGTGTGTTTCGAGCCTTTTTTCTGGCTATGTCGTCCGGTGTCGTCTGGTGTCGGGCTTCGAGGCTTTTTTCTCGGGGTCTTTTGCCGGTCAACTGGCCAGTGCCGAAGGTCCGCGTCATGGCGGCAGGTGGTTGGCCACCCTATGGTCTCGCGACCGCTGCTGGTCCAGACCAGCGGCGTCAAATCAGCGTCTGGTATCGGCTCAGTTCAGTGGCACACGGACGCAGTCGGAGCCAATATCAACTCGTGAGAGTCCGGTTCAGCAGTGGTATACGCTATTATAGAGCGCCAGGGGCGCTTTTCGCAATGCGGCTCGTAGTCGGCTTTGGGCTTGTCCATCATCCACGAGAGGATGCGAACCTCACCGCTTCTTCGGGTCGTTGGGAACAGGGGAGATGTCGGTGAAGCCGGACCGAATGCCGGTATCCACCAACTGGACGACATAAGCCTGAATGAGCTTGTCGCCGAGTTCGAGTGTGATTTTCCCGGTCTTCTTTTGAGCGTCGAGTTGCTTCTTGAGTTCCACGAGTTTGTCGCGGAAAGTTTCCACATTGGCGCCGAGATCCTGGGGTTGGCTGGCGCTGAGTTCTTCCGTGAGAGTCATCTTCTCAATCGTTCCGTTGTCGGCGGCAGTGACACGGACGATGTAGTGCGTTGGCTTGTTGTCGTCGACGGGGCTGGGAACCGACATGCTGCTCGGTCCGCCTTCTTCCTTGGGCAGCGTCAGGGCGATTTGCCCTTCGGTGGGCGCGGGGTGGAAGGTCATGATGAAGAAGGCCAGAAGCTGGAACGACATGTCCAGCATCGGCGTAATCGGCAGGTCTGGCTGGACAAAGTCTGTTTCTTGACGGTGCCGCTTGCTCATGGCTTGCTCTTTAGCTGGCTTTACTTGTCGAGGGTGAATCGGCCACGCCCGTCCTATCGCCACGGATGGGCTACGCTTCGGTGCTGAGGATGGCCCGGAGTTGGACCCGCAGATAGCCGGCCACCCGGCAGGCTTTCATGATGGCGTAGGTTTTCTCGAACGGGCAATCCCTGTGTACCCGCAGGATAATGACCGAACGCAGCGGTTTATCCTGGTTGGCCGGCCCAGCGGCGGCGATATCCTCTTTCGCTTTCCGCTTCAGGTAGAGTTCCACCTGAATGGGGTTGTCGAGTGTGGCGGTCACGTTGCCGGTTGAGTCCGTGTACTGTTGGTTCGGCGGAAGCAGCACTTTCCCTTGCTCATTCACGTTCAGGTAAATGGCGTACTCGTCGCCTTTTTCCAGTGCTTTGGCGGCGATAGCGGTGGGTAATTTGATCTCAACGTTCGTCTGTTCGAGGACGAAGTTGGCACAAAGCATGAAGAACATCACCAACTGCAAGACGAGGTCGAGCAGCGGGGTGAAGTTCGGTTCGCATTTATCGGCAGCGCCGTGGCTCATGGGAATCAGAGGTCAGAGGTCAGAATTTCGGAATCAATGGCAGAAGACAGAGAAAGATTCGCGTTGCGGGTGTTTGTTCTCTGTCTTCTGTCCTCTTCTGCAAACTACGAGCGTGACGGCTGGGTTGCGGCTGTTGGGGTCGCGGTTGCGGTTGGGGCCTTCTTCGAGTTGTGATACATCTGCGTGAGAAGGTCGTCGGCGATGTGGCCCACGTCCATGCACACGCGGGTGATGCGGTTGCGATAGAAAGCGTTGAAGAAGATGGCGGGGACCGACATACCGACGCCAAAGAGCGTCACGACCAGCGCGTGCGAAATACCGTCGGCCAGCTTCGACGGGTTCACCTGCGTGGCCGTGGCCAGCACGGAGAACGCCTTGATCATCCCGTACACCGTACCGACCAGACCGAACATCGGCCCGAGTGTCGCGATCACGGCGGTGTAGTTGTTCTTCTGTTCCTTGTCGCTCTTGATGCTTTCCAGGGTGTTCATCGCGGCTTCGCGTGCATCTTCCAGACCATACTGAAGCCGGCTCATCCCGGCGGTGAGCACCTGGCCGAGGAACGACGGGTCGTTCCGCGCCATGTCGAACGCTTCCTTGAACTTACGCTTGTTCACAGTGTCGGTGAATTCGTCCACGAAACCGGGAGGAATGGCGGAACTCATCCGCAGGTCGAGCGCCAGGAGCACGATCAGAGCGAGCATGGCGACCGAGACAGCCAAGAGCAGAGGGCCGAACACCCAGCCCAACGCCGTGATCATGAACATCACGAGGTTGCCGCCGCCCTGCTGTTCGCCACCGCCGGCGCCGGCTTCTTCAGCGTGGGCCACGTTCGCGAGGAGCAAGGTGACGGCCATCGCCATCCCGACCATGAATAGAAACCGGGCGGCGGGAAGATACCGCAAAGAGGAACGAGTCATGCTGCAAATCCTGGAAAGACAGATGCCTGTTGGCGAGGTCACCGCCCGAGCCGCGGGTGACGTGTTTCGTTGGACGCGGTCGACCGCCGAATAGTTCCGGCGAAATCGTCGGTCCCATCCGCTGGGCTACGGTGGTTCGGAGGTAACGTTACCTGATATTAGGATGGGGTTCGCCTATTTGCGTCAAGCGAGAACAGCAAAATTCTCGACACGTTCAAGAATTGAACAGGAGTTCGTGAAAGACTGAGCGAGAGAAGGGCTGATAAGACAATAACATTGAGTGTCTGTCTTATCGCCGTATCACTCGCTCGTCGTTCGCTCCAGTCACTTGCCCAGCTTGCGTTTGAAAAACTCCAGCGTCCGTTTCAGCCCTTCTTCGCGGCCGACAACGGGTTCCCAGCCCAGCAACTGCCGCGCGCGGGTGATGTCCGGCTGCCGTACCTTCGGATCGTCCTGCGGCAGCGGCTTGAACACAATACCGCTCTTACTCCCGGACAACTTGAGAATTTCCTCCGCGAATTCGAGAATGGTAATTTCTGCCGGGTTGCCGAGATTCACCGGCTCATGAAAGGTCTTGTGCAGCAACCGCCAGATCCCTTCGACCAAATCCGAGACATACTGAAAGCTTCGTGTCTGCTTGCCGTCGCCATACACGGTGAGCGGCTCGCCCATGAGCGCCTGATACATGAAGTTCGGCAACACGCGGCCATCGTTGAGCCGCATCCTCTCACCGTAAGTATTGAATATTCTTATTATCTTTGTGTCAAGTTTGTGGACGCGATGGTAGGCCATCACGATCGATTCGGCGAAGCGTTTTGCCTCGTCGTAGCATCCTCGTATTCCTATTGGATTGACATTCCCCCAGTACGTTTCCTTTTGCGGATGTTCGAGTGGATCGCCGTAGACTTCGCTCGTGCTGGCGAGCAAATAACGTGCGCCATGCGCCAGGGCGAGGCCGAGCGTATTGTGCGTGCCCAGCGCGCCGACCTTGAGTGTGGGGATTGGGTGTTCGAGGTAATCGACGGGGCTGGCGGGGCTGGCGAAGTGCAGGACGTTATCGAGCTTCTCACGAACTTTCAGCGGGTTGGAGATGTCGTGGCCAATGAACCGAAAGCGCGGATTGACGCGCAGGTGGTCGAGATTGGCCAGATCGCCGGTAATCATATTATCCACGACGATGACTTCATGCCCCTCGGCCAGGAAGCGTTCGCAGAGATGTGAGCCAATGAAGCCGGCTCCGCCTGTAATGAGCGTCCGCACGCAAGACTCCTTCGTGGTATCGTGAGGGCTGGCCGAGTTGGGATACCGCGCGCAGGCAACGAAGCAAGATGGCGCCTCGCAAACGGCACGCAGTGGAGATGCACCGTGGAGGAGCAAGCACTCCACCGAGCGATTCTGGCCGCACCTCACGATGATACGCCGCGGTTAGCCTGTGCCGACTGGCTGGACGAGAACGCCGACGCGCTTCCCGAAGCGCCATCTTGGGCCTCCGCTGCCTCGCGTTCTCGCCCGATAGTCGGTATCTGGTCGGCGTCGGCGACGACGAGGCAACCCTGTGGGAACTGCCGGACGGGCGAGACGTGGCGATTCGTGCCGGGTGCGCGGACATGGACGTGCTCGGCCACCTACAAGAATGGGTCATCCGCGCGGCTGTTGGGTGGTGGACCTGCTGCTTGGCCGCTCGTGGAAGGAAGCCAAGGAGTAGTCCTCACATCACCAACTCCTCGCGGTCCGCGAGCCAGTCTTTCGGAATACACTAACGGATGAAGAAGAATCACTGAAGGTTCGCTTTCGTGCCCGCGGAGACCGAAAAATACCGGCTCATCGCCCCTTGACTGTTCGTCCGATATAATGTCAAGTCTGCCGAGGTCATGCGCGGATTTCCCATCCACACATAACCTCCGCGCCACTCACAATTGTGACGCCGCCTCTCCAACGCTGCCGAGGGGATGCTTATGCTTCGAGCCTGTGCCGCGTTCGTTGCTTGGATCGGGTTACTCACACCCGCAATGGCTGCCCCGCCCGCCACGAAAACCGATCCGAATCCAAAGTCGCTGGAAATTCCGCAACAGGAACTGTCAAAGGCCCGCGAACTTGTGCAAAAGCTCGGCAGCGAGGTCTTCGCCGAACGCGAAGCCGCCGAACGCGCGCTCGCCGAGATGGGCCGGCTTGCCCGGCCCGCTCTTCTCGATGGTGTCAACCGCGATCCGGATCCCGAAATCCGTCTCCGCTGCTGCGTACTCCTCCCTAAAGCCACGTCCGAAGAGTACCAGGCTCGGCTTGATGCCTTCCTGGCCGATACCGACGGCAAGTACGAACACAATCTTCCCGGCTGGCACAAACTTCGCTCCACTATCCGCGGGGAGTGGAAGATGCTTGGCTGGACCTTCGCCGCCCGATCCAACACAGACAAGGCCGCGCGTGAACTTTTCATCGAGTTCATGAAAGCCCCTGGCGGTCGGAAACTTCTCCTCGCGATGGACGGACCACCGGGTGAACTCGGCCAACTCATCGCGAATCGCAAACAGGAGCTCTACAACGCGAAGTATCCTCGCGTGGGCGGCGTTCCCACCCACAACCCCTCGGTTGCGGAAGTTGCCGTGGTGGTCTTCGCCGAATCGCAAATCAATTCCCGCTATATCTCCCGTAGTAATGTCTTCACCACAATCATATCTACCTCGGGACTAACTTCCGCAGCGATGGGAGGCGATGATCGAGCCAAGGCGCTCCAAGCGGTGATAACCGCCTGGCTCAATTCGCGCACGGAACCACTCGAACTGTATCCCGCCCTCACGCTGGCCAACAACATCCAGAACACCGACGCAGCCGGTCGGCTCGCACTGCGCATGCTGGCTACACCCGGCCTTCAGGGCTTCTACAAAGGCCAGGCGCTCGCCACGCTCGTACGGCTCAAGTTAAACAACCAACTTCCCGCCATCGAGAAAGCATTCACCGACACCGCCATCCTGACGACCACCGTCCGAAACGTGAATGGAAAACAGATCCGGCAATCCATCGAAGTGCGCGATGCTGCGCTTGCTGCCGCGCTGGTGATGACCGGGCAAGACCCGAGTGAGTATGGATTCGAGTCATTCCCGAAGAATGGGGGGGCCGGCAACTTCTCGTATACCTGGGCCAGGATTGACGACGAGAAGCGGAAAGAAGCCTTCGAGAAGTGGAAAGCGTGGCGGGAAAAGAATCCGTAAGCTGAATAGTGTTAACCACAGACACAGAGAAAGACAAAAGGCAGAGAGGAAGGCAGGATAACAGGATCAAACGGGATCAGAACTCATCGTGCTCATCCTGTTATTCCGTCAAAAACCCTCCTCTTTGTGTCTTTCTCCGTGATGGTCTGTTCTCTGTGTCTCTGTGGTTCATGTTGCTTTCTGTTCTCTGTGTCTATGCGGTTGGTTTTGCTTTCTGTCCTCGTCTTGGTGGCCGCCAATGGTTCTCAAGTGTAACGCCATCGCGTCTTCGTAACGATTTCCGATTGGCGCGCACCCCGACATACGCCATCCTTTATTCAGACACACGCGCGACAACTTCCGGTGGGAGCAACCATGACTTGGATCAGGGCCGTTCTGCTGGTGTGTGGGGTATTGGCCGTGTCGCCGGCGTTTGGCGCCTCGCCCGACCCGAAAGACCTGATCGTCCCTCCGGAAGAGTTATCCAGGGCTCGCGAACTCGTCCGCCGATTGGGTAGCGAGGTGTATCGCGAGCGTGAAGAAGCTCAGGCCGAACTCGCCAAGATGGGCCGGCTTGCCAAGCAAGCCCTTGGCGAAGCGGTCATTTCGGATAACGATCCCGAAATCCGCCTGCGGGCGTCGCGGCTGTTGCCCAAAGCTGCATCCGAGGATCTCAAGGCTCGTATCGAGACCTTCCTCGCCGACACCGACGGCAAGTACGAACACGACCTGCCCGGCCTGAAGATGTTCTGCAAACAACTCGGGGCGACCCAGAAGGCTCGCGCTCTCTACGTTGAGATTCTCAAATCGCCTTACAATCTGGACATGTTCGCCGCGATTGACAAAGGTGAAACCGAAGGTGGACGCGCCATCGCCGATCGCCGCAGCGCCATGTGGAACGACATGCAATACCGGCCGGTCCCCGCAGGGGGCAAGCCGTTCGTGCCCAAACAACCCACCCTGTCCGACATCGCGGCACTCTTGCTCGCCGAGTCGATCATCTCCTCCGACCAGATCCCCAAGACCAGCACCTGGACGTGGATTAATGGCACGCAGTTCATTCAGCAAGGCCCATCCATCCAGGCGTTGAATAACGGCAGCAACGTCGCGCACGCCGAAATCTACCGGACCATCGTCACCAAATGGCTCGCCACTCGGACCGATCCGCAAGAACTCACTAACCTCGCGTACCAACTCGGCAACACCACACTCAAGCAATTCAAGGAGTCGCAAACGCTTCTGCGCCGAATCGTGCTGACCGAGGGGGTCCAGGGCTACGCAAAGGGGCAGGCACTCAACTCGCTCATCCAGGATCGCGGCAAAGAGGAAACGAAATTCTTCCTCGCCATCATGAAAAACGAACTGCGCGTGGGCGACTATCCCGACCTCTACCCCAACGAAAAGAATCCCGATCGCACCATCTCGATGGGCAGTGACTCGATGATTCAGCAAGTCTGGTTCGGGCGGCCCAATGGTCAAGCCGAGATGCACTCCTGCCTGATGAAGGATGTCGCGCTCGCCTTCCTCATCACACAGTCAGGCGGCAAGATCCAGGATTACGGCTTCGAGACGCCGCCTGGCGTCATCATCAACCAGGCTCAACTGGGTTTTGGCCAGTACGCGTTCACTTCTGACGAGAAGCGAACCGCCGGGTTCATGAAATGGGGTTGGAAGCAGTTGAAGGACGGTATTGACGGTCCCGCCCCGAAAGAAACTCCCAAGACCGCTCCGAAGGATGACCCAAAACCACCGGCTCCCACCCCGCCACTGCCCAAGAAGTAAGCTAGCGGAGTAACGAGAACGTAGCCGACCGCGTTCTGATTTTGGCACAATGTGAACGGCCGCTCCTTTGGAGCGGCCGTGTTATTTCCTCCGCAACGCACTTCCGAGGGCTAAATCGAACGATTCCGCGTGAGTGGCGTCGATGCCAAGACAGGTGACGAAGTGGAAGTTGATGTCGAGGCCGAATCACAGAAGGGAGCGTTCGCGATCGCCAAGCAACGGTATGGCATCTTCCTCAAGTCCGCTGCCACTCGCGGCGGGAGCTGGTGGGTGATGCCGATCACCTGTGGCCCCGGCTTCAGTTCGGCTGTCTTCGGCTCCGGAATCATCACGACGGGCGATGGACTCGCCAGCCTCAATCCAAATCCCATACCATCACGTCGCCGTTGGCGGAACCGGCAGCGGCGAGTGTTCCATCCGAACTGATCGCGATTGCACTGAAGCGATCGAGTTGCCACGTGTAGCGATTCACGCGGTCGAGTGTGTGCGTGTCGAAGACGTGAACCGTGGTGTCGTTACTGGTGACGAACAGTAGCCGGCCGTTGGGGTGATATGCGAGTGCCGTGAAGTGCTTGCGGCTGTCGTTCTGGACTCGCCGCGGGTCGCCCCCGGCTGGCAACCCCCACGCCAGTAACGTCATGTCGTTAAGGCCCGCGATTTGTTCGCCCTGGGGCTGGAAGGCGAGTTTCCCTGCGTAGCTGTATGGGTAACTGCCTGTGGTGAGCAACTGAGATGTCGCCGTATCGCGGATTTCGAGCCGCCAGGGAGCTTCCTCGGTGGGGCGGGTGAACATCGCGAATCGGTCACCGGCTGGAGCAAGCGTGAGCCGACCAACAAACAATTCACGTGTCGAAATTTGCCACTGGCGAACCCATTCGCCTTCTTTCAACAGCCAGCCGGTGAGCGAGTATTCCGGGAGTGTTGCATTCAAGAGGGCGTATGTCTCGTTGCTACTGATGACCGAGAAGCCTGGTGACGAGAGGTGTTTGTATGCGGTCGTGCGCGTATCGCGATCGTACACGCGGCGCCCATCGGGAGTGAGCCAGGCGAGCTGTCGGCCGTTTGCGGAGAACGAGAACGAACCCGCGCGGTAACGATCCGCTGCCATGCGTACGGGAGCAATATTCGGAGAGTCCATGTTCCACAAGAAGACACCCGCACCCTCGACGACCGCGGCAATGGCCCGGCAATCGGGGCTGAATGCCACGTCGAGGACTTCGCCCGGAGTCGTCTTGAGCACCCGCATTGCGATTCTCCCGATTCACGAAGAATAGCTTGCGCCGCGGACCCGCGCCAGAGACATGACTAAAAGCCGGCTTCTGCAAGCCATTTTCCGTGACGGCGTGTCGCGTCGTAACGACAAAAACGGATGCATCACTCGTCCACATCCCAGACAATTACACCGGAATGTCCAGCCGCAGCGGCACGCAAACCCTCATGGTCGAATGTCACCGCGTAAGCTGGCCCCACGCCCCACTGAAACGTCGTGAGTGGCGGTCCGCCCGAGTGCGCATCCCACACACCGACGGTACTATCGATACTGCCAGTAACGATTCTTCTTCCGTGCGGCGCGAAGGCCAAAGACAACCACCGGCCGTGAATGGGGCTGGTGCGATCCACCACTGCCGTTCGCGTCGAAAGATCCCAAACGGAAAGGTTTCCGTTCGCGATCGTGGCCGCGAATTCGCCATCGGCGGAATAAGCGACGCGGAGCGGCCGCGGAGTAATGTGCATGCGATCAATCAATCGGCCAGAAACCGGATCGCATCTTTCCAGATAGTCGAGGAAGTTGTTCGTCTGAGCGCCTCCTGCAAGCAACTCGCCGGGCAGGCGAAACACTCCCGCCGCCCATGCTCGTGAATCGTCATATCGGTGATGGTTCATCCCGTGCGTGAGAAGTTGATCGTCAGGCATGAATCGCACGCGAACGATCGGTTCTCCCATCTCCTCTAAACGGCGAGCCGGTTGCTGTGGCGAGTGCAAGTCCCACACATCCACCGCACATGCACTTCCGCCGGCCGCGAGCCACCGGCCATCCGCCGAAAACGCAACCGCGTAATGACATTGACCGGACGAAGGCAACGGAAGCATCGCTGGGTACGTTGGAAATGGAAGAAACGGAAGTGTCAGACTAACATATCCCGCCCGCTTCTGCAGCGCTGGGTGGAACGGTTACACTGAAGCGGAACGATTCTCCCCTGAGCTTTCCATGAGCGACGAAACCGCCCTGCTCCGCGCCATCGCCGCTAACCCCGATGAAGATACGCCACGGCTGGCCTACGCCGACTGGCTCGACGAACACCATCCGCCACCAGCCAAACGCGGACGCGGAAAGAGTCGCAAGCCAACGGAAAGCGGAAATCCGCGGGCGGCATTCATACGCGGGCAGATCGAACTGGCACGGTTGAAAGACGACTCCATGCACCGGCGCGAAGTGGCGTTCCGCTGTCGGCAATTACTCGACGCACACGAAGAGGAGTGGCACGATCCGTGTGAACTGTTTGTGTGGGACTACAGTTGGTCGCGCGGGTTCGTGGAGATGATGACGACGACCCCGGAAGACCTGGAACTGGACGCCGAATTGTTCGACACGCATCCCTTCCGGCGATTGTGGGTGTGGAAGATGGAGGGTGAGGTGGAGGGGCTATCGGCGATCCCGGAGGAGAATCATCTCACGGCACTCGATCTCATGAGCAACGACCTCACCGTGAAGCAACTCAAAAAGATCGCGAAGATGAAGCATCTCCCACATCTGCGCGAACTCGGTCTGATGTTCAACAATCTCCGCGATACCGCCGTGAAGATACTATGCGGCGAACCGCTCTTCCAGAAACTTGAACTCATTCGCCTTGGCGCCAATCCGTTCACCGATCACGGTCGCGAGCAACTCCGCGAACACTTTGGCAATCGCGTCACGTTCGCGCACGACCGTGAACCGGATCGGCTTTACACGCTCAAGGATGATTATTTGCGTGTCGGGTGGGGAAGGGACTTCACGCAGTTCTTCATGCTTGCGGGCGAAGCGTTGCAACGAGTCGCGATCTTCGACCACGCGGGCAATCTACTTCGTCTGGAAGAACGCAAAGTCCGGCAGCCCGCGAAGGCGGATTTCAATACCCGCGCGAAGAATCGCGAAGCCGCCCGCGACGAGTGGCTCGACGAACTCGGCTATCAGTCCGGGACAATCAGGGTGAAGCGATTCCAGTTTCCCGATGGCGTCGGCCTTACGCCATTCAATTGGTGGGCGGATGCATTCGATGGCCGAGCACACGACCTGCGCGACCCCGTGGAGCGATGGCTCGACGAAGGACAGTACCGCATTAACATCGGCGGCGACGACCGGTGGTTCGATCGCAGTGGCGAACTGACCGATGAGTGAACGACATGTGATGGTTGTCGATCCTGTGCGGCGTCGCCCGCAACTGATCTCGGCGTTCGAGAGGTGGTTATGCCAGTCTCCCATGCGGCATTTGATGCTGGCGAGTACGTACACATCGCCGATCTCGACACACTGCGGGCTGTGGAAAGCCGCTCCAGGCGGCGTGAGCCGTGGCGCAGCCGGGGCGGCGGGTGCCGTTCGCACAGGGGTGCAAGGTCGTCCAGTGGGGGATGGTGGCCGAGTTGATGGCGTCGGGCCACTGTTCATGTTGCTGGAAGCGGCCGTGTTGAATGCCAACCGGCCACGCAGGGTGGGGACGAAACACCCCCGGGTTTCGCTGCGATTCACCCTGGGCTAACATCTTGCGCCCCATCCGGGGCTGAAAAACCACCAAACTCACTTCGCGAAACCCGCGGCACTCTCCTTGAACGGCTTGAACGCCGCACCATCGATCGTGAACACCGGGTTCTTCTGATCCAACCACGCCGATGAACCGTAGTACGTAGCGCCGTTATCGGGCGATGCCCCGATGTTCAGAGAAATTGCGCCGCCCGGCCACCTCAGAATCACCTGCAAGTTCTGCTTCGGGTCGCCGAAACCGTGCTTGCCCTCCGGCGGACCCTTCTCGAAGGTCTTCACGCGCGTCCGGCCCAACAGCTCAAGGAACAGATTGACCTTCGTGGGATCGACCACGAAAGTCGGCGGTGTCGGTGGTTGCGGCGTCCACACCCCATCCTTGTTCTTCTGGAACTTCAGCGTGATGCCACCCCAACCGGTCAGTTCCACCTCGTTCACTTGCTTGACGGGCACGTCGCGGAAGACCACACGGTCGCGCAGGTCGGGATTCGCCAGGCGGTCGAAGACCAGCCGCGGCAACGTGAACACCGCGGCCTTACCGCCAACGCGAGCATACACGAAAGCTGGGTCAGCCGCGTCCTTGCCGAATTCGTAGACTCGCTCTTGCCCGATAAGTCCCACCACCGCTTTCAGACGCGGCGCGGGCGCAAAGCCGTATTCCGCCAACTGCTGCGGCGTCGGTTGCTCGTCCACATAGCGCGTTACCGATTGCGTGGTGCCGAGCAGCATGAGTAATTCCTCCACGGCATTCGTGTCCGCAGTGCGGCCCTTCGGTTCGGGTGCCGCGAAGTGCCAGAGGCGTTCGCCGGTGGAGGGGTCTGGCTTCTCGCTCTTTTCGAGCGTGTAGTTGTTCTGCCCCGTCACGGTCAGTTTCAAAGCCGCATCGGAACTGAAAGTCGGCAACGACGGATCGAGCAGGTCGAGCCGCGTCTTGGAGACAGCCGCGAGCACGTCGACCGTCTCGCCGGTGGCGATTTTGAGCATCGTGGGCAGGGCAAACTCGTTCACCTGCCCGCCAGATCGCGTGCGGCGAACGTAGATCGTGTCACCTTCCTTGCTGCCGAATTCGAGTTTGATCGGCTCGCCTTTCTTCACCGGCTCGACCTTGGTATCAGTCGGCGGTGGTTGATTGAATCCATCCACCCACACATACAGAGTTGCTGCGATCGCAGCGAAGTGCGCCGGGTTCGGCGCCGGGAAGTCCTTGATTGTTCGCTTGGCGGTGACGACATCAACGATGCGCCGCACGGGAATGGCCGCAGCACGCTGCGGATCACCTGGTCCGCCGTAAAGCATCCAATTTGGCCCCACCAGTCGGAGTTTCGTCGGCTTATCGGCCGGTTGGCCCGCCAGGACAATGTCCATGCCGTCCACCGATTTCCGTCCGTCAAGCGTGATGAGATTGCGGTCTCGCAGTGGACTGGGGTCGGTGATGATCGGGACGAGCCCGCTGAGATTCGACGAAGCCGTCGCGCGAATGACACCCGGCTGTCCTTCGATCATCACATATGCCACACCGCCAACTGGCGGCATGGGCGGCATACCGGGCATTTTCGGCGGCGGAGGCGGGGCCGCACCCGCTTCGATCTTGCCGATGTAAACCACGGCGGTTTTCCCGTCCTTGGTCTTCATCTCCACGCGGATGCGGTCGGGATTGTCCGGGTTGAGCCCGTATTCCTTCAGGTCTTTTGGCTGATCGATGAAGTCGCCCGCGGACGAAGCGGACATATTCGCCAGCGTGCGAATCAGCGGATTCACACCGGTGAAGCTGTTGGGCATGCCGGTCGGGTCGCCTTCGGAATCGGCGTCACCCCAACCTGCTGGGCTATCGATCTTCCATCCGCCCGACGGTGCGCGGGAGAGAGCCAATTCCTTCTTCTTGTTGGGCAGGTCCAGCTTCAACGAAGTCACATCTTCGCCCATCGCGCGGCTATCGGCGGGGAAGATGGAATGCGAGCGGTAGTCCGAGGTCCACTTCGCCATCGCCCCGGCGGTCCCACCACCGGTTTCTGATCCGCGGAACAACGCATCGAGATCAGCGCGGAGAACGGCCATCGGCCGGGCTGGCTGGGCGGAAGTCGTGACGAAGACAACGCCCTTGTCGCCCAGTGTGACATCGCCGAGATTGACGGTCGAAGACCGCTCGGTGCCCTGGCGGAGTGTGACCTTCAGGCTGGGTGGATCGAGACCGTGAACGGCCGGGTTGGAACTGAGTTCGTTGTATCGCGTGGGTTTGGCCTTCAAAAGCGAGTCGATCACCCGCCCCACCAGAGAAGCATCCGCGGGCGCGACGATGGGTTTCTGAATCTCCCAGGTGTTCCGCTCCTTGTTGGTACGAACGATGAGAAGCGTGCCGATACCGGGCCGTTCAAACTCGACGGAGTCGATTCCATCGGCTTTGACTCCCGCCGCGGCGAGTTCCTGGGTCAAGACGTCAGTCTGCGGCTTCTTCTCGTCCTCGTTCAGCACCACGATGAGGAGAATCACCAAAAACACGGCGAGAACGACAAACAAAATGGCATTTAGACGAACGTTCATCGGCGGTTATCTCCGTGGCGTGCGCGAGCCGGGCGAAAATCCCGCGCCGCGGCATCTTGCGTTAGTTATTCCAGTGCATGCTTTCCGCCGCGTTGGCGGAATGGCTATTTGAATCGAAGACGAACCGATGGCGAGCAATTCGCCATCGGTTCGTCATTTTCGTTCGTCCGTCACTTGCGGCGAATGACCCACACTCCCGCCCCTATTCCCAAAACAACCAGGAGCGCCAGCGCCAGCGGCACCCAGACCATACGGAATTCGTCGTAGCCGGGTTTGAGGCTGTAGGTCGTGTAGGGCTTCTCTGTCACACCGACGACGGTTGGGCGGTCACGAATCCAGTCGAGCGTGGAACCCATGAGGTCGAGCCAGATTGTCGCCCCCTCAGCGCCAAGCCGGTTCGCCCGCGCACTGGCTTCGTCGCTGACAAACCAGCCGTTGCCGAACACCGCTACGCGTGCCGCGTCTCCCTCCGACACGAATACCGCCAGGTGGCGCGACTCATCGGTCATGTCCAGTTCGGTTTCCAGATCCTTCATCATCTTGATCTTCTGGTCCCGCGGAACGGACAAACTGTCGATTTGCTTGAGACGTTCCTGAATGTCCTTGAGAGCGTCGGTCGATCGCAGTGGTTTCTCGCTCACCTGCCACGTGAGCCGTCCGGGAACACTGACGATCACAACCAGTGGTTGGAACCCCGCCGGTCGGCCAGCGGTCAGTTCGCGGCAATCGACCATTGGCAGCCGGCTTATCTTGTTGAAACCCAGCGCAACGGGGTTACGTGCATCCACCGCGCCCTTGGTGATCCCCACCTGAAGGACGGTAACTCCCTGCGAGTTGTCGTACGAATCGAGTTGTGGAACCGGATTGGCATAGAGGAACCGATCGGACAACGTGACGCCGTAGGTGGTGAGCAGTGGTTCCAGGCCAATCTGGAGTTGTTTGCGGCCCACGCTCTGCGAGCCGGCAAGGACCACCAGTTTGCCTTTCTTGCCGTCCGGCCGCGGTTCGGTCATGTATTTGCGGATCGCCTCGACGCCGTTGGGCGGCATCGGTGCACTCGGGTCGGCGACGACTACCACGGCCGCGTCGTCGGGCACTTTCGCCGGTGCGCCCAACTCGAACGTGAGCGGTTGCACATCGAAGAAGTTCTTCTCCAGGTATGTTTTGAGCGTCGTGGCCATGCGTCGCTGATCCTGATTGGTCGCGCGCATGCTGGGTGCAATCGCCAGTTCGCCCGACGACTGTGTGAAGTAGATCTTCGGCCGCTGCTTGTTCTCGGCGAGATACATCAACTCGCGGAGCAGCTTCGGTTCGCCGTTGAACACCACCATCATCTGACCGCCAGGACCCATCTTGGTGTCGGCCAGGTCGTCCGTTCGCAAGAATGTATACCGCTTGCGCTCGGGGGCCCCCTCCTCCTCGCCCATCACCAGGAGAATCCCCTCCCGGCTCATTTCCACCATCGGATAATCGGCTCGCAGTTTGTCGATGTCCTTGCGGTTCAGCGCCGGGCTGAGGATCGTGACGCGAAACTTGCTGCGGTTGGCATCCTGGCAGCTCATCAGCAACCGCTTGATGTCCTCGTTGACGAAGTCGCCTTCTTGCAGGATGGCGTAGGCATGAATGGGTTGTTCGAGGCCCTCAATCAACTGAGCTGTTTGGGGGCTCAGCGTGTAGAAACCGGTACCGGTTGTATCCAGTTTGTTCGGCAGCCGCGGCCAGAGCGCGACGTTTAAAATAAAGAGGATGATGATGACCAGCAGGGTCGTGAGGCCGAGGTTGGAACCGTAGACCATCCAGCGAATGATCGTGTTATTCCGCTCTTCGGCGCGCGCGGGTATGGTGGCGAGAAATATCATCGCACCGCCCACCAGCACCATCAAGAGTGGATACAGTGTCCATTGTGCCTGCTTCTCCTGGTCTTTACTGAGCCAGTTGGTTAGACTTTCGCTCCACAGATAGAAGTAGATGCCGCCGACGACCATGAGGACGGCACCGAGCAATCCGCCCACGGCGAGAATCACCACTCGTGCCTCGATCCGTTGCTCCTTTTCGGTCGGCTTCGGGAGCGAAACGAGCAGGTACGCACCCACAGCCCCCGCGATCACGAGTCCCAGTGCCGTGCCCATTGCGCCGAAGACGTATTGCGTGGGGCGTGGTTTGGGTGTCTCTTCGGAGACTTCCAGATTGATCGATTTGAGCGCCTTGTCCTTCTCGTCGGTGACGGGCGCAGTCGAAAGTTTGTTCGCCTTGATCGACAGCATCACCGTGGCGATCAGGAACGCCAGCGCCAGAACGATGAGCGCATAGGCAACGTTCTGACGCTGGGTGCGGATCAAGTCCACCAGCGGATCCGTGGCGGATGGGCCGGAGTCGGGGGTGGGGGTCGGGTTGCTGCTCATGGCGTCATTCGCGTTTGTGTGTTTCGTTCCGGTTCCGTCTGGTACCGTGGTGGGGTTCGGTCCAAAGCAGACCCCACCACGCTCGCTTCGCGAGCTGCCCCCCTAAAGCGGGAGGGGCATAAGACTCTGATTCCCCCTTCCTTCGTAGGGAAGGGGCGGGGCCTTTTGACCCCCTGTCCTACATTGCTCACTTACCAAACCCAAATCGGGAAGTTCTTCCCGACGTGTTCCTAGCTCCAGCGGCGTGCCTCAAGAATCTTGATCGAAAAGAAGATCCAGAGGACGGTGACGGACGCCCAGACAAACAGATACTGGACCGGCAGTTGACCGCCGAGCGCTTCGCTCCACACGTCGAGGTACGACACCTTCTTCATCACGAGCCGCACCGTTGGGCCCAAGAAACTGACAGTTCCTTCGCCGCCTATGTAGCCGAAGAGAAGGAAAAACATCACCACGGCGGTGAGAACTCCAGCGATGACTTGGTTCTTGGTGATGGTCGAGAAGAACAATCCCATCGCCACGAACCCCGCGCCGGTCACGGCCAGGGCGATGTAAAAGCCGAGCAGCGGGCGGTAGTCGAACGGTGCGCCGCCTTCCACACGCAGTACGATCAGGAACAGTCCCAGCGGCACCCAGCAGAGCATGAACATTACCCAGGTCGCCAGGAACTTGCTGATGATGACCACCCACTCCGATACCGGCGCCGTGAACAGCACTTCGATGGAGCCTGTTCGGCGTTCCTCGGACACCAGACGCATGGTGAGTAGCGGAACGAGAATGGTCAGTCCCATCACCGGCCAGAGTGAGATGACGTATCCTCTGACGATCGGTTCCGGGATCGCTCCGCCATTAGCCGAGTTGAGGGCGAGCCGTTCGACAAAATTCATGTACGCCAGCCCCTCGAGCGCGGTCATTCCGGCGATCACGAGGTAGCCAATCGGCGAGAAGAAGTACGACGAGAGTTCCCGTCGCGTCAGCGTGACGAACTGACTCTCCGAACACACGCCCAGCGACACGGCCAGATACATCAAGCCAATCGCGCCCAGGATCAACCCGCCCGGTACCAGGAACGGCTTTGGGGGGACCGAGAGTTGCGTGCCGAACGACGACGCCAGGAACACCCCCGCCACAACGATCCCCAGGCCCGCCAGTGTTGCTCGCAGCCAGATCGAGAACCTACCCAATGCCCCCAACGCCACCACGCCGAGCGCCACCAGAATCACCAGCGCACGCCCGATCGCGCGCCACCGGTCCAGCGTCTGATTCGCCTTCCGCAGGGCGTTCGGCCCTTCGTAGAGCACGGTCGGGAAGACGGTCCGGGCAAAGGCATAGAAGAGAACTGCGGCACCCAGCGCGCCGAGCGCAAAGGCGACAGTGTAACCGAGGCCCTCGGATGTGTCGGTCTGACTCAGGAACGCACAGATGAACGCGACACCCAGGATCGCCAGCGGAATGCCCGGACCCGTCAGGAAATCGGGGTTAATGAAGATTCCCCATGCCGCAACGCCCACGCACAGCACGCCGCCAACACCCAGAAGCGTGTAGAGCGCGATGTCGCGGAGAAGTTTGTCTGTCTCGTGTCTCGTGAACGGCACGCCGAACAACAGCGACAACAGCCCGGCGGCCAGCCCCCAGGGGACGAGGTAATAACCCGTTTCCTTCACTCCTCCCGATTCGAATGGTCCGGGCAGGACGCCAAAGGCCACCCCCACCAAGAGCAGAAGCGCGGCCAGCATGCCATACATGCGGCGGATTTCCTGTTCGCCATCAATGACGGCGTGGTAGAGCATCAGGGCGAGCCCAAACCCGCCGAAGATGTAGCCGAACCCCTCAGGTACCCACCGTGGGCCGACCGCACGCGTGGTGATGACAACCACCAGGCCGAGGACCGCGCCGAATAATCCGAGGAACCCGACGATCCGCGCGAATGTCGGGCCCTCGGCCACAATCGGCGAGGGCGGCGTCTCAATGGGAGCAACCGGCCCCAGCGCGGCATTGGCCGAAGGAGTCGGATCGGTTGTTGCAGGCGGGATGCTGCTCATGGATGCTTCAATGGTCAGAGACCAGAGGTCAGATGTCAGAAATCAGAAGTCAGAGGCCAGGGATCAGAGGTCAGAAACGCAGGCAGGGTATTCAGCAACAGTTCAGCGACGCAGAAGCGAATACAGACCGTTTTTCTGTCTGTCTTCTGTCTTCTGGTCTCTTCTGTCTTCTGTCTTCTGATCTCTGTCCTCTGGTCTCTGTCTTCTGCCCTCCGCCGCTTAGGCGGCTGGTGTCTTGTTCGGTTCAGGTTCAGGCGCGGGGGGCGCGGCTTGTGTCGTCGCGGCGTAACGGCTGCGGACGACATCGTTGAACAGCGCGTCGAGGTTCACCTTGCGCTGTTCCAGCCGACGGATACCCCAACCTTTGGCGGCCACTTTCGCGGCCAGCGATTCACGCGGGTCTTTGCGATCCCTTGCCCGCACTTCAAACTCGGTCAGGTCACCCTCGTGCGGTTTGGCGTCCACCGAGGTCAGTTCCTGCTGCTCGCGGAGGAACCTCGTCACGGTTTCGGCCGGTCCTCGCACTTCGATGATGTAACTGGGTTCGCGGCTCTCGATGGACTTCATCGTCTCGTCGAGCTTGATGCGGCCCTTATCGATAATGATAACCCGCTCGCAGACCTTCTCCACTTCCGTGAGGATGTGTGTGGAAAGCAGTACGGTGTGCTTCCCGCCGAGTTCGCGGATGGCTGCGAGTGTCTCGTTGATCTGCACGGGGTCGAGGCCGCTGGTCGGTTCGTCGAGAATCAGGATCGGCGGAGCAGACAACAGTGCATCCGCCAACCCCACCCGCTGGCGATAACCTTTGGAGAGTGTACCGAGGAGCCGGTTCTGCACTTCCTTGATGCGGAACTTCTCAACGCAATACGCAATGCGGGAATTACGGCTGGCGCGTTCGACGCCCTTGAGCTTGGAGCGATAGGCGAGGTACTCGCTGACTCGCATTTCGCCGTAGAGCGGGACGCTTTCCGGCAGGTAACCGACGTGCTTACGGACCTCCATCGACTGATACATCACGTCGAACCCGGCAATCCACGCATAACCGCTGGAGGCTGGTAGCCAGGTAGTGAGAATCCGCATGCAGGTGGACTTGCCGGCGCCGTTGGGGCCGAGGAAGCCCACCAGTTCACCCTGAGCAACCTGGAAGGTCACATCGTCCACGGCCAGCACGGGGCCGTAGTTCTTGGTGAGGTTCTGAACGTTAATCGCTGGCGTCGCCATATTCGCGCCTATGTTCGTACCGCGACCTGGATGCGTGAGCTAAACCGTTCAATGACTTGGACGAGGCATGATGATATGACGCCGAACGGTTGCGACAAGTTGGTAGAATTTGCTTATCCTGCGGATAGCGTTCAACGCGAAACGCTCGCATCGATCTCGAAGCGACTGACGTGACTGCTTGCAAACGCTGCCAGTTAGTGTAGCATCACACGCGTTTGAATCACGTTTCATGTATTTGGTCGCATCCGAGGGTCACCCCATGTCGGCGAGTGATGAAACGCGCACCGCGGCCGATGGCCATCGAAAGTACATGGGCCGCATTTCGGGTCCGCTGCTTGACCGTGTCGATTTGCACATCGAAGTTCCGCCGGTGCCGTTTGAGGATTTGTCAAAGCCAGGCGACGGGACCGGCAGCGCCGTGATGCGTGAGCAGGTGTTTGCCGCTCGCACGATTCAAGGCGACGGCTCGGGGCGGTTGTTCGTCCCGAGCCGATGACTGGGTCAGCTGATAGTCCCGTAATCGTTGATGAAGTTGAATTGTGTTCCGGCGCTGCCCGAGCCAAGTGAGATGCTCGAGATCGAGGTTCCACCGGAGTTGCCGTAAGAGCCCGAACCATTGATCTCGCCTGGGAACGATTGCGAGCCGAGGTACATCGAGCCGTTTTCCGTCAGGGGTGGTTGCTCGGTGACAGAGTAGCTCCCGGCCAGCAGCCCGGAGAAGGAATAGTTCCCCATGGAGTCCGTGAAGGTCGTCAGGGTCACTGTCTGATTCTGACTGTTCGTCCCCGTCAGGGTAATCTGCACATTGGCCATCGGGCTACCGTTCTGGTCCTTCACATTCCCAGACAGACTCGAGGGCGCCTGGGTGACCCCACTCGGGATGACGAAAGCCGTGCCGCTATAGGAGCCGGTGAAGTTCGATCCGCCACCTCCGCGCGCCCCGCCCACCACGTCGGTCTTGAAGTTCTCCGGAGTCCCGGCGTGGTCAGAGTTGGGGTAGAGAGACGTCGGCGTGTCGGATGGCTTCACGCCAAGGACGCCGGCGTCGGTGGTGCCGAGTTGCGTATACGCGGCGGCGGTCCACTGCCAGTTCACGCTCACACCAGCCGTGTCGGTCGTGAAATCGCCCGCCCAGGTCACGTTCTTGATGCCGCCCGGCAGGCCGCTCGGCAGCGGCAGGGCCAAGCCAGCGAGGAAGACGTTCCCGCTGAAATTCTCCGGGGTAGTCACAGCCCAATTACCGGCCCCATCGGTCCAGACCTGCGCTTGCGTCGCGGTGGGGGAGAGGACGACGGTTGTGTCCGGAACGGCGAGCGTGTAATGAACGCCATTCGCGGTGAATGAGATCGTCTGATCGGCGACGTGAATCGTGGCTCCGTTAGCGGGGACACCGGAGACCTTGGCCACGCTACTGAACCAGAGAGAGTCCCCCGCGGGAATGGCGGTCCCGTTGAAGTTGGAGGTAATTGCGGAGACGGTTGGGGTCGCACGGTCTTCGAGATCTTCACACTCAGGCCGCAAGCGAAGAGCCGCGGAAGGCGTGCGAGCCGCGGCGGAGAAGCGACGAAGCCACGAGAACATCAAGCACCTCTTGGGATAGGAGTGAGTTCAGCGGACAGATGGGAGGGGCGCCGGGGCGAATGACGGAGCGCGGTTGCGAGTATTGATTGCCTCAAGCAGCGCCGGTGCCGTGCGTACTCTGACAAACGGACTCTATGAGAGGTTGGTATAACCCGCGAAATGATTGCGACCTGGAACCGAAAGCTTCTCGTCGGATCGGAGGTCACGTGTGTTGCGGTTCCTCTGCCAACAAAGAGTGTCGGACTTCAGGATGGAGGTGTGGAATGCTCCGACAAGCGCCCGGATTCCCGGCTGTTGCCGAAACTGAGCGGCTGTAAATCCCCGGAGTTAGCGCAACGTTCATTGGCGTAGCGCAGGAACCGCGCGCAATGTCGAATCCGCATATTGCCCGGCGATGAGCATCTTCAGTGCGACGACGCGATTGAGGTCGGTCTGGGTCGCCTTGTACACCACGCTTGTCCGAGTGTACTTTCGATTGTGAAGCCCGGCACAGCGACAGCACCGGCTATGCCTGCGGAACGTGCCGATTGTTCTTGCGGATGAATCCGCGTCGTATCGGGATCAGCATTGGGGGTGTGATTGGGGGGTCGCGTTGGGCGCACACTTGCACGCACGCTTGGGATCGCCGAGAAAGCCGCATGGGCACGGATTCATCGCCGCGCAGAGAATGAAGTCCGCCGGGAAGGTGCTGGAGTGCGCAGCGCGGCTGATCGAGACGCGACCTTCTTCGAGGGGCTGACGCAGCGATTCGAGACTGCGTCGATTGAACTCGGGAAGCTCATCGAGAAACAGAACTCTCTGTCCAGCGCTTACCAAGTGCATCAGAACCTGAAGCCATCAAGGTGGAGATCCTTGTCGAAAGTGGGTCCGAGCGAACAGCGCACCCCACCCACCTCGCAGTGCAGGCCATCCAATCCGATACCGCACTTCGCACTGTCGTACAATCTCTCTAGACCTTTGAGGGCATCACCACTCGCACCCGATGCTGCAAGTTTGTCGTGTTCGTCCCTCTGTGACCGCTGAAGGAGAAGTTGGTAGCTACCATTTGCCAAACTGTCCTGAATGCTCTGTTGGCGTTTTTTCCACTCCGGTTCCATGCCAATGGGAGGGTGGGGCGGTTCGTGGTCTGGCATTAGAAGACTCCTGTTAACATTGCTTCTGGGTTGCGCTTCGCTGTCGTCTCATTTCGCAACCGCCATACATATTGGCAACAATCGCTCCAAAATCGGTCGAATTGACATTTTTGTATCATAACCTGCGACTGCTGTTGTTCTTCGGGAAGCATGGTGACGACTTTCCTTGGTGCCAGTGTGCCTGCTCCGCACATCATCTGAGACGCTATCGCACACCAGAGTTCAGTTCTTGAAAATGACCACCACTTGACGCCGTGATGTGCGAGCGAGATTTCGCCCGGTTGTGGAATAGTTCCGCCACCAACCATTCCGGCGTCCGAGATCGTGTGGTGTGGACTGCGGAACGGTCGCGTGCAGAGAAGCGATTCGCCGGGAGCCAGCTTGCCCACAGCCGAGTAGATGCGTGTTGTTTCGAGACTTTCGCCCGTTTCACGCCTCCCACAGCTTCCGATCCAGCGCTCTGAAGCCTATGGCTTCGACGACGTGGTCTTGTGTTGTGTGTTATATTAATAATCAAAATGATTTACTATTATTTGCTCATATGATGATAGCTGGTACAATGGGCGTGGTCATCTATGGCCACTGCCAGATGAGGGTTGAATTTGTCAGTGGCGCGAAGGCAGAAAGCTCGTATTTCTCGGGAAAATGCGCAGGGGGAAGCCGGAAAAACCTGACAATTTCTGCCACAGGTTGGGACGCGAAATGATACGCCTCGTTTCCAGACTTTCGTCCAACCTCACGCCTCCCACAGCTTCCGATCCAATGCCCGGAAGCCGATGGCTTCGGCAACGTGGTCTTGCGTGATGTGCTCGCTGGCAGCGAGGTCGGCGATGGTACGGGACACGCGCAGAATGCGGTCGTGAGCGCGAGCCGAAAGGCCCAGCGATTCCATCGCTTCTTTGAGTGTTGCCTGACCAGCAGCGTCGAGAACGCAGAAGGTACGGATTTGCTTCGAAGTCATTCGGCCGTTGAGTCCACCCGCCTTGCTGCCAAACCGCTTGGCTTGAATGGCACGGGCCGCATAGACCTGCTCACGCATCACGGCGCTGCCGGTCCCGTCGCCTGGCTTTGACAAATCCTCAAACGGCACCGGCGGAACTTCGATGTGCAAATCGACACGGTCAAGCAGCGGACCCGAGATGCGGCCCATGTACTTTTCGATGGCCATCGGCGCACACTTGCACGCACGCTTGGGATCGCCGAGAAAGCCGCATGGGCATGGATTCATCGCCGCGCAGAGAATGAAGTCCGCCGGGAAGGTGCTGGAGTGCGCAGCGCGGCTGATCGAGACGCGGCCTTCTTCGAGGGGCTGACGCAGCGATTCGAGACTGCGTCGATTGAACTCGGGAAGTTCATCGAGAAACAGAACGCCGTGATGTGCCAGTGAGATTTCGCCCGGTTGTGGAATAGTTCCGCCACCAACCATTCCGGCGTCCGAGATCGTGTGGTGTGGACTGCGGAACGGTCGCGTGCAGAGAAGCGATTCGCCGGGAG
>Ga0209062_1002556_pt1 | contig 23910 bp, 18 predicted proteins | sample Coa_R2_2_FD_187158 | JGI IMG/M metagenome (GOLD analysis project Ga0209062, IMG submission 187158) | Surface soil microbial communities from Centralia Pennsylvania, which are recovering from an underground coalmine fire - Coalmine... | ecosystem: Environmental > Terrestrial > Soil > Unclassified... | reverse complement strand
GCAACGCCGTGATGAAGCACCCGCTGCGCCTTCGGCGTTGCGGGTCGTTTGGATCGCGGCGGCTCTCCTGGCGGCGGCGCTCAACCTGCGCCTCGTGCTCGCAAGCTTGTCGCCGGTGCTGACCGAGGTGATCCGCGACACTGGCATCTCCTCGGCGGAAGCGAGCATCCTCACCACCGCCCCTGTTCTTTGTCTCGGGATCTTCGGTCTAGCGGCGCCCGCTTTGGCGCTACGATATGGAGTCGAGCGGGTGATCGCCGGCCTCCTCCTCGTCCTCGCGATGGGAACGGCGCTGCGGGGGATCGTATCGTTCCCCGCTTTGCTCGTGGGCTCGATCCTCGCGGGTGCCGGCATCGGCATGGTCGGCGCGCTCATCCCGGGCGTCGTCAAGCGGGACTTTCCCGGGCATGTCGGTCTCATGATGGGCGTCTATACGACCTCGCTATGCGTAAGCGCGGCGGCGGGCGCCGGGTTGACCGTGCCGTTCGAACGGAGACTGGGCGGGGATTGGGCGGCGGCGCTCGCCATCTGGGCGCTTCCGGCGATCCTGGCGGCGGCCATTTGGCTGCCTTTGCTGCGCCGGCGAGACGGGGACGGCCTCGTCAATCACGAGGTTCGCGGCCTGTGGCGCGACCCTTTGGCGTGGCAGGTCACCTTGTATCTGGGACTGCAATCCTCCGTCGCTTATCTTGTCTTCGCCTGGCTGGTGCCGATCTTGCGCGACCGCGGCACCGATGCGGCATCAGCGGGTCTCGTCGTCTCGCTCTCGGTCATGGCTCAAGGCGTGGCGGCGCTCGTCACACCGAGCCTCATCGTTCGTCGGCACAATCAGAGCACGGCTGCGGCAGCGACGATGGCGCTCTCCCTGCTGGGCGTTCTCGGATGGCTCTACACGCCGCTCGACCTGATGTGGCTGTGGGCGGTGGTGCAGGGCTTCGGACAAGGAGCGGCCTTCGCCATCGGGCTCACGCTGGTGGTTCTGCGCTCGCCCGACACGCTCGTCGCGAACCGCCTGTCGAGCATGTCACAAAGCGTCGGTTATGCCGTTGCTTCGGCAGGACCACTTCTCCTCGGTATTCTTCACGACTGGACGGGCGATTGGCGAACCGCCGGACCGGTATTCGTCGCCATGGCGATCGCCGCCGCCGCTTTCGGCATCTTGGCGGGACGCGCAGCTCACATCCGTGTCATCGTTCGCAAGAGGTGAGACGGCTGGGATCGTCTATGCCCCATCGGCTGAATTCCGTTCATCGGCCGCCGTCTCGGGCATGGCGAAGGCCAGCACAGCAAGGGCGAGGGTGGCGAGCATTCCGGCACCGATAAACGCCGCCTCGAAGCCGAGCCGATCGACCGCGACGCCGGCGGCGAGCCCGCTCAATGACGCACCGATTCCCTGGGCGGTGGCAACGACACCCTGAGCGACATTGTACCGGCCGGTGCCGCGCATGAGATCGGCAACAATGAGCGGCGTGATCGCGCCGAAGATGCCAGCGCCCACGCCGTCGAGCAGTTGCACGCCAATGAGCCAGGCCGCGTCATTCGATACGGTATAAAGGAAGGCGCGGATCGGCAGGACCGCGAAGCCCACGAGCAGAATGGGCTTACGCCCGACGCGATCGGCATAGCGCCCGACCGCCAGTGCGATCGGCAGCATGATGAGCTGAGCGGCGATGATGCAGGACGACATCATCGCGGTCGCCGCCGCCTCATGCGCAAGCGCCAGCTTCTGTCCGACCAGCGGCAGCAGCGGCGCATTCGCGAAATGGAAGAGCAGCGTACAGGCGGCGTAGATCAGAAGAGGCCGACAGGCGAGCAGGATCGAGAACCCGGAAGGCGCGCCCTCCCCGTCCTTGGCGCCGCCATCGCCCCCACGCGCGCGATCGTGATCGATCGCGTTTGGCGGAATGGACAACACCGCCAACGCCGCGAGGAGTGCACAAGCGGGAACCAACAGGAAGACGGCACGCTGTGAGAAAAACCAGCCGACGGCCCCCGCCGCCGCGGCGATCGCCACATTGCCGGCATGATCAAAGGCCGAGTTCCGGCCGAGTCGGCGGGCGAGCTTGCCCCGCGCATAAAGGCCGAGGGTCAACGCCGCGACCGCCGGGCCGAACACGTCGCCGACCGTTGAGATCAGCATATTGGCGATCATGACCGGCCAGAAGGTCGGCAGCGCATAGATCGCGACCGCGCCGACGGCAAGCACGGCCAAAGCGGCAACCACCAGGAGACGCTTGGCGCGCGTCGCGTCGATCGCCGCGCCGATCGGGGTTTGCACCGCCAACCCCAGTAGACCTCCGACCGTCGTGACGATGCCGACCGAAGACTGGCTCCAATGCTGCTGCGTCACGAGGAAGACGTTGAGATAGGGCCCGAGCGCACCGCGTACATCGGCCAACAGAAAATTGAGGGCGTCGAGCGAAAGGGGGTTGAAGCGCGTCGCGATGCGGGGCGGGCCAGCCGCCGAAAACTCGGCCGTCATCGTCAGCCCGTGAGAAGCGGCGCGCTGGGGGCGGGAATAAGCGCCGACGGAGTCACCGACAGCTTGCCGCGTCGCGAGCGGAACATGGCTTCCCTGATCTTCGCTCCGATCCAAGCCCGTGACCTGATGAACAATATCGGACAAGCAAGCTCCCGCGCCAATCGGCGGGATCAGGGTTAGGGGCTGGCGGCCGGACTGCGGCCGGCGTCAGACGCCGAGGTGACGATGCAAACGGTCGGGTTGGCTGCGTACCGCCTGCGCGGTGAGTTCTTCGACGATATGGCCGTTGTTGATGACATAGACGCGCGAGGCGAGCGTCATGGCAGCGGAGACATTCTGCTCGACCACGATGATGGTCTGTCCGGCCTCGGCAAGGGCGCGGCAGGTCGCCAGCAGATCGCGAACGATGATCGGCGCCAGCCCCTCGAACGGCTCGTCCAGCAGCACGATCTTCGGGTCGCGGACGAGCGCGCGCGCAATCGCCAGCATCTGCTGCTCGCCGCCGGAGAGATCGGTGCCGCGGCTGCGACGGCGCTCCTGAAGGCGCGGGAACATGGACCAGATGCGCTCCAGCGGCCAGCGCGATTTTGCCGTCAATCCGGCGAGCTGTAGATTCTCCTCGACGCTCAAGCTGCCGAAGATCCGCCGCTCCTCCGGCACGAGTTGCATGCCAAGCGACGCGATGGCATGGGGCGGCAGCCCTTGCATCGGCCTGCCATCGAAGATGATTTGTCCCGAGCGCGGGCGAACCAGGCCCATGAGGCTTTTGAGCGTGGTGCTCTTGCCCGCGCCGTTGCGGCCGAGCAGCGCCACGACCTCGTTCTTCTCGACGCGAAGCGAGACGTCGAAGAGAATATGGCTGTCGTCGTAATAGCTGTTGAGGCGATCAACTTCGAGCAGCGCGCTCATGCGGCGGCTACTCCGCCAAGATAGGCTTCCTGGACGAGCTGGTTGCGCTGGATCTCGGCCGGTGTTCCCTCGGCAAGCAGCGCGCCCTCATGAAGCACCGTGATGCGCTCCGCTAACTCGAACATCGCGTCCATGTCGTGATCAACCACTACCAGCGTGCGCCCGCGCCGGATATTCTTCAGCAATTGCACCGTTTCGGCCCGCTCCGCCGGGCTCATACCGGCGAGCGGCTCGTCGAGCAGCAGTAGCGACGGCGAGGAGGCGAGCGCGAGCCCGATCTCCAGTCGCCGCTTCTCGCCATAAGCAAGTTCGGCGACCGGCACGTCGGCGCGCGCGGTCAGGCCGACGAGCGCCAGCGTGCTCTCGACCTGCGTCTCCAATCCCGGCACGCGATCGACGCGGCGCAGCAGGTCCAGCGCGAAGGCGCCGCGGCGCTCGGCGAGCGCGGCAATCACGATGTTCTGACGCAAAGTCAACCGTGTGAAGAGCTGGTTGACTTGGTAGCTTTTCGTCAACCCGAGCTGACAGACCTGAGCGACATCCATGCCGGTGATGTCGCGGCCGTGGAAGATGATGCGCCCGGCGCTGGGCGGCATCTCGCAAGTCAGCATCTTGAACAGCGTGCTCTTGCCCGCGCCGTTGGGACCGATGATGCCGCGCAGCTCGCCCTGCTCGATGGACAGGTTGATGTCGCGATTGGCCGTCAGGCCGCCGAAGGATTTGCTGAGCCTGCGCGCTTCCAAAACCGGTCCCGTGAACGGGGTCTCGCGACGACGGCGCGAGGGGCCGATGCTGGCCAAGGGGGACGAAGAAGCCAGCACCGGCGCCTCGGCCGGCGCGGGGGAGACGCGCCTGGCAAAATGCGCAAAGATTTCCTGAGCACCGCCGACGAGGCCGCGGCGCAAGAAGCAGACGAGCAGCACGAAGACCAGCCCCAGCACGAGTTCCCAGGCGCTTCCGAGCCCGAGCGATTGTTGCAGGAAGTCGCGCAGGAAGAGCCATACCGCCGCCCCCACGAGCGGCCCGAACAGCGTACCGACGCCGCCGATCACCGTCTGCATCACGAGCTGGCCCGAGGTGTCGAAGGCAAAGGCGTCGGGCGGCATGAAGCCTTGCAACACGCCGAGCAGTCCGCCGGCGAAGCCGGCGTAAGCCGCGCCGATGACGAAGGCCGTGAGCTTGTAGAGCCCGACGGCATGGCCGACGGCGCGCGCGCGCTGCGGATTGTCGCGGATCGCGCGGAGCACCGCGCCCACGGGCGAGCGCACGATGCGCAACGCGATCACGATGCCGATGAAGTAGCAGACGGCGAGGAAACCATACATCGACCAGCCGGTGCCGACGTGATAGGAGAAATCGCCCAATTGGAATTTCGGCGTCGGCACGCCGGGCAATCCGTTCTCGCCGCCGGTCCACGCGGCGAGCGGCGAGAACTCGATGAAATAGAAGGTCTCGGCGATGGCGACGGTGATCATGGCGAAATAGATGCCGGTGCGCCGCAGCGCGATGATGCCGACGACGATGCCGGCAAGCGCCGCGCCGATCATGCCGATGACGAGCGCGGCCACCACATTCGACATGAGATCGTTGGTCAACAGATAGGCCGCGATGAACCCGCCGGTACCGAAGAAGGCCGATTGTCCGAAAGATAGCAGGCCCGTATAGCCGAACACGATATCGAAGCCGATCCCGAACAGGCCCCAGACCAGGATCTGGTTGATCGTGCCAGGAGCAAAGCCGATCGGGGGCAGCACGAAGGGCGCCGCAACAAGCCCCAACGCGGTTGCCAATTCGGCGATCGGAAGGCGGCGCAGCATCAGGCGATCCCACTCATTCGCGATTCCGCAGGCCCAGGAGCCCCTGCGGCCTCACCAGCAGCACGAGTGTCATCACCACGAACAGCATGACTTCGGAATAGGCCGGGTCGACCATCGAGGTGAGGCTCAGGATCTCGCCGGCGATCAGCCCGCCGAGAATCGCACCCGGGAAGGATCCGACGCCGCCGATGACGACCACGACGAAGGTCTGCACCAGGATCGACTCGCCCATATTCGGCGTCAGCGACACCACGGGAGCGTTGACGATGCCGGCAAACCCGGCCGCCATCGCACCGATGCCGAACACCAGCATGAAAACGCGATAGACATTGATGCCGAGCACGTCGACCATCACGGAATCTTCGATGCCCGCCCGCACCACCATGCCGATGCGTGTGCGGTAGAGGACGATGTAGAGCGCCGCCAAAGCGACCGCCGCGATGGCAAGGACGACGATGCGGTAGGTCGGATAGATCATGAAGCCGAGAGGCGTCACGCCCTGCGCCCAGGAGGGCGGCGCGACGCTGACCGACAGGCTGCCGAAGGCAAGCCGCACCAGCTCGACGATGACGATGCCGATCCCGAAGGTGACGAGAAGCTGATCCTCGGGGGGACGACCATAGAAGCGGCGGATGACGATCAACTCGATCGCGCCGCCGACCACCACCAGCGACAGCGCCCCCGCGATGATGGCGATGATGAACGAGCCCGTCGCCTGGAGCGCGACGTAACCGGCATAGCCGCCGAGCATGAACATCGCGCCATGCGCCAGGTTCAGCACGCCGAGCGTGCCGTAGATGATCGTGAGCCCCGAGCTGATCAGCGCCAGCAAGGCCCCGGCCGCCAAGCCGTTGAACAATTGCGAGACGAAGTTGGACCACGTGATCATTCGGGCAACCGAGCCGGTTCGTGCCGCCGGCACCGATGATACCATCGGCGTCGCCGCGAGGCATGACCTCCGGCGACGCGCGACGATCCATCAACCATAGCGGCGGCTCCCGTCATGAGAGCCGTGGCTCCACCCTCAGGTGTAGTCGCCGAGGTTGCACCCGAAAGCATCCGGTTTCTGCATCAGCGGACCGCCGGGTACGACTTCGGTCACCTCCCAGAAATCTTCGCTGTTCTTCATTTCTTTCGGTGCCTTGCCTTTGACGATGATCACCGGCCGAACAAGCTGGTGATCGGCCGCGCGCCAGTAAACTTCACCGACAAGAGATTGGACTTTACGACCGGCTTCATAGGACTTGATCACATCCGGGGGATAGAACGTCCCGGCATTCTCCACGGCCTCCGCCCACAACGCGAATTCCATATAGGCATTCTCCGCGCCCCATTCCGGCTTGTAGCCGAACTTTTTCTCGAACGCCTCGACGAACATCTTGGCCAGCGGAAACCGGTCCTCGAGCGTCCACCAGAAATCGGTCGCGGCATAGACGCCTTGCGTGATCTCGGCGCCGACCTCCTTGGCGAGGAACGGGGTCTGGTAGGGGATCACCAACTTCATCTTGTCGAGGATGCCGAATTGCTTCGCTTGCTGGGTCGACAAGACCGCGTCGTGGCCCCAATTCACATTGATCAGGAACTCGGCGCCGGAATTGGCGATGTTGGTCAGATACGAGCTGTAATCCGGCGCGCCGAGCGGCGAGACCTGGTCGGTTACCGTCGTCCACCCGCCATTTTGCGTGAGATAGTCGTTCACCGACTTGGTTACGGTGTGGCCGTAGGTGTAGTCCGGCGTCATGAACGCGGCTTTGCGGTTCTTGCCGAAAGTCTTCAGCAGGACCGGGCCGATTGCCGCAGCGGCGGTCTGACCATAGAAGTCCTGGCGAAAGCCATAGCGGACGCAGTCCTTGCCAGTGGTGTCGTTCGAGCCCGATATGCCGGCGACGTAGAGCACCTTCTCGCGCTGCGCGAGCTTGTTCAGGGCGACCGCGACCGCGCTCGAGGTCGAGCCGGTCATCAGGATGGCCTTGTTCTCGCTGATGAAGCGCTGCTGCGCCTGGATGGCGATGTTGGGCTTGGCCGCGGAATCGGCAACGCCGTACTTGACCTCTTTGCCCAGCACGCCCTTCGTCGTCTTGGGCGACATCTTCTTGATCAAGGGGTCGCCGTTGTTGATGTGCTCGACGGCAAGCATGTAGCCCTTGAGCTCGTCTTCGCCTTGGGCGGCATAGGTTCCGGTACGCGGCACCGTGATGCCGATGAACACGGACGAGCCGGACGAACCCTCAGGGTAGGTGCCGATCGCGGGATGGCTCTCGGCGGCACGCGCGAAGCGCGGCAACATGGCAGCCGCCACCAAGCCGCCACCGGCCTTGAGCACCGAGCGCCGGGTCGCATAGTTGGACTTGTGCGAAGTCATGATTCCTCCCTGATTCAGTGGGCCTGTATCGACGGCATTCCGGTGTCCGACCGCCCCGTGATCAGGGCGAAGCTCGCCGTAGCCCGCTTGTCCGGCCTTCTCGGATTCCGCTCGGATCTTGTCGTCACTCCACCGAGGCCGCGAATATCGCCTCTCGATGTTAGTGAGAAGGCTTCCCCCCCTGTATTAGACTTTGGTCTAGGGGCTCGGCGGCGGGCGGCGTTGTGCCTATGATGGCCGCGGCGGGTTCTTGGCGGGTGTTGCCATGCTTGGCAGTTGGGCGGTCCTGGCATTCTCGCTCGGCTATGTCGGGTTCCTGTTCGCCGTCGCCTATTACGGCGACCGGGTCGCCGAACGCCGCGGCCGATCTTCATCGCGGCCCGTCGTCTACGCCCTGTCGCTGGCGGTCTATTGCACGTCCTGGACCTTCTACGGCAGTGTCGGGCTCGCCGCGCGGACGGGTTACAATTTTCTGCCGATCTATGTCGGTCCCATTCTGCTGTTCGCGCTGGGCTGGCCGCTGCTGCGCCGCGTCATCCGCATCTCCAAGGCCCACAACATCACCTCGATCGCGGACTTCATCGCCGCGCGCTACGGCAAGAGCCAGCGGATCGCATCGCTTGTCAGCGTCATCGCCGTCATCGGCATCCTTCCCTATATCGCACTTCAATTGAAAGCGCTTTCCGCGAGCTTTGCGGTGATCACGCAATTCCCGGAGATCGCGGCGCCGGCGATCGGCCAGCAGCCGATCTGGAGCGACACCGCGCTCATCGTGTCGATGATCATGGCCGCCTTCGCCATTCTCTTCGGTACGCGGCAGATCGACGCCACCGAGCATCACGAGGGAATGATACTCGCGATCGCCTTTGAATCGATCGTGAAGCTCGTGGCCTTTCTCGTCGTCGGCGCTTTTATCGTCTGGGGGCTCTTCGATGGTTTCGGCGATATCGTCGGGCGCATCGCGACGACGCCGCAGCTACGCAACCTGTTTCTCGACGGCGTCGATGGCACCACATGGCTGACGATGACCGGGCTGGCCTTCCTCGCCATCCTCTGCCTGCCCCGGCAATTCCACGTGACCATCGTCGAGAATGCCAATGAGGCCGATCTCCGCAAGGCGGCATGGCTTTTTCCGCTCTACCTCGTGTCCATCAACATCTTCGTCATCCCGATCAGCGTCGCCGGGCTCATCATCTTTCCTGCGGGCACCGTCGATCGCGACATGTTCGTGTTGGCGCTGCCGATGGCGGCAGGGCAAGAGCTGATCGCGCTTTTCGCCTTCATCGGCGGGCTCTCGGCCGCGACCGGCATGGTGATCGTAGCTTCCGTCGCCATCAGCATCATGGTCAGCAACGATCTGGTCATGCCCGTATTGCTCCATGGCCGCCGCCGCAGCCGCAACGCGCGCGAGGATATGAGTTCGACGATCCTGCATGTGCGCCGCGCCGCGATCGTCGTGCTCATGCTGCTTGCCTATTGCTTCTATCGCCTCATCGGCAATGCCGCCGCGCTCGCCTCGATCGGTCTCCTGAGCTTTGCCGCCGTGGCCCAGTTCGCCCCCGCCCTGCTTGGCGGCATGGTCTGGCGGCGCGCCACGGCGCATGGGGTACTGGCCGGCCTCATCGCGGGCGCTCTGCTCTGGGCCTACACCCTGCTGCTTCCCTCTTTGGCTCGTTCCGGCTGGCTGCCGATGGAACTGGTCGCCGAGGGCCCCTTCGGGCTCGGCGTGTTGCGACCCGAGCGGCTTTTCGGATTGCGCTTCGATCCGCTGACGCATGGCGTCTTCTGGAGCCTGCTTGCGAATATTGCCTGCTACACCGTGTTCTCGCTGAGACGCTCGCCGCGCGTGATCGAGCGCATTCAAGCCGACGCCTTCGTCGATTTCGATGCGGCCGATCTTCACCTGGGCGACCGCTCCTGGCGCGGCTCGATCGCGGTCTCGACCCTCATGGCGGTCGCGGCCCAGTATCTCGGCGCCGAACGCGCGCAACGCTCCTTCGCCGAATTCGGGTCGCAGCGCGGCTTGCAGCTTGCGCCGACGGCGCAGGCCGATTTCCCTCTCATCCGCCACACCGAGCGTCTGCTCGCCAGCGCCATCGGTGCGCCATCGGCGCGGCTCGTCATGGCCTTGGCGCTCGAACGGCGCAATCTCAGCATCGACGAGGCGATGAGCCTTCTCGACGACGCCACCGCCGCGATCCAGTACAATCGCGATCTGCTGCAAGTCACGTTGGAGAATGTGCGCCAGGGGATCAGCGTCTTCGACAAGGATCTGCGGCTCGTCTGCTGGAACCGCCGCTTTCGAGATCTGTTGGATCTCCCGGCCGAATTCGCCGGCGTCGGCACGACCTTGCAGGAGATCATCCGGTTCAACGCCGATCGCGGCGAATACGGACCGGGTGATGCCGACGAGCTTGTGGCGCAGCGTTTGGAGCTGTTCATCGGCCGCGGCGAGACCATCTTCGAGCGCCGGCGTCCGAACGGCACTGTGCTGGAAATTCGTACCAACCCGATGCCCGGCGGCTATGTGACGACCTATTCGGACATCACCGAGCATGTGCGCGCGACGACCCAGCTTGCCGCGGCCAACGAGCTCCTGGAGCAGCGCGTCCACGACCGCACCGCGGCCCTCACCGCGCTCAACGAGGCGCTGAGCCGCGCGAAGATCGCGGCCGAGGAGGCAAATCTCGGCAAGACGCGCTTTCTCGCGGCGGCGAGCCACGATCTGCTTCAGCCGCTCAACGCCGCCCGGCTCTATGTTTCAAGCTTGCTGGAGCAGCAGGAGCAGAATGCCGGCGCCGAGCTGCCCCTGGTGCGCAAGGTCGATGCGTCCCTTCATGTCGTCGAGGAGCTTCTCGGCACCTTGCTCGACATTTCGCGGCTCGATGGCGGGGCGCTCCGACCGGAATGGGAGGATTTCGCGCTGGGCGAACTCTTCGAGCTGCTTCGCGTCGAATTCGCGCCGCTTGCCGAGCGCAAGCGGCTGTCACTGCGCATCCTCCCGACCTCGCTCATCGTGCGCAGCGACCGACACCTCCTCCATCGCATCCTCCAGAACCTGCTGTCGAACGCGATCCGTTACACCTCAACCGGCAAAGTGCTGCTCGGCGCGCGGCGGCGGGGCAAGGAGAGCGTCGTTCAGGTCTGGGACACGGGGAGCGGCATCAGCCCTGAGCATCGTCAACTGGTGTTCGAGGAGTTTCGCAGATTCGCGACGGGTCCGGGGGCCGAGCATGGGCTGGGCCTCGGGCTGTCGATCGTCGAACGCATTGGCCGGATCCTGAAGCATCCGATCACATTCCGCTCGGATCTGATGCGCGGCACGGTCTTCAGCGTCGAGGTGCCGCGTGCCGGAGAGCCGGCGGCGCCGGCGGCGATCGATCTCGCCCCGTCGCGCACCGCCTCGAAGCTCGAGCATGCGGTCATACTGTGCATCGACAACGAAGCCGATGTCCTTGACGGCATGAAGACGCTGCTCGAAAGCTGGTCCTGCCGAGTCTTGCTCGCGTCAGGGCTGCGCGAGGCGATGACGCTGCTTGCAGCAGAGGCGACGCGACCAGACGTGCTGATCGTCGACTATCATCTCGACCAGAACGGCGACGGCGTCGAATGCGTGGAGCATCTGCGCACGCGCTGCGGCGCCGCGCTCCCGGCCGTCCTCGTCACCGCCGACCGGTCGGAAGCGGTCAGGACCCGTGCCACCGCCGCCGGCCTTGCGATACTGCACAAGCCGGTGAAGCCGGCCGCGCTCCGGGCGCTGCTCATGCGCTTCTTGTCGATGCGGATGGCCGCGGAGTAGCTCGCGGGTCAGGCGCCCGGACGGTCGTCGAGCCGCGGAGGCGCTGCGAGATCGGGCTGCGACGCGCCCAGCTCCCCCGCGAGGCGGCGCGCCACGATGACGGCCTGCGTGCGATTATCGACGCGGAGTTTCTGGAGAATGGCGGAGACATGCGCCTTCACCGTGGCTTCGGTGACCTCGAGCTGGTGAGCGATCTGCTTGTTCAGCAAGCCGTCGCTCAGCATCATCAGCACGCGAACCTGCTGCGGCGTCAAATTGGCAAGCCCCGCGACCAGCGCCGCATCGGGATCTTCGGCCGGGCGACGGAGATCGAGCGCGGCGGGGGCCCAGGTCTCACCGGCGAGCAGCGCCGAGAGCGCGGCGCGAATCTCTCCGGGCGTCGCCGATTTCGGGATATAGCCGACCGCGCCGAGCTCGATCGCCAGGCGCATGACGCGCGGCTCCTCATTGGCCGAGATGATGGCGACCGGCACCGCAGAGAATGCCGCCCGCAGATAGAGCAGCCCCGAGAAGCCGCGAATGCCGGGCATGTTGAGATCAAGCAGTACGAGATCGGTTTCCGCCACCGCATCGAGCCGCGCCCGCAAGCTGTCGAACGAATCCGCCTCGGCGATTTCCACCTCGCCCAGGGTCTGCCCGATGGTCAGGCGGAGGGCGTCGCGAAACAAGGGATGATCGTCGGCGATGACGAGGCGGCACGCCGTCATCCTGTCCTCCGCAGATTTGCGATCATCGCGACATCATAGTCATGCGACGCTCCGGCGACCAGCAATGCGATCTACGTCAAAAGTCTAATACTCGCCTTCGCGAGGCCGAGAGGGTCGGGTCTGGTCGCCTGCCGCCAAGCGGGCCGCTATCGGCCGTCCCAACTCTTCGTCTTCCCGGCGATGTCATTGCGCTCGCGCTGATATGGATGGACGCAATGAATCGACCCGACTTGGCCGGCGGCGGCGCGACCGCTTCAACGAAAGTCTAATGCGCGACGGTGCCGCTTTTGGTGCAGAGTGGCAAAAAAGTGGCAGGCATCGCCTGTCCGGTCCCGACAACTTCAGGGAGGAATCGATGTCGGCTCTATCGATCCTCGGCAAGGAGCGGATCATCGCGCCGCCCGGCTACAGCCGGTGGCTCATTCCGCCCGCCGCGCTTTGCGTTCATTTGTGCATCGGCCAGGCCTACGCCTTCAGCGTGTTCAACCTGCCGATGACCAAGCTCATCGGCATTACCGCATCGGCGCCCGGGGATTGGCGGCTCACGGATCTCGGCTGGATCTTCAGCCTTGCCATCTTCTTTCTTGGGGTCTCGGCCGCCCTGCTGGGCCGCTGGGTGGAAGAAGGCGGGCCGCGATGCGCCATGTTCACCGCCGCGCTGTGCTGGAGCGGCGGCTTCGCGCTCTCCGCGATCGGCGTCTATCTCCATGTCATCTGGCTGATCTATATCGGCTATGGCGTGCTAGGCGGGTTCGGGCTCGGCATCGGCTACATCTCACCGGTCTCTACCCTGATCAAATGGTTCCCCGATCGCCCCGGCATGGCGACCGGCATGGCGATCATGGGCTTCGGCGGCGGCGCCTTCATCGCGTCGCCGCTCTCGGTGTGGCTGATGAGGACCTTCTCGACGCCCACCCATATCGGCGTGGCCGAGACCTTCCTGGTGCTGGGCGCCGTCTATTTCTGCTTCATGATGGTGGGCGCAGCGATCGTCCGCGTGCCGGCCCCTGGCTGGAAGCCCGCGGGCTATGTCGCCCCGGTGCAGCCGAAGAAGCTGATCACCACCGAGAACGTCCATGTCTACCAAGCTTTGAAGACGCCGCAATTCTGGCTGATCTGGTGGGTCCTCTGCCTCAACGTCACCGCCGGGATCGGCGTGCTGGGCCAGGCCTCCGCGATGAGCCAGGAGATGTTCCCCGGTCGTGTGACGCCCGTCGCCGCCGCCGGATTCGTCGGCTTGATGAGCCTCTTCAACATGGGCGGCCGCTTCTTCTGGGCATCGATGTCGGACTATCTCGGCCGCAAGAATACCTACTTCGTCTTCTTTGTTCTCGGCACCGCGCTCTACGCCGCCGTGCCGTATACCGGCGAGATCGGCAGCGTCGCACTTTTCGTGCTCGCCTACGCCATCATCTTCAGCATGTATGGCGGCGGCTTCTCGACCGTGCCGGCCTATCTCAAGGACATGTTCGGCACGCGCTATGTCGGCGCGATCCACGGCCTGCTGCTGACGGCGTGGTCGATGGCCGGCATCTTCGGGCCGGTGCTCGTCAACTATATCCGCCAGTACAACATCACCCATGGCGTCGCCAAGGCGCAGGCCTATAACGCGACGATGTATGTGATGGCGGTGCTCCTGGTCATCGGCTTCATCTGCAACCTCTTCGTCACCGCGGTCGATCGCAGGCACCACATGAAGCTGAGCGGAGCGGAGGCATCCGCCTAGAGACGGGAGGACTCCATGTCAGCCGCGTATGGTGCTTCGCGCAATTGGTGGAAGCTCGCGCTCGCCTGGAGCTTTGTCGGCATCCCGCTGACCTGGGGCGTCGTCGAAACCGGGGTCAACGCACTCAAATTGTTCCAATAGCGTTGCGCCCACGACGTGGAAGTCGGCGGGAGAGGACGCCCGCTATGCGACCGGTGGGCCGATGGCGTCCTGATCGTTGCGCGCTCAAGAGATCCAGCTAACCCCGCGAGCGCCCCCGCCCAAATCCGCGCACGGATATCGAAGGCAGTGAAAGGCCGTATCGAAAGGACTCCTTTTACTGCCTGACGGGGATCTCTACCTTACCTCCTGGCATGTACCGATGTTGCTGCGCAACGCGGCAGGGCCGGTTTGGCATGAGTGTGATGGGAGGAACCGATGAGCGCGACGAAGGCACGGGTCGATGCGTTCTGCGCCCGCTTCAACTTGCGCGCACCGATCTTGCTCGCTCCCATGGCCGGTGCGAGCGCTCCTTCATTGTCGATCGCCGTCGCCAATGCCGGCGGGCTCGGATCCTGCGGCGTGCTGCTGATGCAGCCAGAGGAGATCCTCGCTTGGGCAAAGGAGGTGCGCTCGCACAGCAACGGCGCCTTCCAGCTCAACAACTGGATTCCCGATCCGCCGCCGAAGCGCGACGCAGCGCATGAGGCGCGCGTGCGCGACTTTCTCTCCGGCTGGGGCCCACCTGTTCCGCCCGAAGCCGGAGACACGACGCCTCCGGATTTCTCCGCCCAATGCGAGGCGATGCTCTCTGCCGCTCCTCCCATAATCTCGTCTGTCATGGGTCTCTACCCACGGGAGTTCGTTGCGCGTCTCAAGGCAAAAGGCATCGCCTGGTTTGCCAATATTTCGACGGTCGCGGAGGCTCGCGCCGCCGAAGCCGCTGGGGCGGATGTGATCGTGGCGCAAGGCAGCGAAGCCGGTGGGCATCGCGGTTGCTTCGATGCGGCAGCGGCCGAGCGGCAGCAAGTCGGCTTGCTCGCCTTGCTGCCCGCGGTTGTCGATGCGGTGCATGTTCCGGTCGTCGCGACGGGCGGCATTGCCGATGAGCGTGGCGTCGCCGCGGCGCTCGCTCTCGGCGCCAGTGCGGCGCAGATCGGAACGGGCTTTCTTCGTTGCCCCGAAGCCAAGATTCACCCGGCCTGGGCGGCCGCACTCGCCGAGACGGCGCCCGAGGATACGATGGTGAGCCGCGTATTCAGCGGTCGCGCCGGCCGCAGTATTGCAACGGATTATGTGCGCGCCGCGACCGCGGCGGAGGCGCCTTTGCCGGCGCCCTATCCGGTGCAGAGGGGATTGACGGCCGCGATGCGGATAGCGGGCCAAAAGCAAGGCGATGTGCACCGCATGCAAGTCTGGGCTGGGCAATCCGCGGCCCTTTCCAGGGCGGAGCCGGCTGCCGATGTGGTAGAGCGGGTCTGGAGTGGTGCACGGGCGCTCCTTGCCTGATCGCTCGCGGGCGACCGCCGCGCCAATCGCTCGCCATCGATCATCTTGACAGCCGTTGCGCGAACACGAACATTGCTTATGTGCAATTCTACCGACGATTTCGCACATAATTTTTGCCGGGCTGCACAAATGGACGATTGGAACGATTTTCGTCTGGTGCTTGCCCTGTCGCGCTTCGGTTCCCTCCATCGGGCCGCCGGGGCGCTGAAGGTAAATCATTCGACCGCTTATCGCCGGCTCAACGCGCTCGAAGCACGGCTCGGCGTCCGCTTGTTCGATCGCGCGGCGTCAGGTTATCTCGCCACCGAAGCCGGCGAGCGGATCGCGCATGCCGCCGAGCGGATCGAGGCGGAAGTTCATACGATCGACCGCGAGATCACCGGTGGCGACAGCAGGCTCTCTGGCGCCTTGCGTCTCACCGCGTCGGAAACGCTGGCTTATGGCCTGCTCACCGACCTGCTCGCCACGTTCCGGGCGCAACATCCGGGAATTCACATCGAGCTCGCCATCGACAACCGCGAGCTCGACCTGTCGCGCCGCGAAGCCGACATCGCTTTGCGCGCCACCCGGCCGACGCAAGGCGACCTTTTCGGTCGAAAGGTCGCCGAGATCGCCTGGAGCATTTATGGCAGCGCCAAGTATTTGGCAGATCGTGGCACGCCCCGCGATCTCGCGGATCTCGCCCGCTATGAGATGATCGGGTGGGAGCCGGACAGCCGGGTGAAAGCCGCCGAATGGCTCGCCGAGACCGTTCCGCATGAGGCGGTGGTCTACACCTCGAACAGCCTGATCAATCAGCTCAGCGCCGTGAAGGCGGGTATCGGGCTGGCGGTGCTGCCCTGCTACATCGGCGATCGCGAACCCCTGGTCCGCCGGGCCCTGCCGGAATTGCTGACGCTCACCCGCGAACTCTGGCTCATCACGCATAGCGACCTCAAGGAAGCCGCGCGGATACGTGCTTTCTTCGATCTGGTGGGACCAAGCATCCAGCGCCACGCCGGTTTGCTGGAAGGCCGGATGCCCTCGGCATGGTCGGGCGGAGAGGCAAAATAGCGACGGTTGCTCAATTCATCAGGCGGGATAAGTGGGACTGCCGTGCCCGCAGGAAGGCGGTGAGCCGCTCGGGATAATCGTACAACACCGCGGCATGCACGCTCGGCCGCGCGGCAAGCGCCTCTCGCCAGGCGCGGATTTTTGGCGTTTCATCGAAAATGCCAGGGTCAAAGAATTTCTCGAAGACATCGAAATAGCGGAAGACTGGGCCGAAGGCGGCGTCGACGAGCGAAAAGCGCTCACCGGCAAAGTAGGGCCCATCCCGGAGCGCGCGCTCGAGCCAAGTAAATTTGCCCGCAAGGCTGCGGCGCTTCTCCTCGAAGGCGGCGGCATCCGCTGCGGTGTAGTAGCCCCAGATATCCGCCAACGTGGCCGAGGCGAACTCGACCCAGGCGCGGTGTTTGGCGCGCGCGACCGCGTCCTCGGGATGGAGCCTCGGCGCGATTGTCTCGTCGAGATACTCGCAGATGACGGCCGATTCGAACAGCACGTCCTCGCTGCCGATCCGCAACAGCGGCGTCTTGCCGAGCGGAGAGATCGCCAAAAACCAGGAGGGCTTGTTGGCGAGGTCCACATAAATGCGCTCGAACGACGCCTGCTTCTCGGCGAGAACGATCGCCGCACGCTGCACATACGGACACAAATCATGGCTGACGAGTTCGAGCGTCGGCATGGCTGATACCTCCGGAAGAACTTGCGGCAGGGACGAAGCGGGCCAAATGACGGCCCGCTCTGCGGCGCGGCTTACGCCGCCTGCAAACCCTCGGCGCGCATCGCCTCTTTCACTTTCGGGCGCGCGGCGACGCGTTCCATGAAGTTGCGCAGATTGGCATAGGGCTTGAGATCGATGCCGACATATGGCGACCAGCCGATAATGGTGAAGCCATAAGCATCGGCCGCCGTGAATTTGTCGCCGAGAAGATATTTGTGATCGGCGAGATGCTGGTCGAGCGTCGCGAAGCGCTGACCGATCATCTTCTTCGCCATCTCCTTGGCCGCATCCGGCGTCGCTGGACTGAAGAGCCAGGGGCTGAATGCCTTGTGGAGCTCCGAACTGATGAAGGTGAGCCATTCCTGCAAGCGGTAGCGCTCGGGCGTACCGGCCGCCGGCGCCAACCCGGATTGCGGCGCGCGGTCGGCGAGATACTGCACCATGGCGACGCCCTCGGTGAGAAGAGAGCCGTCATCGAGACGGAGCGCGGGAACGTAGCCCTTCGGGTTGATCGAGAAATAATCGGCGCCGGTTTCGGTCTTGTGCGTGCCGATATCGACCTTCTCCGCGTCGAGCGGCAGGCCCGCCTCGCAGGCGACGATGCGTGGCGAAAGCGAGCAGGTGCCGGTGGAATAGTAGAGTTTCATGGCGATGCCTTTCTGAGGAGCGGTGGTGAACGAGGATCAGCGCGAGACGGCTTGATGCGCGGCTTGACCAAAAAGGTCGAGAGCGGGCGCGAAACGCTGAACGCGAACGGGCCATCGCCGAGCAGCGCTTGCGCAATACAAAGCACGAAGAGATAGGCCGCCAACCCGACAGCGACGAAGAATTGCGCCGTCCCGATGCAGCAACAGCACGCCCCAGTCATGCGACGTCAAATTGGCGGATGCGCCCGATTGCATGAGTTGGCCTCTTCCTTCCGCGCAAGCAGGCGCGACGGGGTCAACCACAATGTAGTGATGGTGTCGCCGCGGATTGATTTGTTCTTTCGCAAATTATCTTTGCGCGGTTGCATCGCCGCCAGCGACCAGGCGCCGTCGAGGCGGTGCTTCAGCCTTCCATTTCAGCCGCTCGGATGGCCGGATGCCCATCCGCTCCGGCACTCGGCAAAAAACGCCCGTGCCGGCCCACTGATATCGAAGTCGTAAGGCGAAACGCGCCGGCTGCCGATCAGACCTGTCGGTGTTGATCGGGCGGCGCGCCGTTCAGATGCGCCTTCCTTATGGCGGCGCCGACCGTGTATTTGGGATCGACGAAGTTGCCCAGCCGAACCATCCCGCATTGGCTCAGCATCATGTAGGCGTCCCACTTGTCGAAGCCATAATCGGCGACCATCCAGCGTATGAGCTCGCGATAGGCGATACGGGCGGCATCCTCCAGCGGGCGCGTGCTGCCGATCGCCATGATGAAGTCTTCGCGTTCCAGCCGCGGCCATTCGATCGTCCACCCCTTGATGAGATCGACTTTGATCGTCGTCGAGGTCGGATATTCGACGGCGACGCCGCACACCTCGCCGTCGCCCTGGCAAGCATGAGCGTCGCCGATGAAGAGCCGCGCGCCGGGTGTCCGCACGGGGAGATAGGTGATGCTCCCAGGCCCCATATCCGGCAGGTCCATGTTGCCGCCGTGATTGTCCGGCGTGAGCGAGTTGATCGAATCGATCTCCGGAGAGCAGCTCAGCGTGCCGATATGCGGGCGATAGGGCAGCTTCACCCGATCGCTCCAATAGACCCACTCCTCGTCGAGGTCGATCTTGCGCACCACCTCGGGCAGGGGCTCGTTGAGGGTGGCGGTGTAATACGTGCCGGTCAACGCGCCGAACTCCGGGATCATGCAGCATGTGCCGCGCGGGTTCTGCCCACGCGGCACCATCGATTCGATCAGCACGGCGAGCGCATCTCCCTTCTCCGCGCCTTCGATCATGATCGGCCCGTTCTGCGGATTGAGGAAGGGCATGTGAAGGAGCTGGGTGGGCTTGTCGGTCTCGCTCTTGATCTTCCCCTCGAAGGCGTCGCGCGTCTCGACGACGATGCGATCGCCGGGCTTGATCTGGAGCACCGGGTTCGAATAGGGACCCATGGTGTAGTGGTACGTGCCCTGCTTCGCTTCGGTCAGGTGATGGACCGCCGGCGACCGGCTCCGGCCCACCCCGCGCGCGGCCATGATCGAGCTGCCGGTCCAATCCTTGGCTCCCGCAACCATGTGGTACATTCTCGCCTCCTCTCTCCGGCCGCCCGCGAGCGCCCCGGCGCCGGGCGGGTGATTCGCTCAAATCGCCAGAAACTCTGCCAACCGCTCGGTCTCGCGCAGCGCCTCCTTCTCGAGCGTTCGCACGACCCGCCCCTTGTCGAGCACATAAGCGCGCGCGGCGATCCTTTGGACGAGGTCGATATTCTGCTCGACCACCAGCACGGTCAGGCCGCGATCGCGGTTGAGGGTGAGAATGCGCTCGCCGATCTCCTCGACGATGCTGGGCTGCACGCCGTCGCTCGGCTCGTCCAGGAGAAGGAGCTCGGGGCCGCCGATGATGGCGCGCGCAATGGCCAACATCTCCTGCTGCCCGCCGCTCAGTGTCCCGCCCTTCTGGAAGGCACGCTCGCGCAGGAAGGGGAAATAGCCGTAGACCCCCTCGAAATCGAGAGCACCGCGCCCGCCGCGGATGAACCCGCCCATCCTGAGATTGTCGAGGACGGACATGTGCGGGAAGATCTCGCGGCCTTGCGGCACATATCCCATGCCGCGCCGCGCGCGCAGATCGGCGCGTTCGCGCGTGATGTCCTCGCCGTGAAAGACGATCCGCCCCGCCCGCGCCGGCAAAAGGCCGATGAGCGTGCGCATCAGCGTGCTCTTGCCGACGCCGTTTCGCCCGAGAACGCCGACGATCTCGCCGCGGCGGATCTCGATGCTGATGTCCTGCAACACGTCGCCCGCCGCATAGCCGGAGCGCAGCTTGACCGCGGCAAGTATCGCAGCTTGGGCGTCGGGCGCGGCGCCCGTCATTGGGTGCGCCCCAGATAGATCTTGCGCACGTCCTCGCGGGCCGTGATCGCCGAGACGGTGCCCTCGGCGAAGATGTAGCCCTGGTGCAAAACGGTGACGATCTGCGCGACCTTGCGCACAAAGGCGATGTCGTGCTCGACGACGATGATCGTGAGCCCGGTCTCGTTCAGATGCTGCAGCACCCCCGCGGTCTGCATGGTCTCGTCCGGCGACATGCCGGCAGTGGGCTCGTCCAGAAGCAGGATCTCGGGACCGCCGGCGAGCACCATGGCGATCTCCAGCCATTGGAGCTGATGATGCGGCAGCTCGCGCGCGGGGCGATCATCCTCGCTGTCGAAATGAAAGAGGCTGACGGCATAGTTGAAGCGCTTCTCGGTCTCCGCGTCGCGGCCCGCCGCCGCGGCGCGGGCGGCGATTTCCAGATTCTGCTGGACGGACAGGAGGTGATAGGCGCGGTTCGTCTGAAAGGTGAGCCCCAGGCCCATCCGCACGCGTCGGAAGGCCGGCAGGCGGGTGACGTCTTCGCCCTTCAGCAAGATCCGTCCGGCGTCCGGCCGGTAGATGCCGCAAAGCATGGAGAAGAGCGTCGACTTCCCGGCGCCGTTGGGGCCGATGATGCAGCGGAATTCCGCCGGCGCCACGGCGAGGTCGACGCCGCTCGCGGCGACCACGCCGCCGAACCGCTTCGACAGCCGTTGGGCGCGGAGGATGGGCTCGGCCGCGATGCTCATCGTCCGTTCTCGTCGAAGACCGCATCCCGCTTGGCCGCGCCCTTGCGCGCATTCGGCCGCCAGCCGCTGCTCAGCGTGACGATGATGCCGCGCGGAAAGAACAGCATCACGCCGAGCAGCAACGCCCCCATCACCACCGGCGCATACTCGTTGCCGGCGCCGGAGAGCGAGTAGTTGATCCAGTTCAGCACATAAGTGGCGATGACGACGGCGAGGAGCCGCTCGCGCCCGCCGATCGCCACCCAGATGACCGGCAGCGCCGCGGGAACGAGGCCGAGCTGCGATGGCGTGATGTAGTTCCCCCACTGCACATAGAGTAGGCCGCTCAGGCCGGCGAGCACGGCCGCGAGCACGAAGACTCCGAGCTGATGCAGGCGGATGTCGTAGCCGAGGAGCTCGGTGCGCAGCACATCCTCGCGGATGGCGAGGAGAACCTTGCCGGCATGCGCGTTGGCCAGTATCCGGCAGCCGAAATAGGTGACGAGGGTGATGACAAGTGCCAGATAGTAGAAGGCATAGCCGGAGAAGATGAGATGTCCGAGCTGAAATGACGGTATGCCTGTCATGCCGTTATAGCCGCCGAGCTGGACATGACCGATCCGCCATTGATAACCCGCGGTCTGTCCGAGGAAGGTCTCCAGCAGCAAGGTGAAAACAAGGGTGAGGATCGGGATGATCCAGGCCTGGACCCGGCCATAGAAGACGAAATAGCCGAACACGGCGCCGACGGCGGCGGCAAGGGCGAGACCGGCCGCCGAGCCGATCACCGGCGCCCACGGGCTGGGCGCGAGATTGCCGGCGACGACTCCATAGGTGTAGCCGGCGATGCCGAAATAGGCGACCTGCCCGAAACTGAGCACGCCGCTATAGCCCCAGAGCAGCGAAAGGCCGAGCGCCATCGGCACGTTGAGGAGGTAGTAGGCGACGTTGTAGGCCTCAAACTCCGTCGCCTCGAGGGGCAGCAGCGCGAAGACGGCAATGACGGCGAGCGCCGGTCCCCAGAACCATGGCGTGCGGCCGATATCTTCTCGGCCATTGATCAGCCGCCACAGGCCGGCCGCGGCCGCGGTCACAGACCGCTCCGCCGCTCGGCCAGGCGCTGGAGCTGCGCCGAGATGCCGTCGGGCATCAGCCGGATCACGATCAACGCCGCGAGCAGCAGCGCGACGGTGCCGAGGAACGCGCCAAGGAGGAGGCCCACCGGCGTTTTGACGATCGAGAGAAGCAGGCTGCTGCCGACCGCGCCGGCAAGGACATTGGCGCCGCCGCCCACGACCACGGTGATGAAGGCGGGCGCCACGAATTGCTGACCCATCAATGGCGCGATCGAGGTGGTGGGTGCCAGCAGCGCGCCGCTGGCGCCGGCGAGCCCGGCGCCGAGCGCGAAGGTCAGCATGTAGACGAGATCGGTGTTGACGCCCAAGGCGAGCGCCATCGCCGGATTCTGCATCGTCGCGCGCGCCATGAGGCCGAAGGCCGTGCGGTTGTACACCCACCAGAGGGCGATGACGATCGCGGCGGAGACCACCATCAGAATGATCCAATAGACCGAGAAGGAATATCCGCCGATGGCGAAGGAGCCACCGGGGATGCCGATCGCCGGCATGAACGGGCCGAACAGGATGAGCGTGCCTTGCCCCATGATGAGGCTGATGCCCCAGGTGACGACGAGCGCACCCAGCTCGCGGCCATAGAAGCGGCGGACGACGAGGCGCTCGAGAATCGCGCCGAAGATCGCGACGACGACGAATCCCAGAATGATCGCCAGGGGGAACGGAACGCCGCGATGGAAGGCGATCGTCGCCGTATAAGCGCCCATCATCATCAACTCGCCATGGGCGAGATTGATGATGTTCATCATGCCGAGGATGACAATGAGGCCGATCGCGGCGATCAGCAGAAACGCGGCATTCGTGCCGAACTGGTAGAGGATGCTCGCGATGAGCCCAACCGTGTTCATGGCGCGGCAGCCGCGACGATGTCCGGCATCATGGATGGTTCATGCGACCGCGACCGACGATCGGCGCCCCCGTCCCGCTTCCTCTCCGCCGGCGGACGGAGAGGAAGAGGCAAGCGGGGGTGCCCGAGGGACTCTCGATAACGGCCAACAATTTCCCGCAGCGGCATCTAAGCTTTCTTCGGCGCCGTCGATTTGCCCTTTACGAACATCGAGAAGAACGGGTCCTCATCGGGCGTGTACTGTTTGTATTCCGGGTTGCGAATGAGATTGACGCCCAAGCGTTGCAGCCACCAGGCAGGAATCATCGGCCACTCGCGCACGAAGCTGACATTGTGCTGCTCGTCGGCCACGGCGAGGCGGATGAAATGCGCGCAGTGATGCGTTCCCGGCTCGAGGAAGACCGCGCCTTCCGGAGCCTCGATGAACCAGCCCGATTCGAGCGCCTTCTTCACCGTCTGCTGGTCGGTCGTACCGGCGAGACGAACCGCCTTGGCGTAGAGATGCATGGTGAAATAGGTGTTCTGCGCCATCTCGCCGATGAACTGGTCGTTCGGGAACATCGCCATCCAGCGCTTGACGAAGGCGCGGTTGCGGTTCGTCGGCACCTCCATCTGGTATTGGATGGCGTTGTGCATGCCGGCAAGCGCCGGCGGCGCAAAGCGCTTGTGCTCGTATCCCTGCGCCATGTTGACAGTGGACACCATTGGCAGGCGGAGGCCGGCCGCCGCCGCTTGCGGATAGTAATTATGCTGGTTCTGGCCGACCAGCAGGGTCATCACCCAGTCCGGCTTCGCTTGCTGGATGCGGGCGATGACTTGAGAGAACTCGGAAACGGAAAGCGGGATGAACTCCTCGCCGATGATCTTGCCGCCGACCAGCGGCGCAAAGGCGCGGGTCCAGGCGGCGGTGAGCTGGCCGAAATTGTAGTCCGCGGCGATGGTGTAGCCGTTCGGCCCGTACTTCTCGACCATGTACTGGACGCCAGGGATCACCTGCTGCTCGCAAACCGGGCCGGTGCAAAACGTGTTCGCATCGGCGACGCCGCCTTCATACTGGTTCGTATAGAAATAGAGCTGCTTCGCCTGGTCGACGATCGGCCGGATCGCCTCGCGCTCGGCGCTGGCGAAGCCCGCCACCAGCACATCCACCTTGTCCTGCTGGATG
>Ga0209062_1002550_pt1 | contig 23972 bp, 23 predicted proteins | sample Coa_R2_2_FD_187158 | JGI IMG/M metagenome (GOLD analysis project Ga0209062, IMG submission 187158) | Surface soil microbial communities from Centralia Pennsylvania, which are recovering from an underground coalmine fire - Coalmine... | ecosystem: Environmental > Terrestrial > Soil > Unclassified... | reverse complement strand
GCGGCGGCAGAAGCTGCGCCTCGTCAATCTTCCAGGGTCGAAATTCCTTGCTCATGGCACAGCAGGGAATCAGAATTCGCCCCTCTTGACCAGACTATTCAGACAAGCTCCTAGATTTTTCTATCCTGCACCGCCCGATTTCAGCGCGCCGATGGCCACCGAGCGCATGCTGAGCGAGCCCATCTCCATGCCTTCGACCGGAAAGGCGAGCGGCTCGTCCTTGGCTTGCGCGCCGAGGACATAGAGGAGCGGCAGGTAATGCTCGGCGGTCGGCACCGAGAGGCTGGCATCGGCAGTTAGCTGGTCAAAGGCGACCAGCGCATCGTGGTCATGGCGGCGCAAAGCGCTCGCCGCGGCCTCGTCGAATTGCTCGGCCCAAGGATAACCCCTGCCTTCCGCCGTGAAGTCCATCGCCCGCAGATTGTGGACGATATTGCCGCTGCCGACGATCAACACCCCTTCATCGCGCAAAGGCTGCAATCTCCTGCCCAGCTCGTAATGAAAGAGCGGCGGTCGGGTCCCATCCATGCTGAGCTGCACGACGGGGATGTCGGCCTTGGAATAGACATGCATGAGCACGGACCAGGTGCCATGGTCGAAGCCCCAGGAGTGGTCGAGCGCCACCTCGACCGGCCGCAGGAGATCGCGAATCCGGGCGGCGAGTTCAGGGCTCCCTGGCGCGGGATACTGCACCTCGTAGAGCTCCTGCGGGAAGCCGCCGAAATCATGGATCGTCCGCGGCGCCGGCATGACGGTCACCCCGGTGCCGCGCGTCAGCCAATGCGCGGAGATCGCGAGGATCGCCTTGGGCCTCGGCAGGGCTTGGCCGAGCCGCCGCCAGGCCGCCGCGTAGCGGTTCGGCGTGATCGCGTTCATCGGACTCCCATGCCCCAGAAACAGGGCAGGCATTCGCTGGGTCGGAGAGGGCATGGCGGGATCTTTCAAACGGCAAGGCAGGGTGACAAATCTAGCGATGAGATCGGGAGAGCCGCAAATGAGCGCAAGGGTGGCGCGGCCAGACGACAGCACGCGCCGGCACTGCTAGTATCACATCATGGACGACAGCGCCTTGCCACGGGAGACGGAGCCGCTCGACGCTATCGCGCAGGCGGGGTATGCCTTTATTGCCGCTCCTGACATGCGCGAGAGGTTGACGCGATATGGCTCGCTCGCGGATTGGCCGGAATTCACCGCGAGCTGGGATCATCTCGAGCTCGACACCTATATGGCCGATCGCGGGCGCTATCGCCGGCGCCGGCACGCCGTCTTCCGCGCCGAGCGAAGCGGCGCGATCCTGCGACAGCCGCATCAGCCGCATTATCAGAGCCGCGACTACAATCCCCTCAATGGCGGCATCGAGCGCTGGTTCGAGCCGGTCGCGGCCGAAATCGCCGGCGGCCCGAGCATGCGCGCGATCCTCGGCTTCTGCCGTGGGCTCTTTGGCGCGCTCGCCCCGGCAACGGCGGCATGGCACGTCGAAACCCATCAATTTCGCATCGAGGCGCGAGCCGGCGAGAAGGGCCTGCCGACGCCCGAAGGGCTTCATCGCGACGGCGTCGATTACGTCCTCGTCCTGCTGATCAACCGGCGCAATATCGCCAGCGGCACGACCACGATCCACGCGCTCGACCGGCGGCTGCTCGGCAGCTTCACGCTGACGCATCCGTTCGATGCGGCGCTTGTCGATGATTCCCGCGTCTATCACGGCGTGACGCCGGTCGAGGCGATCGATGCCGCGCAGCCCGCCTATCGCGACGTGTTGGTCGTCACCTTCCGGAAGGAATAGCGGCGGCTTCTCAGAACCGCTCCTCGCCGCGGTGCCGCACCGCGTCGGGGAAGTCGCGGTAGAGCGCGAACACCGCATCGGTGACCAGTGAATTGACGGCGAAATGCAGCCCCTCGACGGGATCGCGGCGGCTGGCGACCTCGGCGAAGGCGGAATCGAGCTGGGCGAGGTTCTGGATCTCGATCATAAGATGGAAGTCGCCGAGCTGCGGCGGGCCGAGCCCGAGCTTGCGCCGGGTCAGCCGCCAGCCCTCGATGAGTCCTTTCTCGCGCAGCCTGCCAAGATAGGCGGCGAGCTTCTCGCTCATCTCGATGTCGCCGACCCCGGGTTTAAGGTTGAACCAGCCGTGATAGATGTCCATGCGTGTCTCCCGCCCGATCAGGGCGGCTACTTTAGAGCACCTAACAGCACCGGTCATGGCGCCCGACAATGCGTCCCGAAGGGTTGCTGGAGGATGGGCGCCGGCCGCGTCGCTCGGGCTTGACGATGAATGACATCGCCGGCGCCCTCGCTCCCAACCGGCGCCCATCCTGCAGCAACGCACACCATGACCGGTTCTGTTAGGTGCTCTTAGCCCGGATTTGCCTGTCGCGGTCGATAAGCAGGGAATCCCGGAATAACAATGTCGCGCGGCATGATCGCGCCACGATGTTGGATCACGGTGCCGGCGAGGATGTGCCCCGAATACGCTGCCTCCACAGGCGATCGGCCGTCGAGGCGGGCGGCGATATAGGCGGCATTGAACGCATCGCCCGCCGCTGTGGTATCGACGGGCGCCAAGCGGGCGGGTACGGGCACCGCGCCCCCATCGCCGAGCAAGCAGGCTTCGCCGCCGCATTTGACCGCGACCTCGATGCCGCGGCTGCGGTAGCGCGCCACGGTTTCGGCGGGTGTCGCGTCGCCCCACAAGGCTCGCTCGTCCTCGAAGGTTGGCAGCGCCAGGCTCACTTGATCGAGAAAGGGAGCGATTGCGGCCCGTGCCGCCTCCGGAGACGCCCAACCCGCGGGCCGGTAGTTGCTGTCGAAGATGACGAGGCGCCCGGCTCTGCGCGCCGCGCCGAGCGCTACATGAAGGCGCTCGCGCGCCTCGGGCGCGAGGATCGAGAGCGTGATCGCTGTGAAATAGAGCACGTCGTAATCCGCAAGCGCTGCCAGCAACCGATCACCGGCGTCGTTGCGGAAGAGCTCGCGCGCCGCGGCGGCAGAACGGTAATAAAAGAATTGCCGCTCGCCATCCTCATCCGTTCGGATGAGGTAGAGTCCCGGCAGCCGGTCGGGCAGATGTGCCACGGCGGCGCTACCGATGCCCTCGCTGTGCCAGAACTCGCGCATGGCCGCGCTATAGGGATCGGTGCCGAGCGCCGTGACATAATCGATGGCAAGGCGGGAGGGCGGTGTGCAGCGCGCGAGGTAAAGCGCCGTGTTGAAGCTGTCGCCGGCGAAGCCGAGCTCCATCACTCCGGCATCGCGATGGCGCAGCTCGACCATGCATTCGCCGATTGCCGCCAACCGCTGCATCTTGTCCTCTTGCTCGTTGCGCCTTCTTCTCTACTCTCTTTCCCTTGCCCACTCCATCGGCGGCGTCAAGGAGCGACATGGACGATATCTTCAGCGAGACGACCGTCATCCCGGTTCTGACGATAGCGCGCGCGGCGGATGCCGTGCCGCTGGCGCGTGCGCTGGTGCGCGGCGGCTTGAGAGTGATCGAGATCACGCTCCGCACACCGGACGCCCTGGTGGCCATCGGCGAGATCTCCCGCGCGGTGCCGGATGCGATCGTGGGGGCGGGCACCGTGCTGACGGTGGCCGATGTGAGCCGGGCGGTGGCCGCCGGCGCACGCTTTCTCGTCAGTCCCGGCCTCACACCCGACCTTGCCGCCGCCGGGTTGGCGAGCGATCTTCCCTATCTGCCCGGCGCGGTCACCCCGTCCGAGATCATCGCGGCGCGCGAATTGGGCTTCCCCTTGCTCAAATTCTTCCCGGCCGCGGCCTGCGGCGGCGTCGCCGCTTTGAGAAGCTATGAGGCGGTGTTTGCCGGCATCGCCTTCTGTCCGACCGGCGGCATCAGCGCGGAGAATGCCGGCGAGTTCCTGGCGCTCGGGAACGTGCCGATGATCGGCGGGAGCTGGATGGCGCCGCCGCAAGCGGTCGCCGACGGCGACTGGCAGAGGATTGAGGCACTTGCCCGCGACGCCGCCCGGCTGCGCCCGGTGCGCTGAGGCGAGAAGCGATTTCTCAGCCCTTCACCTGATAGCCGTTGTTGCGCAGGCAGTCATCGACGACCCGCTTCTCGTCCAAGGGCGGTTGCGGTGCAGCCGTCGCTTCGGCGACGGCGCCGCCTGCGACGGTGCCGGCGAGCGCTCCATAGCTCGCGGCGAGGCCCACATTCCCGGCGGAGAAGGCGCCGATGACCGTGCCGAACCCGGCGCCGATCGCGACACCTTGCAGCGCGCCGGCGAGGAGAGGCCCGTAGCGCGCGGCATCGGCCACGGCGCGGCAATCCTGGAGATCGGTCTCGTAGCGCGCCGCATCGATGTCGGCGAGATCCACCTGCGGCTGATAAAGGCTCGGCGCACAGCCATTCGCCGCGAGAGCCAGGGCGAGCAGAAGCGGGCGGCGCATCATCGGCTAATAGGTCGCTCGGCCGCCGGAAAGGTCGAAGACGCCACCGGTCGTGAACGAGCATTCCTCGGAGGCGAGCCAGGCGATCATCGCCGCGATCTCCTCGACCGTACCGAAGCGGCCAAGCGGGATCTTGGACAGCATGTACTGGATGTGCTGCTCCGTCATCTGCGCGAACATGCCGGTCTTGACCGCCGCCGGCGTCACGCAATTGACCCTGACGCCGGTGTCTGCGAGCTCCTTGCCGAGCGACTTCGTCAGCGCGATCACGCCGGCCTTGGCGGCGGAATAGGCGGCGGCATTGGGATTGCCCTCCTTGCCGGCAATCGAGGCGATATTGACGATGCGCCCGTAGTTGCGCTTCTGCATTCCCGGCGCGACGGCCTGGCAGCATAGGAACACGCCGGTCAGATCGACCTCGATCACCCGCCGCCAAGCATCGATCGGGTAGGTTGCGACGGTCGCGTTCGGGCCGGTGATCCCGGCGCTGGTGACCAGGATGTCGGGAGGTCCGAGCCGGCGCTCGGTTTCGGCAAGGGCCGCGGCGATCGAATTTGCATCGGTCACATCGACCGTACTGCCGATGGCGCCCGGGAACCGCCCCGCCGCGTCGGCGGCGCCATCGACATCCCACAGGGCGAATTTCGCGCCCGAGCGGGCGAAGCGCTCGGCTGTGGCAAGCCCGATCCCCCGCGCCCCACCGGTGATGATCGCGACACGGTTGCTGAGATCGATCTGGTTCATGGGCTCTCCGGATCTCTGTCTAGTCATGATCGTGACCCATTCTAGCCTTTGCATTGCCCGCGCGTCTCCGCCATGCTGCGCAGGTTCGAAGGCGGTGCACCAAGGCCGTCGACTTGGAGGAAAGGCGGAGATGGCGGCGGTCGAGATCCGCGACGTCAAGAAGTCGTTCGGTCCGGTGGATGTGATCCACGGCATCGATATCGATATCGGCGACGAAGAATTCGTCGTCCTGGTGGGACCCTCGGGCTGCGGCAAGTCGACCTTGCTGCGCATGATCGCGGGGCTCGAGCATATCAGCGGCGGCGAGATTGCGATCGGCGGCCGCGTGGTGAATGATCTCCCGCCCAAAGAGCGCGACATCGCCATGGTGTTCCAGAATTACGCGCTTTACCCCCATATGACCGTGCGCGACAACATGGCGTTCAGCCTGAAGCTGCGCAAAGCCGACAAGCCGACGATCGAGGCGCGCGTGCGCCAAGCGGCGGAGATCCTCGGTCTCAATCCTTTTCTCGACCGCTATCCGCGCCAGCTCTCGGGCGGGCAGCGCCAGCGCGTCGCCATGGGGCGCGCCATCGTGCGCGATCCCCAGGTGTTTCTCTTCGACGAGCCCCTCTCCAATCTCGATGCCAAGCTGCGCGTGCAGATGCGCACCGAGATCAAGGCGCTGCATCAAAGGCTGCGCACCACCTCGGTCTATGTCACGCACGATCAGGTCGAGGCGATGACCATGGCCGACCGCATCGTCGTCATGCATGACGGGCGGGTCGAGCAGATCGGCACGCCGCTCGACCTCTATGACCGCCCGGCCAATCTCTTCGTCGCCGGATTCATCGGCTCGCCCGCGATGAACTTCATCCCGGGCAGGCTCAGGCGCGGCGGCAATCAGGGCTGGGTCGAGGCCGCCGATGGCACGCGGCTTCCCGCACCGGCCGGCGCCGGGAGCGAAGGGCAGGAGGTCGTCTACGGCATGCGCCCGGAACATCTCGATATCGCGTTGAACGGCGCCGATGGCGTGCCGGCGGTGGTGCAGGTAGTCGAGCCGACCGGCGCCGATACTTACGTCTATGCCGAACTCGCGGGCCGGCAAGTCTGCGCCGTGTTCGGCGAACGCCATGTCTTCCGCCCCGGCGAGACCATCAGGCTACAGCCGCGGCTCGGTCTCGTTCACTTGTTTGACGCGGAGAGCGGCGCGAAATTAGGTTGAGCGCGCCACGATGCGCGACAGAAACAAAAGCGAGGGAGAGGAACCCATGGGCGATGTCACCAGAAGAGACATTCTCAAGGCCGGCGTGGCGGTGACCGCCGCGGCCGCGGCAGGATCGACGCTGGCCGCGGCAGGACCCGCGCGCGCTGCGACCTGGAGCGGCAAGCCCGAGGCCAATGCCTCGATCCGCGTGCTGCGCTGGAAGCAGTTCGTCCAGGGCGATATCGATGCCTGGACCGAGCTCACGAAGAAATTCGTCGATCAGACCGGCATCAAAGTGCGCGTCGATACCGAGAGCTGGGAGGACATCCGGCCCAAGGCGGCGGTCGCCGCCAATGTCGGCGCCGGTCCCGATCTCATCATCGGCACCAATGACGATCCTCACAAATTCCCGGACAAGCTCATCGACATGACCGATCTCGCCACTTATCTCGGCGAGAAATACGGCGGCTGGTACGATGTCTGCAAGCGCTACGGCATGCGCGGCGACAAGTGGATCGCGCTGCCGCAGGGCGGCCCGGGCGCCTGCCTCAATTACCGCATCAGCCATATGAAGAAGGCGGGCTTCGAGGAATTCCCGACCAATACGCAGGATTTCCTCAAGCTCTGTCAGGCGCTCAAGAAGAACGGCACGCCGGCGGGTTTCGCGCTGGGGCACGCCACGGGCGATGCCAATGCCTGGACGCATTGGCTCGTCTGGTCGCATGGCGGCAAGATGGTCGACGAGAAGAACAATGTCGTCATCAACTCGCCGGAGACCATCGCCGCGCTCGAGTACGCAAAGCAGCTCTACGATACCTTCATTCCGGGCACGCTGTCCTGGCAGGATCCGAGCAACAACAAGGCGTTCCTGGCCGGCGAGCTGAGCCTTACCGGCAACGGCATCTCGATCTATACGGTCGCCAAGAACTCCAAGGACGAGGCCCAGCAGGCGATCGCCAAGGACATGGACCATGCCAAGCAATGGCCGATCGGCCCGGTGGGCAAGCGCACCGAGCAGCATCTGATGTTGCAAGCCTATGCGTTCAAATATTCGAAATATCCCAATGCGGTGAAAGAGTATCTTCGCTTCATGTGGGAGAAGGACGAGTACGAGCCGTGGCAGCAGGCGGCGAATGGCTACATCACCCAGCCGCTCACCGCCTATGAGTCAAACCCGATCTGGACGTCCGATCCCAAGGTCACGCCGTTCCGCGACGTGCTCAAGGGCGCGCTCGACAATGGCTATGCCGGCACGCTTGGCGCCGCCTCCGCGGCGGTGATCGGCGAGTTCGTGATGGTCGACATGGTGGCAGAGGCCGCCACCGGCTCGCGCACGCCCAAAGAAGCCGCCGAACGCGCCGCCGAGCGGGCGAAGCGGTATTACCAAGCGTGAGCGTTCTACAGAAGCTCCCCACCTCACCCCGACCCTCTCCGCCCCGGAGGGGCAGAGAGGGAGAACTAGAATCTCCTCTCCGCCCCTCGGGGGCGGAGAGGTTGGGTGAGGTGGGGGAGCCTCGCCGTCCAAAGCCATAACTCCGATGGCCGTCCAAGCTCATCCCACGACGCGCGCGGCGACCCTCCGCCGTCGCTTGCGCCTCGGCGATAATCGCAACCTGCTCGGCTTCATCTTCATGGTGCCGGCCGGCGCGATCTTGCTGGTGTTCTTGACATATCCCCTGGGGCTGGGGCTCTGGCTTGGCCTGACCGACACCAATATCGGCGGCACCGGACGCTTCATCGGGCTCGCCAATTTCCGCTCGCTGTTCAGCGATTCCGTCTTCGGGTTGGCGCTCTTCTACACGATCCTTTACACGACGGTGGCGAGCGTCATCAAATTCGCGCTGGGACTCTATCTGTCGCTCCTGCTCAATCACCGCCTGCCGTTCAAATCGATCATCCGCGCGATCGTGCTGCTGCCCTTCGTGGTGCCGACCGTCTTGTCGGCGATCGCCTTCTGGTGGATCTATGATTCGCAGTTCTCGATCATCTCCTGGGCGCTGATCAAGCTCGGCATCATCCATCACTACATCGACTTTCTCGGCGATCCCTGGAATGCGCGCTGGTCGCTCATCGCCGCCAATATCTGGCGGGGCATTCCCTTCGTCGCGATCACGCTGCTTGCGGGGCTCCAAACCATTCCGCCCTCGCTCTACGAGGCGGCAACGCTCGATGGCGCCACTCGGTGGCAGAATTTCCGCTACATCACCTTTCCCATGCTGACGCCGATCATCGCCGTGGTCATGACCTTCTCGGTGCTGATGACCTTCACCGATTTCCAGCTCATCTACGCCATCACCAAAGGCGGCCCGGTGAATGCGACGCATCTCATGGCGACGCTTTCCTACCAGCGCGCGATCACCGGCGGCCAGCTCGGCGAGGGCGCGGCGATCGCCGACGCCATGATCCCCTTCCTCTTGGCGGCCATTCTCTTCAGCTATTTCGGGCTGCAGCGGCGCAAATGGCAGGCCGGAGGGCGTGACTAGCCATGGCCAAGGCCGCGCCGGAGGGGATGGAATATCTGTCGTCGCTGCCGCGCCGGCTGGTGACGCTCTACCTGCCGCTTTCCATTCTGATCTTCGTTCTGCTGTTCCCGTTCTATTGGATGGCGACGACCACGTTCAAGCCGGATGCTGAACTCTACAATTACGAGAAATACAACCCGTTCTGGGTGACGCATCCGACCTTCGACCATATCCGGAAGCTGCTCTTCGAGACGAGCTATCCCGATTGGATGCTCAACACGCTCATCGTCTCCGTGACCTCGACATTCCTCTCGCTGTTCTGCGCCGTCTGTGCCGCCTATGCGATCGAGCGGCTGCGCTATTCCGGCTCGCAATATGTCGGGATGGCGATCTTCCTGGCCTATCTCGTGCCGCCGAGCATCCTGTTCATCCCGCTGGCGACCATGGTGTTCAAGCTCGGCATGTTCGACAGCTACTGGGCGCTGGTGCTGACCTACCCGACCTTCCTGATCCCGTTCTGCACCTGGCTGCTCATGGGATATTTCCGCTCCATCCCCTACGAGCTCGAGGAATGCGCGCTCATCGACGGCGCCTCGCGCCTCCAGATCCTCGCCAAGATCACCCTGCCGCTTGCCGTGCCCGGCCTCATCTCGGCCGGGATCTTCGCGTTTACGCTCTCATGGAACGAGTTCATCTACGCGCTCACCTTCATCTCCTCCTCGGAGAACAAGACGATCCCGGTGGGCGCGATCACCGAGCTGGTCGAGGGCGACGTCTATCACTGGGGGTCGCTCATGGCGGCGGCGCTCCTGGGCTCGCTGCCCGTGGTGATCCTCTACTCCTTCTTCGTCGAGTACTACGTCTCGAGCCTCACCGGCGCCGTCAAGGAGTGACGGGTCAATCGTGCGGAGCGACGGTATCGGCGGCGTAGGCGCCGCGCTGCCCGAGCGGCTTGGCCGGGCGGTCGGTCGTGTCGCGAACCGTTTGCCGCTCCATTTCGGCATTGAGCTCGCCGCCGAGGAGAACGGCGAAGGAAGAGAGCCAGAACCACATGAGCAAGACGACGACCGCGCCCAGCGAGCCGTAAGTCTTGTTGTAGCTCGCGAATTGGCCGACATAGATCGAGAAGAGCGCAGAACCGGCGATCCACAACAGCGTGGCCGCGACGGCGCCCCAGCTCACCCATTCCCAGCGCGGCTCCTTTCGGCACGCCGCATAACGGTAGATGACGGCAAGCCCGATCGTGGAGAGGAGAATGAGCACCGGCCAGCGGAGCCACGCGACGACCGTCTGGCCGAATTCGCCCAGGGGCAGCAACCCGACGACCGCCGGAATGACGGCGACCAACACCAGGGAGACGATGGCGAACAATACGAGACCGAATGTCAGCCCCAGCGCCTCCGCATAATAGGTCAGCACGTTGCGCTTTTCTTCTTCGGCATAGACAACATTCAAGGCCGACATCAGGGCAGTCGTAGCGGATTTCGCGCTCCATATCGCGATCGTCAGGCTGATGATGAGGCCGATCCCGAGCTTTGATGGACTGCCTTGCGTGATGGTCGTGAGCTGGTCGGCAATCAACTTGCGCGCCTCGTCCGGCACCATGCTTTCCATGGCGGCGACCTGCCCCTGTACCTGCGAGGGATCGAAGACGAGGCCGTAGAGCGCCACGAGCGCGGTGAAGGCGGGGGTGAGGGAGAGCAGCGCGTAGAAGGCGATGCCGGCCGCGAGCAGCGAGACATTGTCGCTGCTGATATCGGCGAAGACGCGCTTCAGAATGTCCCACCAGCCGGCGGCGGTGATCTGGTGCGGTTCTTCGGCATGACGTCCATAGGCGCCATTCCCGGCCTGCTGTGCCGGTGCGAGGCGCCGCTGCCGGCGGTCCGCGCCGATGGCATAAAGCGCGAGCGCGGTGGCGATTACGGCACCCAGCATGGGTTTGTCGTTCGTGGCCATGGCGCCGGATCCTTCACATTGCGGACTCCGTCACCACGAACGAGCGCCGCGACATCCGATTGGCGAATTAGCCAATTCGGCACGTAAATCTTGGAATTGATCGCCTTGTGGTGGAACCTTCGGGTTGCGCCTTCGTTCACGGAAAGCGAGAGGGGAGCGGCACATTCAGCTTCATGAGGGAGGACACCATGATGCGCGCAACCCACGGACTTCATAGGCCGAGTACTTCGACGGCAGCGCGAACCATCCCGAGCCCCCGGCGGCTGGATTCGGCAAGACGCGGATCGGGGTCATGGATGAATCGCTGGTTTGGGCGCGCCAAGCCGACCGTTTTTCATCGCTGCCTTGCCGTCCATATCCATTTTGCCGGGCCGCACAGCGCATTATCCTGAGGCGGCACGCGATCCGGTCCCTGGCGCAACCGGCGCGTCGGCCGCCCGTCGGCGGCAATGAAGCCGCCGGCTCTAAGCGCCGCGAGAACATTGATAAAATGGGCGGCGGTCCCCCGCCGCCCCGCACCCTCGAGCCAGTTCTGATCGAGAAAAGAGGCGAGGGCGGGTTGTCCGAGTTCGGCTTCCCAGAGAATGCCGAGCAGCGAGGCCCTGGCTTCTTCCTGTTCCCGTGCCAGGCCGAAGAGGCAGGCGGCGCGTTCCGCCGTCGCGCGATCACCGGTCTCCGGACCTGGGCCCAAACCGAAATCCGGTCTGTGCCGGCGCTCCGGCGCCGCGAGTTGAAAATGGGCGCCCTCGTGCAAGAGTACATAGGCTTCGGTTTCGCAACGTACGGCCTGCCCGTCCCAACTCAAGCCGTCGACCGGCGCGCCGCTGCGGGTTTTCAGACCAAGGTCTAGTAAGATCCGCAACGCCGCCGCATGGTGCTCCCGTGCCGCCTTGCCGTCCGCGCGTATCGCTTGTTGGGGATTCGCCAAACGGCGAAAAACGCGACGGGCGGCCTCATCATCGAGCATGGCCGCAAAATGATCGAGCGCCAGGGGCAATCGATCATCAGGGATCGGGGTCAGGATCATGGCATGCCCTCGATAGGCGACGCCTCGTGCGTTGTCCAGCGCGTCGCACCAGTCGAAAAGTTCCGTGCCGAAGCAAAAATATTGCGGTTGCGAGAGGCGTTTTGGGGTTTCAGGCTGGGTGAGCCGATCAGGAAAGGCGGCGCCACGCGATCACCCGGACGTGAGGGGGATCGATGAGCGCGGGCGCCGCGTCCGGCTTTTCTGGAATGAGGAGGCCTTAATGGCGACGGGGACAGTGAAATGGTTCAACTCGACAAAGGGATATGGCTTCATCCGTCCCGAGGATGGCGGTGCTGACGTTTTCGTCCATGTGACGGCGGTGCAGCGTGCCGGCCTCCATGCGCTGATCGAGGGGCAGCGCGTCAGCTACGAGGTCGTGCGAGACCGCGGCAAGCTCGCGGCAGCCAATCTGGCGCCCACCGGCTGATCGGTCGGGCCAAGCAAATCACAGGCGGCTCTTCGGGGCCGCCTTTCTTCATCGGCAAGTCAGACGAGAAAATCTGGACCTCGTTCCGGTTTCACGGAATCATCCGCTCTCCAAGCGGTGCTCGAGACACCGCTCCTGAGAGGAGGAAGGGATCATGCCGGTGCGTCTGCCTACCGAGGACCAGCTTCAGGACATTGCGCGATCCTTCGGCATGACCCTTACCGCGGCCGATGCCGCGTCCTTCCGCGGTCTAATGGCCGGATCGATCGCCTCCTACAACCGCCTCGACCAGCTCCCCGAGCCGAAGCTTCCGGTCAAGTATCCACGCCTTCCCGGCTATCGCCCAGGACCGGAGGAAAATCCTTATAACGCATGGTATTGGAAGACGGAAATAAAGGGGTCTATGAAGGGCATCCTCGCCGGCAAGAAAGTGGCCGTCAAGGACAATATCTGCGTCGCCGGCGTGCCCTTGATGAACGGCTCGCAGGTGCTCGAAGGCTATGTCCCCGAGATCGATGCGACCGTCGTGACGCGTGTTTTGGACGCGGGCGGCGTCATCGCCGGCAAGGCGGCCTGCGAGGATCTCTGCTTCTCCGCCGGCAGCCACACCTGCGCCACCGGTCCGATCCGCAACCCGCACAACCCCGAATACAGCACCGGCGGCTCCTCGGGCGGGAGCGCCGCTCTCATCGCCGCGGGCGAGGTGGAAATGGCGCTGGGCGGCGATCAAGGCGGCTCGATTCGCACGCCCTCCGCCTGGTGCGGCGCATACGGCCTCAAACCGACCTGGGGCCTCGTGCCGATGACCGGGGGCATGCCGATTTCCTATTCGGTCGATCATTGCGGCCCGATCTGCGACAGCGTCGAGAACGTGGCGCGCTTGCTGACCGCCATCGCCGGACCCGACGGGCACGATCCGCGGACGATCAACGCTCGAACCGGCGACTATATGGGCGCATTGGGGCTGGGGGCGAAGGGCCTCCGGATCGCGATGCTGCGAGAGGGATTCGGCCATCCGACCAACGATCCCCGCGCGCTCGCCACCGATGCCAAGGTCCGCGAGGCCATCGCCGAGTTCAAGGCGCTGGGTGCGTCAGTGGATGAAGTATCCGTGCCAATGCATTATGACGGCCCACATATCTGGACCGGCGTCATCCTCGAAGGCGCCGCCGAGATGATGATCAAGGGCTATGGCATGGGCAACAACTGGATGGGGTATTACACGACCTCGCTCCAGGAGGCCTTCGCCCGCGGCTGGCGTGCCCGGCCGGATGACGTCTCGGAGACCGTTAAGCTTGTTCTCATGCTCGGCGAGTATATGCACCGGAACTACCACAACCGGTATCATTCCAAGGCGCAGAACCTCCGCGTGCTGCTGCGGCAGGCTTATGACGCCGTGCTCAGGGATTACGACGTCATCGCCATGCCGACGATACCGTTTCCGGCGACGCTCATTCCGCCGGCCGATGCCCCGCGCGAAACCTATGTCGATGCGGCCCTCAATATGCAGCAGAATACTTGCCCCTTCGACGTCTCAGGCCATCCGGCCTTCACCGTGCCATGCGGGAGGATTGGCGGGCTTCCCATCGGCATGATGCTGGTGGGCAAGCATTTCGATGAGCCGACGCTCATCCGCGCCGCGGCGGCGTTCGAAAAGGCTGCTGATTGGAAGGCGCGTTAAATCAGATAATTATCGACTAATGTTAAAGGCATAAGTTAGGTCGCGCGTCACAAGGAAGCTGAGGGAACGAGCTGCTCGCGCCGAAGGAACGCGTCTAACTGCTGCCGTGCCTCGGATGCGGTCGTACGGACCTGCCGGCATGCTTGTGCGTCGCCATGGGGTGACGAGCGACGAGGGCGTGGCCGCTTCTCATCACTTCGTTGCCGCGCGCGGCCACGGTCAGCGCCGCGTGAAGGCTGCCGATCTTAATGGAACGTATGACAAACAAAGGCTTATGATGGGTTGTTGTGGTTTTTGATAGGACCGTCGCGACGCCGCCGCGCTTCAGCGTGTCCTGCAGCCCCTTGGCTGGCGCGGAATGCGCGAAGGCGCCGAATTGCACCCAGTAGGGGCCGTCGGATTTGCTACTGCGGGCCACCATCGCCGTCTGCGGTGCGGCGATGGCGGTGGTATGGATGAGCGTCGCGATGCCGAGCGCATGTTCCGCTTTTCTCGCCATGGCGCGCGCCGCGGCACGGTCGGCGATCGCCGGCGAGCGAACCCTCAGCAAGGCGCGGCCCTTGGGCGTATGCGCGGTCGTGATCTCGGCATCGAGCCCGATTGCGCCCAGCGACCGCTGGAGGCGCTCCGCATAGCGACGGCCGACATAGACACCGTATTCTATCCAGAATCCATCCTTCGAGACTGATTCTAAAGTATTTTGCACGGTCGCCTGCGGCGGCTCCGGGGGCGAGTTGGCGGTGGCTGGCGCCTCGAGAGCGGCGGTCTGCTGCGGTGCGGTAGACGGCGCGGGCGACGGCTCGGCAGGAGAGATGTCGGCTGGCGCGTCATTCGACGACGGTCCGGCGGCGGGCTCGATCGCCGGCATTGCGGTGGTGGTGGCCGGCAGCTCCGGCGGGGGCGGCGGACCCTCGGCTTTACGCGGCGGAGGTGACGTGGGTTCGAGCGGAGGCGGAGGCGAATCGTCTCGCGCGACGATGGTGGCGTCCCGGGAGATACGCGCGGTCTGCGCGAACTCACCGGACCCCTGAAGATAGATCGCCGTGCCGATGCCGGCCAACGTCACCAGGACGATGAGCATCAACAAAAACACGCCGAACATGCTTGATGACGTCGACGGCTTGCGGCGCCGCATCATGAAACTATTCCCCCGAGCAGCACCGCTTCTGCGCGTGTCTACCGTCGCTCGGAACATAGCATGCTTGAGGCGAATGTCACGAGGCGGTGATTGCCTTCTACGCGAGAAATTTTGGCGGCCGAAGCTCCGCGCCGACGCATGGCAGGGATGAGACGAAATGACACCAAATGTTACGGACAGCGGCTGCCGAACCGGAGTTTACTGTGGGTGACCGACCGTATTAGAGGGAGGCCGGAATGATCGAGGGTCAGCGGACGCAGCAGAACCGGGTGATGGCAGTGTTCCGGGAGGCGGCACTCTCTTTCAACATGCCCCGCGAGACGACGCTCGAGGAGCTGGCCGAGGAGCTCGGCGCGCTCGGTGAGCTCTATGGCGGAGCCCCCCTCTACGTCGACATCAAGTTGCCGGCCTGAAAGGCGCCGAATCAGCCTTAACAGACTGGTCGCTGCCGAAACTGCCGATGGCCGGCGCCGGGACCGCCGCGCTATCCGCATGCCGGACTGCTCAGCAACGAGTGTTGCGGTGGCCCGACCGATGGGGCACATTAGCCCGCCGATCGTTGCGGGTTGAAAGCCATTGGAGTCATAAGAATAACTTCAGGCTGACGCCGAGACGGCGGGAGGAGTCATGGCCGGGAGCAGAGCGAAAGGCGCGGAATTCGCCAGAGCAGAACGAATGCGTACACTGTCGCGGCGTTGCCGGGAGCTGTCAGAGATGACAGCGGTGCCGGAGGTCACGCGCGAGCTCATGGGCATTGCCGAAGAACTGGAGCACGAGGCCGAGTTGGTGGCGGAAAAACAATAAGATCAGGGGAAGCTGACGGCGTCTCGGACGCCGTCATAGAGGAGGAGCGCGTTGAAGCCTACCGATATCGCCGTACCGGATTACTTCCACAAAGTCGTCGATTGCCAATGGGCGTGCCCAGCCCATACTCCAGTCCCCGAATACATCCGGCTGATCGCGGCAGGGCGTTACACCGACGCTTACATGGTCAACTGGAAATCAAACGTTTTCCCGGGCATTCTCGGCCGTACTTGTGATCGCCCCTGCGAACCGGCCTGCCGGCGCGGACGGGTCGAGAAGGAACCGGTCGCGATCTGCCGGCTGAAGCGCGTCGCCGCGGACAACAAGGAAGACATACGCGGCCGTTTGCCGGAGATTCCAGCGAAGAAGAATGGCAAGCGGATCGCGCTGGTCGGCGCCGGACCGGCCTCGCTGACGGTGGCGCGTGACCTGACGCCCTTGGGATACCATTGCATCATCTTCGATGGCGATGCGCAGGCCGGCGGCATGATCCGCAGCCAGATCCCGAAATTCCGCCTGCCGGAATCCATCATCGACGAGGAAGTTGGCTACATCATCGACCGTGGTGTCGAGATGCGGCTCGGCCGGCGAATCGACAGCCTGAAGGGGCTGCTCGCCGAAGGCTATGATGCGATCTTCGTCGGGACCGGCGCGCCGCGTGGGCGCGACCTCGACATTCCCGGCCGCAAAGAGGCGGCGGCCAATATCCATATCGGCATCGATTGGCTGTCGAGCGTGTCCTTCGGCCATATCGACAAGATCGGCAAGCGGGTGATCGTGCTGGGCGGCGGCAATACCGCGATGGATTGCTGCCGCTCGTCGAAGCGGCTGGGCGGCGAGAGCGTGACCGTCGTGGTGCGCAGCGGCTTCGAGGAGATGAAGGCGTCGCCTTGGGAAAAAGAAGATGCCATGCATGAAGGCATCCCCATTCTCAATTACCTCGTGCCGAAGGAGTTCCTGCACAAGAACGGCAAGCTGACCGGCATGCTGTTCGAGAAGGTCGCAGCCAAATACGACGAAAAGGGCCGACGCAACTTGGTGCCGACGGGTGAGCTGGATGTGCGCATGGAATGCGACGACGTCCTGGTGGCGGTGGGTCAAGAGAATGCGTTCCCCTGGATCGAGCGCGATATCGGCCTAGAATTCGACCGGTGGGGTATGCCCAAGGTCGATCCGAAAACGATGCAATCGACGATCCCCAACGTCTTTTTTGGCGGCGACGCGGCTTTCGGCCCCAAGAACATCATCTGGGCCGTGGCGCATGGCCATGAGGCCGCGGTTTCGATCGACAAGTTCTGCCATGGCGAGAACGTCACAGACCGCCCGCCGCCCATGGTCAATCTGGCCAGCCAGAAGATGGGCATTCACGAGTGGAGCTACGACAACGACATCTCGAACGACCAGCGCTATCGCGTTCCGCTTCAGGATCAGTCGATCACCTTGAAAAACATCAAGGTCGAGGTCGAACTCGGCTTCGATCGCAAGCTGGGCTATCTCGAGGCCGAGCGCTGTCTCAATTGCGATGTGCAGACGGTGTTCTCGACGCCGCTCTGTATCGAATGCGATGCTTGCGTCGATATCTGCCCGATGGATTGCATCAGCTTTGTTGCCAACGAGCCGGAGGAGGAGCTGCGCAAGCATCTGAAGGCGCCGGCGCTCAACCTGTCGCAAGATCTTTACGTGTCCGACATGCTGAAGACCGGCCGCATCATGGCCAAGGACGAAGATGTTTGCCTGCATTGCGGTCTGTGCGCTGAGCGCTGCCCGACGGGGGCGTGGGATATGCAGAAATTCCTTCTCGAGACGACACAGGCGGGACCGGCATGCCGCAGCCGTTAGCAAGCACGAACGATTTCGTCGTCAAATTCGCCAATGTGAACGGGTCTGGTTCGGCTAGCGCCAATCAGCTCTTTGCCAAGTCGATCCTGCGCATGGGCGTTCCGGTTGCTTCACGCAACATCTTTCCTTCGAACATACAGGGATTGCCGACCTGGTTCGAGGTGCGCGTCTCCGGCGACGGCCATCTTGGGCGGCGCGGCGGCGTCGATCTCATGGTGGCGATGAACCCGCAGACCTGGGACCAGGACGTCAAGAGCATCGAGCCCGGCGGCTATCTCTTCTACGATTCGACGAAGCCGATGCCGGTCTCGAAATTCCGTGACGACATTACCATCATCGGCATGCCGCTCACCGAGATCTGCAACCGCGAATACACCGACGCGCGGCAGCGGCAATTGTTCAAGAACATCATCTATGTCGGCGCGCTCTCGGCGCTTCTCGACATGGATGCCGCTGAAATCGAAAAGCTCTTGGGCGAGCAGTTCAAGGGCAAGGACAAGCTGATCGCGCCCAATGTCCACGCGCTCCATCTGGGCCGCGACTATGCGCTTGCGCATCTCAATTGCCCGATCGGGTTGCGCGTGAAGCGCTCCGACGCGGTCGGCGACCGCATCTATATCGACGGGAACAGCGCGGCAGCGCTGGGCGCGATCTATGGCGGTGCCACCGTTGCAGCGTGGTATCCGATCACCCCCTCATCCTCGCTCGCCGAGGCCTTCGCGCGACATTGCCGGCGCTTCCGCACAGATCCCGCCACGGGGAAGAACCGCTATGCGATCATCCAGGCCGAGGACGAGCTTTCCTCGATCGGCATGGTGATCGGCGCCGCTTGGAACGGCGCGCGCGCCTTCACCGCGACCTCGGGTCCGGGCATCTCGCTGATGCAGGAATTCATCGGCCTTGCCTATTTCGCCGAGATCCCCGCGGTGATTTTCGATGTGCAGCGCGGCGGGCCATCTACCGGCATGCCGACGCGCACCCAGCAGGCGGACATCCTTTCCTGTGCCTATGCCTCCCATGGCGACACCAAGCATGTGCTGCTCTTTCCCGAGGATCCGCGCGCATGTTTCGAGATGGGCGCGCTCGCCTTCGATCTTGCGGACCGCTTGCAGACGCCGATCTTCGTGCTGCTCGATCTCGATATCGGCATGAATGACTGGCTCTGCCAGCCCTTCACCTGGGACGACAGCCGGCGCATGGATCGCGGCAAGGTGATGACCGCCGAGATGCTCGAAGCCGGCGTGGAGTTCGGCCGCTATCTCGATGTCGATGGCGACGGCATCCCATACCGCACATATCCCGGGACCCATCCGACGCGCGGCGCCTTCTTCACCCGCGGAACGACGAAAAATCGCTATGCCAAATACAGCGAGGAGGGCGCGGTCTATGTCGACAACATGGAACGGCTCCTAAAGAAATTCGAGACGGCGAAGAGCTTCGTGCCGAAACCCGTCGCCCGCCCGGCCAAGCAGGCGACCAAACACGGCGTTCTCTATTTCGGCTCGACGACGCCCTCGATGCATGAAGCGCTCGATGCGCTCGACGAGCAGGGCATCCATCTCGACGCCCTGCGGCTGCGCGGCTTCCCGTTCCAGGACGAGGTGTTCGACTTCATTGCCGCCCATGACCAGGTTTTTGTCGTCGAGCAGAACCGCGATGCGCAGCTCCGCACATTGCTCATTAATGAGGGTGGCGTGAACCCCGCCAAGCTGACGCCGATCCTGCATTATGACGGGACGCCGATCACCGCCCGCTTCATTCTGCGGACGATCGGCGAGCGGCTGCGCGCGCTCAATGTCACGCCGCTGAGGAAGGTGGTGCCATGACCTATATCGCCAAGCCCAAGCTCCATCATCCGAAGCTGCCGACCAACAAGCTCGGCTTCACCCATCGTGATTACGAGGGTGCGGTCTCGACGCTTTGCGCCGGCTGCGGCCACGATTCGATCAGCGCCGCGATCGTCCAAGCCTGCTTCGAGCTCGATCTTCAGCCGCACCGCATCGCCAAGCTTTCCGGGATCGGCTGCTCGTCGAAGACGCCGACCTATTTTCTCGGCAGCTCGCATGGCTTCAACAGCGTGCATGGCCGCATGCCTTCGGTGCTGACCGGCGCCAACCTCGCCAATCGCGATTTGATCTATTTGGGCGTCTCCGGCGATGGCGATTCCGCCTCGATCGGTCTGGGCCAGTTCGCGCACAGCATCCGGCGCGGCGTCAACATGGTCTATCTCGTCGAGAACAACGGCGTCTACGGCCTCACCAAAGGCCAGTTCTCGGCCACCGCAGACAAGGGCTCGAAAAGCAAGCGCGGCGTCATGAACACCGATTCGGCGATCGATCTGATCGGCATGGCGTTGCAACTGGGCGCGACCTTCGTTGCGCGCAGCTTCTCGGGCGACAAGGCGCAGCTTGTGCCGCTGTTGAAAGCGGCGATCACCCACCATGGCGCGGCCTTCATCGACGTCATCAGCCCTTGCGTCGCCTTCAACAATCACTTTGGCTCGACCAAAAGCTTCGACTATGTGCGCGAGCACAACGAGGCCGTGAATTATCTCGATTTCATGACGCCGCGTGGCCCGATCACCGTGGACTACGAACCCGGCACCGTCGAGGTCGTCACCCAGCATGACGGCTCGGTGCTGCGCCTGCGCAAGGTGTCGGCCGATTACGATGTGCACAACCGTGTTGCCGCGATGAATTATCTGCAAGAGCGTCAGGCCGATGGCGAGGTCGTCACCGGCCTCCTCTATCTCGAGCCCGAGTCGCAAGACCTGCACGACTATCTCAACACGGTGGAGAAGCCCTTCAACGAGCTCGGCGACAGCGAGCTCGTCCCCGGCTCGGAAGCGCTCGCGCGCTTCAACCAATCGCTTCGGTAATCGGGCTCGCCACGGAGTCTTACCGCGTCTCGCCTTCGGCGATGAGCCGGTTCTCGACGGCGATGCGGATGAGGTCGGCGGTGCGGCGCACGCCGAGCTTCGCCTTGAGCTGGCTACAGCCATTGGCGATCGTCTTGTAGCTGACGCCGAGCGTGAGCGCGATCTGCTGTAGGCTCGATCCCTCGCCGAGAAGCCGCAGGATCTCGAGATCGCGGCGCGACAGATCCTTCAGCGGGTTGTGCGAGGGGCGGGCGCTCAGCATGGCAAGCTCCTGGGCGATCTCGCGGCCGACATAGCTTTGTCCGGCCGCAAGCCGCGCGATCGCCTCGACGATCTGCGATGGCGGCTCGTTCTTGCTGATATAGCCGGAAGCTCCGGCCTCCAACGCGCGCATGGCGTAGATGGGATCGTCCAGCATGCTGAGGACGAGAATCCGCGCCCGCGGCTCGATAAGCTTGAGACGCTTGATGACCTCGAGGCCGCCCAGCCCCGGCAGGTTGAGATCGAGAATGACGATATCCGGTGCTTGCTCGCGGAAGGCGGCAATCGCCTCGCGTCCTTCGGCGGCCTCGCGAATCTCGATATCGGTTTCCTGCGCCAGGAGCCGCCGCAGCCCGGCGCGCACGATGGGGTGATCGTCGACGATGAGGAGCTTCATGACTGGACCGCCGAGCGCTCGGCCGCGGGATTGCTGCTCGGATAGGGCAGCCGCGCCGTCACAGTAAACCCCTCATCGGGCTTGTTGGTGATGGTGAGGAGGCCACCCAGGGCCTTCACCCGTTCTCCCATGCCAAGGAGGCCATAGCCGGCGCTCGCGGGCCCGTCCATGCCGCGCCCATTATCGGCGATCGTCACGACGAGAGCGGCCGGCACATCCCGCGACGACGCGTCCGGCCCGATCGAGATCTCGACGCGGCTCGACCGGCTGTGGCGGGCGATGTTGCTCAGGCACTCCTGGACGATGCGATAGACGGTGAGATCGACCAGCTCCCCGTATGTCGCGGCTTCCGGCGCGATATCGGCGTGATAGGCGATGTCCGGCCGCCGTCTTCGCCAGAAATCGACCAAGCCGTCGATCGCGCCTTTGAGGCCGAATTCCGCCAGCCCAAGCGGCTTGAGCCGCCCGAGCATGCTCTTTACCTGACGCTGCATATGGGCGACCGCCTCGACGATCGAATGAACATGGGACGCGATGGGCGCCACGCGACCGCTCGCGGCGTGCCGTTCGATCGCGGCGGCATCGATGTTGATGGCGAAGAGGAAGGGGCCGACCTCGTCATGCAGGTCGCGCGCAAGCTCGCCGCGCTCCCGCTCCTGGAGGCCGAGCAGCTCCTCGTTCAGCCGGCGATTTTCCGCCGCCATCTCGGCGAGTCGCGTCGCCGTCCGATTGAAGCTGTCGCGCAGCCGGGCGAGCTCGGGCGGCAAAGCCTCGGTGAGCCGCACGGTGTTGTCGCCGCGTCCGATCGCGCCCAGCGCGGCGGCGAACCGGTCGAGCGGCCGCAACGCGCGGCCGATGAACAAGTAGATGAGCAGCATGGTGGGTACGGAGAACAGCAGCAGGACCAGCAGGCCATCGGCGAATTCCTGCCAGGTCTCGGCGATCTCGTTATGCGGCACGGTCTCGATGGTGATGCTGCCCTGGCTCTCGCCGCCGAAAGAGACCGGAAGCCGCGTCATCATCGGCTCGACGCCGATCAGCCGCACGAACCAGCGGGGAACATCGCCCAACGGGGCGGTCTCCACAGGGGGAACCGTCGTCGATGTCGCCGCGCCGGTCAGCGTCACCCGCAGATGCCGATTGCCGCGGAACGACGCGACAAGCCGCTCGAGGTCGCGGCGGAGATCGCTGCTTTCGCCGAGCGTCGCGACGCCCGCCTCGAGATTCTGCCGTGCGACGGCAAGTGCCGAACGCATCTCGGTCTCGACCGAATGCGCCGCATTGAGGCAGGCTATCGTGCCGCCGGCTGCCAGGCTGGCGACAAGAACGAGTGCCACGAGCCCGATCAGGCGGAGTCTGAGAGACAGCATGCCGCTACTATACCGCCAACCCGCGGCATCGCACGCCGCCCGGAAATCGGGAAGTTTTCCCGAGAAGATCGGGAAACCGGGAGATGGTGGGCCGGCATCATTCGGACTTTAATCGTCCTCAGCCGTCATCCCGCGGAAGCGGGGATCCAGCCGTCGCTTGGATTCCCGCTTCGCGGCAACGACGAGAATCAGGGTGAATTGCCCGAAGTCGGTCGGGGAGGGAGCGTGAGAGGGTCGCCGGGCGTCATTGCCTTGCTGTTGCTTGCGCTGTGCCCCGCCCGCGCGGCCGCGCAAACGCCTGCCGGTGAAGAGCCAACGCCAGCCGCCGCCGCGACTCTGCCGACGATCGAGGTCATCGCGACCTCGCCCATGCTCGGCAGCGGCATCGATCGCGACAAGGTGCCCGCCAATGCGCGGGTGCTCTCCTTGGGCGATCTGACGCGCAACGGGCCGGCGAGCCTCGCCGGCAGCCTCGCGGCGCAAGTGCCGAGCGTCGGGATCAACGATGTCCAGGACAATCCCTTCCAGCCCGATATCCAGTTCCGCGGCTTTGCCGCATCGCCGATCACCGGCACGCCGCAGGGTGTCGCCGTCTATCAGAACGGCGTGCGCACCAACGAGGCTTTTGGCGATGCCGTCAATTGGGATCTGGTGCCCGATTTCGCCATCAATCGCGTCAATCTGGTCAGCTCGAACCCGGTCTTCGGCCTCAACGCGCTGGGTGGCGCTCTGGCTTTGGAAATGAAGAACGGCTTCAATTTTCACGGCGTCGAGGCGGAGGCGTCAGGCGGCTCGTTCGGACGGCGCGAGGGCACACTCCAATATGGCGTGCAGTCCGGCGGGTGGGGCGGCTATATCGGTGGACGCGGCTTCTTCGAGGATGGGTGGCGCGATCACTCGCCGAGCTCGATCCACCAGCTCTATGCCGATCTCGGCGCCGAGGGCGAGAAGACGAGCCTTCACCTCTCCTTCGCCGGCGCCTCGAACCTCATCAATGCGATCGGTCCGACGCCGGTCGAGCTGTTGGCGCAGCGGCGCAGCGCCATCTACACCTTTCCGCAAGCGACGCGCAACGACCTCGCCTTCGTCACCCTCACCGGCGAGTATCGGCCGACGGACACGCTGAGCCTCGACAGCAATTTCTACTACCGCCACTTCCGCCAGCGCATCGCCAATGGCAATACGACGGACGCACAGTTCTGTACCGCCGGAGGAACGGCCCTGTGCTTCGGAGATTCGGCAACGCCTCTCCTCGGCGTCAATGGTCAGCCGCCGCCGACCCTGCCGATTGCCAGCACTTTGGGCGAGATCGATCGTACGGCGACCGATACCGACGGGCTTGGCGGGTCGTTGCAATTGACGCGCACGGCGCCCGTCTGGGACCATGACAATCA
>Ga0209062_1002549_pt1 | contig 23982 bp, 24 predicted proteins | sample Coa_R2_2_FD_187158 | JGI IMG/M metagenome (GOLD analysis project Ga0209062, IMG submission 187158) | Surface soil microbial communities from Centralia Pennsylvania, which are recovering from an underground coalmine fire - Coalmine... | ecosystem: Environmental > Terrestrial > Soil > Unclassified... | reverse complement strand
CATCACCCCAATCTCCGTCCATGATCCAGTCCTTCACGATCTGGACGGCCTGGCGCCTGGCCTCTTCGTCCTGCTCATCCGCTTCGCCGGGAGGAACGGTGATTTCTGCCGTTTCCTCCCCACCACCCTCAGCCTCCATACAGAGCAGATACTGTCTCTCTTCTCTCATTTGCTCCTCCTCGGTGATTTGTTCGACTTGATGAGTCATTCCTATGGAGTGATACCCACGAACGCGATATTACAAAATGGCCGACAATTTGTCAAGTTTTTTTGAAAAAGTGAAAAAATTTTTAAGTGAAGTAGAATCAATTGGATAGACTGGGGTCGTGGAAATTGGCATTTTTTCAACAGGCAGCTTTGACAGTCGGCAGCAATCAAGAGGTATAATTCGCGCATCGTCATGGTTGTTTCTGGGGCTTGTGGTTTCCGACTGCAAGCCCCTCCTGCTTGGCTGGGCTAGGGGAGTCGTCCAACGGCTAGGACTCCGGCCTCCAAAACCGGCTATGGGGGTTCAAATCCCTCCTCCCCTGCCAGTGTTGTCACAGCGAACCCAGCGACTTGGCGGCATCGTGCATATGGAGCACCACATCCTTGAGCCGCTTCCCGATCCCGAGCGGCGAGTACTAGAGCGCGTCCATATCCTGGTGGAAGAGCCCGAGTACGCGCCGAGGGAGTACCAGGGGCGGCCCAAGGGAGCGAAGGATCGGATACCGGGGCTACGGAGATTTCACATGGCTGATCGGCCATTAACAGAGAAACAGCAGCGGCTGCTCGAGGCGCTGCCAGAGAGCAGCACGCTAGGCGAAGCTGCGGCGAAGGCAGGCTACCCAAGCCGTCGCCCGGCGGTGCGAGCGTTGGCGAAGGTAAAAAAATCGTGCGGCGAGCTGCTGGACGCTATTGGGTGGGGGCGAGAGGCGGCTTTGGCGGCGCTGGCCGAAATGGCCGATGCCCAAAAGGTGGTGTACTGGGCGAAGGATGGCATTGTTACCGATGAGCGCGTGGTGGCGGATAATGACGCGAGGCTTAAGGCCCGAATCGAAATAAACAAGATACTTGGACACTACCAGCAAGATGGGAATCGAACTGACGATCGATCTGCGGCGGTTGCCGTACGCGTGGTCATCTCTGACGAAGGACGAGCAGCAAGACTTGCTGAACTCTTCGCCGCTGGTAGCTCCGCTGGTGTCGCCGTTGACGTGGCTGCACGAGTGGACGAAGACTTGGGATGAGCACGATACCGCGACTCCGCACAAGCCCTTTCCGCAATACGACTATTTTGCCGAGCTAGCGCGGCTGTGGACAGACGAGCGCGTGCTCTTCGTCGCGAAGTCGCGCACCATGATGGCAACGTGGTTTTTCGCGGCGATGGCGCTGCATCACGTAATGACGCATCAGCCAGCATCTTGCATTTTCTGGTGCCCCGACCAAGACCGTGCTGAAAAATGCATAGACTACTGTAAGGTACTGTATTCTCAGCAAGATAAGAGGTTGCAAGCGCTCTATCCTCTGCCGAGGCGCAAGCGGACGGTTGAGGACTTGGCGGTCTATCGCTTCGAGTTTGCCGGTGGCGGCTGGCTCGAGGCCCTGCCCGGCAAGAACCCGGACAAGATCAGGTCAGAGCATCCGACCATCGTGATGATGGATGAGGCCGCGCATAACCCGAATGGTGGCGAGGCGTACGGCAACGCCATATCGACGCGCCCGCAGAAGCTTGTAGCGGTATCCTCGGCTGCGCCCGGCTGGTTCTTCGATCTGGCCGACTCCGCTACATTTGTCGGTCAGCCAGTACGCGGACTCACGCTCAAGAAGATACCAGACGGTAAGCCAGCGGCAGGGACCACGGTAGCGTGGCTGCACTATACGGCGGACCCGACGATGACGCCAGAGCGGGTAGCCGAGCTGAAACGCGGCTACCCGGATCAATCCATCTGGGACAGGGAGATGGAGATCGATCCGCGAGCGCGGAGCGGCCAGAAAGTATTCCCTGAATGGAATGCCGGACTGCACTGCGTAGCGGCCCGTTTGCCACTCGCCGCGCAGTACTGGACGACTTACCTTGCTTGCGATCCGCATCCTAGGCGGGCCCACGCATTTGTGTGGCTCTGCGTGAACAAGTACGGCGAGATGGTGGTGCCGTGGAGCTGGTGGCCCGAGGAGGACAACCGGCTCCGGGAAGCACGCGGAAAGTCGCGCTTCCTCATCCGCGAGTATGCCGAGGGATTGCGTGATGTGGATGAGGCGAAGCTCTTTCCTCCGGTTCTGCGGCGGTGGATGGATTCGGCTGGGAAAAATTTCGACGCCGACCAAGAGCACAACTTTTTCGATGCCTATCAGCTCGAGGGCATCTATTTTCAGCCAGCGAAGAAAAATCGAGAGTATGCAGGCTACAGCCTGATTAGCCGGGCGCTGGTGCCGCAGAAGATCGTATGCGCGGAAGGCGAGGTATCACGGCCCCTGCTGACCATCATGCGCGGGTGTGGCCATAACGACATTCTGGCCGGCCAGATCGAGCGGCTGCGCTTCCGCGAATACCGGGGCATCGTCGTTGACAAGGATGCGCCAGACGAGCCGGAGGGCAAGGACAGGCACCTTGTGGATTGCCTTAGCTACATACTGCTCGAGATGCCGCGCTTTGTGGCGCCACACGGTCCGCGCCGCAGCACATTTGTTCCTGCGAATCCTGCGACCGGGTACTAAGCGATGTTTCATGCGCTGGCGCTGGGCGATGGCGGCCAAAACATGGCGGAAGAAATCCGATGACGATGGAGGATAGCACTTCACATGGCAACAACACCTGTATTCGAAGTCACATTCCAGATACGGAAAGCGGGGATCGGCCAAGGCCAAGCCGACATCTATCGCAGAGAACAGAAAACCTGTTTGCTCGCGGCAGCCACGTCGCACCCGAAGGACATTCTGAGCGTGCTGGCCAGCAATTTCACGCTGGGGAGCGGCGAGAGCTTCGACGTGCTGAGCGTGCAGCCAATCCATATTGGCGGCAGCGGAGCAAATGTCCTGTCCTGAGAAACGCCATTCGGAATGGGCCGCGCGGCGCCTGGTAAGCACCATCCGGGCGCATCACAGCGATCCCAAGGAGCATCTGGTGCAATCCGAAATGTGGGCATACAGGATCCTGCGAGAGAGATATCTGGTGCAGGGAAAATGGATCAAGCATGCCTACGCCAAGGCGCTTAGCCTGGCTGAGGGCAAGGAGAAAACCGCATGAGAGTCAAGAGTTTTGAAGTGTCCAAGATGAAAAGCAACAAAGGGTATGCGTACAAGGTGGTCGTGCATCACCACGACAAGCCGCCAGCCACCGGAAAGGGCATGAAGGGGCTCTTGGCTCCCACGTATGTGCCGCCGGAGGAGCATGCGCATATGACGCGGGCGGCGCTCCACAAGCACATCAACGATTTAACGAACTCGATGTGCGTGTCGCCGAACGGTGACGACAACGAGGGCGAGAAGTACCCGGAAAAGAGCGACGAATACTAAGAGCATGGCTGACACCATATCCACAGTCGCCGGTTCCGACATCAAGGTCGACGACCATAGCTCGGAGATACTCGAACAGCGCCGCGCGAGCGAGCGCTACATGATGAATAACTATTATCAGGAATGGACAGAAATCTACCGGAACATGAAGGCTCGTGTCGAGCCGATCATGCGGAAAAACGAAAAAGGCGAAGAAGTCGAGGATAAGAGCCGGTCGAACATCTGCCTTCCTGATCACCATGTTATGGTGCGGCGCGGAACGGCGCGGCTAACGCGCAATTCGCCCAATCTGCGCTTGCGCGGCAAGGACCCGATAGCGGCGGACAAAGCCGCCGCCCAGCTCATGTATCAGTGGGACAGGAGCGAGTCGCAAGCGCAATTCCGCCGCATTGTGCGGTGCTGCAAGGCTTTGGGTATTGGCTGGGGAAAGAACTATTACGACCGCGTGCAGGTCATTCGGCGTTTCCGCAGGCTGACGCAGACGCTCACGCGGGAAGAGCTGATGGCGCATCAGGGCGCTCCGGACGATGAGATCGCCGATGCCATAAGGCAGCTAGGGCCCAATCTGACGCAGGCGGAAATCACTCAGGCAACCAGCGAGTACGGTGACCAGATAACGCTCGGAGTGCCTGTCACGCGCTACAGCGGACCGGTGTTGTCTTACGTATTTGCCGGCGACATTTTTGCCGAACCGGGCTTTTACTCCGGCAATCAGTCCGCGTACATCATCGAGAATAGCATTCGTGACGAAGAATGGCTGGAATACTGGACGCGGCAAGAGAGCATCGATCCCGAGACTGGACAGAAGTCTCCGGTAATTGATCCGGCAAAGGCGCAAGAGCTCCTGGATATGTGCGGAGACCGCAATTATTTGGATCAAAAGTCGATCAGCCTGCGGCGCATGATGCGCGAAGCGGTTTCCGTTGCCGATCCTTTGAGTGCGGGCAAGCCTATTCGCCCGCCGCGCAAGCGCTTCATGGTGGATGAGCGGCACACCATCGTGGACGGGCGCTTGTGCATTGAGTATGTCGGCGAAGAGTCTCTGTACCTCGGAAGGCAATGGTATCCGTGGGACACATACGGAAAATACATTTACACCGATATGGTGCTGATCCCCGATCTTTTCGAGGGCATTGGTGATTCCACGCCGAGAATCACGCGTTTCCTTATGCAGCTTCGGAACTCCCGCGCGAATCAGACAACGGACTTCATCAATAACAAGTTGCTGCCATTGATCAAGGTGCTTGAGGGCACAAACCTAACCGACGATGATTTGGTCAGAACAGGATTCGGGAGGCTTCTCTATCTGAAGAACCTGGGGGAAATTGACTTCCTGCAAGACCCTGTCTTTCCAGCGGAAGCGTTTCAGGATCAGGCCCAATGGACGCGGGAAATGCAACAAGCTGATCCTTCGGTTGCCGATTTCGCTCCCGGAACCGAAGCCATGCCGCAGCCGGGCAAGCTGGCAACAAGCCTGATTCTTCAGAAGCAATCCGGCGATGACGTTCTCGCCGACGAACTCAATGAGATAGGCCAGTTTATCCGTTCGGTAATGGAGATTTGGCTGGCCTTCAACCAGCAGGCGATGGAGGATGCGCTAGAGATTCAAAAGGGCGACTCGCCGCGAATCGATCAGATTATCGAAGCCATCAGCGAACGAACGCAGGGCGGAAACCCCAAAGTAATACGCATCGATCCGATGGACATTCAGCAGGAGTTCGAGATTCTTCCAGAGGAAGGCTCGACGCTCGCCGATGATGATCAGTATAAAGTACAGAAATTGCAGCAGGGATTCATGCTGGCCGCGCAGAATCCCGACGTGCTGAACAAGCGCGTATTTGCCGCGCCACTGGCGAAGGCGATAGGGGTGGACCCGGAGGCGGCGATTCTTCCTCCGTCTCCGCCAGCGCCCCCGGTAAAGATCGGATTCAATGTTACGGCAAAGTTCGAGGATTTGTCTCCCGATGTGCAAGCAGCCATTTTGCAGAGTGTGGGCTTGCCCTCCGAGGGGCAAGCCATGTTATCGCTTGTCCGGCATGGAAGCCAGGCTGTCCAGCATGTGGGAGCCGCCGCTGATGCCGCTGCGACCTTGGCCGAACCGGCGCATGAACCTAAAACCATTGTGCCGCCCGGAATGAAAAATGCCGAGAAAAACAAACCTGGAATCTGAAGATCGCAGGCAATTGCTGCTGATGCTGGATAACAGCGCATTGATGGCATCGTTTCGCAAATTGCTTCTGGAAGAAGCCGCCTTCTGGCAAACGCATCTTCAAAACGAATCGCTTCAGCAATCGCCAAACACGAATCTAATGATCCAGTACGCGGCCAAGGCATCAGCCGTTGCCAGCATGGAAGCCATAATCCGGTCGGCAGCGGGACTATGAGGATCGCTGTTTTTTATCCAAAAGACAGAAGCGCGGCATGGAGCATGGGCGGCGGTTTGCCGGCGACATTGCGCAGGATGGGGCATGCTGTGACGGATGGGGCAATTCGCCCTGGCGCCGGGAGCGCCGCCGATATAGAAGCGGCTCGCGTCACGATGCCAGCCCTTGAACATCTGCGGTCTATGGACGCCATTCTCATCAGCGGGCCGGAACACTTGATTCCGTGGCTCGATGAGATATACGGAAAATACGAGTGGAAACAACTGCAAGCAAGGAAAGCGGCATGGCTGCACGAATCGCTTTTCCGAGAGGATTACAGCATTCAGTTCGACCAGATACAGCCCTGGGCCGACGAATACTTTTTCCCCGCAGTACAGGATGCGGAGTTTTGCGACCAAGAAAGTTTCGCCAAGGGGCATTCGCACTGGCTCCCGTTTGGCGTGGACACGGAAGTATTCAAGCCGGACGGGTTTGAGAAGAAAGAATGGCCCGTAGCATTCATTGGCGGAATCTATGAGAAACGCGCACGATTCCTGCGGGCGCTCAGCAGGCATGCCATACCGCCGATACGCATAGGCGGAGTGATGATTGATGTAATGGGATTCCAGGCGCTCGAATCCGCCAAGCGCCTGGCCGATTGCTACCGGAGAACTAGCGTGTTTTTCAATTTGCCGGCGCTGTCGCAATGCCTGGTTTCCAAGGTTTACGAAGTGATGGCCTGCGGAACGTTCTTGCTCACGCCGATGCTGAGCGCGGACAGGGGCGTGGCTAAAAACCAAGCTGCGTTCACCAGCGGGCACCACCTTGTGTACTACCGGTCAAGCAATTTGCCGTATGTCGCGCAGCTTTTGCGGGAATGGTCCAGCGAAGAAAAATCGGCGGAAAGAGAAATGATTGCCGCTAGTGGATGCCGGGAAGCGCACGCGAATCATAGCCTGGAGAACCGGCTGAAAGTGATTATGGAGAAACTTGCCATACCCGTGGCTGTTCAATGATGGAACGCTATTCAGAACTGCGAGTGCTGCGATGGTATGACCGGATACAAGCGAGCCTTCAGCCGGAAGGGGATGCGCCGGGACCGATACGCGCGAACCTTGACTTGACGAATTTATGCTCGCATGCCTGCCCGTGGTGCGAACCTTTGGATTTCCGAAAAGCTACAATCGCCGGAAACCGGCACACCTTGCCCAAAGACATTGCGGAAGGCGTGCTATCCGATCTGCGCGAGATGGATTGCAGGCTTATAAATTTTTCCGGCGGCGGAGAACCCACGCTGCACAGGGATTTCGGACCGCTTCTCGAAACAGCCCATCGCCACGGCTTTAGAACAAACGTGATTACTCATGGCGGTTTCATCGACCGCTGGACCGATTATCTGGTGGATTGCGCGGATCACATTCGCGTATCGCTAGATTCTTCATGCGATGCGGAGCACCGGCAGATGCACGGAAGCAAATCGGGAGAATTCAGGCGCGTTGTCGGGAATATCCGTTCGCTTGTGAAAGCTCGCGGCGATAAGCGGAGCCCTGAAATCGGAATTGCCTACATCGTTGCCGACTGTAACAGGACCTACTACAGCATTCTGCCGTTCTTGGAAATGGCCCAGGAATGCGGAGTGGATTTTGTGCATTTCCGCCCCGTTTCGGAGCAGACAAGGCAGTTCATGCACGGCGACTGGAATGCCGCCTCCGCGCTGATAGCGCATGTTGCAAAGAAGTTCCCGAGACTGGACGTACGCATTCTCGGAAAGCGCGGAAACGATGTTTTCACGCAGCGCGAGTTTGATAAGTGCTACGCGGCCTACACCCTTGCCGTGATTGGGGCGAACGGGGATGTTTCCGCATGCTGTGACCAGCGCACCATTGTATTCGGCAGCGTGCATGAAAAGAGATTCCGCGATATTTGGCAATCGCAAGAACACCGAAAAAAGGCGGCGGCCATAGTTCCAAGACTTTGCCGCATCTGCCTGATGTGCGACTACAACCGCGCCGTAAGGAAATATGTTGTCGGAAACGAAGCCCTGCCGGAGATGTTGTAGATGGAAATGAATATCGGAGAAGTGCTTGATAGGTACACCATAGAGGCGCGAAAGGTTCTCTATGGCCACGGCGACGAGGAAATCCTGCGGCAAATTGAACAAGAGCTTCGCAACCGATTCGGGAACATCCCTGCGGAGTTGTTCCTTGCCGGAGCGCGGCTAGGACTCGCAAACTCGGCGATTGCCGAACTGGAATGGCAGATACGCGCCGGGCAAGACTTAAGCCTTGAAGAGATTGGGCGCCGCGCCAAGGCAATCCGCGTTTTGAACGGAAAACGAGTCGATGCCAAAAACTGGGCAGGCCTGGTTTTTGACGGAAAACCAGCCGTGATAGCCCATTATGGCAAGGGAGACGATCTTCCCGCCGCCAAGCTTACGTTCGACATGCAGGAGCCGCGATGCGCGAGATGAAGATTCGCAGCGCGGCGGAAGGCGCCAGATATCACCGCGACGTCGGCCCGCGCATATATTCCGATTGTCCGGTTCAGAGGCCGCGCATCGAACGATCCCGCGAATTTGTTGCGAAGGCGCTTGGGCACCTAAGTCCGGGATCGCGCATTGTAGAACTCGGCTGCGGAACCGCCGACATTACGGGGCCATTTTCTGAAAAAGGGTGGATCGTTACAGGAATCGAATGCAACGAAAAATCCGTTGCCATAGCGCGAGAACGATTCCCCAAAATGTTTTTGTACAACGAGGAAATCGGATCGATTCGCATTGCCCCAGCCGATCTCGTTGTGATGTGTGAGGTTCTGGAGCATTTGGCCGACCCTAAAGCAGAAGTCCGGCATTGGCTTGGCATAGCCAATGCCGCCGTGATTTCCCATCCTATCGATGAACCATTGGATTCCGAGCTCTCTGCGGGAGAGCATCAGTGGAGCTTCAGCGAGCATGACCTTGAAGAATGGTTTGAATTGGGCGGCATGAAGCTGAAAGAACAACTGATATTCCCAATGGGGAGCTACAGGATAGGCCTAGCTTATGGAGTCCGTGAGGTAAGTACATGACAAACAGAAAAAAGGCGATTGCTTTGGCGTTCGCGGTTCCGCTCCTGGCAATCCTGATCATTGCCCTGTGCGGCATGGCCGAAAACACAGTCGCGCAAAATCAGCCAGCCTCTATCACCGATCCATGCTTTTCGCAATTCACCGCGAAATCCAGCGTGCCCATAAACGCCACTACGGCGACAACGACACAGCTTGTTGCCCCGGCAGCGGGAGAGGCCGTATTCGTGTGCGGAGCTTCACTGACAATTGCTCCGTCGTCCACTTCAGCGGATACGGCACAATTTATCAGCGGAACCGGACCGACTTGCGGCACCAACACGGTTACGAATACAGGCACATTCGGCAATGGCGATCTAACAACGGCAGCGCCGCCGCTGTTCATCTCATTTGCCGATCCCGGATCAACCTTTAGCTCGGCGGTTGGCGCGGGGGTCTGCCTGGTAAGCGCGGGGACTACGGTAAACATTCAAGGCGTACTTACTTACGTCCAGCAGTAAAAACAGTTTAGGAGGATAGTCACATGAAGAAGTTTCTTTCAGCGGCACGAAATGGATTTGCTGGCTTCGGTGTTCTGGCCATGCTTGTCCTTCTGGCAGTGAGCTTATTCGCGCAAGGGACGCCATTTGGAAATGGCAGGGGAGCTTTCCGCGGCGATGTATACGTTCCCTCGGTATTCAATCTCTGGTTCGGCGACAACTCTTCGAGCGATGTTGCGCTTGCAAAGAACGGCAGCAACGTCGTCGGAATCAGCGGGAATCTCGGCGGAAAGGGGGCCACGGCGAATACCACGACTTCGCCAGCCGGACCCTTCTCGTGGGGAACAGTGGCGCTATCGTCAAACACCGCCACCGTGACGTTCAACAAGCCTTTCCAAAATACGCCAGTGTGCGTTGTGACGGATGTAACAACGCCACAATTGGTCAAGGCGGCTCCCACGCCCACCACCGTTGTGATTACAGATACCGTTGGCGCAACGGATACAGTGCAGTACATCTGCGTCGGCAATCCCAATTAAATTTCCGCCTCCCGGCGGGAAGGGGCCGCGAGCGAACGACGACACGGAGTGAGCTGCCAGGCGCGGCCCCAGAATTATTGTCGCGGGATGGAGTAACTGGAAACTCGGAAGGCCCATGACCTTCAAATTCAGGTTCAAATCCTGATCCCGCCACCAGTTTTACACAGTGCCGCGACGACGAGCCGGGGCACACAGGAGAAGTTATGAATCTACAAGCGACGAGCGAAGTGGATAGATCAAACGAGGAGGCGATAGTCAGAGCCGTCCTCGGACAAAGCGCTGAGACAGAAGCACCCGAGGCCACAGAAGCAGAGGAGCCAAATCGGGAAGCAGAAGTTCCAGTAGCCGAAGAGGAAAGCAGTGCGGATCCGGCGGAAGAAATAGCGGAAGCATCCGACGAGGAAGTGCCCGCAAGCGAGCCGGAAGAACAGGCGGAAGAAGCAGAGCCAACAGAGGCAGCAGAGGAAGAAGAGGGCGAGTTTGCTCTTCAGGAGACTGACCGCGACTATTCCGATGCTGCTTACGCACGCGCCGCACAGCATTACTCCAAAACGCACAAAGTCCAGTTAGACCCGCAAGACCCCGCACACCGAGCCATGCTCAAAGAGATCATGGATCGCGGCGAGGCGCTGAAACGCCAGGCAGAAGAGCGCAAGGCAATGGAGCAAAAGGCCGACGAGGCCAAGGCTTCCGACGAGGAAAAGCCGGTCCAAGCGCATGCGCCGACGCCAGAACAGTTTCAAGCCTATCTCAACCAGATTGGTGAAATCGCCAAGAGGCGCGTGAATCCCGCAGTAGCGATGCACGTGTCCAACAGAATCGTCAAGGCATTGTGGCCCGACTTTAAGGGAAATATTTCCCAGGAGCAGGCAAATGATTTGACTTCGGCGTTTCACGAGATGTTCATGCTGGCCTTGGATGATGCCGCACCGATGGTTCTCGGCATGGTCAACAACAATCTGGCCAGTGATCCAGTCTGGGGAAGGACGCGCACCGAGGCAATCCGAGCAAATGCTTTCGAGCACCTGGAAAGCCTGAAGGATGCCACCGGAGAAATGCGCTATCCAGACCTCGAGCAGATGGTTGAGAGCGGTCGCCTTAAAAAGGTCATGGCGGCGAATCCTTGGATCAGCGCAGTTAAATCTGGGAAGGGCAACGACCCTGTTCTTGATTATGCCGCGCAGATCGAGGTTGCCTACAAGATCGCCAAAGGCGAACAAGTAAATCCAGATGTCGTGCGGAAAGCAGTGGAAACTGGAAGAAAACAGGCAGCGGAGACCGCCAAGAAAGTCGCGGCTTCGCGCGTGGCTCCCGGAAAACCAAAAGGCGGATTTAGCGGACCGGTCAATGAGGCTGAAAAAATAATCGGCCAAATCACGAGAGGGCCCGGAACCAAGAGTAACTTCTCGGAAGCCGTAAAACAGCAGCTCATGAGAAGGCGTTAAAAACCGGACCGCGCAATCCCAGCGGAGTAGTGCATGGCCATTAACACCGTGCCAAGGTCAGTAGACCAGGCAATTCAAGAAACAGTACAACAGCGAGTATTTTTCGGGGAAAGAGATATTCTCTTCAACCCGAATCTCACTCCGATTCTGACCTTAGTGACAAAGATCGGTAATCGGAAAAAAACAACGGCATCAACCCGCGTGGAATGGATCGAAGACGACTACGTGGGGTACTGGGGCCAGGCAAACAACACGACCGACTACAGCTCGGTTGCCACGTCCATCACGGTTGTCGATGGAACCCTGTTTGCTTATGGCGACCTGGTTGCCATTCCCAAGGCTCCTGCCAGCTCGGCGGCGGAAGAAATTGCCCGCGTAACCGCCGTCGCTGGCAATACAGTAACCCTGACTCGCGGCATTGGCGGCGCTGGAGCGGACACTATCGGGGCATCTTCCGATATCCGCATTCTTGCATCGGCATATGCCGAAGGCGATTCTTTTGGAACGGTGCGCTCAACGAGTAAGTCAGTGAAAATCAGTTATACACAGATTTTCCGGCGTCCTGTTCAGCTCACCAAATCAATGGTCGCCCAAGCGCAATTCGGACCGTCGAATGAGCGAATTTTTCAGCGCCAGAAGGGGCTGGAGGAAATTCGCCGCCAAATGGAGCAAGCAGCTCTGTTTTCCAGGCCTTCGGAGTCATTGGCTCTTGGCGCTCCCGGAACGGTTCGCACGACGATGGGAATCAAATCCCGAATCGTGACCAACGTTTACAACGCGAACACAACGCTGACCGAAGGCGGACTGGAAAGCTTCGCGGAAATGGCCTTCTCCACCTACTTCCAGGGAAACGAGAAGCTCCTGGTTGCATCCAAGAGAGTAATCTCCGCATTCGACTACTTTGCCCTCGGCCATCAGCGCACCGAACAATCCGAGGAAATTTACGGAGTGAAAGTGCGCAGGTATGTGACTTCACACGGAGAGTTCCTCATCTCACGAGACCTGTTGCTTGACAACGGTCCGGTGAGCGGTAACGGTCCTGGACATGAAGCCTATGCAATTGACGTGGATTCATTAGAATTCGCTCCACTTGTCGGCAACGGTGAGAACCGCGACACGCATTTGCTGACCGATGTAATCAAGGACGGCAGCGACAAATACTCGGATGAATACCTGTGCGAGGGCGCATGGGTAATTCGCTTCGAGCAGCGCCACGCCCGTCTGTACAATGTCAACGGTTACAACTGAAGCAGGAGGCCGGAGCGCATTTATCGCGCTCCGGCCACGCTTTTCGGAGGATATATGAACAAGCTGAGGATAAGGAGAATTAACAACATGGCTTCCGCGGTAGCGTACGAAGAAGAGGGCATGGAACCTGATGTGGACAAGGACGTGGTCTTTTACGCATGGAGCGATGCTGGAACGCAATCAATGCCATCCAGCGTTACGATCCACATTTCTGGAGGAGAACGCGTCCGGGATGCCAGCGGCAAGATCATGGCCGTTGGGCACAAGGAAGTCCAGTTCAACAAGGGCATTCTCCGCACGCGGGACCCACAAGTTATCCGCGCAATCCGCAAGCTGATCGAGGGCGGCGACACGATCACCGAGGATAAGGAAACCTATCTCTCGATGGTGGAACCTGGAGAGCGCCGCGCTGCCCGCTTGGTGGCTAAAAATTATGCGCTCGTCAGCGAACTGTCCGCAAAGGACAAGGAAATCGAAGACTTGAAAGCAAAGCTGGCAAACCGGGAGTGACCATTGTATTGCACGAACAAGAAATGCAGACGCGAGACCAGCAAGATGCTGGTTATTTTCGCCAAGGATGGAAGCAAGCGAGAGGGCTGCCCTGCATGTATCATGCCTGGCGGAGACAAGCGCGTGCGTACCGGAAAAAAGATATGGGCGGGCAGCGAAGTGTACACACGGTCTCAAATCGAGCAGAAAAATTACGATTGGATCGAGCGCACCGCCGCGCGTGCGGCTGAAATGAGGCGCAGATCGCCACTTAGGTTCGTAAAGGAGTGAAGTGACATATGACGTTGAATATTTACGGGATAGCCTACAGGAACACGCCGAAAGGCACCTTTGGGCCGCCGCAGTTTCAGCGGATCGCCGCAGGGTCCTCCGAAGAAGCCGCGTCCTTCTTTGGCGAAGATGTATTCATCGAATCCATCTCGAACATTTGCAGCGATGTTCTGATTCCCGACTCAGCGGAAACAGCGGTACTGAAGAATGAATTGGAAGAGGCAAAGAAGCAGGTTGCCGAACTCAATGCGGAACTTTCCGCGATGAAGTCATCGCCAGCGCCAGAATCATCGGAAATATGGCCGTCGTAGATATCGTAATACCAACACAGCGCGGAATCGAACACGAAACCAACAGCAATCTCTCGCTGATGATCCGCGATACGCAATGTTTTTGCGGGACGCATGAGGCATGGAAATGCCCCAAGGGCCGCCACAGCGTGCGGCTGCTTCCTGTAACCAGCGGAACGGTTGTTCATTGGGCCAGAAATCAAGCCATCACGATGGCGCTCTATGGCCAGGTTGATGATGGAAGGCCTCCGGCGGAATTTCTTTTCCTTATGGATGACGACATGCTATGCCAGCCGTGGCACCTCAACCGGCTGCTTAGTTATCGCAAGGACATTGTGACCGGAATCGCTACAGTGCGCCGCGATCCGCCACGGCCCAATATCCGCATGTGGGATGCCGAGAAAGAGCACTTCATCACGCCCGTGGAATGGGATTGGGACACCAACAAGCTGATCGAGATTGATGCCGTTGGAGCGGCGTATCTGCTTGTCAAGCGAAGCGTGTTGGAGGAGATGGCCGCAGCGTATCTCAACTGTCATTTTGAGCGGCTGGTTGACAAGAGAAAATTTCCCAACTGCCAGGAAATCGATGCCTACTGGAACAAGAAGGCTGAACGCCGCCGCGCCCGCTTCGAGGCCGCTACGTCAGAAGGGGGCGATTGGAAAGAAGCCGATGGCCAGTGGTTTCAATTCCTAGATAACATCGCAGACTCTCAGGCAACCGAACTCGGAGAGGACATAAGTTTTTGCTGGAAGGCGAAAATGCTTGGATTCAGAATTTTTGCCGATCCGCAAGTCTTGCCCGGGCATATAGGAAAATATGCTTATTCGATCATCGACTACCGAGACTGGGTGGAGAGCGGCAAGGACTGCGGGGCACTCCCCGAAACCATGCCGGCAAATGCGGTGCAGTTGAACCCGGAGGCCCATGTGGACAGTTCAGCAAATCGTTGAAGAGGTCTCGAAGAGGACGGAGCGCCGCGCGGACCAGAAAATCAACTTGCGCATGGAATTCTTCCTTGGTTTGGATGAATTCGTTAGCGAGCAGCATTTCTGGTGGAGAAAGAAGCGCGGAACGTTTCAAACAGTCATCGGCGCAAATATGTATGACCTTTCCATGTCGGCGGCTTCTGGAACGATACAGCCGGGCGGCGGGATCAGTGATTTCGCGCAGTTTGACGAAATAATCCTTCTAAATGCCGATGGGATTACCAAGCAGCTTGAGATCGTTCCCATTCTCGACCCAGTGGGGCAACTGGTGGCGATCAAGAACACGGTTCAGGATGTTCCCGCAGCATTTTTCATCGACCCCCAGATTTCTCCAACCACCGTTGTCTTTCAAGCTCCTGCCAGCGTCGCTCAAACCGTTCTTTACACTTATTGGGCCGTGCCACAAATCTCGGAGCCGGACGAGGACACCATCCCTATGGTGCCGAGTTACCTGCACTGGGGATTGGTGTACATGCTTGAGCGCCGCGTCTATGAATTTCTGTATGGCGAGGACGATCCGCGATTCACCGTTGCGAATTCGCGCTATATGGAATTCTGCCAAAAAGCGGCAAGAATGCCGCATTGGACGGCGAAGCGCGTGCAAGAGATGCGTGCGTCGAGCCACAGCGTAAAAACAGTTCAGGCACATAATTAGACATGGCAATGCGCAAGGCAGATCAGTACACGCTTGGCGGAGTGGATTCAAGGTCCAATCCTGCGAATTATCCGCCGGAGCGTTCTCTCCGCTGCCGGAACTTCACTCCGCTGCCCTCCGGACAATTGCGTTTGCGTTATGGCTACACAAAACCGGCGCAGGTTTCTACTCCCGCGCCAATTCATTCGGCTGCCTACTATCAGCAGTACGGAGGAAGCCAGTTTGTCCTGTACGGACAGGGTTCGCAGCTAAAGCAGGTGGCAATTGGCACCGGGACTACGACTACGATTGCCACGCTTTCAACAGGAAATCCTTGGGGGTATTACCGCGCCGCAAATAGGATTTTTATAGGGAATGGGCAGGACCTGGAGAGCTGGGACGGCACCACCCTTCGCTCGGTGGGCATACGGCCACCGAGCGCGGCGGAAACTTCAGGGATCACTGTATCGGCAGTAAGTAATTCGAGCGCCAGTTTTGCCACCACGCTCCTTTCGGGCTACCAATTGTTCATGGTGTATTTCAACCCCGTAACCGGAGCGGTTGGGAACCGTGTCCCGATCGGCAATCCGGTGACCATAGGAACAACCACGACGGCGCTGTTTGTGAACGGACTCCCGGACCTTTCTGGAATCAATGGAGAATGGGTAAAGGGATTTGGACGCACAAACGATGGCGGCCAAGTTCCGTATTGGCTGATTGACGCAAACGGAAACCGCGTGGTGGCAAATAATACGGCGACCACCGCCACCATCATTAGCTCGGTCATAGACACCAATCAGGAATTGCCGTTCCGCAACGGTGTGCCCATTTCCGGCTTGAATGCTTTTGCCAAAGTCGGAAGCAAGATTTTTGGGATTCGTCCTGGAGATGTGAACATATATTACACCGAGGACGACACAAACCTGACCAACGGAATTTATGTTGGTGTCCCGGCGGAATCATGGCCACCTGACAACGTAGAACCATTCCCTACGGCAGAAGTGCCGACAACGATACACGGTTACAACCAGGAGGCATGGATTTTCAGCCAGAACTATCTGGCGATTTGGTCTTTGTTCTTGTTCCAGCAGGGGCAGAATCCCTGGCGTGCCATCTGGAATGTCGGGTGCGCCGGGCAGCGAGCATGGATCGATACTCCCTATGGGCCGCATTGGGTTACTCCCGACAAGCAGCTAATGGGTTATAACGGGACCGGCCCGACGCCGGTCAGCGAAGAGTACGAGGCGTCGCTGCTTGGAAGGATCGGGGATCAATTCATTGGACAGGTCGAACTGGCGTACTACCGCAACATCGATCTTGGCATCGACCGAATTTACATCCTTGCGAAAGACGCGAATGGCAACCCCTTTGTGATTCTCCATGATTTTCGTTTGCGTGATTTCCGTAATTCGATTGCGCAGGGCTACGAAGCCATTTACTCGGGCATGTCGCCCAATACCATGATCGGTTCTGGTTACACCCCAAGGCAGAATGTGCGCGATGTGAATGGGCGTGAGCGGCTCTGGACTGGCGCGACGGATGGCAACTTGTATCAGCTAGAAGATGGAAATTCGGATAACGGGAACAACTACACTGGAGACGCGATCTTTTTGATCGGCGCAGGAGACGGAAAGCCATTGCTCGATTCCATCCAGTGGCAGGGAGATGGGAACGTGCAAGTATCCGTGGCCGTGAGAGCCACACTGCAACTCAGTGATTTTGAGTCGCGTAATACGGAAGTGGTGGAAATCGACAATCCAGATAACCGCTACAAGATCAAAGTGGGTCTTGAGACGCGCTGGGTATATGCGCGATTCCAGTTAACATCACATCCGCAGGACGGTGATTTCGAGATTACCGATCCGCCTTTTGTGCCGATGCCATCTTACGGAACCATAAACGTTATTACGCCTGATTTTGGAAGGACAAGGGCAAATGCCCCATGAGCATCTACCAGGCACTCCCATCAACATATGAAGCGGCCCAGCCATTGCTTCAGCGGGCCCTTCAGGAAACAGCCGCATCCGTTCTGCCACTGGTAAGCTCACGCCGCAGGCCGGATCCGCCGCGCAATTTGATATCGCAGCCGGGAAGCCTCGAAGCGCTGATTACGTGGAACGCGCCGATAAAATTCAACGAGGTTGCGGGATGGAGAATCTATCGTGACAACGAGGGGAACCTTGTCGATACAATTCTCGACCCGAATAGCCGCCAGTATCGCCCTAAGCTTCCGGCAAACACGGCAACGGCGTTTTACGTTTCCGCCATCAACAACGCTGGACTCGAAAGCATAAAGGTGCAAATCATTGCAAAGGCAAACACCGATCAGATGGTGCTAACCGGAGGTACGGGAGGAACCGCCCCGTCGCCCCCTCCGGGATATGGAGATGAGCCAACGGGTGGCCGAGGCTTCCTCAGGCAATAGGAAAACATGCAGATAATCCCCATAGAATTCGAAGTGGGCACAGGAGCCCCTAGGGACCCGCATCTTTACGACGCGCTGCAAAAATATTTCGAGCAGGAATTCGGCAGCAGGCAATTGATCTCGAACAACATCAAGACCTGGGCCGTAGTGGAGCATGATAACGACGGATACAAGATTCTAGGCGTAACAGCGCTCCGCTACATGATTGATTGCCCGATGTTCCATGTATCGGAAGGAAGAGATGAAGAAACCTGGAAACGCGCGGTGGAGGCGCGTGACATGCTTTTTAACCGGGCCCGGGCATTCCTGCAAGATCAGGCGGGAACCGGCACTCGCGTGATGGTATATGTTGCGCCGCTGGCGCAGCGATTGTGGAAAGGTTTTTTGAAGAAGGCTGGCGCAGTTCCAGCCAATCGATTTGAAGTCGGAGTATAGCCAGAAAGAGGATTCATGTGCGGCGGCGACGCGCTTGCTTCTCAAAAACAACAAGAAGCCAATCAGCAAATAGCTCTAAACCAGCAGTTGATGAACATGATGCAGCAATACAAGGCGCAGACGGACCCGTTCTGGATGAGCCGTCTCAGCGGCGGGTTGCCATACATGAATCAGCTCACCGATTACAGCAAGGGTGCGACCGCCCAGGCATTTGCCCCTGCCTGGGGGCAGTTGAATCGCAATCTGGCAGGGTTCGGCGATACCCTTCCGTCTGGGATGAAAGAGCAATTGATGCAAAATCTAAGCGCCTCGGAGGGCCAAGCATTCGACAGCAATATCATCAATGCGCTACAGCAGAATGAGGCCACCAAACAATCCGCAGCCGCTTCTCTGAACCCGTTCCAGCCAGCCCAGTTGGCGAGTAACGCGGCAGGCAGCGTCCTTTCCGCGCCTCCGGTGCAAAGTGGAGGCATAGGGAATTTCCTCGGCGGTGCGGTCAGCGGACTCTTCAACGCCGCTGGCCAGGCGCACGGATTTAGCAACCTATTTGCCGGCATATAAAAGGAATCTCATGTGCCACACGCAACAAACACAAGATATGCCACTGGAAACACCGACGATCACGCCGCCGGATTCCGGTCCCGGCGCAGAATTGTCACGCACACTGAATGCCGAGAAAGAGGCTAACCCGCAGATGGTGTCAGTCAAGACGCCAACAAAATTCGGGATGCTGATGAACTTGATGGCGCCAATGCTAGAAGGGGCAGCCGTTGGCGGCTTCACTGGAAAGGGGCATCCCGGAGGAGGCTTTGGCGCAGCCCAGGATTATTTCGTCCAGCAGCGGATGCGCCAGATGCAAGCGCAGCAATTTCTTGCCAATATGCAAAAAACGCAAGCTGACGTGGAAAAAGCGAGGGCTGAAGCAGAATGGAACTTGCGCCGCCCTGGCCTCACGAGAACGGCCCCGGCAATACATGGCATTGGGCCCTCCGGCGAGCCTGTTTTCATGGCGCAAAATCCGAACACGAATCAATGGGAAGTCATCAATGGCATTTCTCCAGAAGGGCCGCTGCCAGACTATCAAACCATCGGAACCAACGCAGGAATCGTAAAGTATGACAAGCGCGGGATAGCGCCAACCCTGCCGCTCACCATGCAAACGCAGCAATCTGCCGCTGTCGGCAATCAACTGCCAGAGAATATAGCGCCACTCGCCAATTCTGAGCTCTGGGGAGGCCCCAGCAGGAGCGATCTGCAAGGTCCATTGCCTACAAAATTCAATTCTGGACGGCCCAGGATGAGCGCAAGCATTCCGTCTGCGCCGCCAACGGCAATCCCACAGATACTGCAACCGCCGCCGAAACAGGAGCGCGAAGAAACCCCAGAACAGCAAGATTTTGATTATCTAACCACGCCAAAGGAAAAAGGCGGCATGGGCCTTACCCCGGATCAGGCACATGCCAGAATGCGAGCCCAGGACCGCAGGCCAGATGAAAGCGATCAGCCGCTGACGGGCCAGCGGTACAATGTAGCAAGGCAAAAAATACAAAGCGCCTTGAATCGCCAGTTCGCGGAATCCGAATCACGCAGAAAGGCGGACTTGGCAGCGCTCGAAAAGAAGCATAGTACGGGAGAAATTACCGACGACGAGTATGCCTCCCAGAGACAACAGATTGAGGAGGACAATGCCGACCGCAAGCAGGCCGCACACGAACAAGCTGCGGCGGAAGCCCAAGGAATGGGCATTAACCTTGGCGTTGTCCCGAACTATCGTGAACAACTACGCGGCGGAGGAGGACGGGGTGCCACATCTGGACAGGAGGCAAGCGGGAAGACGGTAACAATGGACGTTGTGGATGCCTGGGCCAGACACAGTGGAATTTCGCGCGATCAGGCTTTAGCGCAATTCAAGAAGAGAGGCTATATCGTTGGCAACGGCAGTGTCCGATGATCTGGACCAATTTGTGGCGAACTATCGCGCCAAGGGTGTGCCCAAAAGTTCTGGCGATGATGAGTTAGATCAATTCGTCAAGAGCTATTCGGAGGAGAAATCGGCGCCCCCAGACACCCGTTCGCCATTTGGAACACTTGCGGAACGTTCCGCGCGTCTTGGCGAGCCTATGATTCCGCTGGCTCCCCCAAAGAATTTATTCGTTGATACGACAAAAATTCCAAGGAATCCATTTACGAACGAGCTTGAGCTTGCCCCCCCCATAGCGACCGAGGAAGAGAAGCAGCGTGCCGGAACTATTGGACCAAGGCCAAATACCGAAATCCCCATGCCATTCGGTGCCGCGCCCGCGCAGGTTCCAGATATTACCGGAGCGCTGCCGCGTGCCATTGCCGCAGGGGCATATCCCGGATCCTTTGCAGAGGAGCTAAAGCGCAGAGCTGGAGTAACGGACGCCGAGCTACAGCGCGAGCAAGCTGGCGGCCTGCGCCTTTTCGATCCCGCAGAGTTGATGACGGAATCTCAGCAGCATGAACACCCAATCGCCACCGGAGCGCTCCAGGCCATTGGCGGACTGACGACACCGGAAAACATCGGCATCACTGCCGCAACGGCTGGTATTGGCGAAGCACCGGCTGCTGTCAGGGCCGGATTGAGCACTCTCTTTGCAATGCAGATGGCCAAGGGTGCCTATGACGCCATTCCCGGGATCCGCGACGCTTGGAACCGTGGCGACTATGCGGAAGTCAAGCGCCTTGCGACGCTGGCCGGAGTGAATACGGCACTGGCCGGGGCCGCTGCTGGGCACGGCGTAAATGAATTTCGAGAAGCGGCTTATGGAGAGCCCGCGCCATTAACACTGCCCCCAGGAACGGTCAGTGCGCCGCTTAAGGTAGACGAAGCACTTGGCCGTGGCGCACGCCGAATGCAAGAATTCGAGGCCAACAATGCTGCCCGCGAAGGCATGGCGAATCTCGCCAATGCCGAGAGCGCGATTGAGAGAGCAAGACAGGAGCGCATAAATGCGCCAGTAGCCATGCCTCGCACGTTTAACCCAGATGAATATCCTCGCTTGTTGCCCGGGCCCATCCAGGGTCCAGAGACAAATCCCCTTGAACGAGAAGCGACTCAGGTTTTGGAACAGCGAAAGCCCACCGGGCCGCAGGTTGTGGATCGCCGCCGCGTAGGCGCTGGAGAGAATCTTGCGCCGGAATCACCCGCAACACTGCGCAAACAAGTCGATATGCTGGCCGAAGGCACGAATAAGGTTGTGTACTTTCCAAAGGGAACGGAGAATCTCCCCGCGCCGCCGGACAACGCCGTGGTGACAAACGTGCCCGGTGATAAGCCGGGAAGCGGAATTTACTACCACGACCCAAGCATCAAGTCCGAGGACATTTATTCAGCGGTCGATAATGGAACCTATGGGAAGCTGCTTGGCAATGTACAAACAAAGCAGGAAGCGGAAAAAGGAAATCCCGGAGTGCTTGTCTCGCGGGATGCAAACGGAACGGAACAGAAGGCCAGTGTAGTTGATCTTCGCCGAAAGGCAATCGTACGTTTGCAGGAAAAAGAGCTGAACCGCCAGTTTCCAAATGGGCAAGTCAGCGTGGAGACGCCCGAGAAGGTGATTTCCGAACGCCAGAAAGAACCGGCGCAACCCTTGCCGGCGAAATTCAGGACGGACAAGGCCGCAAATATAGCTGCGGCGCAGCCGACAAAAGAGCAAATGATCGATGCCTTCCGTACGGATAAGGGGCGCCTTGAAACAGAACGCCGCTCTGCCTCGCCGGAAGAGCAGTCTCTTATCGATGATCGCCTGGCAACCATCAACCAGCATCTCGAGGAACTAACCGGACAAAAGCCGTTACAGAAATTCGTAGATCGCCCTGGCACTGACATTGACAAATTTGTCGAGCAATATGGTAAGCCATCGAGTTCGGAGCAGGCCGAAAAAGCGGCTGTTTCTCCAGGCGACTATGTAGAAGCCAGCAATGGCGCATTGGCTGGCAAAACGCTGGAAGTTACCAAAGCGGGGAAAAGCGGCATTTACGTCCGCGAGGGTGATGGCCCCATTAAGTTCGTAAAAAACGGTGAGTATCGGAGACTAGAAGCAGCAAAGGAAGTCAAGGATTTGATCGGTGCCGGGAAGAGGTATTCTGGAGCCGATCCGCGAATCCTAAAGAATCTCATTCCTGAGCCACTGCGGGAGAAATTGGCGGAAGAAAATCGCTACGTTGCCTTGTCCAGGAATGTCCAAGGGGGCATGTATGATCTGGAATCTCAAGCGGCGGCGGACATGCTCCGTGCGCGGGAGATACTGAAGAATGCCCCAGGAAGCCCCAAAGACCTTGAAACGATTTATCACAGCCTCGAAGATTCCAGTATAAAACTCACCCCCGAACAGGCCAAGATTCGTGAACAGTATGTTAAACCCCTGATGGATGCGTCGCGCGAAGCCTATGAGAAAATCACCGGCAATAAGGTCGCCGAGGGCGATGAGCACGTTCACCGCATTGCAGCAGAGCGCGGCGGCATACTGGACAGGATACTCGGCGGAAAGGGCAAACTGAACGCGGGGAACCCATTATCCAAATCGGCCCCTGGGGCGAAGCGCCGCACAATGATGGCGCTCGAAGATGAGAACGGAAATCGCCGGGTGGTATCGATCAAGGACAACCATGTCACGGCATGGGAACAGGGCCGCCCTGCGGACATGGGAAGATTTCGCACGCCAGCGCAGAAGGGCGTGGACGAATACTACGACGAAAAAGTTATGTCGGGACTCGAAAAGCTGGCGTCCGATCTCGGAATCTCTCATGAGCGCACGGCCAAAAAATTGGGCGGAGAGGAAAAAATCCCCGGCACGTTTGTTGATAAGTCAGGAAAGCGATGGAATGTTAAGCAGGCGACAACGAAAGAGATAGAGGCCAACACCAATATCCGGTACTACAAAAACGCGCTAGCTTCGGCGGTTCTAGATTTCCTGCAAATGCGGCGTGCCGAGCGTGCATACGATTACCTGGAGGGTTTCAAGAATTCACCGGAATTCGGCGAGATCGCGCACAAGATAGGAAGCGGAAATGCCCCGGAGGGCTGGCGTCCAACCATGCTTCCACAGTTCCATGGCTACTTGTTCGAGCCGCATACGGCGGAAGTGCTTGACTGGTTTGCAAAAAGGATGAATGGCGGTGATGCCGGGGTAATCGACCGGGCGATGCAGGGGATCAATCACTTTTTACGGACGGCGGCATTTTTCAATCCGCTCATTCACACACCAAACATCGGGGTGCATTGGGCCGTCGAGAAAGGCGTGACCGGATTTGGGCCGAAGAACTGGGGAACCATCCTCCGCACGGGATCACGCGCCATTGATGCTGTCATCCATCAGAATCAGGATTTTCTAGATGCGCTCGATTCCGGCGCCCCGCTGCAATCGCAGAGGCTGGATAACGACGTTGTAAATAAGCTCATTATTCAGCGCATGGGAAAAGAATTGGAATCGAATCCTGGTTATGCCGCAAAGATTGCCGGGGCTTTGGGCTACGCAAATCCGCTAAAGCTGGTTCGGGCCATCTATGACTTTTCCAACAAGGCCACGTGGATGACGAACGACATAGCCCTGCTCCAGGCAACGTATGAGCACATGGAACGAACTGGGCAACCATTCAAAGAAGCAGTTGCGGACGTTGCCAAGCACATACCGGATTATAGGCTGCCCACCCGCATTTTTGACAGCAAAGCGCTTGGCACGCTGATGAGCAATCCCAATCTAACCATGTTCGGAGCGTACCACTACGGTGCATTGCGCAGTTACGGAGAAATGATAAAGGAAATGGCCGCAGA
>Ga0209062_1002547_pt1 | contig 24021 bp, 19 predicted proteins | sample Coa_R2_2_FD_187158 | JGI IMG/M metagenome (GOLD analysis project Ga0209062, IMG submission 187158) | Surface soil microbial communities from Centralia Pennsylvania, which are recovering from an underground coalmine fire - Coalmine... | ecosystem: Environmental > Terrestrial > Soil > Unclassified... | reverse complement strand
GGTTCAGCTCCGGCCTGTGGCCTTTCTCGACCCTCGGCTGGCCGGACCAGACCGAGGACCTGGCGGCCTACTACCCGACCTCGCTACTCATCACCGGCTTCGACATCCTGTTCTTCTGGGTGGCCCGAATGATCATGCTCGGCCTCGAATTCACCGGCGACGTGCCGTTCCGGACGGTGTATATCCACGGCCTCGTGCGCGACGCCGAGCGGCAAAAAATGTCCAAAACGCGCGGCAACGTCATCGATCCGCTGGTGGTCACCGAAAAATACGGCACCGACGCGGTGCGCATGGCGCTGCTCCAAGGCGCCGCGCCGGGCACCGACATCGTCCTCACCGAAGAGCGCATGGAAAGCTCGCGCGCCTTCGCCAACAAAATCTGGAACGCCGCGCGTTTCCTGTTCCTGAACATGGAGCGCTCGGGCGTCGAACCAACCGTGCCGGACAGCCTGGAGCGGTTCCTGCCGCAGGCCGAGCCGGATACCATGGCGGTGCCGATCGAGGACCGCTGGATCTTCAGCCGGCTCAACTCCACCGCCGAGCAGGTAAACCGCGCCATCGAGCAGTTCCGCTACCATGAAGCGGCGCAACTCCTCTGGCATTTCTTCTGGCACGAGTTCTGCGACTGGTACCTGGAGCTGAAGAAGTTGAGCTTCCGCGAAGCCTCCGGCCTCACCCCCGGCTGGCGGAACATCCTGGCGGCATTCGAGATGTCGCTGCGCATGCTGCATCCGGCGATGCCGTTCCTCACCGAAGAGCTCTGGCAGCGGCTCACGGGCGGCCGCCCGGACCGGCCGTCTTCCATCGCCCTGGCGCCCTATCCGCAATACCGTCAGGAGCTGACCGATTACGAGGCCGAGCGCGAAATCGAGCTGGTGCAGGAGATCGTCACCATGGCGCGGGTGCTGCGCACCGAAAACAAGCTCGACCCCAAGGCGCCGTTAAACGCGGCGATGTATTCGCGGACGGGCGCGCTCGAAACCGCGCGGCGGCACCACTCCGCGATCGAGAAGCTGGCCAACGTGAAAATGGACTTCCGGGCCGAGGAGGCGCCGCGCGCGCCGGCCATACGGTCGACGGCCCACTTCGATCTGGTGCTGGAGGTCCCGGCCGCGCAGGCCGAGGCCCAGCAGCGGCGCATCGCCAAGGACATCGAACAGCTCGATAAGAACATCGCGAACCTCGATCGGCAGCTTTCCGATGAGAAATTCCTGGCTAAGGCGCCGCCCCACGTGGTCGACGGAATGCGCAAAAAGCTGGAAGAATACCGGGCGCAGCGCCGCAAATATGAATGAAATTGTCAGGTTGGCGCTCGAAGAGGATATCGGGCCGGGGGACATAACCACCGAGAGCTGCGTCCCACCGGACCGCATGGCGCGCGGCCGCTTTCTCGCGCGGCAGCGGCTGGTCGTGGCCGGGCTCACGGTCCTGGGCGAGTTGTACGGTGATCTGACGCTCTCGAAGCGCGATGGCGACTGCTGCGAAGATGGCGACCTCATCGCCGAAGTTTCCGGCCCGGCGCGCCTGCTCCTCACGCGCGAACGGGTCTCGCTCAATTTCCTCCAGCGGCTGAGCGGCGTGGCGACGCTGGCCCGCCGTTTCGCCGATGCCGTCGCCGGGACCAGGTGCAAGGTGCTGGACACCCGCAAGACCACCCCGGGCCTGCGCGCGCTCGAAAAGGCCGCTGCGGCCGCGGGCGGCGTCACCAACCATCGAATGGGCCTTTACGACGCTATTCTCATCAAAAACAACCATATCGCCGCGGCCGGCGGGGTAAAAGCGGCCATTGGCGCAGTGCGCTCGAATTCGGCGCTGCCCATCGAGATCGAAGTCCGCACTCGCGCGGAGCTGCACGAGGCGCTGGAGTGCGGCGCCGCCCACTTGCTTCTGGACAACCTGACTCCGGCCGAGGCCGCGGACTGGATCCGCGAGATCGGCGGCCGCGCCAAAGTGGAGCTTTCGGGCGGCATCACGCTCGAAACCGTGCGCGCCTACGCCGAGGCGGGCGCGGATTACGTTTCCGCCGGCGCCATCACCCATTCGGCGCCCGCGGTGGACATCAGCTTCCGCCTGGAGTTGGTGTGACGTTCCAGATCCATCGCTACGGGACCGTCGATTCCACCATGCGGATCGCCGCGGACCTGGACATCGGCCATGTCGTTGTCGCCGACGAGCAGACCGCCGGCCAGGGGCGCCACGGCCATTCCTGGCACTCGCCGCCGGGCGCGGGCCTCTACTGCTCGATCGTTCTGGAACCCACGCCGCTCCTGACTCTGGCGCTCGGTCTGGCAACCGCGGACGTGATTCCGGCGACCTGCGACCTCCGCTGGCCCAATGACGTGATGATCGGCGACCGGAAGGTCGCGGGCATCCTGGTGAATCTCGTTCAGGGTAAAGCCGTCGCCGGCATCGGAATCAACCTGAACCAGACCGCGTTCCCGCCGGACCTGCCCGCCACTTCCATCCGGCTGGCCACGGGCCACGCGATCGATCGCGACGAGTTGCTCGACGCGCTGCTCGCATCGGTCGAGTCCTACACGTTGCTGGCTCCCGACGAGATTCTCACGCTCTTCACCCATGCTTCGTCCTACGCGGCGGGCCGCCGCGTCGTGGTCCATGAACCCGGCGGGGACGTTCACGGAACCACCGCCGGGCTGACCGGCGACGGCTTCCTCCGCCTGCGCCGCGACGACGGCACCGAGACTTTGATCCTTGCAGGAGGCGTACGTGCTGCTGGCTCTTGACGCAGGCAACAGCAACATCACCATCGGCGCATTCGACGGCCGGCGGCTGGTTTCGCAATGGCGGCTGCGCACCGTCCACGAGCAGACCGCGGATGAATGGGGCATCCTGCTCCGTAACTTGTTTTCCCCCGCCGGCCTGGACATCGCGACCGTCGATGGCATGATCATTTCGAGCGTCGTGCCGCCCATCGATTCCACGCTGGCCGCCATGGCCCAGCGCTATTTCAAAATCGACGCCATGTTCGTCGGTCCCCGCACCAACCTGGGCATCGCGATCAAGTACGACAACCCGTACGAAGTCGGCGCCGACCGGCTGGTGAACGGTGTCGCCGGCTTCTACAAGTATGGCGGCCCGTGCGTCGTCGTGGACCTCGGCACGACGATCAATTTCGACGTGATCTCGAAGGACGCCGAGTACCTCGGCGGCGCGATCGCGGTGGGCATCGGCATGTCCGTGGAGGCGCTGTTCAGCAAGACGGCGCGGCTGCCGCTCGTCGATTTCCGCCCGCCCAAGGACGTGGTCGGGACCAACACCGTGGCCAGTATCCGCTCCGGCCTGTATTACGGCACCATCGGGATGATCGACGGGATTCTCGAGCGGATCATCGACAAGCTGGGGCCGGAGACGCAGGCTGTGGCGACCGGCGGCCAGGCGCACCTGATCGCCAGCGGCTCGCGGTTCCTCAAGAAAGTGGACGAGCACCTGACGCTGGAAGGCCTGCAGATGATTTGGGAGCGCAATCACCCATGAAGCGGTTCTGGGCCGCGATGCTGCTCTGCGGCTGCGGAGCCGCCGCGCCGCAGCGAACGGTCGCCATCACGGTGGACGATCTGCCGTTCGTCGGCCCGCCCTCTGCCGCTGTTGCCGGGAACCGCACCCTGCTCGATGCGTTCCGCAGGCATCATGTCCCGGTAACGGGCTTCGTGATCCGGAAGCATGTGGAGGATCTGGGCGCGGACGGGCCGCGAATCCTCGCGGCGTGGCGCCAGGCCGGTCTCGATCTCGGCAACCACTCGTATTCGCACCCGGACATGAACAACCTGCCGGTCGAGGAGATCGAGCAGGAGATCGTGCGCGGCGAGGCGGGGCTCGGAAAACCGCGCTTCTTCCGCTTTCCGATGAACCACACCGGCGATACGAAAGAGAAGCACGACGCCGTGGCGGCCTTCCTCGCCGCGCGCGGATACGAGCTGGCGGCGTGCACCATCGAGAATTCCGATTACCTGTTCAGCCGCGCGTATGTCAAGATGCTGGCCAGGAACGATGCGGCGAGCGCCGAGCGGCTGCGGCGCGAATACCTGGAGTATACGGCGTTCGAGATCGACTGGTTTGCCAGCCTCGGCAAGCGAATCTTCGGCTATGAGCCTCCGGAAGTCATGCTGCTGCACGACAATCCGCTGAATGCCGCGCTCATCGACCAGGTGCTGGCGCTGTTCGAGACGCGCGGCTACCGCTTCGTGTCGCTGGCCGCGGCGCAGTCCGGCGCGGCGTACCGCACGCCGGACACGTACATCACCAAATTCGGGCCGATGTGGGGCTACCGCTGGTCGCAGGAGCGCGGCGTGCAAGTGGACGGCCGCCGGGAGAAGGACCCGCCGGAGTGGATCGTGCAGTACGCGAAGGACGCCCCCACGGCCCCAGCCGCCGGCGAGTTCTACCTCGGCAAATGGAAGATCGTCTCGGCCACCGTCGCGCCGTGGGCCGACGCCAAAGTGCGGAAGCCGGATGCAAACGAGATGCGCTTGCTGTTCGGGCAAACAGTAGCCATCGAGGCGGCGGCGATTCGCGGCCCCCGCGCGCTCGCGTGCAGCAATCCGCGGTACGCGGTGAAAGAGTATCCCGCGGACATGCTCTTCCAGGGCGCCTTTGGTGAGATGCACGCGCGCGACCACAGGGTCGATCCCGCGAACCTGGCGGCTCAAGTCGGATTTCGCGGCTCTCGCTGGAAGACGCTGGAGACCGGGTGCGAGGTGGAAATCGATTACCATTTCATCGGCCCCGCCACCGCGGCGTTCGGTTTAAACGATTACGTCTACACGCTCAAGAAACAGCAGTGAGTCGGGGAGAGTCGCCGGGCCAGTGTTGAACTACTTCAACTACTTCACCGAAATCGAGGAGCACTTTCAGCGAGCCCGCGGCACGGCGCTCTTCCTGATGTCGCCGCTCGATTGGGCGCTGGTCGAATCGTGGAAGAACGCGGAAGTGCCGCTCGAGGCCGTGCTGCGCGGCATCGACGTCGCATTCGAAAAATGGCGCGGCCGCAAGCACAAAACCCAAATGATCAACTCGCTCGCCTTCTGCGCGCAGGCGGTGCTCACTGAGGCGCAGATCATGGCAGGCACGTCCCCGGCGCGCCGCGAGGCCGCGCCGCCGTTTCCGCTGGAGGACCTGCGGGCCTACCTGGAAGCGAACGCCGCGGCGATGCCCGAGGGCTTCGAGGACACCGCGGCCTCGCTGCGCCGCCTTGCGGCCGATGTCGAGCAGCATTACCAGGATCTGGAGGGGCTGGAGCAGCGGCTGACGGTCCTTGAAGAGAAAATGATCGCCGCGGCGCGGGCGCGGCAGAGCGAAGAGGAGTTGCTGGAATCGCGGCGCGAATTGGACCGGCAGTTGCGGCCGTACCGCGGGAAGATGACCGCGGACCAGCTCGCCATGCTGGAAAAGCAATACCTCGAACGGCACCTGCTGGAAAAAACCGGCCTGCCGCGGCTGAGCCTGTTCTACATGCGCTGACCGCCCGGCGGCCGCGCCACGCGGCGAATCCACCTCCCCATCTCGCCATCCGGGCCATGACCGTGATATCGTATCGGAGAAGAAGAGTAGAAACTCCTCATCCGTACCGGGAGAACGCGGCGTAGCCGCCAACCGGGAATCCGGGCAGCCGCGGATGCGATTAGATTGAGAGAGAGGACACCTCGTGCACTACCGCCGCCATGTCGCGCTGGGAACGATCTCATTCACGGTCTGCTTTGCCGCGTGGGGTCTGATCAGCGCCTTCGCGCCGCAGTTCCAGCACGCCATGGGACTGACCGGCGGCCAGACGGCGCTGCTGGTTGCCGTGCCGGTTCTGCTGGGGTCGCTGGCCCGCATTCCGATGGGAATGCTTACGGACTGGTTCGGCGGACGCGCGATATTCGCCATCCTGATGGCGGCAGTATCGGTCCCAGTCTGGCTGGCTGCCGGTCAGGCCAGTTATTCAGGCCTGTTGGCAATGGCGTTCCTGCTCGGGGCGGCGGGATCGTCGTTTGCGGTCGGGGTCGGCTACGTTTCCCGCTGGGCGCCGCCGGAGCGGCAGGGGAGCGCGCTGGGCGTATACGGCCTCGGCAATATCGGCCAATCGGCGGCCGTATTCCTGGGGCCGGTGCTCGCGGCACGGGTCGGATTGCCGGCCGTGTATCACGGTGTTGCGGTCATGCTGGTGATTTGGGCCGCGGCATTCGCGCTGCTCGCCCGCAATGCGCCCCCGCGAAGCGGCACGAGCCCCGGCATCTCCGCCATGCTGGACGTGCTCGCGCACGAGCGCCTCTCCTGGTTGATGGCTGCGTTCTATTTCCTTACCTTCGGCGGCTTTGTCGCCTTTTCCATTTACCTGCCGACGCTGCTGAAAGAGGAATTCCGCCTGGCTCCCGCCGATGCGGGCTTCCGCACGGCCGGATTCGTGGTGCTCGCGACCGTGCTGCGGCCGCTCGGCGGATGGCTCTCCGACCGGATCGGCGGCGCCCGCGTGCTCAGCGCGGTCTTTGCGGGGATCGCGCCGCTCGCGCTGCTTCTCGCATGGCCGTCCATGGCGCCCTTCACCGCCGGCGCGCTTGGCTGCGCGGCGCTGCTCGGACTCGGCAACGGCGCGGTCTTCAAACTCGTGCCGCAATACTTTCCGAACCGCATCGGCACGGTGACCGGTCTGGTCGGGGCCATGGGCGGCCTCGGCGGCTTCTTCCCGCCGCTGCTGCTCTCATTCTTCCGCGGACGCACCGGCGCCATATGGCCGGGGTTCCTCCTGCTCTCCACAGCCTCCCTTGCGCTGTGGTGGGCCAACCACCGCGTCTTCGTGCCGCGTCAGGAGTCGCTCGATCTCGCATTACCCGCCGAACTCCGCCGCACCGCCGATCGCCTTCGCGCCGGCGCATGGGCGACGCTGTGGACCGCGCTCCTCATCGCGGCGATCGTGGTGGGATCGCGCAACCTGCAGAACTTCGACCCCGCGCTCGTGATCTACACGTTCGCTGTGATCTTCGCCACGTGGGGCGTCGTTTACCACTACAACGTCTGGCTCGAAAAACCGCCCACGCGAATCTATTGGGACCGCGGCTGGGAGCTCTATCGGCGGCAAGGCGTGCTGCGCACCTTCGGCCGTGTGCTTTCGCTGGCCGCCACGCACCTGGCGGCGCAAACTTTTATCGCGCACCGCTCCCGGCTGCGCTGGTGGATGCACCAATGCCTCTTCTGGGGATGCCTGCTGGCTGTCGCCATCACCTTCCCGCTGGTGTTCGGCTGGATTCACTTCCGCACCGCGCCCGGCGACCAGTCGACCTACATCACCTACCTGTTCGGCTTCCCCGCCGGGTCGTTCCGGCTGCACACCGTTACCGCCCTCCTGTTGTTCCACGGCCTCGATATTTCGGCGCTGCTCGTGCTCGCCGGCATCGCGCTTTCCTTGTGGCGCCGGATGACGGACCAGGGAGCGCGCGCTCTCCAACAGTTCGGTATGGACTTTCTCCCCGTGATTCTCCTGTTCGCGATTTCGGTCACGGGACTGGCCCTCACGATCTCCCAGGAGTGGCTGCGCGGATCCGCGTACAGCTTCCTGGCGATCCTGCATGCCATTACGGTAATTGGAGCCCTGCTGTATCTCCCGTTCGGAAAGTTCTTCCATATCTTCCAGCGCCCGGCGCAGCTCGGCGTGAAGCTGTACCAGGAGGCCGGCTTGAGCGATGAAGGCGCGAAGTGCGCCCGCTGCGGGGAGCGCTTCGCTTCCCGCATGCACATCGACGACCTCCGCAGGGTGCTGCCGCAGGTCGGCTTCGATTACGCCCTGCCCGGCCCTGCCGGTTATTGGCAGGAGTTGTGTCCGGCCTGCAAGCGAAAGACGCTCTCGATCGCCCAAATGCGAATCCGCGAGGAGGCCCGTGGCTAGACCGCCCGTCCCCGTTCCCGAACTCAATGCCCGTTTCGGTCCGCACCTCAATTACACGCCGCCCGGCGGCTGGCAGGATGAAGCCCACAGTGCCCCGGACCGGCTGGTCAAGACCCACTGCTGCTTCTGCGGCCAGCAATGCGGAATTCAATTGAAGGTGCGGGATAACCGCGTCGTCGGCTTCGAGCCCTGGGAAGATTTTCCGTTCAATCGCGGGATGCTCTGTCCCAAGGGCGTGAAGCGATATCTTCAGGGCAATCACCCCGACCGCCTGCTCGATCCGCTCCTGCGCACGCCGGAAGGGTTCCGGACCACGGAGTGGGACGAAGCGCTCGACTTCACCGCCCGCCGTCTTCGCGAGCTGCAACAGAAGTACGGCCCCGATTCCGTCGCCGTCTACGGCGGCGCCTCGCTCACCACCGAAAAGGCGTACCTGCTCGGCAAATTTGCGCGCGTAGCGCTGGGCACTCGTCACATCGATTACAACGGGCGCCTCTGCATGGTTTCCGCCGGCGTAGCCTACAAGGGGGCGCTGGGCGTGGACCGAGCGCCGAACCCGTGGAGCGACATTCCGAAGGCCGAGGTCGTCATGGCGATCGGCGCCAATATCGGCGAGTGCGCGCCCATCACCACCGACTACGTCTGGCGCGCGCGCGACAACGGGGCGCGGCTGATCGTCGCCGATCCCCGCTTCACCCCGATCGCTCGCAATGCCGATCTCTTCCTGCCGGTTCGCCCCGGCACAGACCTGGCGCTGCTTATGGGCATGCTGCACGTCATCATTCGCGACCGCCTGACCGACGACGCTTTCATTGCCGCTCACACCACCGGGTTCGAAAAAACGGCCGAATCCGTGGCCGGGTGGGACCCGCGGCGCGCCGCCGAGGTCACCGGCGTCGCGCCCGAGGCCATCGAACGCGCGGCGCACTGGATCGGCGAATCCCGCCGCGCCATGCTGATGCACGCCCGCGGGCTCGAGCATCAGTCGAAAGGGGTGGAGAACTGCGAGGCGGTGGTCGCGATTGCGCTGGCCACCGGCAACATCGGCCGCGAGGGCGCGGGCTGCGTGATGATCACGGGGCAGGGCAACGGACAGGGAGGCCGGGAACATGGCCAGAAATGCGATCAGCTTCCCGGGCAGCGCAGCCTCACCGATCCCGCGGCCCGGGAGCACGTCGCGCGTGTATGGGGGATCGAGCCCGGCGACCTGCCGCAGCCCGGCTACAGCGCGGTCGAGATCATGAACGCCATCCACGCCGGCGAAATCAAGGGGCTGCTCTCGATCTGCTTCAACCCGCTGGTCTCGCTCCCCGATGCCAACTTCACCCGTGAGGCGCTGGACAACCTGGAATTCTTCGGTGTCATCGATTTCTTCCTTTCCGAGACCGCCCAGCATGCCGACGTGGTGCTGGCCGGCAGCCTTCAGGAGGAAGAGGAAGGCGTCACGGCCAGTATGGAGGGGCGCGTCATCCACATTCAGAAGGCGGTAGAGCCGCCCGGAAACGCCCGCGCCGATTCCGCCATCATCTGCGACCTGGCGCGGCGGCTCGGCCGCGGCGAGTTCTTTCCGTTCCGCGAGCCGCGCGAAATTTTCGAGGAGCTCCGCCGGGCCTCGCGCGGCGGCATTGCCGACTACTACGGCATCACCTACGAAAAGATCGACGCGCAGAAAGGCGTCTTCTGGCCCTGCCCCTCCCTCGACCATGCGGGCACGCCGCGGCTGTTCGAGGACGGCCGTTTCTACCACGCGGACGGCAAGGCGCGCTTTATGAAGCTCGAATGGCGGCCCGCGGGCGACCCCGTCGACGACGCATTTCCGATTTACCTGACCACCGGGCGCGTCGTCAGTCAGTACCTTTCGGGCGCGCAGACCCGGCGCATCGGCGCGCTGGTGGATCAGTATCCGGAGCCCAGGCTGGAAATCCATCCGCAGCTTGCCGGCCGCTACGGTATCCGGACCGGCGATTGGGTGACGATCACGACGCGCCGTTCGGCCATCACGCTGCAGACATCGGTAGTCAAGACAATACGCCCCGACACCGTGTTCATCCCCTACCACTGGCCGGGGGACCGCAGCGCCAACCGGCTGACGCACCGCACGCTCGATCCGCGCAGCAAGATTCCCGAGTACAAGGTTTCCGCGTGCCGTCTGGAAAAGGCGGCTGCGCCCGCCACGGCCGCCGCGGAGCCGATTGCCACACCGGGAGGCCGCGTGTAATGTTCGGGTACGAGTTTTACGTCGATCCCTCGCGCTGCATCGGTTGCCAATCGTGCCTGAAAGCCTGCGAAGAGTGCGACACGCACCGCGGCGTTTCGATGATCAATTTCGATTTCGTGGACCGCGGAGAAACCATCGCCACCGCCGCGTATGTCTGCTGGCACTGCGACAATCCGACCTGCGCGCAGGTTTGCCCGGCCGATGCCATCAAGAAATACGAGGACGGCATCGTCGGCTCCTCGTTGAAGCCGCGATGCATCGCCTGTTCCAATTGCGTCCTCGCCTGCCCGTTTGGGATTCCCAAGCTGATACCGGAAAACGAGCAGATGATGAAGTGCGACATGTGCTACGACCGCACTTCCGTGGGCAAGCGGCCGATGTGTGCCACCGTGTGCCCGAGCCAGGCGCTGGCCTACGTCACGCCGGAAACGATTGCCGCCCGGCGCGAGAAGCCGGTGAATGTTTTCCGCTTCGGATCGCAGACCATCACGACGAAGGTGTATATGATGGCGCCCGCGGCGGCGCCCGAGGTTGCGATCGATGTGGCCGACTATACCTGGGAGGGAGAACGTGAAGTGGTTCCGCAAGCCTTCTAGCACACCGCTCTGGCAGGACGAATTTTCCGTCTTCACGGCCGACGAGCGGTACGTCAACCGGCGGCAGTTCACGAAATTTCTGACGCTCACCAGCTTCGCCATGCTGGTCGGCAACCTGTGGATCCTCGTCAAGTCCTGGTTTTACCGCGCGCCCCGGTACGCGCGCCGGGAAATCGCCGCGGCCGGCGAGATCCCGGTGGGCGGCGTCAAGCTGTTCGCGTTTCCCACGCCGGAAGATCCGTGCATCCTGGTGCGGGTCACTGCGGATTCGTACGTCGCCTACAGCCAGAAGTGCACGCACCTTTCCTGCGCGGTTTATTATGAGCCCGCGCACGAGCGTCTCGAATGTCCATGCCACCAGGGCTTTTTCGCCATTGCGGATGGGTCGGTTCTGCAGGGCCCGCCGCAGCGTCCGCTGCCGCGTATCTCCCTGGAACACGCGCACGGACGGATCATCGCCACCGGTGTAGAGGTTTCATGAACGGCAAAGCCCCGCAAGGCCGCGGACTCACGGCCATCGATGGCGCGATGGTCCTGATCGTTGTGCTCCTCATTGTGCAGATCTGGCTTCTTTCGGCGACGCTCGAATCGTTCCTCGCCGGTCACCGCGAAGCCGCGGTGCCCGGCGCGATCATTTCGGGGCTGCTATTCCTCGCCTGCGCCGGCCTGTACCTGTTCGTGGCCCGCATCGATGCCGAAGTACGCCGCCCGTGACCGGCTGAACGGAACGTCCCTACCAGAAGTACGTCTTCACCACCTTCGGCGAAGTCGGCGCGCCGGCGATCACCTTCACGTGCAGGACCAATTGCAGGTTCTTCGTCTGCCATCCCGGGGGCGCATCGCGCAGGGCTTCGGCCAGCAGGTCGGGGTTGGTCACCAGGTCGCCCGCGGCATCGGTGCCGTATTGCAGGATGCCGGCCAGTTCGACCAGCATCGCGTGCGTGTCGGGGTGGAACACGCGGGAGACAATGGCGTAATCCTCGGTGGTGTGGCGGTCGGGCGGCAGGTCGGGGAGGGACCACGCGGTCGGCTTGCCGTTATCCGTGATGCCGACGGGCCGCCGCGTGCCGTCGATGAAATATCGCATCTGCGCCGAAATGTCGCGCCATCGCGTGTACGAGTAGCCGACCAGCACCGCCGGTCCGTTGCGCAGGTCGGCGAAAGACACATCGTTGCCGACCTTCACGCGATACGCGCGTTTCATGCGGGTCAGCATCGCGGAAAGGCGGGACGTGGCGAGGAGGTCGCCTCCGCCGACAAACTGGTCGTTGAGGGGAACGAAATCCTGGGGCCGCGGAATGCCGCCCGTGGCCGGGTCGCGGTCGAGATTCCACACGGGGACGAATGCCGCGCCGACCAGCACCGGCTGCCGGCCTTCCAGCACCGGCGCCCAGAACTGATCGAGCACTGTGGCGCGGCCGAGGAATCGGACCGTCAGAAAGGCGACCAGGGCCAGCGCGAGGCACGCGACGGCCAGGGCGAGCTTGAGGCTCACCCGCGGGCCGCTCCTGCCGTCCAGCACGATCGGGGGCGCCGGCGCCGGCACTGCGGCGGGAGTCTGCGGCGCCGGTTCGCGCTCCGGCGCCGCGTGAAATTCCGGGACATAGGTGCCGGAGGGCAGCTCGATGCGAACCGGATCCTGCGCGCCCTGGCCGGAATAATAGAGGCCGAGCCGTTTGCGTACTTCGCCGGCTTTGACCCGGACGGTCGCATCGTCGCCGGGGTCGTAGCTGGTGGACCGGCCGAACACTTCGATCCCGATGGTGCGCTCTTTAAGAACCTCGGCTTCCCCGGCCAGCGTGTGCTCGACGACATACCGGGGAAAATCCTGTGAGCGCTTGCTGGTGCGGAATTCGTGGCTGCTGAGGACGCGCGCGAGCTCCTCCCGGATACGTTCAGCCGCCAGCGGCGTGTGGACCCCGTCTGCCATGAAAATTCTGCGACTGATTGTAACAGACGCTCACGTTCGAAACACGTTACGAACGGTCCGGCAACGGTTGAGAACTGGACAGTTAGCCCGCGAAGAGCGCACCCTTCTCTTTGACGCAGAGACCCGGAGACGCGGAGGGTTCCTGAGTGCGGTAAGAGTGGAGGGTATGAGTCGATTCGTTCTTCTGCTGGCCGCGGCGACCGCGGCCCCGGGCGCATTGATGCCGCTGCCTTGGAAGATGACCCGGACGGCCGGGCGGCTCAGCATCGGGCAGGGGTTCGATATCCGGAACAGCGGATGCCCGGACGCGGCGGTGGCGCGCTTCCGGGCGCGGATCGCGAAACAGACCGGGATACCGTTCACCGGCGGCGGCGCCGCGCTCGCGATTACCTGCCAGGCGCCGGCTCCGGACTGGCCCACTCTGGGCGAGGACGAATCGTACACCCTCGACGTGACCCCGGACGGCGCGCAACTGACGGCGCCCACGGCGACCGGAGTGCTGCGCGGCTTCGAGACGTTCGCACAGCTCATCGCCACCGGAGCGGACGGTTTCGAAGCGCCGGCCGTGCACATCGAGGATCATCCGCGGTATCCCTGGCGCGGGCTGATGCTGGATATTTCGCGGCACTGGATGCCCGTCGATGTGGTGCTGCGCAACCTGGACGCGATGGCGGCGGTCAAGCTGAACGTGCTCCACTGGCATCTTTCCGACGACCAGGGGTTCCGGGTCGAGAGCAAGCTGTTTCCGCAGCTCCAGCAGCAGGGATCGGATGGGAATTACTACACGCACGACCAGATCCGGCAGGTGGTGGCCTATGCGCGCGACCGTGGCATTCGCGTGATCCCGGAATTCGACATGCCGGGCCACACCACGGCGTGGTTTGTAGGCATGCCGCAGCTCGCGGCGACGCCGGGGCCCTACCGGATCGAGCGCGACTTCGGCATCTTCCCGCCGGTGATGAACGCGGCGAGCGAGGACCTGTACACGTTTCTGGACGCCTTCATCGGCGAAATGGTGCCGCTGTTTCCTGACCCGTGCTGGCACATCGGCGGCGACGAAGTGGCGGACCCGGCGGCGCAGAAACTGCAGCCGCAGTTCAACCTGCGGCTGCAGGGCATCCTGAAGGCGCACGGCAAGAGCCTGGTCGGGTGGGATGAGGTGCTGGCGCCGGGCCTCGCGACCGATAGCGTGATCCAGTCCTGGCGCGGGCCGGACGCGTTGGGCGCCGCGGTGGCGCAGGGTTACCGCGGGATTCTTTCCTACGGCTATTACCTGAACTATTTGAACCCGGCCAGCAAGCATTACGCAGTCGATCCCGGCGACGCGCCGGGGATTCTGGGCGGCGAGGCCTGCATGTGGTCGGAATTTGTCAGCGCCGAGACCGTGGATTCCCGCATCTGGCCGCGAATGGCGGCCATCGCGGAGCGGTTCTGGTCGCCGAAGACGACGACGGATGTGAACTCGATGTATGCGCGCATGGAAGCCGTCGGCCGCTGGCTGGATTGGACGGGCATTCAGGACCGGGCCAATTACCTGCCGATGCTCGATCGGCTGTCCGGCGGCGGGCCGGTGGACCCGCTGCGCGTGCTGGGCGAGGCCGCAGAGGCCGGCGGCCACGACGTGCGGAGCGCCGCCCAGCACTATACGACGCTGACGCCGCTGAACCGCTTCGTGGATGCGGCGCGGCCGGAGAGCGAACCGGTGCGGCGGCTGCAATTGGCCGCTGCGGCGCGGACCAAGGGAGATCTCGAGCGGCTGCGGGCGCGGCTCACCGAGTGGATGGCGAATGACGCGCAATTTCAGCCGATGGTTGCGGGCAACAGCCTGCTCGCGGAGCTGGTTCCGCTTTCGCAGAACCTGAAGACCGTGGGACAGATCGGGCTGCGCGCGCTGGATTACCTGGAGAGCGGAACGGCGGCGCCGGCGGATTGGGTCGCGCGGCAGAACCAGGCGCTCGCGGCGCTCGGCCAGCCGGTTGCGGAGGTCATCCTGGCGGCGGTGCGGCCGGTCCAGGCGCTGGTGAACGCGGCCGGCGAGCGGCGCCGCGTCGGGCGCTGAGCACCGGGCCCTTACCTCCGGCCCATGTTCGATGGCGTAACGAACCGTTCCGAACTGGACAGCACCGCACGCCGGCGCCAGCATATCCAGGAACTCGCGAAATTTCGCAGGGGGTCACGAAGTGGATATCCGAAGCAACCGATTCTTGGCAGTGGCAGCGGCGCTGGTGGCGTCGCTCGCGCAGGCAGCGTTCACACCGGCAGCCATGGCGCAGGAGGTCACCGGCGCCATCACCGGTAAAGTGACCGATCCTTCCGGCGCGGCCATCGTGGGCGCAAGCGTGACCGCGAAGGATGTCGACCGCGGCACGGTATCCAGGACGCAAACCAATGAGGCGGGGATTTACACCCTGGCGCGTCTGGCCATCGGGCGCTACGAGGTGCGGGTCGAGGCGGCCGGGTTCCAGGGCGCGGTACGTCCGGCGTTCGACCTGGCGCTGAACCAGACGGCGACGGTCGATTTCCGGATGGAGATCGGTCAGGTCTCGCAGTTGATGGAGGTGACCTCCGCAGCGCCGGTGCTGCAGACGCAGACCACCGAGGTCGGGACCGTGATGGAGGCGCACGCCATTGCCAACCTGCCTCTCGAAACGCGCAACTACAATCAACTGGCGCTGCTCGTTCCAGGCGCGGCGACCATCAGTCCGGCGTCTTTCAACACCGGCCAGAAGACGTTCAATGCGGCGCGGCCGAACCTGAACGGCAACCGCGAGCAGGCCAACTATTACCTGCTGGACGGCATGGAGAACACCGAGTTCGTGGACAATAATGTGGCCTACTCGCCGAACGTGGACGCCATCCAGCAGTTCAACGTGATTACCAACAACCCGAGCGCCGAACTGGGGCAGTTCCTGGGCGGGGTGATCAGCGTAAGCCTGAAATCCGGCACGAACCAGTTCCACGGCAATGCTTTCGAGTACCTCCGCAACGACTTCTTCAATGCCAACGAGTGGTCGAACAACTTTAACGGCCTGCCCACGCCGCGGCAGCGGTGGAACGAGTTCGGCGGCACCGTCGGCGGGCCGATCCGGCGCGACAAGCTGTTCTTCTTCGCGGATTACCAGGGCTCGCGCTTCGATCTCCCGGCCAGCGCGACGCCGCAAACCACATTCACGGCGCAGGACGCCAGCGGCAACCTGAGCGATCTCGGCATTTCGCTGCACTATCCCGGAACCAACGTGCCGATGCCGTCCGATTTGACGAAGGCGGCCATCTGCGGCGCGGGGCAGAAGATGGGCGTGGACCCGTGCATCAGCGGGATCAGCCCCACGGCGCTGAAAATCGCGGCCGCCCTGCCGAAGCCCAATCTGCCGGGCCTGGCGGGCGGGACCTCGAACAACCTCAATAACGTAGTGCAGAACTACACGCACGGCAAGCAGGGCGACGTGAAGGTCGATTGGGCGCCCAGCGATAAGGACCGGTTTTTCGCGCGGTATTCCCAGCAGCACATCGAAAATCCGATCGTCAACAGCGACGCGCTGCTCTATAGCGGCGCCGGCAGCAACCTCTTTCCGCTGCAGCAATCGGTGTTCGACTACACTCGTACGGTCAAGCCGTCGCTGGTAAACGACTTCCGCGTGGGCATGAATTACTTTCCGGCGGAGGCCAACGTCCAGGCGTTGACCACCAACGCCGGCGCCAATCTGATTCCGGGCCAGCCCACGCCGTATCTGCCGGGCCTCTCCTTCGCGAGTTCGCGCCTCGGCGGGCAGTTAAACGGGCCGTTCGCGTTCGGCACGGTGGATGGGCCGGAGATCTTTCACCAGACCGCGATTCAGATTGCCGATACCGCCATCTGGAACCACGGGCAGCACATGGTGAAGTTCGGGGTGCAGGCGATCCGCTACCGCAATAACTACATCCCCGCCACGAGCAGCGACGGCGCGGCCGGGCAGATCGGGTTCAACGGCACTTACACGGGTTACTCGGAGGCGGATTTCTTCCTCGGGCTGCCGTCCTACATGGGTTACGGGCTGGGGTTCGCGGGAACGGTTGGGCAGCGCAACAATGCGATCGGCCTGTTCGTGCAGGACGATTGGCGGGTGACGAGCAAATTGACGGTGAATTACGGCGTCCGGTGGCAGCTTTTCACGCCAATTTACGAAGTGCACGACCGCATGACGAACTTCGGCGAGTACAGCGGGCAGATCGAGTTGGCCGGGCAGAACGGCAACAGCCGCGCGCTCTACAACCAGTACAACGGCATCGCCAACTTTCTGCCGCGGCTCGGCGCCGCTTATAGCCTGGACGAAAAAACGGTGATCCGCGCGGCGTTTTCGCGGTCCAGTTTCGCGGAGGGAACCGGCGAGTTCAACCGGCTGGCAACGAATGCGCCGTGGAATATCGACCTGGTGGGGCAGTGGGGCGCCGCCAATTCGCTCGGCGCGATCCCGGGGAACCAGGTTACGCTCGACCAGGGCTTCGCGGCGCTCGGCGCGACCGGCGGCTGCACCGTGCAGAATGTGACCTCGGCCCCGGCATCCTGCTTCGCTGGCGTCCGCATCCACGCCACCGATCCCAACTACCGGCCGGCGGTGTCGAATCAGTGGAACGTGACGCTGCAGCGGCAGCTCACCAATTCCTTCACCTTGCAAGCCGGCTATGTCGGCCAGCATTCCGATCACTTGGCCGCGATCTATAACATGGGGCAGAATCTGTTGAATCCGGATGGGACATCCCGGCCCGGCCCGTATCTGGCCGGCAATCCCACGTTGAAATTCGACGGCACAGGGCAGCAGCGCCTGAATACCTCGACCGCGATCCAAAACTACAACGGCCTGCAGGTCGCCGCGCAGGAGCGGCTGGCCAAAGGGCTCGCGTTCCAGTTCAACTACACGTGGTCGAAGTGCCTGACCAACAACCAGGGCTACTACGGCCGATACGGCAACGCGGCGATTGCGCAGACCACGGCGGACGTTGCGTTCCAATCTTATGTGTATAACGTCGCACTCGACTACGGCCTGTGCGACGCCGATATCGCTCACGTCTTCAGCGGCTATCTCAATTACGACCTGCCGTTCAAGAGCACGAGCAATAAGGCGCTGAACGGGATCATCGGCAACTGGCACTACGACCTGGTGACCAGCGTGCACGGCGGGCTGCCGATTTCGATGATCCAGTTCGGCTACGACCCGACCGGCGCGTATTTCCAGCCGCGTCCGGACTGCCTGGAGCCGGCCAAAGCGACGCCCTACAAGAACTTCGTAGGCGGCGGCTATGTGTGGTTCGATCCGACCACGATGGCGATTCCGGCGCCGGGGCATCTCGGCAGTTGCGGCATCTCGACCGAGCGCGGCCCGGGGCTGAAGCAGATCGACATGAGCCTGTCGAAGAAGTTCCCGATTACCGAGCATCAGTGGGTCGAGTTCCGGTTCGACGCGATCAACACGTTCAACACGCCGATTTTCGGAGTCTCGGGTTACGCGACCGATGTATTTCCCGGCGGCGGGATCGATAAGTCAAGGTACGGGACGGACCCGGGTTATACGGCGAGTATACCGACCGGCGTGGTGAATCAATCGCAGGGCGCCAGGAACCTGCAGTTTGCGTTGAAGTGGTTCTTCTAGAGACCGGGACCGGCGATGGAGGCAGATTCACGCCGATGCCGGCGCCGGCTGCCGCGGCCAGGCCGATGGCTCTAGCGAGTCGCCTCTTTCGGGTCAACTTCCATCGTGGCGGCGTGCCTGGGCCGGCGCGCCGGCCACGCCGAGCCGTTTCGCGGCCCGTTTCGCCGCTTCGACGCGCGCGGCAGTAATCCCTGCGGCGGCTTGGTGCGCCGCATCGCGGACCGCGGCGGGCGATTGCTCGGGCGTGCCGGAGTGGAACGGCGGCTCCGGGGCATACTGCATTTCGAGCTGGATGCGCTGGGCGGCGGGCTCGCCGGCCAGCAACGCGGCTACGGCCAGGGCACCGTCGATCCCGGCGCTCACGCCAGCGGTCGAGATGAGATTGCCGTCGACCACGACCCGCGCGTTTTCCGCCGTCGCGCCGAAGTACGGCAGCAGGTGAACCGAGTTCCAATGCGTGGTGGCGCGGCGGCCGCGCAGGAGTCCCGCGGCGCCAAGCGTCAGGGCGCCGGTGCAGACGGAAAGAATGTAGCGGGCATGTGCCGCGCGGACGCGCAGCCATTGGAGGACTGGTTCGTCGTCCATCAGCGGCAACTGGCCGCGGCCGCCGGGCACCAGCAGAATATCGGGCGATTCCGGGGCGTGGGGCAGCAGCGTCGTTGGGGTGAGCGCGAGCCCGAACACATCGCGAACCGGTGTCAGCTCCTTCCACGCAAGTTTGACGCGCGCGCCCGGCAGCCGCGAGAGGACCTCGAACGGGCCGGTGAGATCCATCTGATCGAGGTCCGGAAAGAGCAGGGCGACGATTTCCATAAGCAGCTCCTGGCCTTGAGTATAAACGCGGGCCAAATAGAGCCGCGATCGCCAGGGAGCGGTGCGGTTACGCGGCGCTCAGGCGGGCCGGGGCTGTTCGGCGGCTTCGAGCCAGCGGCGCATTTCCGCTCGCGGGGTGACGCCGGCGCGTTGGATCACCAGCCGCCCGTTATGGAACACGATGAAGTTCGGGATGCCCTGGACCCGGTAGCGCTCGGCAATTTCGGGATGCGCCTCGGTGTCGATCTTCAGGACCACGGCCCGGCCGGCCATTTCACGCGCGAGCGCGCTGATCTCCGGCGCCGCGATGCGGCACGGGCCGCACCAGGAGGCCCAGAAATCTACGAGCACCGGAACGTTGGACGTGGCCACGACCTCATCGAACAGCCGCGGGCCGGCTTCCACGGGAAAATCGACCGCGGGAAGCGTCTGCTTGCAATTGCCGCAGCGCCCCTGGTCGGCCAGGTGGTTGGAGGGGATGCGGTTTACAGCGCCGCATTGCGGACAGGGGCGGGTGACATTGGTCATAGGGTGCTCCTTCGGCCGCGTCGATTACAATGCATGCGCCATGCCAATCTGCGGCTTCTCCCATTGGCCGCTTTCTGCGGCGCGGAAAACCGCGTCGATGACGGCCATGTTTTTCACCGAATCCTCCAGCGGCACGGGCGGCGGCGAGCCATCGCGCACCGCGCGGCTGAAGGCGTCGCCCTGCAGCGTGTATTGATCGCACGGCGGGAATTCTTCCACCGTGAGGCCGCTGCCGTATGGGTCGCGGCCGTCATCGATGCGGATGCGTGAGGCGCCGCCGGGACGGGCGTTGTAGGGCACTTCGAGCTCGATCCGTCCGGCGGTGCCGAAAAACTGCATGCTCTGGTTGCCGGCCACTTCGGTGCCGCAGGTAAAGATGGCATGACCGGAGGGAAATTCGAGGATGGCGGACGCGAGCGTGTCGACCCCGCTGGCAGCATCGCGCACCAGCGTCGCGGCGACGCGCGCCGGCTCTTCGCCAAAAATCATGCGCGAGGTCTTGATCGGATAGCAGCCGATATCGAGCAGCCCGCCGCCGCCGAATTCGCGGATATAGCGGATGTTGGCGGGGTCGTCTTTGTAATATCCGAACGAGCCCATGGCGTGGCGCAGCGTGCCGATGCGTCCGGCCCGGACCAGTTCGCGCGTCCGCACCCATTGCGGATGCACCTGGATCATGAACGCTTCGCCGATGACGGCGCCGGTGCGGTCGCGCGCGGCGAGCAGAGCAAGGGCATCCGCGGTGTTGAGTCCGATGGGCTTTTCACAGAGCACGTGCTTACCGCGCTCGGCGGCGCGGATGGAGAGCGGCACGTGCAGGTGATTGGGCAGCGGGTTGTAGACCGCTTCGATTTCGGGATCGGCGAGCAGTTCGTCGTAGCTGCCGTAGGCTTTGGGGATGCCGAACTGGCGGGCGGCATCGCGGGCGCGGTCGGGGTCGCGCGCGGCGATCGCGACGACGTCGCAGAGCTCGGACTGCTGCATGGCGGGGATCACGCGGTTGATCGCGATACGCGCGGCGCCGAGGATGCCCCAGCGGACTTTGGTCATGCCGGAATTGTAGCGCGAACCGCGGCCGAGCCGGACTCTTACGCGCGCGGCTCGGCCAGCGCCGCCAGGATGCGCTCGATCATCCCGTCCATCGCCGCGTTGCGGTACCAGTGCCACACAAACACGATGTCGTGCTCGGGATCGATCCAGATGCAGTTGGAGCCGTTGCCGAGCGCGGCGAAGCTGCTCTTCGGGCCGTGCGGCCACTGCTTCTGCTGTGTGTTCAGCCACCACAGGTAACCGTAGTCGGGTCCGTGCGCGCTGGGCGTCGTGGCGTCGCGCAGCCAGGCGGCCGGGACGAGCTGGCGATCGCGCCAGCGCCCGCGATTCAGGATCAGCAGGCCGAAGCGCGCCAGGTCTTCGGAGTTCATCCACAGACCCCCGCCCCAGCGCGTCCCGCCGCTGACGGATTCGACCTCGCGGCCCTCGATCTCGACCTTGGAATTGAAGTAGCCGTACCAATGCCAGTTGGAGGAGGCGCCGATAGGGTCCATGATGTCCGCCTTAAGGATCTCGGGCAGTCCCTTTCCGAAGACGCGCGCGAGGGACAGGGCGAAGCGGTTGATGCGGACGTCGTTGTACTCGTAGTATGTGCCGGGGTCGTGAATCTCACGCGGCTGCCGCTGGCCGCGGCCGAACTGCTCAACGCCGACGAAGTCCGCGTTCTTGCCCCACAGCGTGCCTTCCCATTCGCTCTCCTGCTGCAGGTGGTTCTTCCAGGTGATCTTCGCATTGTGCGGCGAATCGTAGCCGCCGTCGTGGATGTACCGCGCGACCGGATCGTTGACATCCTTGATCAGCCCGCGCTCGACGGCCAGGCTGCACACGGTCGAAATGAAGCTCTTGGCGACGCTGTACACCGGGTCGTTGGCCTTGATGTCGCCGAATTCTGCCGCGATGTAGCCGTGGCGCAGGATGATCCCGTTGGTCGCCGCGTGCTGCTTGGGCAGCGGTCCGAGCACCGCGCCGAATGTGCGGACCTGGTCGCGGTCGAAATCCCATGTGCTGTTATTGGCCTGCGCGTAGGCGATGGCCTCCTGGAGCTTGGCGGCGTCGAAGCCGAGCTCAGCCGGCGATTTGTGCTGCCATTGGCCGGGCGGTGGAAAATATGTGGCCGCCGTCTGCGCGGCGAGCGCGGCGGCAAATAGCGGGATCAGGGCGAAAGAACGGCGCAACATAAGATGCTAGTGTCGCACGGCCGTTAGCGCCGCGCGCCAGTCGCGTTCCAGGCGGTCGAGCGGCTTGCCGTAGACGCGCGCGATGCGCCCCGAGCCGCCGCGCCAGACCTCGCGAATCCGCGCGATGTCGTAAGTCTTGCAGAGGAACTTCACGAAGCTGCCGAGCTCGGGGTAAATGACGGTCGGGGGGAATAGCGAGGCGTTCCACCACGAATTGACCATGTCTTCGAGCGGCCGCGCCTTGCCGCTCGCGATCAGCGCCCGGCACTGCGCGTCAATATCTGGTTCCGCGATATAGGCCGCGAAGCCCTCGGCGACCCACGGCTCGGAGGGGCCCCAAAGGGTGGTGAGGATTTCCTCGACGATAAAGACCGCGTGCTCGCCGGGTACGGACGCGCCCGCGGCATAAGCGCCGGTGAGCGCCTGGAGCGAGCGGATGGACTCCAGGAGAAAGAGATGGATGCGTGGGCGGTAGTCCTGCGCGCCGGCGATGCGCAGCATGCGCGCTAACTCGCGCTCGGCTGTGATGGAGGCCGCTTGGACGCTGCGTTGACCGGTTGCCGGCGGCCAGCAGAAATCGAAATGGCGCAGCGTCTCACACTGCCACGCGAAACCGGGTCGTGCGAGATACTTGCGAAGCGGATCGCTGGTCTGCGCGGCGAGCGGCAGGAGGAGGCTGCAGAGGAGCGCGGCGGTTCGCACTATCGACCAGCATAGCGGAACGATTAACCTGAAAACGATGATCAAGCTCGGCCCGGCCTTGCCCCGCGCATTCTACGACCGCCCGACGGCCGACGTGGCGCGCGACCTGCTCGGCAAAGTGCTGGTGCACGGGCGGACGGCCGGCATCATCGTCGAAACCGAGGCATACCTCGGCGGCGACGATCTGGCGGCGCATTCGGCGCGCGGCATCACGGACCGTACGCGCGTCATCTTCGGGCCGCCCGGCCATGCCTACGTGTACGTCATCTACGGCGTCTACGAGTGCCTGAACCTGATCTGCGAGCCCGAAGGCCAACCCGGCTGCGTGCTCATCCGGGCGATCGAGCCCGTCGCGGGCATCGAGCTGATGCGCGAACGGCGCCCTGAAGCGCGCAAGGATGAGGACCTGGCCTCAGGGCCGGGAAAGCTGACGCTCGCGATGGCGATCACGCGCGCGCAGAACGGCGCCGACGTGACGCGCGGCAGCCTGGTGGTGCGGCAGCCCGCCGAACCGCGCCACGTCGAAATCGCCGTCACGCCCCGCATCGGAATCACCAAATGCGCGGACCTGCCGCTGCGGTTTGTGGTGCGCGGAAACCGGTTTGTGTCGGGCAAGAAGGTGTGATGTCCCGCCGCCAAACACGTCATACCGGCAAGACCAATACGTGCGAGCAGGTGCTGACCTGCTGCCGCAATTCGCCGGCGGGTAAACCGCTTCGTTTCAGGAAAAAGCCACTAAACGCCCTTGCGTTCCTCGCCCCTCTGTGATAATGTTTTCCCCGCCTTCGACTGGGCGGAGGCAAAGAGAGATACTGGAGGAGTCCTGCATGCTACTCGCTCCGATCGTTTGGGTCCTCGCCGCCGTTATCGTTTATTTTTTTGCGGCCAGGACCTGGTGGTTTCCACCGCCCATTAACCAGCACGGAATCGCTTATGACGCGCAGTTCATGCGCACCCTGGTGGTGGTGGGCATAATCTTTTTTCTGGCGCAATTCGCGCTGGGATACGTCATCGTCCGCTTCCGCAATCGCGGCGGCCGCGCCGGTTATTCGCACGGCAACAACAAGCTCGAAACGCTTTGGACCAGCGCCACGGCCATCCTCTTCCTCAGCCTCGTCGTGATGGGCACCAAGATCTGGGCGGGCGTGCATTTCGACGAAGTGCCGCCGGATGCGATCCCGATCGAGGTCATGGCCAAGCAGTTCGCCTGGAACTTCCGCTATCCCGGGCCGGACGGCAAATTCGGCCGCACCGATCTCAAACTCGTCAATGATGCCGCCGGCAACCCGTTCGGCCTCGACGACAAGGACCCCGCGGCCAAGGACGACATCGTGAGCGCCTCGCTCAAGGTGCCCGCCGGCAGGCACATCAAGCTCATCCTGCATTCGCGCGACGTCATCCACAACTTCTTCGTGCGGGAGCTGCGGATGAAGCAGGATATCGTCCCCGGCATGGAAATTCCGCTGCACTTCGAGGCCGACCAGATCGGCACCTACGAAGTGC
>Ga0209062_1002545_pt1 | contig 24030 bp, 24 predicted proteins | sample Coa_R2_2_FD_187158 | JGI IMG/M metagenome (GOLD analysis project Ga0209062, IMG submission 187158) | Surface soil microbial communities from Centralia Pennsylvania, which are recovering from an underground coalmine fire - Coalmine... | ecosystem: Environmental > Terrestrial > Soil > Unclassified... | reverse complement strand
AAGGAATGAAGGAAGCGACACCAAACGGTGCGTAAGCGAAATGGAGAAGACAATGTATTGCCCTCGATGTGGAACCCAGGCCGCGTCAAGCCAGTCGCGTTTCTGCTATGAGTGCGGCAGCGAGATCGACGTTCCCGCCGGCCAGCATGGCGCATCCGGCCCGCAGCAGACGGGCCAGGATCAGAATGCCGGTTCCTCCCAGCGCGCATGGCGCGGCAGCATCCCGACCATGAATGTGACGGTGAAGGATAACGCTCTGAAGACCGTGCTGATGGCCGCCGGCCTGCTGCTCCTGTTGCCGGTCATCTTCGGCGCGTTGGCGCTCACCTTCGCTGCCGGAGTCGCGCTGATCGCCCTGGCCTTCAAGGCGCTGCCGTTCATCGCGCTCTGCGTGATCGTCTACTGGTTCATGTCCCGCCGGCAGCGATGGGGCCGATATGGCCGCTGGTAGCCGAACGGCACCCCAGCCGCCATGCCGGTAGTTCAAACGAATCGGGCCCGCCAGATGCGCTCTGGCCGGCCCGATTCGTTCCAAACTCCCATCGTCCGCCAGCCCCTATCACCCCCACGGGATACAAGCGAGCGCTTGCCCGGTTGGCCGCGACAGAACCTGATGTGCAACGCTACGCGTCGCGGGAGGGCGCGCCCGTTTCCCCCTCTGCATACGCCCAGAAATGATGCAGGGGACCGTGGCCGCCGCCGATGCCCGGGGCATGGCGGATCGCCGCGGCGGTGTAGCGCTTCGCGGCGCCCACTGCCGCGGCCACATCGTCTCCCAGGCTCAACCGCGCGGCGATAGCGGCCGAGAGCGTACAGCCCGTGCCATGGGTATGGCGCGTCCGGATACGCTCGCCGCCGAAGTCCTGAAAGGTGACGCCGTCGAAGAGCACGTCCGTCGGCGGGCCGTCCGCATGCCCCCCTTTCACCAGCACGTAGCGCGCGCCCAGGCCCGCGATGCGTCGCGCCGCTTCCTCCAGGTCGGCGCGGCCAGCGATAGGCAGGCCGGCCAACACCTCAGCCTCCGGTAGGTTAGGCGTCACCACCAATGCTAGCGGGAGGAGGAGGTCGCGCACCGCCTGCACGGCGTCGGCGTGCAGCAGGCGGTCGCCGCCCTTGGCCACCATGACCGGATCCACCACCAGGCGCGCCAGCCCATGCCACCGCAGGCGGCTCGCCACGGCTTCGACGATGGCCGCGCTGGCGAGCATGCCGGTCTTGGCGGCGTCGGCCCCGATATCCTCGAGCACGGCGTCGATCTGCGCCGCCACGACGGCGGGGTACAGCTCGGCCACGGCGCGCACGCCCAGGGTATTCTGCGCCGTGACCGCGGTGATCGCGCTGGTCCCGTAGACGCCCAGCGCCGCGAAGGTCTTGAGGTCCGCCTGGATGCCGGCCCCGGCCCCGGAGTCGGAGCCGGCGATGGTGAGCGCCGTCGGCGTCCGCGTTCCCGTCTGTCCCTGAACCATATCACCCCTCCCCTGTCCGCCTTTCGCCCCTAGCCGGCGCCACACGCGCTACCTCCGGGCTCGCTATCCGTCGCCCTCGATGGCCCGCCGCAAGGTGCGCGTCGCCTCCGCGATGTCGGGGGCGCCGACCACGGCCGAGATGACGGCCACCCCGGCCGCTCCCGCGGCACGCACAAGCCCCGCGTTATGCGGCGTGATGCCCCCTATAGCGACAACCGGGATTGCGACGGCGCGGCTGGCACGCCGCAACTCGTCCAGGCCACTGGGCGCGCCGGCGTCCTCCTTGGTCGTCGTGGAGAAAACCGGCCCGAAGCCGATATAGTCGGCGCCGTCGCGCTGCGCGCGCACCGCCTCCTCCACACTGCGCGCCGAGACCCCCAGGAGGCGATCCGGACCCAACAGCCGCCGCGCGTCGCGTGCCAGTAGGTCGTCCTGGCCGACGTGCGCCCCGTCGGCGTCGACCGCCAGGGCCACGTCTACGCGGTCGTTCACGATCAGCAGGCCGCCATGGACCCGCGTGAGGTCCCGCAACTGGCGCCCGGCCCTGACCAACTCGGCGCCCGACAGGGTCTTGCCGCGTAGCTGGACGACGGTCGCGCCGCCGGCCAGCGCCGCGGCGGCCACCTCCGGGTCGGTCCGGCCGCGGGACAGCGCGCGATCCGTCAGCACGTGCAGCAGCAGCCGATCCCGGATAGCGCCGAGCGCGGGCAGCGCACCGTGCATCAGACGCCCTCGCCCTCGACCGGTGTGGCCCCGGCCATGGCGCGGCCGAACGCCGCCCAGAACGGGTCGACGCGCGGGTGTTCCAACGGCCGCTCCTCACCCCGTGCCACCAGGCGCAGCCCGTCGGAAGCAGGCGTCACCTCGCCCACCACGGTGGCAGCGATGCCGCGCTCCGCCAGCGCCGCCAGGACGGCGCCGGCCTTGTGGGACCGGCAGGTGAGCAGCAGCGTGCCCTCACTGATTGACGCATAGGGATCCATATTGAACAGAGCGCAGATGCGCTGCACGTCCTCCCGCACGATGATGCGCTCCTGCTCGACGCGCAGGCCCACACCCGCCGCCTGCGCGATCTCGTAGAGTCCGCCCCACACCCCACATTCGGTCGCGTCGTGCATCGCCGTCACCCCATCGTCCCGCACGCCGACGGCGACGGCCGTCAGGGCGTCCTCGACGACGCTCATTTGGTAGAACAGGCCCTCGGCCTCGCGGGCGACATCCTCGCCATAGGCGGCGGCGATGCGATCGGGGAAGGTGACGGCCATCAGGCCGGCGGCCTCGATCGCGGCTCCCTTGGTGACGATCACGACGTCGCCCACCCGCGCCATCGCCGGCGTCACGTAGCGGTCGCGCGGCCCGATGCTCATGACCGTCGCCCCACCGACCATGGGGTAGTGGCAGCCCTCGTAGCGCGCGGTGTGCCCGCTGATGACGCTGATGCCGAGCCGGGCGCACTCCTCGTGCATCGTCGTCCACAGCTCGTCGAGTTGTAAGCGCGTGATCTCCAGCGGCAGGTTGAGGTCGACGCACAGGTAGGTCGGGCGCAGGCCGGAGGTGGCGGCGTCGGAGGCCAGGATGTGCAGGGCGAACCAGGCGGCTCGCCGGAAGCCGTACTCCGGGACGATGAAAACGGGGTCGCAGGTGGTGGCCATGACCTGGCCGCCGCCGATGTCGACGACGCCGACGTCGACGCCGTGTTGCGGCCCGGCCAGGATGCGGGGCGAAGGTGCGCCCAGGCGCGGCAGGATGAGATCGTCGAAGATCTCGGGCGAGATTTTCCCAATGGTCGGTAGGTCGGCCATCACGCGGTCCTCCTCAGGTGCCGTGCGGGAGGAGGCGTGGCGGAGGGAGGGCCGCGGGGGTCGAGTCTCTCGACGACGCAAAAAAAGCGCCGCCGGGAGACCCGATGGCGCGCGTGTGCAGAACATCTTTCCCTACGCGGGCATGACCCCGATCAGGTTCGACGGTCGGCGGCGTCGATCGGCCACCCTCTCAGCCCGGCTACCCAGGCTCCCGCAGGCATGCTGTTCACTTGTTCGCTAGACGCTTGTACCATATCAGGGCAACGCCACGGGCGTCAAATGGCGAGCCCAACATCTCCCTTCACCCGACGGCAGCCGGCGACAGGCCCTGCTGCCGCAACACGGCGGCGATGGCCGCTCGCTGCCCGACATCCGGACCGATCCAGGGCGTCGCGGTGCGACCTGTGCCCATCCCGAGCTCGGCGCAGGCGGCGTAGAGCGCAGGCAGGGCCGGGCCGTGGCTGAACAGGGCATGCAGCGCGATGATGCGTTCCTGGAGGTGGCGGCAGGCCGCGGCGTCGCCGCACCGTCCGGCGGCCACGAGATCGACAAAGAGCCGCGGCGCCACGTTGGCCAGCCCGGCGATCACGCCGTCACCGCCCATCAGCAGGCAGGCGGCCATCACGCGTTCATCGCCTTGCAGGACGCGGAAGTCCGGCCTGGCCTGCTTGATGGCCACGAAGCCCTGGAAGCCCGCCAGGTTGCCCGAGGAATCCTTGATGCCCAGGACGCGCGGCTCCTCCGCCAGCGCCGCCACCGTCCGCGGCAGCCAGGAGTGGACGGTGCACTGCGGGATGTTATAGATCAGGACCGGGAGGTTCACGGCTTGCAAGACGGCCTCCACGTGGCGCCGCTGGTCGTCGGCATCGACCGCGAAATAGTACGGCGAGGCCACGACCACGGCATCCGCTCCCTCGGCCTCGGCCTGCCGGGCGGCCTCGCAGGCCGGACCGCTGGCCGGCAGCATGATCCCGGCCAAGACCGGCGACTTGCCCGCGGCGAACCTGGCGGCCAGATGGACCACCTCTCCGCGCTGCGCCGCGGTCAGCCAGGGACCCAAGCCGCAGCCGCCGGCAACGAACAGGCCGCTGCAGCCGCCGCCAAGGGTGTAGTGCACCAAGGCCTCGACGCCCGCCGCATCGACATGTCCGGCATCATCCAGGGGCGTGATCAGCGGCGGGATGGCCCCGGAGAGCCTCTCCGTCCATGACCAGGCCGCTTGCATATCGCCACCACCTTTCATCGTTGCTCCTTCGTCCTCATCATCCCTTCACCGCACCGGCGGTGAGGCCGGCGATCATATAGCGCTGGATCAGGATATAGAATACAACCGGCGGCAGCGCGAAGATCAGACCCGCCGCCAGCAACAACTGGATGGGAGTGTCAAACTGCCCGATCAACGACGAGAGCCCGACCGTTCCCGGCAGCAAGCCGGAGTCGGGCGTAATAAACGTCGAGGCAAACAGGAATTCATTCCAGCTAAAGAAGAATGCAACGACGCATACGGCCACCAGGCCCGGTATAGAGAGCGGCACCATGATCCGCCGGAGCACGCCCATCTGTCCACACCCCTCGATCAAGGCGGATTCTATGACTTCCACGGGTACCGAATCGAAGACGTTTTTCAAGATCCAGATACAGATAGGCAGGGCGAACGCCGCCTGCACGAAGGCCAAAGCCGGCAGGTTGTTGATCAGATTCAGGGTCCGATAGATTCTCAGGATCGGCACGATAATGATGGCGCCGGGCATCATCTGCGTCAACAGGATGAAAAAACCGAAGGCCGGCTTCGCTTTCCACTTCAACTTGGAGAGCGTGTAGGCGCCGGGCAGGCTCAAGACCAGGCAGATGAAGGTGACCATCAGCGCCACCTGTGCCGAATTCCACAACCACGGTCCTAAGTCGAGCACGATGCCCGGAGCCGGGAGGAACACGTTATGGAATGGCGACAGGTCAATGCCGCGCAAGAAGAGACTTGGCGAATAGACAAGCGTATATTTGTAGGGCTGAATCGTGCTCAGGATCATCCAGTAGATCGGGAAGACGATGATCACGCCGACGATGACGATCAAGAAAGCGATCACCATCTGGCTGATCCGGATGCGGCGATGCGCGCGCGAGGCCGTCGTGGAAACCCGTTGGCTCACCATCACCGCTCCTCCGCCGCTCTTGCCCGCCGCTCGAGGAAGATGAAGATCAGCGCGGCAGCGACCGACAACCCGAAGCCTGCCACGCCAATCGTCGCTGCGTAGGAAAAGTCGTAGAACTGGAAGGCCTCGTTGTAGATAAGGATCGATAGCGTCTGGGTCGTCCCCAGTGGCCCCTGTCCGGCCGTCGTCCAGATCAGGGTGTACTGTTGATAGGAGAAGATGAAGGCCAATAGCGCGAGCAGCATCAGTGTGGGCTTTATCGAAGGCAGGGTCACATATCTGAATCGCGCCCAGGCATTGGCACCGTCCATAATCGCCGCCTCGTACAGCTCGTGAAGAACGCCTTGCAGGGCGGCCAGGATGACCAGCGAGTAGAACGGGAACCCCTTCCAGACGGATATAAGCACCACCGTCGCCAGGGCGAGATGGGGGTCCAGGAGCCACCGTGGATTGTTGTGAACCCACGGCAACCAGCGCGCCATTTCGCCAAGCACACCATAGATGGGGCTGGCCATCCACACAAAAATGATCGCGGTCGGGATATCGGGGAAAGCCCAGGGGGTCGTCAGCAGGGCTCGGAAGATGCCTCGGCCCTTAAATGTCCGATTCATCAGCAGGGCAGTCCCCAGCGCCACGGAGAGCGCAACGACAATCACCGCAAACGAGTATTCCCCGGTGACTTTCACGGCCTGCCAGAAGGTGGAGTCCGTGAACATGCGCTGGTAGTTGGCCAGACCAACCCAGCTTGAGGCAGTGGATCCCGACTGGATATTGCTCAAGCTGTATTGGACACCCACCGCCATGGGATAGATGACGAAGATTCCTTCGTAAATCAGGATCGGTAGTGCCAGAATATAGGGAAATCGACGGTGGAGTATGCGCCCTATGGCGTAGGCCAGGCCGACGGAGCCTTTGGGTCGCGCTTCTGGCTTAACTAATGTTGCCACATAGCCCCACTTTGACACATGACGGCGATGAACGAGAATGGCAGCCGGGCCGCGGTCGCGGCCCGGCATCCAGATACCGGGGTTAGCTGCTAGGCAGCCTACCTAAACCAGCGGTTTGACGCATCCTCGATCTGCTGCTGCGCGCGATCCATGGCCTGTTGCACGGTCGCGGCCCCAAACAGAGCCTGCTCGAAGTTCTGCGTCACAATGTTACCAAACTCCGTATCGTGGGCAATAAAGTCACCCTCGCAGGTTGGGAAGGGCACGTGCACGATCTCCTGGTAGCCTTGCGCCCAGAACTGAGACGCCAGATACTGCTTGACGCCGGGGACGTTTATGGTCTCCTGGTAGGTCGGCACCACGTCGAGGCACAACTCCATCAACTGCGCATTGTTCACCGGATCGGCCATGAACTTAAAGAACGCCTGTGCTCCGTCCATCTTCTTGGTGGACGCGACGATTGCAAGCGGGTGCAAGCGCGAGAGTGACTTTTTGGACGGCCACGGGGGTGCAGCGCTGCGGATATGCGGATAGAGCGCCGGTGCCGACGCCTTGTAGATGTTCACCGCGGCCGAAACGTTCAGCGTCTCCGCGATCTGTCCGTTGTCAAACAATCGCGTCGCCACGGCATCGGTGGCGCCCACGGCCATGACGTTCTGATATTGCCAGAGCCACTCCTCCAGGGCGGCGACGATCTTGGGGCTGTTGACCAGGGATTTCTTGCCCACGGCCCAGAACGTGTCGTACATCAGGCAGTAGTTCTGCAACTGGAACCACCAGCCGAAGACCTCCGACGGAGAATTGGGCTGCCAGATGCCATACTGGGCGGGCTTATGCGTCAGCGCGCGCAGTTGCGCCCTCCACTGGGCGGGGTTCGTGGCCAGTTTCGTGATGCCGGCCTTATCGGTAAGCTTCTTGTTGTAGACAACCGCGAACGGCACCTCGACGACGTTGATACCGTACAGATGGCCATTGAACCGCAGGAAATCGTGCGCAGGGGTCGGATGATAGCCGGCGGGGATGAGCTTTTCGATCGGCGCGAGAGCGCCTGCCCGGGCCACGCGATAGGCCAGGTCCGGGATTAACGTCATCACGTCGGCGGTGATGCCCCCGGCCTGCAACTGCGTCAGGACGTGCGTGGTATAGTTCTCTGCTCCCCAACCGGTCCACTTGATGCGGTAATCGTTCTGCGACTTGTGAAACTCGTCGACGAGCTTAAACCATGCCGTATTGCGGCCGGGCTCGAACTGGAACCACGACATCAGGGTGATCGTCTGGGGGGCGCGTGTCACGACCGCCGGAGCGGCCGCCCTTGCCACACCTGCGCTACTTCCTATCGTGGCGGCCGCGCCCAACCCAGCCGCGCCAACCGCACCTGCTTTCAACAGGTCCTTGCGCGATACCTTGGCTTGAGTGCCCTTATCTTCGTTGATTTCCACAGCGTTTCTCCTAAACATTGGGTGGTGCACTGACCTTGCGACGCCGAAAAGGGCGCGCGATCATCGCCTGCGTACGAATTCTATGTGCTCACCTCCTCCAATCGCCGTGCCAGATTAGACACTCTAGGTTGGGACAGAGTCCCGGACGGCCGTACATCTGTCATCTCGTAGGGCACTCCGCACGCGGCTCCCGACTGGACATCAAGTATAAATCCGGGCTGTGAACCGGAGGTGAATCGGCGCCCGATGCCCGGACAATGCCGTCGATCCGGCCCGTCGGCCATCCCTTACCCGCTCCTGCAACTCGCTCCGCACCGTCGACGGTTTCACCGGCCGGGGCGACGGCCGGCACTACCCCACAGATTCCAGCCCACGCGGCCGCTGTCGACAGTACACTGTTGACAGGGATGATAGCGTACCGGCTTCCCGAATGTCAAGGGCTGCCCGCTCGCATTGTATACGGTTGACAGTTGACGCACCGCACCCTGTCTGCTATAAAGCTGTCTAGAGTCGGCGACGCATTCCGGGTATAATGAGCCGGCGTCGAGGAGGTGTATGCATGGCATCCGATGACGGTCGCCCCACCGTGGTAGTGACCGATTACACCTTCCGCGATGAGCTGGCGGTGGAGCGCGCGATCCTGGAACCGCTGGGTTGCCGCGTTATCGGCGCCCACTGCCGCACCGAGCAGGAGGTGGCGGAGGCCGTGCGCGAGGCCGACTACGTGCTCACCCAGTTCGCGCCCGTCAAGGCGCACGCCATTCGGTCCATGACCAGGGCCCGCTTGATTACCCGCTACGGCGTCGGCGTCGACAACGTCGACCTGGACGCGGCCAGAGAGCGCGGCATCCCCGTCTACAACGTGCCGGACTATTGCGTCGAGGAAGTGGCGGACCACACGTTGGGCCTCATCCTGGCCCTCACACGCCAGATCGCCCGCCTCTCCGCCGGCGTCAAGGCCGGCCTCTGGACAGCCCCGCCGCCGCTCCAGTCCTTCCATGCGCTGCGCGACCTGACGGTCGGCATCGTCGGCTGCGGGCGCATCGGCCGGGCGGTGATCACCCGCCTGAGGGCCTTCGGACCGACCATCCTGGCCCACGACCCCGCCCTCGGCGACGAGCAGATCGCGGCCCTCGGCTGCCGGCCATCCGCGCTCGATCACCTCTTCTCCGCCTCCGACCTGATCACTTTGCACTGTCCGAGCGTGCCACAGACGCGGCACCTGATCAACCCGCGCAGCCTGGAGCTGATGAAGGACGGGGTGCTGCTCGTCAACGTGGCGCGCGGCGCCCTCGTCGACCAGGCGGCGCTGATCGAGGGGCTGCGCAGCGGCAAGGTCGGCGGCGCCGGGCTGGACGTCGCCGATCCGGAGCCGATTGAAGCCGACAGCCCTTTGCTGTCGATGGATCAGGTCGTCCTGACCAGCCACATCGCGTCGGCCAGCCCGCGTGCGGCGGCGGCCTTGCGCCGCGGCGTGGCCGAGACCGTGCTGCTTGCCATGCGCGGCGAGCGCGTGCCGCACTGCGTCAACGGAGTGGCCTCATGATGGAGCTAGAAGATCGAGCCTGTGGGAAGGCGCCAGGCCGAGGAGGATGCCTATGAGCTTGAGCAGATTCGACCTCACCGGAAAGGTTGCGCTGGTCACCGGCGGCGGCGCCAACGGCGGCCTGGGGCATGCCATGGCGGTGGGGCTGGCCGGCGCGGGCGCCGACGTCGTGGTCAGCGATATCGACACCGATGGCGCCGCCACCACGAGTCGCGAGATCGAGGCCGTCGGCCGCCGCAGCCTGGCCGTCACCTGCGACAATGCGCGCCGCGAGGAGATCATGGCGCTCTTCGCCGAGATCGACCGCGCCTTCGGGCGCATCGACATCCTGATCAGCAACGTCGGTGCCGGCGCCCGCTATCGCCCGGAGGACCTGCCGTACGAGGACTGGCAGCGGGTGCTAGACATCTCCCTGAGCAGCAGCTTCCTGTGCAACGTCGAGGCCGGCAAGCGCATGATCGCCCGCGGGCGCGGCGGGAGCATCATCAACATCAGCTCCATCGCCAGCGTCCACGCCCTGGGCCGTGGCAACCTGCCGCACAGCGTCGCCAAGTCCGGCATCAATCAGATGACGCGGGAGCTGGCCGTGGAGTGGGGCCCGCACGGCATTCGCGTCAATGCCATCCTGCCGGCCACCGTGCGCACGCCGTCCTGGAATACCATCGCCCGCAGCATGGATTGGGACTACGACGCCTGGGTCAAACACCTGCTGACCGGCCTGCCCCTGGGGCGGCTGGGCGAGCCGGACGACCTGGTCGGCCCCGCCATCTTCCTGGCCTCGGATGCGTCCGCCTTCATCACCGGCCATTTGCTGGCCGTGGACGGCGGCAACCTGGCCCTCGACGCGGGCGGCAGCATCGCCTGGCCCGCTTTGCGCGATTCCGGTTGAGGTACATGTCGATGATCGAAGGACGGGGCACGAGCATCATACAGCCCGAGGCGTTATGGCAGCGGGTGGTGTATGCCATGCGGCGCGCCATCGTCATCGGGGAGCTAGAGCCGGGCACCCATCTCAAGGAGCCAGCCCTGGCCCAGCGCTTCGGCGTGAGCAGGCTACCGGTGCGTGAAGCGATCTCCCAACTTGAACGCGAGGGCCTGGTGCGCAGCGAGCCGCGCCGCGGCGCGTTCGTGGTGGGCGTTACCGAGCAGGCCATCAGCGACATCTACGAATGCCGCCTGCTGCTCGAGACGTGCGCGCTGCGCCGTGCGGCCGAGCGCATCGACGAGCAGGGCGTGGCTGCCCTCGCCGCCCTGATCGACCGGATGGACACGGGCGTGGCGGCCGGCCAGGTCCAGGTGGTGGCCGCCTCGGACATGGCTTTCCATCGCCTGATCATCGATCTGTCGGGCAGCCGCGCCCTGGTCACCGCCTGGGAGCCGCTGACGCCGCTGATCGAAACGGCGCTCGGCATTGCCGAGGCGACCGTGCCAGACCTACCGACGGCGGTGGGCGGGCACCGCGGCATCCTGTTCGCGCTGCAACAGCGTGATGGGGACGAGGCCGCTCGGTTGATGTCCGAACATCTCCCGGGCGGCGAAAAGCTGGTCCTGGAAGCCATCAGACGCGTACGCGAGGGTCGGCAGAGCGCCTGACCCGTAAGGAGATTGTCACAAGATGATTGGCGCGCCGCCCATTCAACAGGACAAGACGGAGCTTCTCGCCCTGTACCGGCAAATGGTGGAGATAAGGCAGACCGAGGAGCAACTGGCGAGATCGCACCAGATGGGCTCCATTCCGGGGGCCTGCCACACCTACATCGGCGAGGAAGCCGTGGCCACCGGCGTCTGCGCGCACCTGCGCCGGGACGATGTGATCTTCAGCACCCATCGCGGCCACGGGCATGCCCTGGCCAAGGGCGTCAGCCCGCGCGAGGTGATGGCCGAATTGTTCGGCAAGGCCACCGGCGTCTCCCGCGGTCGCGGCGGCAGCATGCACCTATTCGCTCCCGAGGTGGGGCTGATGGGCACCAGCGGCATCGTGGGCCCGAGCATCCTGATGGCCGCCGGTTCCGCTTATGGCTTCAAAGTGCTGGGCTCGGATAGGGTCAGCGTGGCCTTCTTCGGCGACGGCGCGGTGAATAATGGGGCCTTCCACGAGGGCGTCAACATGGCCGCGATCTGGGATCTGCCGGTCATCTTCGTCTGCGAGAACAATATGTACGCCACCGAGGTGCCCTTCGCCACCGTGGCGCGCAATCCCGACGTCGCGGCGCGCGGCGGCGTCTATGGACTGCCGGGCATCGGCGTCGACGGCAACGACGTGTTGGCGGTGTACGAGGTGGCGGGGGAGGCGGTGCGTCGCGCGCGGGCCGGCGACGGCCCGACGCTGATCGAGTGCCGCACCTATCGGACGCGGAGTCATGCGGAGGGGCAGCGCGACCTGGGCTACCGGACAGCAGAGGAGGTGGAAGAGTGGAAGGCGCGCAATCCCATCAAGCGCTTCAGGGACTATCTGCTGTCGGGGGGAGTGGCGGATGAGGACGAACTCTCCGCTATCGACGACGACGTCAAGGCGGTCGTCGCCGATGCCCTGCAATTCGCGACGGCCAGTCCCTGGCCCGATCCGGCCTCCGCGCTCGATCATGTCTATAGCGCCTGAGATGAGAGAACGATGCGTGAATTGACGTTTAGCGCCGCGGCCCGCGAAGGCCTGGCGGAGGAGATGGAGCGCGACCCGGCCGTCTTCGTCTTCGGCGAGGGCATCGGGGCGCGGGGCGGCAATTGGGGCACCACCACCGGCCTGTACGACCGCTTCGGCCCCTGGCGCCTGCGCGATACGCCCATCTCGGAACGCGGCTTCACCGGTATGGCGACCGGGGCGGCGCTGGTGGGGGCACGGCCCATCGTCGACTTCATGTTCCTGGACTTCTTGCTCGACGCGATGGGCGAGATCGTCAACCAAATGGCCAAGATGCAGTACATGAGCGACGGCCGCGTGAAGATGCCCGTCGTCCTGCGCGGCTGCATCGGCGTCGGCCATTCGTCGGCCACCCACCATTCCGGCAACTACTATCCCTTCCTGGCGCGCACGCCCGGCCTGCACGTCGTGGTCCCCGCCACCCCGAGCGACGCCAAGGGGCTGCTAAAGACTGCCATACGCTCGGACGATCCCGTCTTCTTCCTGGAGCACAAGTCGCTGCTCAACGTCAAGGGACCCGTCCCGGATGAAGAGTATCTGGTCCCGTTGGGCCAGGCTGCCGTGGCCCGCGAGGGCACCGACGCAACGGTCGTCGCGCTAACCTGGATGCTGCACAGGACGCTGGAGGCCTGCGACCTGCTGGCCAGGGACGGCGTCTCCATCGAGGTGATCGATCCCCGCTCCCTGGCGCCGCTAGATATGGATACGATCCTTGCCTCGGTGCACAAGACGGGCCGCCTGTTGATCGTCGACGAGGATTACGGCCCCTTCGGGGTCGGCGCCGAGATCGCCGCCCAGGTCATGGCGCGTGCCTTCGACGACCTGGATGCGCCGGTGGCCCGCCTGAACGGGGCCAGCGCCCCGACCCCCTACAGCCCGCCGCTGGAGGCCGCGGTGGTGCCGAATACGCAGACCATTACTCAGGCTATACGGGATCTGCTGGCCGAATAGCGGGCCAGGGAATAGAGGTGGGCAAGTTATCTGCCGAGACCTGACACTGAAGTGTCAAGGCAGGGTACGGGCACTGAAGTGCCGTTGGAGCGGTAGGGTACCCGCTTGCGGGTCCCGGCTTCAGCCGGTTCGTCCCTGCCAGGCGACTTCAGTCGCCGGTCCGGCCGCGAGTGTTTGAAGGGACGTTGCGTTGGCGGTAGATATTGTGATGCCTCGCCTGGGCTGGACGATGGAGACCGGCACGATCGCCGAGTGGCTCAAGAAGGACGGCGACGCGGTACAGGCCGGCGAGATTATCTTCACGGTTGAGAGCGACAAGGCGCTGCAAGAGGTCGAGGCCATGGACAGCGGTATCCTGCGCATCCTGCCCTCGTCCACCCCCGGCGCCGAGGTAGCCGTCGGGACCGTGCTGGCCCACCTTGTCCAGCCGGGAGAAGCGGTTCCGGCCGATGGTCAGCCCGACACGGCGGCGATACCGGCGACCGTGCACGTCGCCGGCACCCCCCGCTCGGCGGATGGCCATGCGCCGGTCGCCGCGGCCCGTTCCTCAGGCGGCACGCCTCCGATCAGCCCGCGGGCACGGCGCGTGGCGCACGAGTTGGGCGTCGATTGGACGGCTCTCAGCGGTAGCGGCCGCACCGGGCGCATCGTCGAGCGCGACGTGCGCGCTGTCGCCGCGCAAGCGACATCCGCCGCGCCGGCCCGCGTGACGCCCCTGGCCCGCCGCGTGGCGCAGCAGGCCGGCGTCGATCTCCAAGAGGTGGCGGCGCGACTGCCGGGGCGGCGCATTACTCGCGCCGACATCGCGGAGGCGGTTGCGGCAGCCCCTCCCGCGGAGGCAGGTGGCGCCGACGTGCGTCCGCTGGGTGCGATTCGCCGGGTCATCGCCCAGCGCATGGCCCAGAGCGCCCACACCGTGGCCCCCGTGACGCTCACCACGGAGGCCGACGCGACAGAGTTTGTGCTGGTGCGCGAGCGCATCAAGGCATCCCTGAGCGGGTCGGCGCGGCCGGTCCCATCGTACACCGACCTGCTGGCTCGCCTGGTCGCCCTGGCGTTGCTGGATCACCCCTGGATGAACGCGTCTCTGGTGGACGGCGCCATCGTGCAGCACCAGGCCGTCCACATGGGCATCGCCGTGGACACCGAGCACGGGCTGCTAGTGCCGGTGGTGCGCGACGCGCAGGCGAAGTCGGTGCAGGCCATCGCCGCCGAGTCCGCGCGCCTGATCGAGAGCGCCCTGGCCGGGAAGGCGACGCCGGAGGACCTGCGCGGCGGCACCTTCACCATCACCAACCTGGGGATGTACGACATCGACGCCTTCACGCCCATCGTCAATCTGCCCGAGTGCGCCATCCTGGGCGTGGGCCGGATCGTGGCGCGCCCCGTGGTGACCGACGAAGAAGCCGGCGAGATCGCGGTGCGCAAGATGATGGCCCTGAGCCTCACCTTCGACCATCGCCTGGTGGACGGAGGCCCCGCGGCGCGCTTCCTCCAGCAGATCAAGCGCTGGATCGAACAGCCTTACGGTTGGTTGACGGTCTGATGTTAGCGCCGACAATGGATCCAGATAGGCATCCGCGGGGGCGGGTTGAAACCCGCGGCTTGGCGCGACATGACCGCGGCAGCCTGCGGGCTGACGCCCGCAAGCGGATACCCTCCGGGCTGAAGTCCAGGGTTTCCGCGACGGCGCGGCCCTGCAAGGAGCCGCCGCCAATTCCGATTGGGGTGATGCGCGGTCCGAGGTGCCGGCAAGGAGGGGAGCCGTGATGCCCGGACCCTCTCGCCGCTGGCGCATGCTCTTCACCGACGCGGGGGAGTTCTCGGCGCCGGACGACTTCCTGCGGCAGGCGGCGGAGGCCGGCGTTGATATCGAGATGCTCCCGGGCCACGAGCGCGAGGAGATCATGGCGCGCGCGGTCGATTGCGACGGCTTGTTCCTCTTCCGCGCCCGCATCGACGGCCCTCTGCTCGACACCCTGCCGCGCTGCCGGCTCCTGGCGCGCGTCGGGACGGGGTACGACCTGATCGACGCCGTCGCGGCGCGCGAGCGCGGTGTGATGGTCACCAACGTGCCGGATTTCTGCACCGAAGAGATGTCCGATCATGTGCTGCTGTTCATCCTGGCCTTTGCCCGCCGCCTGCCGGATATCGCGCGTGCCGCGTGCGGGCATCACTGGTTGCGCGTCGACGAGCTGCCCATGCCCCGGCGCGTGGCAGGCAAAACGCTCGGGCTGATCGGTTTTGGGCGTTCGGGCCAGCGCGCCGCCGAGAAGGCCCGGGCCTTCGGCATGACGGTGCTGGTATCGACGCGCACGCCCCGTCCCGAGGCCCTGGCGCGCACCGGCGCCCATGCAGTCTCCTTCGACGAGGTGCTGGGCTGCGACTACGTCTCCCTGCATCTGCCGCTCACCCCCGAAACCAGGGGCCTGATCGGCCGCGCCGCCCTGAAGCGGTTCAGCCCCGGCGCTATCCTGATCAACGTGGCCCGCGGGGCCATCGTCGACACCGACGCGCTGGTGGACGCCCTGCGCGCGGGCCGTCTCGGCGGAGCGGGCCTCGACGTGGTGGACCCGGCCCCATTGCCCCCGGGACATCCGTTGTGGGAGATGCCCCAGGTCATGATCACCTCGCATACCGCCGGTCTCTCCACCGAGGCCTACCGCCACTCGCTGGCCGTGGCCCTCGCCGATACCGTCGCCGTGGCTCGCGGCCTGCCGCCGCGTCATCCGGTGCCGGAGATGCACGTGGTGATCGGCGCCGAAACCGCGGCCGCAGCCGCGGCCACCGAAGGGAGGACAAGCCCATGAACATCACCGCCATCGAGACCCTGCGCCTCCCGGAGCATCCCAATACCCTCTGGGTTCAGGTGCACTCGTCGGAAGGGCTGATCGGTCTCGGCGAGACGTACTACATCCCGTCCGCCGTGGAGGCGGTGATCCACGACTTCGCAGCGCCGTTGCTGCTGGGGCAGTCTGCTTTCGACCGCGAGTGCCACTGGCAGAACCTCTTCTCCTACGCCAACTTCTTCGGCTACGCCGGCGCCGAGATGCGGGCGGTCTCCGCGCTCGACATCGCGCTGTGGGACCTGCTCGGCCAGTACACCGGCCAGCCGATCTACAACCTGCTGGGCGGCCGCTGCCGTGAGTCGATCCGCGTCTACAACACCTGCGTCAACACGCCCCTCTATGCCGACCAGGACGGATTCCTGCAGCATCCCGGCCAGCTGGCCGAATCGCTGCTGTCCGAGGGCATCACGCAGATGAAGGTGTGGCCGTGGGATCGCTTCGCGCCGCGGCTCTCGGTCGAAGGATTTACCGGTCCGGCCGGTTGGTCGGCCGTCGGCCCGGCCGGGCATGACCTCTCGCCCGAGGCCCTGCGCCAGGGCCTGTGGACGATCCAGGAGATCCGCAAGGCGGTGGGCGATCGCATGGACATAGCGGTGGAAGGTCATTCGCGCTGGGACCTCAACGCGGCGCTGCGCATCGCGCGGGCCCTCGAACCGTACGACGTGATCTGGATGGAAGACATCATCCAGCCGGATGGGGTCGACGACCTGGCCCGGCTGGTCGCCGAGACGCGGGTGCCGCAATGCGTGAGCGAGCGCCTGTTCACCAAGTATGCCTTCCGCGAGGTGCTGGAACGTCGCGCCGCCCATATCGTGATGCCGGATCTGATCTGGACCGGCGGCATCACCGAGACGGTTAAGATCGCCGCGCTGGCCGACGCCCATCACCTGCCGATCGCCCCGCACGACTGCACCGGGCCCGTCAACGTCTTTGCCTGTCTGCACGTCTGCGCCGCCATGCCGAACGCCATGGTCATGGAGACGGTGCGCGGCTTCTACCGCGGCTACTATCTCGACCTCGTGACCCAGCCCGTGCCGGTGCGCGACGGGCGCGCCTACTTCGAATTCGGCCCCGGCCTGGGCGTGGCCCTCCGCCCCGAGGTGCTGGCCCGCCACGATCTACTGAAGCGAACGTCGTCACGCTGAGGAGGACTGACATGTCGAACGCGCCGCGGAGCGCCAACCTAAACCAAAGTCGCGACGGGACCGGCATTGCTGGCCGGGACCGGCCCTCTGGCTCTGGTTTAGAAGCAGAGATCGCGCAACAACAGGTGCCGCCGGGCCACGTCCTGGCCTGGTGGCTGGGCGGCTCGGGCTTTGTCTTCAAGACCCCGGCCGGCACGCAGATCTACATCGACCCCTACCTCTCCAACATCGTGGAGGGCATCTTCGGGAGCCGGCGGGGCTTCCCGGCGCCGATCGAGCCGGAGAGGGTGCGTGGGGATGCCATCATCTCGACGCACTGGCACGAGGACCACCTCGACCCGGGCGCCATCCCCGTCATCGCGCGCAACAGCCCAACGACGCGCTTCATCATGCCGCCGACGGCCACCTCCCATGCCCTCAGTTGGGGCGTGCCGCGCGACCGCGTCATCGCCCTCACGGCCGGGCAATCTCTGGCGGTCGGCGATGTGACGGTGAGCGCCGTCCCCGCGCGCCACGAAGCCGGCATCCCGGGCTGGGAGGTGCCCGACGCGGTGGGCATCGTGCTGGAGGCCGGCGGGCTGAAGGTCTATCACACCGGCGACACCGAATACGACGTGCGCTTGCGCAACCTTAAGGAGCGGGGCTTTGACGTGGTGATCGCCTGTATCAACGGCGTGACCGGCAACATGGACGCCCATGAAGCCGCGCTACTGGCCTGGCAACTGGGCGCCTCGACGGCCATCCCCATGCACCATCTGCTGTGGGCGGGAAACTCCTATTCCGCCGCCACGCTCGATCCGCGGCTCTTCGCCGAGACCTACCGCAAGCTCGGTGGCGAGGGGCGCGTGGTCTTGCCCGAGGTCGGCGGCCTGATCGACCTGACGCGCCCCTGAGTCACACGGGAGAGCGGACGTGAAAATTGAGAAGCTTGAGACGGTGTGGCTCGACGCCCAGCCCTACAACCTATGGCTGCGCATCCATGCCGATAACGGCCTGATCGGGCTGGGAGAGACCTTCTACGCGCCGCGGGCGGTGGCCGCCATCATCCACGACGTGCTGGCCAACCTGCTGATCGGGCAGTCCGCCTTCGACATCGAGCGCCTGTGGGGCGAGATGTTCGCCACCGTCAACTTCTTCGGCTTCGCCGGCGCCGAGATGCGCGCGATGTCGGCGGTGGATATCGCGCTATGGGACCTGCTCGGCCAGTACACCGGCCAGCCCATCTACAACCTGCTGGGCGGCCGGGTGCGCGACCGTATCCTGGTCTACAATACCTGCGTCAACTCACCCACCCACCCGGACTACGACCGCTGGAACGACGATGCCGGCAGTCTGGCGGAGGACTTGCTGCAAAGCGGTATCAGGGCGATGAAGATCTGGCCCTTCGACCGCCTGGCCGCTCCTCTCAATAGCCTCCCTGGAAACTGGGTGAGCATCCGCGCCGCCGGGCCACCGGCCCACTACATCTCGCCGCAAACGCTCGAGGAGGGCCTGCGCCCGGTGCGTCAGATCCGGCAGGCGGTCGGCGAACGCATGGAGATCGCCATCGAAGGCCACGCCCGCTGGGACCTCACCAGTTCCCTGCGCATCGCCGAGGCGCTGGCACCGTACAATATCCTTTGGCTTGAAGAGATCATGCCGCCCGATAACCTGGATGCCTACGCGCGTCTGGCCCAGGACTCGCCGGTCAGGATCTGCGCCAGCGAGCGCCTCTTCACGCGCTTCGGCTTCCGCCAACTCATCGAGCGAGGGGCCGCGCACATCGTGATGCCCGACATCGTCTGGACCGGGGGATTGACCGAGACGCGCAAGATCGCCGACTTGGCCGACACCCACTACCTGCCGATCACCACGCACGATACGGTCGGACCCGTGGCCCTCTGGGCGGGCGCGCACCTGGCGCTGCACGCGCCCAATACCATGATCGTGGAGACCGTCAGGGGCTACTACCTCGGCTGGTACAACGAGGTGATGACCGAGCAGATCACCATTCGCGACGGCCATCTTGAGCTGGCCGGCAAGCCGGGTCTGGGGACTGCTCTGCGCGACGATGTGCTGCGGCGGCCCGACGCGCACCTGGAGGTGACCACGGCACGCGATATCGCCGAGACGCAGGTGCCGGGTGCTGCCAAGGCCGGGGGCGGGCCGGCCTCTGAACGGCCTCAGCAATGATTCCAGGGCGCCGCTGATGTCGCAATCGCCCGAGCCCTGGACCATGCTCCTCACGGACGCCGGTGAGTTTCAGGTGCCAGAGAAACACCTGCGACTACTGCAACGGGCCGGTATCCGGGTCGAGCAGGCGTATGGGCACGACGCGGATGAGATCGCGGCCCGCGGTGCGGGCTGCCAGGGTCTATTTCTGTTCCGTGCCCGCGTCGATGATGCCTTGCTGGCCGCGCTACCCCGCTGCCGCCTGCTGGCGCGCGTCGGCACCGGCTACGACGCCATCGACGTGGAGGCCGCGAGGCGGCGGGGCGTGATGGTGACCTATCTGCCCGACTTCTGCACCGAGGAGCTCTCCGACCACGTGATGGCCTGCATCCTGGGCTTCACCCGACAGTTTCCCTTCCTTCTGGCCCACGCGCATCACCATCACTGGCTGAGCGTGGCGGACGTCCCTCTCCCGCGCCGGCTGCGCGGCCGCACGCTCGGTATCCTTGGGTTCGGGCGTTCGGGCCAGCGCATCGCGGAGAAGGCCCGGGCCTTCGGCATGGAGGTGCTGGCCTGGACGCGCACGCCGCGTCCGCAGGCGTTGGCCCGGACCGGTGCGCGCGCCGCGACCTTCGAGGACGTCCTGTCCTGCGACTACGTCTCGTTGCACCTGCCACTGACCGACGCGACGCGCGGCCTGATCGGACGCGAGGCCCTGGCCCGCATGAAACAGGATGCTGTGCTGATAAACATCGCGCGCGGGGCCGTGGTGGACACCGAGGCGCTGGTGGATGCGCTGCGGGCGGGGCGGCCGGCAGGCGCGGCGCTCGACGTGGTGCAGCCGGCGCCATTGCCGCCCGATCACCCATTGTGGTCTATTCCCAACGTCTGGATCACCTCGCATACGGCCGCGCTGTCCATGGAAGGGAGCGATGAGGCCTGGTCCACCGTCGTCGACGATGTGATCCGCGTGCGTGACGGGCGCCCACCCCTCTATCCGGTGCCTGAGTTGAGTGATATGGCGGTGTGAGCGGCCGCCTCTGGAGATGAGATGAAGGATGTGTTAGTAGAGGCCGAGGAATTGCTGCGGTTCATGACCGCGGTTTTCGAGGCCGCCGGTATGGGCGAGGAGGACGCCGCGATCGCGGCCGACGTCCTGGTGACGGCCGACCTGCGCGGGCACGAGTCGCACGGCGTGGCGCGTGCCGAACACTACTACGTGCGACCCCTGCAGAGCGGCCAGATTCGGGCGCGGGCCGAGCTGATCACCGTGAGCGAGACGGCGGCGACCCTGGTGCTCGATGCCCAGAACGGCATGGGCCATCCGGCGGCAAAGCATGCCATGGATCGGTGCATCGCCAAGGCGCGACAGGCCGGCACCTGCCTGGCGGTGGTGCGCGGCAGCAATCACTACGGCATCGCGGGCTACTATCCCATGCAGGCCGCGATGAGCGGCATGATCGGTCTGTGCAGCACCACCTCGGGCACACTGGTCGTGCCCACCGGCGGGCGCAATGCCCTGCTGGGCTCCAACCCCATCGCTTTCGCCGCGCCGGCCGGGCGGCAACGCCCCTTCATGCTGGACATGGCGACCAGTGTGGTACCGGTTGGCAAGGTCGAGGTCAAGGCCCGTCGCGGTGAGCCGTTGCCGCTGGGCTGGGCCGTGGACGAACAAGGGCAGCCCACCTCCGATGCGGAGGGCGTGCTGGAGCGCGTACATCGCGGCGCCGGGCAGGGCGGGCTGCTGCCCCTGGGTGGGGTGGAGGCGGGGCACAAGGGCTACGGCCTCTCCGCGATGGTCGACATCATCTCCGGCCTGCTCGCGGGAGCGCAGATCAGCCTCAACTTCACCGAGCGCGTGCGTCGCGGGGAGCGGGCCGACCTGGGCCACTTCGTCGCCGCCATCGACATCGCGGCCTTCATCCCGCTCGACGACTTCAAGCGGGCCATGGACGAGTACATCGAGACGCTACACGCGGCGCCGGCTGCCGCCGGTACAGAGCGCGTGCTGGTGGCGGGCGATCCGGAGTTCGACGCCGAGGAACGCCGCCGCCGAGAGGGCGTTCCGCTCCATCCGGAGGTGGCCGCCTCCTTACGGGAGTTGGGTAGGGAGCTTGGGGTGCCGTTTCCCTCGGGTCGTGGATCCCACCCTGGCATTGCTGTAGCACAGGTCGTCAAGCGGGCAGAGCTGTGATACAAAGGGCCGATTCAAATGGCCGCTGATCGCTAGCCCTCAGAACGCTCAGCGGCCACGAGATGTCCTTGTGCCTAGCGGCGGGTGGCCACGATCGTCAAGACCTCCTGCATCGGCAGGTGGACGGCCCGAACCCAGACGCGCTGGCCCTGCGCAATCACGGCTTGAATCTTCCACTCGGCGGGCGGGTCAAGCGCGACCCTGATATCCTCAAAGACCTCGGCCAGCAATAGTCCCTGCGATGATTGTTCAGGTCCGGTCGATATCACCGTCTTTTCCTCCAAGCAAGCGTGCATCTGCCTTAGCGGGCAGCATCACGGTGCTGATCACCATCACGGACGCTGCGTGTTTGTCTTTCGTGCCTCACCAAGGGGCGGTGCGACGTGGCGCAAAGGAACTCGGCTGTAGCCCGCTTTGTCCAGCGATGTACCCGGTACCCTGCCATACTACGCCCTCGGCGGATCGCGTCAAGCCCTCTATGCACGACAACGGAGGGGAGAGGCGCAAAGTGAAGCATTTGTCACGTCTGTCCTTGGCTACGGCATGGTTTCTGCATCTAGCGAACACTAGCGTCTAGCGCTGGTGCTAGTGCTCCATGGGCGGGATAGCCGCTCGGATCGTTGTTCAAAGGAGACGGGTCATGTCGGATGCGGATAAGGATCGCATCGAAGGGATGGGCGACCAGGTTAAAGGGCGTGTGAAGCAGGGTGTTGGCGGTGTCACCGGCGACCGCGAGACGCAGGCCCAAGGGGAAGTGGACGAAGCGAAAGGCAAAGTGAAGCAAGGGATCGGCGATCTGCGCGACAAAGCCGGTGATGCGATCCGCGGCGAGTGAGGGCGCACGCCCGTCTTTCAAGTGCTAGCCTGGATTATTCATGGGCGTCTGATAGGGCGGGACGACCCTGCCTGGCGGCGGCCTGCGGGCCGACGCCGCCGGCATCCTTGCCGGCAGGGATGCCGGCGGTCCCAGGAACGGTGCCCCGCGGTCCTCGTGAATAATGCAGGCTAGAGGGAGCCCGGCGGATAAACCTGCCGGGCTCCCTTTCGTGCGTCCGGGCATCTCGACGGTCGGAAAACTAGAGCAATGGCATCGTGCCGTTCCTTTCTCTTCGTCCTAGCGCCAACGCACCGGCCACAGTTCACCCCGTGCCGCTATAGCGCGGCTGGCACGTGCTGCCGATGATAGAGGGCAGCACGCGTGCCAGGGGCGCGAGGACGGCACTGGCAGCCCACACCGGCGCTCAGGCCTCCTCCCGATAGAGCAGGCCGCGCGCGTGCGGGGGCCGGTCCGCCGCGTAGAAGTTGCGCACCTCCTCCGACCAGCGCACCGCCGGCAGCGGCATCAGGCCACCGTCTTCGAACTCCAGCATGGGCGGCTGTCCCGCCTCCGCCAGCCGCAGGTGGGCCCGCCCCGCCCGCAGGTAGCGCAGGAGGCGCTCGCGATGCGGCGAGGGCGGCAGCCAGAGCGCCCACGGCGGTTGGCCTGCCACCTCCGTCTCCGCCTCGGTCTCGTCCAGGACCCAGGAACGGTCACCCTGGATCTCGCGGTAGGCACGTCCCAGCGCCAGCGCCAGCTCCTTGAAGCGATAGAGCCGCTGCTCCCGCGCCACGGCCACCCCCCGGATGGCCTCGGCCTCGGTCCCCACCGCCGCCCGCTCCTCCGCGCTCAGCACCCGCCCCTGCTCGACGAGCGCACGCAGCCGCGCGCCGGCTTCTCCGGCGTCCAAGGCAGGCGCGTCTCCCAGCTCCTGCAGGGCCGCGGCCAGGTCGATGACCTGTGCGCGGAAGCGCTCGTACTGGTCCAGTCGCGGCTCCATGCGCCGCAACATGGCCAGGGCCTCCTCGACCAGCGCGCCTACCGCCTGCGGCTGGGCGGCGACGGCCACCGGCTCCTCGGCCACCAGCCGCTTGATCTCATCGACGGTCCCGCAGACGTCACTGAAGCGGGTCGCCCGCTGCGCGCTGTCCGTGGCGTCTGCCGTCGTCTCGCCCATTGTGTCCTCCTGCGCGGTCGCCCGACGCGGCCCGCCCCATCTAGCTCATCCAGTTCCCGCCGTCCACATTCAGGGTCTGGGCCACCACATAGTCGGAATCGGCGCTGGCCAGGAAGACGGCCGGGCCCCGGTAGTCGTCGGGCTGCCCCATCCGCCCATAGGGCACCGCCTCCCCCACCAACCGCTTCTTCTCCCCTACCGGCCGCTGCTCATAGTGCGCGAAGAGGCGGTCGACCTGGTCCCACATCGGCGTGTCCACCACGCCGGTGACGATAGCAACCTTATCTTGGAGTTTCATCCCTTGCTCCCATACGACGATATGTCAGGGACAGCATAGCACCCCAGCCCGATGGTCGTGGCCGTGATGGGCTCCAGGCCCGAGTTTTTCCAGGCACTGAGCACAGTGTCCAGGTCACGCCCCGCTAGAACGGTTCAGCCCGGCACAACTCGTTAGACGCCTAGAAATGGCCTTCCAGCGCGGTGAGCGGTCCGTCGGGCGCGGTGGCGTATTGGACCGTGTAGGTGTCCTGACCGTAGGGATGGACCCCGTTCTTGTTCTGCCGTCCGCTGGTGAAGTCGAAACGCGCCGCCGCCACGGCATGCCCGGCCGGTATCGTCGCACCCGTGAACGCATAGACAAGGTGCGAGCCGTTCACGGTGGCCTGCGCCCTGCTATGGCCGTTCAGCGCGTCCCCCGGCAGGGCTTGCGGATTCGCCTCACCGGGATCGGTACCGGGGGCCGACATCTTGACGGTGAT
>Ga0209062_1002544_pt1 | contig 24033 bp, 21 predicted proteins | sample Coa_R2_2_FD_187158 | JGI IMG/M metagenome (GOLD analysis project Ga0209062, IMG submission 187158) | Surface soil microbial communities from Centralia Pennsylvania, which are recovering from an underground coalmine fire - Coalmine... | ecosystem: Environmental > Terrestrial > Soil > Unclassified... | reverse complement strand
CGTCGGCCCGCGGGCCGACGCCAGGGATGGCACCCCGCTGCAAAGCAACCCCTCTGAAACAGCATTAATGACCCAGGCTATGGATGGAGCCTGAAAATGCTCAGGTACTCTCTGAACGTTCCCACTCTCCCACATCCGGCAGAGATGTATCGCGGCGATTCCGGTGATAGGACCATGGCCTCCGGCTGAGCGACGCGTGCTAGAATCAGGCATGATGCCCACGATCGTCAGGAGGAGGTAATGCGGTCGCCCTTCCCCGGCATGGACCCCTATCTCGAAGACCCAGGCGGCTGGAGTGGGGTGCACGACGCCCTGATCGCCCTGTTGCGCGAACAGCTCAACCAGAGGCTCGGACCCGGCTACATCGCCGACGGCGACACACGTGTTTACGTCGTCTCTCCGGACGAGCAGCGCTGGATCTTCCCGGATGTGTACGTCATCGAAACGCCGAGGCCGGCAACCCAGACGGCCGGGCGCGGTGCCATAGCGGCGCCGGTGCGGGTCAGTCTGGCGGAACCGGCGACGGTCCGCCAGCCCTACATCCTGATCCGCGACCGCGCTAACCGGCAGGTAGTGACCATCATCGAGCTGCTCTCGCCCATCAACAAGACGCCGCTACCTACGTCCGGTGTGCTTCCGGTGGCGCGGGCTGAGTTCCTGCAGAAGCGCCGCGAGACGATGGCATCGACGACACACTGGCTGGAGATCGACCTGCTGCGGGCCGGAGAGCGGCCGCCGGAGGTGCGGGGAGCTTCGGATTACTATGCGCTTCTCAAACGCGCCGGAACGCAGGAGGCGGAGGTCTGGCCGATGGGCTTGCGAGACGCGCTGCCGACTATCGCGGTAGCCCTTCCCCCAGGCCAAGCCGATGTGCCGCTCGACCTGCAAGCTGCGATCGAGCTCCTGTTCGAGCGCTTTCGCTACGCCGAGTTGCTCGACTACAATGGGCCGGTCCCCGCGCCGGCCTTGCCCCTCGACGACGCGCAATGGGTGGCGGAGCAGGTGCGGCGCTGGCGGGAGGCGCGTCCGGGCAACGGAGCCGCTTGACGCACGTGCCCCGTAGAAGGAGAAAGGTCGTCAGGGCGGCCAGGACTACTCCGGCGTTCTCTTGATGCAGGCTGTGGCTCAGGCCCCTTAAGGCGCACGTGGGTCACATCGCGGAGTTGAGCGGAGGCGCGCTGGACATCGCGCGCTGTCATGTTGCCTCTGCGCGACGGGTTGGCCTGGGGATGAAGCTCCCCGTACAGCGGTGTATCGGCAATGACCAGCGTGCGCGCGCGCCACGGGGACCGCGCCGCGATGCAGAGCGCGATGTACCCGCCCAGCGAGTAGCCGAGGAGCACAGCCGCCTCGCCCACGACGGCATCGAGAAAGGCCACAATATCGGCCACGAAGTCGTCAAGCCGGCATCCGCCGGACTGATGGAACGAGCCGCCATGGCCGCGCAGGTCCAGGGCGTAGACGTGCCAGGACGCCGCGAGCGGTTCGAGAAGCGGCAGAGGGTTCTGCCAGTGGCCGCCGGCACCGTGCAAGAGCACAAGTGGTGGGCCGGATGGTGCTCCCTCTGCATAATTGAGCCGCGGGCTGCCGCGGCCGAACGACCGCTCCTGAATCATGACGCCCCCTCTTACAACGGTATCAACTCAGGGGTGTTCGCGTCTCTCCAGCAGTCGCTTGAGGCGCCGGAAGTCCCGCAGGCTGGCCAGGCAGATCAGGCGCGTCAGCAGGGCGACGGGCAGGCTCAGCGCGCGCCAGCGCTCCGGCAGGGGCATCTCCAGGATGAAGGTCAGGCGGGTGCCCTCGGACACGCGCTCGTAGATGTAGGTGCCTTGTGGGCGGATCGGGCCGCCGGCGCGCCGGAAGACGATGCAGCGCGGGGCGTCGTAGCCGATCACCTCGGCCGGCGACTCCATGGTGCGGACGAAGAGACGCCGCACCTCCACGTGCGTGGCGCCCAGGCCGCGACGGTGTGGTGAGGTCGGTCGCATCGCCACCACGCCGCTGCGCCACTCGGGGTCGGTGGCGAAGTCGGCCATGTAGTCGAAGACCTCCTCGACCGGCCGCCGGATGACAATCTCGACTTCGCCGCGCGGTATGGCGTTCAGCATGACCCTCCACACGCCGGGAGGCGGCGGGCCTCCGGAGCGACATCGTTAGCGGCGACCACCTATCCCGCCCAGCAGCTTCGGCATGCGGCCACCGGAGATCTGCTTCATCATCTTCTGCATCTGCCGGAACTGGCTGAGCAGCGCGTTGAGCTCCTGCACGCTGGTGCCGCTGCCCGCGGCGATGCGGCGGCGCCGGCTGGCGTCCAGGATGGTGGGATCGCGGCGCTCGGCGCGGGTCATGGAGTTGATGATGGCCTCGACGCGCTTGAGCTGCCCGTCGTCCACCTGCGGTATGTTGGCGTTCTTGGTCAGGTTGCGCATGCCGGGGATCATCTCCATGATCTGGCTCAGCGGCCCCATCTTCTTGATCTGTTGCAACTGCTGCAGGAAGTCCTCCAGGTCGAAGTGTCCTGCCCGCAGCCGGCGCTCCATCTCCTCGCCCTGGCTCTGGTCGAACGACGCTTCGGCCTTCTCGATCAACGAGAGCATATCGCCCATGCCCAGGATGCGCGAGGCCAGGCGGTCGGGGTAGAACTGCTCGAGTTGGTCCGGCTTCTCGCCGACGGAGAGGAACTTGATCGGGATGCCGGTGACCGAGCGGATGGAGAGGGCGGCGCCGCCGCGCGCATCGCCGTCCACCTTGGTCAGGATCAGGCCGCTCAGCGGCACGCGGGCGTTGAACTCCTCGGCCACGCGCACCGCGTCCTGGCCGGTCATGGCGTCGGCGATCAGGATGACCTCGGTGGGATCGACGCGCATGCGGATGGTCGCCACCTCGTCCATCATGGCGTCGTCGATGTGCAGGCGGCCGGCCGTGTCCAGGATGAGCACCGAATTGCCGTTCTGCTTGGCGTAGCGCACCGCGTTCTCGCAGATGCCCACCGGGTTGCTGCCCGGCGGCTCGGAGTAGACCGGGATGTTGAGCTGCTTGCCCAGGGTGATCAACTGGTCGATGGCCGCCGGGCGGTAGACGTCCGCCGCCACCAGCAGCGGATGCAGCCCCTGCCGGCGCAGGAAGAGCGCCAGCTTGGCCGCGGTCGTCGTCTTGCCGGAGCCTTGCAGGCCGACCAACATGATCACCGCCGGCGAGCGGCTGCCGTAGTCCAGCTTGCCAGGCTCGCCGAGCATGGCGACCAGCTCTTCGTTGACAATCTTGACCACCTGCTGCGCGGGCGAGAGGCTCTGCATCACCTCGGCGCCGACGGCGCGGGCCTTCAGTCGATTGATGAAGTCCTTGACGACCTTGAAGTTGACGTCGGCTTCCAGCATGGCGAGCTTGACCTCGCGCATCACCTGCTCGACGTCCTCCTCGCTCAGCTTGCCCTTGCGGCCCATCTTGCCGAAGATATCTTGCAGGCGATCGGTCAGGTTTTCAAACATAGTCGGTGCCCCTTACTCCGGCTCAAACAGCGCGTCGACGAAGTCGTCGGCGTCGAAGGACGCGAAATTCTCAAGCTTCTCGCCGGTACCCACGAACTTGATCGGCACGCCCAGCTCGCGGCGGATGGCAAAGGCCACGCCGCCCTTGGCCGTGCCGTCGAGCTTGGCCAGGATGACGCCGGTGATGCCGACGGCCTCGCGGAAGGAGCGCGCCTGCAGCAGCGCGTTCTGCCCGCTGGTGGCGTCCAGCACCAGCAGCACCTCGTGCGGCGCGGTGGGGTCGACTTTCTGGGCCACGCGCTGGATCTTCTTGAGCTCTTCCATCAGGTTGAACTTGGTGTGCAGGCGGCCGGCGGTGTCGATGATCACGTCGTCCATGCCGCGCGCGCGTCCGGCCTCCATGGCGTCGAAGACCACGGCGCCGGGGTCGGCCGAATAGTCGTGGCTGATCACCGGGACGCCGAGGCGTTCGCCCCACACCTTGAGCTGCTCCACCGCGGCGGCACGGAAGGTGTCGCCGGCGGCGATCAGTACGCGGCGGCGATTGTTGGCCAGAAAGCGGGCCAGTTTGGCGATGCTAGTGGTCTTGCCGACGCCGTTGACGCCGACGACCTCGATCACGCGCGGGCGCGTGGCCACCTCGACCAGGGGCACGCTCTCCGAGCCGCCGAGCATGGCGATCAGCTCCTCGCGCAGCGCCGCCGTGAGCTGCGGCGCCTGCGTCAGCCGCTCGCGCTCCACGCGCAGGCGCAGGTGCTGCACCACCTCGGCGGTGATGGTCACGCCGAGGTCGGCCCGCACCAGCAATTCCTCGAGCTCATCCCACAGGTCCTCGTCGATGACCTCGGTTGTAAAGAGATTGGTGACCTGTTTGAAGACGCTCTCGCGCGTCTTCTCCAGGCCCTGGCGGAAGGGATTCAGCTTCCTGAAGCGATCAAACATGGATGACGGCCGATCCTACATGGGAGAAGATATACATCTGCAGTATATCAACTCAACCAGTCGCTCTTTCATCCTCTCGTCGGGCTGCCACCGATGTCCGGCGCCGCCACGACGTAGCGGAAATGGTTCCGCAGGCGCACCCCGCCTGTGCGGGTCTGATAGGGCGCCACGGCGCACAACACCGCCGCCTTGAGCGGCTGCGCCCCGACCACCCGCATGGCCGCTTGCAGCGGGCCGGCCGACGCCTGCGCCTGCCAGAGGATCTCCGCATCGGGGTACTCCGCCGCGCAGGCGACCGTGCCGCGGCGATGCACCCTCAGTCCCGCCTGGGCGACCAGCGCGTCCAGGACACCGGGCGCCGAGAGGGCGAAGGGCTCGGCATCCAGCAGCCGGGGCAGGAGCGCCCGCATCGCCGCGACGATGACGCGTTGCTCGCACTCGTCCTGAGTGCCCCATAGCGCGATCGCCACGCGTCCGTGCGGCGCGCAGACGCGACGCAGCTCGCGCACCGCTGTGGCCGGGTCGCTCGCGTAGGGCAGCACGTCGGCGGCGATGACGGCATCGAACGTCCCGCTCGCGTACGGCAGCGCTTCCACGTCCCCCAGGCTGAAGTCGCCGTCGCGCACCCGCGCGCGGGCGATGGCCAACAGCGCCGGCGCGGCGTCGAGTCCATTGACGCGCGCGCCGCGCCGGGCGGCCAGGACGCTCGCGCCGCCGGCCCCGCAGCCGGCGTCCAGCAGGTGCGTGCCCGGGCCCACGGCCGCGGCGTCGAGCAATGCCTCCCACAGCGGTAGCATGGTGGGCTCCTGGAGTTCGGCCCAGTCGTGGGCCGCCCGGCTCCAGAGCGGGCCTTGCACGGCGGCCGATCCCATTGCCTCTGCTCCTCCCATCACTTCCTTGCTCTCCATCGATGGGGACGATGCGCTTTTGGCCGAGGCCGGCTCCGGTGTCGAGCGCATCGCCGGAGCGCTCCCCGATGCGGAGATGAGACGGCGCTTCCAGGGGGCGTAGCCGGTGCGGGTGATCCCGCGTCTGGCGACGCGGTGAGCGCGGCGTAAGGCTTTCGGCGCGGACAAGCGGGGCCCATGCTCGATGGTTACAGCAGTACCTGCATCTGGTAATTTCCATTCACATCGCACACCAGCATCCGTGCCGCATGCCAGGAACCATCCTCCTGAACCTGAATGGCCATGTTCATGTATCCCTCCATGGGAGGCACGACAATGCCCCGATACCAGCCGCCCGGGCGTGGCAGGAGAGCTCCCTCCTGAGGGCTCATGTCGGGCATGGTGATCTCGTAGCGCACCCGTAAGCCTGGATGGAGGTGTACCTCTAGTGTTGCGCCGGCCCCGGCGGGCGAGTCCAGGTGCACGGTCGCCGGACCAAGGCGCCGATCGAACGACGGTTGACCAAGGAACGTCGCCCCCGGGCCGGCGATGAAGACGAAGGGCACGTCGCGATACTCCAGCGGGTCGCCGGGCGTGCGGACCAGCACGTCGGCCTTCCACAGCCCTTCCCGCACCAGGTCTGCGGACCCGCTGAAGCCGCCGGCCCCGACCGTCGTGTTCACCACGGCGGTGCCGAGATCGGGGATTGTGGGCATGGTCAGCTTGACCAGTACGGCCCCGTCTGTGACCGCGTGGCCCCGTTCGGCAACCGTCGCGGTGAATTGCGTCTGCCCCACGTCCGCGGGATTGACCTGGAGAGCGACGGTGAGGTCGCCTAGATGGCCCGTCGTGGCGATGGGGCCCACCGCTCCCGCGGCGCCCTGGTCATTGACCACGTTCACAACGGTCGCATTGAACGCCGAGGCGCCGGGCGCTACCTGCCCCATGACCGCCACGCAAAGCAGGATGAAGATGCCGAGCACCGGCTCCAGGCGCAGCCGGCGTTCTAGCGAGGCATAGGTGCGCGCGACCGTGCGGCCAGCCGCCTCCGGCGACAGGGCGCGCAACCGCGGTCGCGTGCCGAAGACATGCGAGGCGCTCAGGAGCATGAGCGCCCCGATCAGCGCCAGTTTGATCAGCAGCACGCGGCCGTAGAGGGTGCCCGTGAGCGTGGCCACGCTGTCGATGCGCACCTGCGCGTTGAACATGCCCGTACACGCGGCGGCGATCAGCGCCAGGTACGCCGCGGGGGAGAAGCGGTCCAGCAGATCCAGCAACTCGCGACCGCGGTCGCGGGCGGGCAGCAGCGCCAGGGCGATGGCCGTCATTCCGCCAATCCAGATCGACGACGCGATCAGGTGCAGCCAATCGAGCAGGACCGAGGTCATCTGCATGTGCGGCACGGCCGCGGCGTGGCCGGACAGAGCCAGGGCCAGCAGATAGGCCAAACCAAGTGCGCCCAGCGCTCTACCGGTCAGGAACCCCAGTGGGCGCGCGCGGAGGGCGGGACGGCGTATCCCGACCAGGCCGAGCGCGGCGGAGCTGCCGCTCACCGCGTGCCGGAAAACTCCGCCACCGGCCGGATTCGTGGCTATCAAGAGGGTGAGCGCGGCCAACAGCGCGCGCAACCCAAGCCAGATGCCATAATGCGAGCTCAGGAGCTGGCCCACCGTGGCGCTGGACGTCGGGCCACTCCAATCGCCGGTCGCCGCATAGGCCTGCGCTTCCAGTTCCAACACCGCGGTCACCAGGGTGGCCACCAGGCCCAGTTGTACGATCGGGCCGATGCGACTGGAACCGCTGACGTTCAGAGCGGCCGGCGCCTTCCCAGAGGTGGCCCGGGTACGCCGATCGGGCGCCAGAACCACTATCTCCAGGGCCAGTGCGCCCGTCCAGATCACGGTCGCCAGCAGCGTCAGCCAATGGGCCAGCGCGACCACCACGCCGGCCCCGTCGAGCGCGGCACCGTCCGATCCGGTGATGGCCGCCGGCACCGCGCCGGGCGCCACTGCACCGGGCCCACCGACGGTGAACAGGTAGAAGCCGTGCATGACGTGGCCGTCCAGCGCCGATGCGCTGGTCCAGCGCACACTGTACACACCGTCTGGCAGGGTGGGTACCGTGACGTCCAGCTCTTCATTGTTGCCGGGATTGATCTGGCCGGTATCGGCGTTGACTTGCCTGCCGGCCGCGTTCAGGATGACGATGCGCGAGAGCGCCGGGGTGAGCGGCTCGTCAAACCAGAAGCGCGCGGTGCCAACCGAGACCTTCAGGTGGCTGTCTGGCGCCAGGTCGGCGCGCACGAGGTGGGCGTGAGCCTGGACCTGTCCCGGCGCCAGAACGGCGGCCAGCACGAGCGTCGGGACAATCAACAAGAGGCGCTTCATCATCCGATGCCTCCGGCTTGATCCTCTGTCACATCCAGTCGAAACCCAGCAGACCAAGGACCGCTCTCCTCAACTCTTGCAGTCGCGGATCAGCGTGGTGGCGGGGCCGCGGCACATCGACCAGGACGTCGCCGATCAGGCATGCGGGCCGCGCGCCCACCACGAGGACGCGGTCGGCCAGGTAGAGGGCTTCATCGACGTCATGCGTGACCAACAAGGCGGTGAAGCCACCACCTTCCCACAGGCGCACTAACTCTCGCTGTAGGGTGAGGCGGGTCAGCGCGTCGAGCTGGCCCAGCGGCTCATCGAGGAGCAGCAGCGACGGCTCGTTGACCAGGGCGCGGGCCAGCGCCGCTCGATGGGCCATACCTCCGGAGAGATGATGCGGGAGGGCACGAGCGAACGGGGCCAGACCCACCCGTTCGAGCGCATCATGGACGCGGCGGTCGCCCGTGCGCAAGAGGCCGCGCGCCTCCAGGCCGAGCGCGACATTGCGCCACACCGTGCGCCAGGGATAGAGCGTTGGATCCTGGAAGACCAGCGCTCGGCTGGGGTCGGGACTGCGCACGAGCTGGCCGCCAACCCGAATCTCGCCGGCGGTGGGCGGCTCGAGCCCGGCGACAAGCCGGAGCAGCGTCGATTTTCCGCAGCCGCTGGGCCCTAGCAGGGCGATGAAGGCGCCCGGGGCGGCACTGAAGCTGAGATCCTTGAGCACCGGCAACGGGCTGCCCCGGATCACGAACTGGTGGGAGAGGGAGCGGACCTCTATGGTCGCGGCCCCAGGGCCACCGGTGCAGGGGAAGGGTGAGGCTACCATCGGACCAGGCCTTGCTGCCAGGAGAGGACCCGGTTGCGGAGGCGGAAGAGCAGGGTGATCAGCCCGGAGAACAGGACGACCATGATCAGCAGGCCGGCCCAGGCCTTCTTCCACTCGCCCCAACCCAGGGCCCACTGGATATACCAGCCCAGGCCGGCCTTCACCCCGAGCTCCTCCGCGACCACCAGGGAGATAAAGGAGCCGCCCAGGCCCATGAACAGCCCCACAAAGACCGAGGGCAGCGCGGCGGGCACCGCCACCTTCCAGACCAGGAAGCGCTCGGACGCCCCCAGTGTGCGCGCTACATCGTAGTAGCTGCGGGACACGCCGGCCACGCCGGACCAGGTCAACAGGGCCATGGGGAACCAGGCGGCCAGGGCGATCATGAACAGACTGGCTATGGTGTTGGTGGGCAGGACGACGTAAGCAATGGGCAGCCACGCCGCGGCGGGCACAGGGCCGATGGTCCGTGCGACCGGATAGAGCCAGTAGTTCACGCGCCGCGACCAGCCCATGGCCACGCCCGTCAGGAACCCCACCCCAGCGCCGACCGCGAAGCCGATGGCCAGCAGCCGCAGGGAGTAGAGGAGGGACTCCAGCAGCAGCGCCGCGTCATCCCTGAAGACTACAGCCACCTCCTGGGGCGACGTGAAATAGGGCCGTGGCAACCAGGCAAGCTTGGCCGTGGCCAGCTCGTACGCGCCGGCCGCGAGGCCGAGAACGGTCAGCCAGGGGGCAAAGCGCGCCAGGCGGGCGCCGACACCGGGAATCCACGCGCCGAACACGCCTACCACGGCGATGATGGCCGCCACGGTTGCGGCGGCCATCCCCAGTTGCGCGGTACCCTCGTAGACGATAAAGATGCTCGGCGGCTGGTCCGGCACGGCCAGCGTCACGCTGGCCGCCGCCGCCCAGGCGGCGACGGCGGCCACGACGTGGGGAATGGGACGTGGGCCGGGGCGTGCCGGCCACACGGCGAGCGCGCCCCGAGCCGCACGGTGTTCACCACGCGTGGTCGAATCAACGCGTGAGGCAGTCACGTCGTGCCGTCCTGGCCAGCCACTAGAACGTGGGCGCCGCTTCGCCGGCGAGCTTGAAGATATCCACGTAGATCGCCTGCGCCAGCTTGTCGGGGTCGGTATTGGGGTCCAGGAAACCCGACCTCTTGAAGTTGCGGGTAGCGGTGAGGATGTCGTCCTTGACCAGTGTCGCCGACGGGCTAAAGTGGTAGCTACTGAGCAACTGTTCCACCGTGGACTGCGGCAGCGTGACATGCTTGTTGGCGGTCTCGATGATCGACATCTCGTGGATGTGCCCGCCGGCGTAGTAACTCCCCTTGAGCCAGGCGCGGGTCAGCGCAGCGGCCACTTTGGGCTGCTCGCGGATCAGCTTACCCTGCAGCGCGACGGCGCAGCAGAACCTGTGGGGATTGAGGCCGGCGGGGTTGCCGAAGAGCCCGAACACGTTGTTGCCAACCTGGCTGGCCTGGCCGCGCAGGACGAGGATATAGGCGAAGGGGTCGGGCGCGGCAACGGCCTGGATCTCGCCCTTGTCGAGGGCGGCGCCGAACAGCGTCGGCTTGTAGACCTTCCAGTTGACATCCTTCTGCGGGTCCACACCATTCTCGGCAAGCAGCACAGTGAACAAGCTCATGCCGGCATCACCCAGAGAGCCGACGCCGATGCTCTTGCCCCTGAAGTCGGCCGCCTTGTGGATGCCGGAGTGCTTGGCGACCACCACACGCAGGCAGTTGGTGTGCAGCCCGGCCGTCACGCGCACGTCGGCCCCCTGCTCGATCGGCTTGAGGAACGTGTAGACGATCCCTTGCGCGCCGTTGAGCTTGCCGGCGGAGAGGAGATTGCTGGTGTTGTAGCCGGCCGTGACCTTGAGCAGGTCGACATCCAGGCCCTCGGCCGCGAAGAAGCCCTTGTGGTAGGCGGCCCACAGCGGGGCCTCGCAGGTGGCGCCGCCCCAGCCGAGCACGACTTTGGTGCGCGACTTCAGCACCGAGAAGACGCCGCTTCGCGCCAGGGCGGGGGTGGCGGTGACTGCGCCACCCAGGGTGAGGACGCCGGCTCCCAGCCCCGCACGGCGCAGGACCTCGCGCCGCGCAAGAGCCGAGGGGATCGCCGTACGGGACATGATTTCCTGTTCAACGGGCTGTTCCGCAGCCCTGTGCCCTACCTTGTGCATACTCGTGTCTCCCTATCATACTCGCGAGGTTGGTGCCTCTCGCGTCTGCCGCGCCGGTATCGCGCGGCATTCCCGCCGAACGATGCATCCGATCCATCGCCGCATCTCCCTTCTGGCGGTCGCCGGTTGTGGCAGCGCTGTCTGCTACATATCTCCTCCTTCCTTGCACGGCGGCCGATCCCATCGCCCCTGCGCCTCGAAGGGGTGCGCTCGTCTACCCGCACATCTTCACATCCACCAGACTGCGCTGTGCGGCCGACCTTGTCCAGGCAAAATCGGAACTTTCACCGGCAAAATGGGAGGCAATAGGTAGGAAGAGCCGGGGGCACGATGAGTCATCACCGGGCGGTGCCGGTTGTCCCGTCAGGGGGTGCTGTGGTACCATAGGCTCCTAGCGCCATCTCGTGACGCATCGTCCCTGGCGCGCTCCCGTGCGGGAGGAGTGTCTGGGGGCCCGCGGGATGGGCGGTAGGAGCCGTGGACGCACCGAATTCCGTGGCGTTCGGGACGCTGCTGCGCCGACATCGCATCGCCGCCGGCCTGACACAGGAGGAGCTGGCCGAGCGGGCGGGGGTGAGCGCGCGAAGCATCGGCGACATGGAGCGCGGGGTGATCCACACGCCCCGCAAGGACACCGTCACCCGTCTAGCCGCGGCGCTCGCCCTCTCCCCGGCGGACCGGGCCGCCCTCGTGGAGGCGGCGCGGCGACTGGGAGCATCCGCCGTCCCCGCCCCGAGTCCCGGCGGCATGTCGGCTCCGCCGTTCGTCGGGCGCGCCCGCGAGTTGGATCTGCTGGAGCGCCACCTGGCGGGCGAGGAACCGCCCCTGCTGCTGCTGGCCGGCGAGCCGGGGATCGGCAAGACGCGGCTGCTGCACGCGGCGATCCCCCGGGCCGCGGCGCGGGGGCTGCGTGCGCTGGAAGGCGGCTGCCATCGACGGGGCGGCCAGGAGCCGTATGCGCCGATCCTGGGCGCGCTACAGCGCCACGTCCGCAACCAGCGGCCCGCGCACCTGCGCGCGGAGTTGCAGGGGTGTGCCTGGCTGGTGCGCCTACTGCCGGAACTGGCCGCGGGCCCCATCCCGCCCCTGCCGGCCTGGCACCTCACCCCGCCGCACGAGCAACGCCTGATGCGCGACGCCGTGGTGCGCTTTCTGGCGAACGTGGCGGGGCCGGCCGGGACGCTGCTGGTGCTCGACGACCTGCAGTGGGCGGGCCAGGATGCCCTCGACCTGCTGGCGACGCTGGTCCGCGCGGCCGGCGACGTGCCCCTGCGTCTCCTGGGCGCGTATCGGGACACGGAGGTGCAGGCGCAGGACCCCTTGGCCGTCCTGCTGGCCGACCTGGCCCACGCCGGACTGGCGGCGCGCCGTCTGCTCGGTCCCCTCACCCCGCCCGAGGCGGCGCAGTTGTGGGATGGACTCGTGGCGGACGAGGCCGATGAGGCTGGAGCGCTGCGGGAACGGGTGCTGCAGCGGGCCGGGGGCGTCCCGTTCTTTGTCGTGAGCTGTGCGCGTGCGCGGCGCTGGGCCGGCCCCGAGGAGGGCGAAGCGGTGGCCGTGCCCTGGGACATAGCACAGAGCGTCCGTCAGCGCGTCGCGGCGCTGCCGGCGCGCGCCCGGGAGCTGCTGGACGTGGCGGCGGTGGCGGGCCGCGAGGTCCGGCCGCCGCTGCTCGCGGCCGTGGCCGGACAGGCGGAACAGGACGCCCTGGTGGCGCTGGACGCCGCCAGCCATGCCCGCCTGTTGGTAGACGCGGGAGCGGATACCTACCAGTTCGCCCATGACGTGATCCGCGAGGTGGTCGAGGCCGACCTGGGGGCGGCACGGCAGACGGTGCTGCATCGGTGGGTAGCCGAAGCGCTCGAACAGCAGCAGGAGCCGCTCCCCGTCGAGCTGTTGGCGTACCACTATACCCGTGGCGGCGTGCGGGAGAAGGCAATCGCCTATCTGGAGCAGGCGGGCGACCGTGCCCAGGCGCGGTATGCCGCGGCCGCGGCCGCGGGCTACTATCGGGAGCTGGTCGCATGCCTGGAGGAGATGGGGCGGGCGCGGGACGCGGCGCATGCCCGCGAGAAGCTGGGCACGGCGCTGGACATGATGGCCCGGTACGACGAGGCGCTGGAGGTGCTCGAGCGCGCGGCGGCCACCTTTCAGGCGCTGGGTGACCGTGACGCTCTAGCGCGCGCGCTGGCCCGTATCGGCCGAGCGCACGCGGGGCGGGACACCCCGGACGCGGGACTCGCCCGCATCCAGCCATTGCTCTCAACGCTCGGCGAGGGTGACCCGTCCCCGGGGATGGCCGCGCTGTACGCCGCGCTCACCTGGCTCTTCCTGGCCGCTAACAGGTACGCCGAGAGCGTGGCCGCGGCTACGCAGGCGGCGGACATGGCCCGTGCCCTGGGCAACGAGAGGATCCTGGCGGACGCGGAGGTGCGTCGTGGCCGGGCGCTGACGGAACTGGGACACCTGGAGGAGGGGCGCCGGGCGGCCGAGGGCGCCCTGCCCCTGGTCGAGGCCGTGGGCGACCTCAGTACGCTGGGCCGGCTGTGCAACAACCTGGGCGACATCTACAAGCTGCAGGGTGCGTTTGACCAGAGCAGACGGTATCGCGAGCGCGCGCTCACGCTGAACGAGCAGATCGGCGAACTGATCGGGATACGGTGGGCGCTGGCCGGCTTGGGCGAGCTTCTGTTCCTGCGCGGAGAGTGGGAGGCGGCACGTGTCTACCTGGAGCAGGCCGTGGAGGTGACGCGTGCCACCGGCTGGTCCTTACTCGCCGGCATTCCCCTGGTCGACCTGGCGGAGCTGCACGCGGCCAGGGGGGAGTGGGAGCTGGCCGCCCGCTATCTGGACGGCTTCGAGGATGACCCCAAGGTGGGTCCACGGGCGCAACGGCTGCTGGCCGAGCGCGATCTGCTAGAGGGGCGTTCGGCCGCGGCCCGCGGGCGCCTCACCCGGTTCCTGGACGGCGTTGGCTGGGAGAAGCGGTACCTTAGCGACCTGCTGCCGCTCCTGGCGTGGGCGCACCTGGAGCTGGGCGACATGGCGCAGGCCAGCGATCTGGTGGCGCGGGCGGTAGCGTACGCGCGGGCTGAAACGCACCGCCTCGGCCTGGTGGAAGCCCTGTGGGTCCAGGCGCTGGTGGCGAGCGCACAGGAGGAGTGGGCGGAGGCCGAGCGCGCCGTGGTGGAGGGCCTGGCACTGGCGCGGTCCTTGCCCTACCCCTACGCCGAGGGCCGCCACCTCCACGTATCTGGGTCGATGCACCGTCAAAAGGGGGAGCTAGAATTGGCGCGGCAGCGACTGGCGGAAGCGCGGACGCTCTTCCGCCGCCTGGGTGCGTGCAGGGACGTCGAGCGGGTCGGCCTGGCCGTCGCGCGACTCCAGCAGCCGCAATAGACGCGTCGTGGCCAGCCACCGTTTCACCGGCGCGATGCGGGATACAAGGACCGAACCATGGGGGCGAAGCGCGGGTGAGGATCTACGGCCTTGCCGTACCCGCGTCTTGCTCCGCCCCGGCCAGCCCGGTGCCGGTTGCCTGCCGGAACCCAACCAGGCCCACCAGCCCGCTCCCCAGGGCGACTCCACCCGCCACATAGAGCAGCGGGAGGACGCCCACGGAGCTGCCCAGCAGGCCCGCCAGGCCCTCTCCTGCTAGCAGTGTCAGCGCCACGGTCGTGCCGAATGCGCCCAGCACCCGCCCGCGATAGCGCTCCGCGGCCCGCGTTTGCAGCAGCGTCCCACAGCCGATACTACTGGCAAACCCGACTCCCACCGGGCCGCTATGGTAGGCTTACGTCAGCATGGGAGACGGGCGACCATGCGAGAGCGGGTATCTCATGCGTAGCACTGGACTGGCCCAGACCGATCGGACATGGAGTCTCGGCGGGAGGGAGGCCTAGGCGTGGTGGAGCTCGTGCCCACCGGGATCGCGGGATTCGACGAGCTTCTGGGCGGCGGCCTCGTCGCCGGCACCATGGCGCTCGTCGAAGGCGCGCCCGGCACGGGCAAGACCACCCTGGGCCTGGGCTTTATCCACCATGGCGTCGTCGCCAGGGGCGAGCCCGGCCTTGTCCTGACCTTCGAAGAGGTCCCGCAGCAGCTCTACCGCGACGCGCTCAACTTCGGCTGGGATTTGCGCCGCCTGGTGGAGGCGGGTACCCTGAGCGTCATCTGCCTCACGCCGGACGTGTTGCAGCGCTACCTGGCCGACCCCGAGGAGATCTGGCAGCGTCTGGCGCGCGGCATCAGCCCACGTCGCGTGCTGATCGACAGCGTGACCCATCTGCGGCAACTCACCGACGACCCGGTGCGGCTGCGGGAGATCCTCAACCTGTTCTTGAGCGGCATGCGCCGGCATGGTCTCACCGCGCTGCTGCTCAAGGAGCTGGAGTCGCGCGGCGGCGAGAGCATCCCGTTCGAGGAGTACGCCGTGGACGCGGTGATCCGGCTGACCTATGCGCCGCAGGGCGATGACGGCGCGCGCCAGCGTTTCCTGGAGGTCCTCAAGACGCGCGGTCAGGAGCACGTGCCGGGGCGCCACTCCTTCGCCTTCGCCGAAAACGGCCTGCGCGTCTATCCCCGCCCGCGCCCCCGGCCGATCACGCCCTCCCGCGGCGAACGACACGTCTTCCTGGGCATCGCCGGCCTGGATCAGCTCTTCGAGGGGGGCATACCCACGCCGGCGCAGGTGATGCTGGTCGGCGATACCGGCGTGGGCAAGACGCTCTCCGCCCTGCTCTTCACGCACGAAGGGCTGACCTGCGGCGAGTGGTGCGGTTTCGTCGACTGCGATGAGGTGCCGGCGATGACCCGCCGCACCCTCGCCCACTTCGGCCTGGTCACGACGGCGCACGAACGGCTCGGCCGCCTGCGCTTCATCGACGCCTACGGGCGGGCCGGGGGCGGCGAGGAGATAGCGGTGCACGATCCCTCGAACCTGGATGAGTTCTTGAACGTGGAGGACCGTCTGCTCGATACCCTGCGGGCGCGTGGCGAGGTGCGCCTCTGTGTGGACGGCCTGAGCACCATCCTGGCCACCAGCCGGTACCAGGCGGCGATCGAGTTCGTGGCTGCGCGCCTGCACAACCTGCGCGCCCGGCAAATCGTCGGCCTGGATACTTACACCGCCGGTGTTCTGGAGCCGCGCCTGATGAACGCCATCGCACAGCATTACGACCTGGTGCTGAGCATGCGCTTCGGCGAGGTCCACGGGGCGCCAATCCGCCTGGCCGCCGTCGAGAAGTACCGCTTCGGCAAGGTGGCGCGCGAGGAGCATATCTTCTCGGTGGACCCGCGGATCGGCATCATCTTCCATAAAGCGGCACTGCAAGGATAGGCGGCGATGTCCGGTTCCACGAACGATCCCACGCTGCGGGGCCGCCGCATCGGCTTGAGCTACGAGTCCGCCGCCAACCTGTTCTGTCGCGACCTGGTAGACGGGGTGCGCGAGGCCGCGGCGGCACGTGGCGTGGAGGTCATCGCTCGCGACAGCGCCCAGTCGCCACGGCGCCAGTTGGCCGATATCTCGGCCTTGCTGGACGAAGGGGTCGATGTCCTGGTCATCAGCGCGCTCGACCCGCCGTCCCTGACCGGCGCCCTGGCCGCGGCGGAGGCCCGGGGCATCCCCGTCTTCACGGTCGATCGCGGCGCCGATGGCCCGGTGGTGAGCCACGTCACCTCGGACAACCAGATGGGCGGCCGTCTGGCGGCGGGATTGCTGCTGGAAGCGCTGGGCGGAGAGGGCGAGGTCGCCATCGTGGGCCTGCCGTCCGCCAGCTCCGTCGAAGAACGCCTGCGCGGCTTCAAGGACGCCCTGTCGGGCCAGAGCGCGGTGCGGCTGGTGGCGGAGGTCAGCGGGGAGTCTAATCGGCAGCAGGCCCGCGCGGTGGCCGCCGCGCTGTTGCGCGATCATCCGAACCTGGCCGGCATCTTCGCAATCAACGACGTGACCGTCCAGGGGGTGCTGGGTGCCATCCACGAGGCCGGGCGGTCGGCGAGCGCGGTGGTGGTGGGCTACGATGCCACCCCCCAGGGATGCGAGGAAATCATGCGCGGCGGCCCGCTGCGCGGCGAGGTCGCGCAGTTCCCGCAGCGCATCGGCCACACCGTGGTCGACCTGTGGGCCGACTACCTGCGCGGGGTGGCCGTGCCAGGGCGGGTCGAGATCCCGGTCGAGCTGGTCACGCGGGAGAACGTGGAGCGGTTCACCGGCGCTGAGCGCTTGCTGCGGGTGCAACGCGGCGAGGTCCGCATCGCCGGGGAGCGCGTGGTGTTCTTCCCCGTACGCGGCTACCAGATGCTGCTCAACGAGATCTACGCGGCCAGCCCCGATCTGCTACGCCACATCGTCTACCGCAGCGGATTCGTGCTCGGCGAGAGTATCGCGCGGCAGGTGGGCGAGCTCTATCCCGACCCGCGCGACCACCTCTTTGTGCTGCTGGAAGACCTCTCGCGCAGCGGGTTCGGCAGCTTCGAGCTGCTGGACCTGGACCTCGACACAGGGCGGGCGGAGGTGCAGGGGCACGACCTCTTCGAGGCGGCGATCGCCCCCGACCTGGCCTGGGCGCACTCCCCGCGCTGCGTGGACACCTATTGCAGCGGGCGCCTGGCCGGCTACCTCAGCGTCATCTTCCAGCGGCCCGCCGCGAGTGAAGAGATCGCCTGCCAGGCCCGCGGCGACGGGTATTGCCGCTTCGCCATCAGCGCGGAGGCGAGGTAGCCATGGCCACACAACCGCCCGCCAGGCATCACCGTCGCACCTGGGACTGGTGGCTATGGGTCACCGCCCGCTGGAACCGCACCCCGGGCTACCTCAAGTGGCTGGGCGGCCTGCTGCTCGGCGCGCTGGTACGTTGGGTCTTCGCCCGGCTCTTCCCGGAGAGCTGGGACCGCCTCTCGCATCAGCTCTTCGACCCCACCATGCCCATCTGGCTGGCCGTGGTGGCCATGGCCGCCATCCTGGCCGCCGAGCGCGTCATCCCCGCGCTCTTCCGCCGGCGCGCCGCGCGGACGGGCCAGATGCGCCTGCGTCCGTGCTTCGGCGTGCGCTGGGCCACGCCACCGTATGTCGAGCGGGTGCAGGGGCCGTACTGTACCGCCTGCACGACCCGCCTGCGCGGCACGCTGTGGTCGGGAGACGCCAGCCCGACCTTATGGACCTGCCCGACCTGCGGGCGCGAGTTCAGCACGCCGGAGTTCCCCGATATCGTTCGCGAGGCGGAGCGGCAGTTGCGCCGCGGCGATTGATCAGTCCTCCGCCGCTCTCGCGCGTGTCATGCTGCTCCCGAGGAGGGCAACGGCGCGCCATCGCGGGCTTCGGCGCGCCGTCGGAACTGTCCTCACGCGATGTTCGCGGATCCCGCCTGCTCGGCCACCATGTTGGCCCGCAGCCGCTCCGCCATCACGGCCATCACGCGCAGCGCGATCGTCTCCTGGCTCTTGATGGCGTTGTGGAACTGCATATGGCTCATCACCAACAACTCGACCGGTGTGGTCGTCCGCACCGTCGCCGTGGCCGGGCCGGGGTCGATCATGCTGATCTCGCCGAAGAAATCGCCCACGCCCAGACGACGGGGCGGCTGCCCCTGCACCGTCACCTCCACCTCGCCCTGCAACAGGATGTAGAAGGTGTGGTTCGGCCGGCCCTGCGTGATCAACACCCGTCCCGCCTCGACGCTGAGTTCGTCAGCGTTCATGGCCAAGCGCTGCAACTCGGCCTTGGAGCAACGTGCGAAGAGTGGCACGCGCCTGAGTTGCTCCATCTTGCGATCGACCATCTGCTCTCCCCTCCCAGGCGGGTGGCCTGGCCAAGTTCGGGGCCATCAGCTACATGGTAGAGCGTCGAGGTGGCTTTGTCCAGCACTCCGGTGCGCCACGACCACGGCGGAGCGGTGTGACTAGACATCCCACATGGTGCGCGAGGTCCCCACAAGTGTGAGTGCGGTATCGCGCCATGCTGTACCATAACGCCGAGCCCCACATCAGGCCACGGTAGCTTGCGCTGGAAGGAGATTGCAATGCATCGCGTGTTGAGCGCGCTCGTCCTGTCCGTCCCCCTGGCCCTCGGCCTGGCGCCCCGTCCCGCGGCGGCGACACACGGGCGGGCAGCGACCTATGCGCCCTTCGTCGGGACCTGGACTCATCATGGCTTTACCCTGGAGGTGACCGCCGCGGGGACCGCGTACGCGGTCTATCGGACGTATGCCTGGTGCAGTGCCCAGCAGCACGCCGGGTGTGATCGGGCCATTGGCAATCAGATTTACGCGGGTGGCCTGTGGGCCGCGTACCTGAAGACGCCCGCGGGATCGAGCGTCACCGGGACCATCGGGGCCAGCGCCGACACGTCCCTGGACGGGACGTCCGTCCGTCTGGAGCGCGCACCGCACGATCTCCTGCATCTGACCTGGGGCGCGAGCGGGCACCGCATGCGCGAGACGCTCTGCGGGCCGCGGGTCCCGCCGTCGATGCACCCGTGCGGCGCCTGACCGGCACCGGCAGTGACCCAGTGGCCAAGGCGCGCTGGCCCAGTGCCCTTCCTGCCGGCATACGGCGCATCCGCACTGTGCAGCCTGGTACTGGTGCCCCAGGCCACCATCGTCCCGCTGCGCTCCCTTAGACCTGAGACAGCGGCCCGCTCTGGCTACCGGCGCAGCAGACGCCCGTGGCCTGCCGGGGCCGGGAAGGCGCCGCGGTCGTAGACGGTGACTCCGCGCACCAGCGTGCGCTCCACGGTGCCGTGCAGCGTCATCCCTTCGTACGGCGTGTGACGGTTCTTCTGGAAGAGGTCGTCGACGCGCACGGTCCAGCTACCTTCCAGGTCCACGATGGCTAGGTCGGCGTCGCTGCCGGGGCGCAACGCGCCCTTGCGCGGGTAGAGGCCGAACTGGCGCGCCGGGTTGGAGGCCGTCATGCGCGCCAGGTGCGGCAGCGGCAGGTGGCGCCCGTGCACGCCCTCGCTCAACAGCAGCGGCAGCATCGTCTGCAGGCCGGGCACACCGCCCCAGGCCGCCCAGATGTCGTCGGCGAAGCCGGCCTTGTCCGAGGTGACCGAGGGCGAGTGGTCGGAGGCGATGGAGTCTATCTCACCCGCCAGCACCCGCGCCCACATCCCATCGACCGTGGACCGCGGGCGCAACGGAGGCCCGCACTTGGCGTACGCACCGCGCCGCGCCAGGTCCTCGTCGCACAGCGTCAGGTACTGCGGGCAGGTCTCGGCGCTGAGGCGCTGACCGCGCGCGCGGGCCTCGGCCACGGCGTCGAGCCCCAGCGGCGTGCTGATGTGCACGACGTGCACGTAGGCGCCGGCCAGGTGGGCCAGGTAGAGGGCGCAGCGGATGCCCTCTACCTCGACCACCTCCGGGCGTCCCTCGGCCCAGGCCAGCGGGTCGCGCCGTCCCTGCGCCAGCAGGCGACCGGTGTAGTACTGGGCGATCTCCTCGTTCTCGGCGTGGATCAGCACCACGGTGCCCAGGCGCGCCGCCTCCCGCAGCCCGGCCAGCAGCACGCCGTCGGTGGCGCGCGGGAAATCCTCGACGCCGGTCTCGGCCATGAAGGCCTTGAAGCCCAACACGCCGGCTTCGTGCAGGCCGGACATGGCCGCGACGTTGTCGGTGACCAGGCCGCCCCAGTGGCCGTAGTCGACGATGGCCGCGCCGTCGGCCACCCGCCGCTTCTGCTCCAGCGCCTCCAGCGAGACGGTGGCCGGGTAACAGCTCAGCGGCATGTCGATGATCGTGGTGATGCCTCCGGCCGCCGCGGCGCGCGTGCCGGTGAGGTAGCCCTCGCGCTCGGCATGGCCGGGATCGTTGAGGTGCACGTGCGCGTCGACCAGGCCCGGCAACACGTGCAGGCCGCGCGCGTCGATCTCCTCGTCGGCGCTGTAGGAGGTGTCGCCGGGCTCCACGAGGGCCAGGATGGCGCCGTCGCGGACGGCCAGGTCGGCTCGGCGCACCTCGTCCGGCAGCACCAGGTGGCCGCCCCGCACCATCAGGTCGGCACGCGGCGTCACAGGATCCTCTCCCCCTGCATGCGCCGCAGCGTGGTCTCGAAGGCGCGCAGCGTCTGCTCCACGTCGCGGTCGTCGTGCGCCGTGCTGAGCAGGCCGCGCCCGCGGAACAGGTGCACGCCTTCCAGCAGCATGCCGCAGTTCAGGGCGGTCGCAATCTCGGCGGGGATGCCGCGCTTGAGCGCCAGCGGGTCGACGCCGGGATCGTGTACGTCGTCACCCTGCTCCGGCACCTCGCCGAAGTACAGGTGGAAGCCCGAGCTGTCGCCGTAGGCCACGCCGGGGACGCCCAGGCGGCGCAGCGTCTGGGTGAAGCCCACGCGCAGTCGCCTGGCCGTCTCGGCGGCCCGACGCTGCGCCGCGCCGTCGGCGACCAGCCGCAGGCAGGCCAGGCCGGCCGCCGCCGAGAGCGGGTGCGCGTTGTGCGTGCCGGGGTGCCCCACCTTGTTCCAGGCGGGGTCGTCGCGGAACTCCAGCAGCTCCATGATCCGGCGCTGCCCGGCCACCGCGCCGCCCGGCATGCCGCCGGCCACGATCTTGCCCAGCAGCGTCAGGTCGGGCGTCACGCCGGAGGCTTCCTGCACGCCGCCGGGCGCCCAGCGAAAGCCGGTCACCACCTCATCGAAGATCAGCAGCACGCCGTGGCGGGCCGTGGCCGCCCGCAGCCGCTCCAGCGTGCCGGCCGGCAGCGGCACGCCGCCCCACCCCGCTCCCGATGGCTCCAGGATCACTGCCGCGATATCCGCATCCTCGGCCAGGGCGCGCTCGGCGAACGCGATATCGTTGAGCGGCGCCAGCACCACGCTCTCGCGTGTGCGGCGCGACCCACCCGCGGCCGGACGCTCGGCCGGTACGTTCACGCCCACGTGCGCGGCGTCGTGCCAGCCGTGGAAGTGGTGGGCGAACTTGAGGATCTTCTCGCGGCCGGTGTAGGCACGCGACAGTTGCATCGCCAGCAGGCTGGCCTCGGTGCCGCTGCTGGTGAAGCGCACCACCTCGGCCGACGGGACCATATCCACGATCTGCCGCGCCCAGTCGATCACCAGGGGGTTCTCGGCGCCGAAGTGCATGCCCAGGCCCGCCGCCTCGGCGACCGCCTGCACGATGGCCGGATGGCTGTTGCCCAGCAGCAGGGCGCCGTGCCCCATCTGATAGCAGATCAGCTCATGGCCGTCCACGTCCCACTTGTGCGAGCCGAGGGCACGGCCGACGTAGAGCGGAAACGGGTTGGCGCGCCGTACGTCGTGCGACAGGCCGCCCGGCAGGACCCCCTGCGCCTTCTCGTAGAGAGCGCGTGAGCCGGCAAAGGCGGCGCTGAACTCCTCGACAATCGTTGTGGTCAGCATCGAGTTATTCCCTCATCTCAAACATGCTATTGAATGCGTCCAGAGAGTCGTCGAGGAAATCTGCGGCGTAGCTTTCCTTGCCGTCGACGCGCAGCAGCGCCAGGCGCATCGCCTCGCGCGTATTGTTCAGGACGGCCGCCCCGTCGGTGGCCTCCCAGTCGATCCAGATCGAGGCGATGATCACCAGGTCGTCAAGGTGGTAGGCCGAGAGGGCGCCAGCCTTGATGGCGTCGCGGATGCCCTGGGCCATGCCGGCCTCGCCCGCGCCCCAACTGATCTCCGCGTGCAGCCCTTCGCGGATCTCGGCCTTATTGACGAACAGCGTAGCCGGACGCACCGGCACGTTGGGTTGCAGCACCACCAGAAACGGGATGTGACCGGGGCGCGGGCTGGCTAGCGCCATCGCAAAGGCATGCCCGACCGGGCCCTCGCGGTCGCCGATCAACAGGTTGATGTGCACGCGGTTGGCGCCCGTCCCGGCCATGGCCTCGCCGGCTCGCATCTTCATCGACGATATCCTCTCCAGCTTACAGAACCACGCGCCCGCCGCGCACCACGTGTCGCGGGATCAGCTTCTGCCGCGCATCCACGCTCACGCCCTTGACGTCCACCAGGGAGAAGCGTCCCTCGGCCAGCTCGAAGACGGCGATGTCCGCCTCGGCGCCCACCGCCAGGCTGCCGATGCGCCCGTCCCAGCGTATCGCGCGCGCCGGGGCCACGGTGGCCCGCGCGATCACCTCGTCGAGCGACAGGCCCAGATGCAGGAACTTGGAGAGCGTGGTGGCCAGGTCGAAGACGGGGCCGTTGATGTTGTGGGCATGCAGGTCGCTGGAGATGGTGTTGGGCAGCAGCCCGTCGGCCATGGCCCGCCTGGCGGTGTCGAATGCGAACGAGCCGACGCCGTGCCCGACGTCGAAGATGACGCCGCGCTCCGCCGCCTCGCGCACGCTGGGCAGCACGCGCCCCGCGGAGTCGAGGATGCCGTTGCGCTCGCCGTGGAAGCAATGGGTGGCGATGTCGCCGCCGCGCATCAGCGGCAACATCTCCGGCAACGGCTCCGGCAGGTCGACGATGTGCACCATCAGCGGCAGGTCAAGCCGGTCAGCGGCCTGGCGGGCCAGGCGCAGCGCAGGCAGGCCGCGCTCGCCGACCATCTGATAGCCCAGCCGCACCTTGATGCCCACGATCACGTCGCGATGCTCCTCGGCTACCGCCACGGCCTCGTCCGGCGCGGCGTAGCGGATGTTCTCCAACTCGCCGACGCGCGCGGTGATCATGCCCAGCACGGAGATGTTCTCGAAGGCCAGGATGCGCGTCGAGACCACGTCGATCACGTAGCGGCGGAAGCCGGGGAAGGTCTGGGCGCCCGCCGAACCGGCGTCGATGGCCGTGGTGACGCCTTTGGCCAGGCAGGCGCTGTCGGCCTCCACGCCGTAGTGCGAGACACCCCAGAAGAGATGCGTGTGCAAATCGACCAGGCCGGGCGTGACGACCAACCCGCGGGCATCGAGAACGGTGGCGGAGCCGTTGGGGGCAATGGATTCCTCTATCGCCGCCACTTTGCCGTCGCGCACGGCCACGTCGCGCCGGGCGTGCAGCCCGCTCGACGGGTCGAGCACGGTGCCGCCGGCGATGAGCAGATCATACATGGCTGAACTCCATCTCAGTAGCTGTCTTGAGTGTACCGGAACGGGATACTTCGCTCTCGGCGCATGATTTCAGCCGAGCGCCGAGTGGAGCGTAGCGCTCTGGCGTATGCTGAAAGTGACCAGATCAGTCCACAGTACGGGAGGCATCGATGTCCAGAGAACGTCAATTGATTCAGCCCGTGCCCAGGAGTTGCGACACCGCCGTGGCCCTGGGCGACGTGACCGACGACGGCAGCGTGATACTCGCCAAGAATAGCGATCGCGCGGCCCACGAGGCGCAGCGCCTGATCGGCGTTCCTGCCGCCGAGTACGCGGCCG
>Ga0209062_1002542_pt1 | contig 24039 bp, 21 predicted proteins | sample Coa_R2_2_FD_187158 | JGI IMG/M metagenome (GOLD analysis project Ga0209062, IMG submission 187158) | Surface soil microbial communities from Centralia Pennsylvania, which are recovering from an underground coalmine fire - Coalmine... | ecosystem: Environmental > Terrestrial > Soil > Unclassified... | reverse complement strand
TGCCTCGAGCAATTTGATCCGCAAGCTTTCGTCGAGTGCGCCCATCTCCACGCAGAGCCCGCCCGCAAAGCGCGAGCGCACGCGCTCGTCGAGGCTCTCGAGATCGGCCGGCGGCCGATCGGCGGCGATGACGATCTGCCGTCGCGCGTCGATGAGCGCATTGAGTGTATGGCAGAATTCCTGCTGGATCGACTTGCCTTGCAGGAATTGCACGTCGTCGATGATGAGGATGTCGATCGAGCGCAGCTTCTCCTTGAACGCCATTGCTGTCTCGGCCTTCAGCGCGCAGACAAATCCATGCATGAATCTTTCGGCGGTCAGATAGATGACCCGGCGTTTCGCGCCCGTGGCGGCATGCGCGATCGCCTGCAGAAGATGCGTCTTGCCGAGCCCGACCGCGGCGTGAATGTAGAGCGGATTGAAGCGCAGCGTCTCGCCGGGCATGGCGTTGCCAACCTCCTGCGCGGAAGCATAGGCGAGCTGGTTCGACCGGCCGACGAGGAAGGTCGAAAAGTTCAGCCGCTTGTCGAGCGGCGAGCCGGTCAAGGTTTCCCCGTCGGCCTCGCGCGCCTTCGCCTTATGCGTTGAATGCGAAGCTGCGGGCTTCTGCGGCTCGGCAATGGCGACAGGTTTCGGCGCCACGTCGAAATGGGGCTCCGGCGAGCGTTCCTGCTCGCCGACGCGGGCGAAATGAGGACGCGAGGAAGAGCGAACGCCGATGGCGATCTGCTTGACGCTACGGAACTCCGCGGCGCAGGCCGTCAGGATCCGTTCGGAATAATGCGTCTGGATCCAATTCTTCAGGAATTTCGTCGGTACCGTGAGATGCGCGACATTGTCGCCGAGATGTTCGAGCTCCAAACGGGCGAACCATGAGGTGAAGACAGCTTCGCCCAGTTCGGCGCGCAGACGGCGGCAGATCGCCGCCCAGGATTCCTCCTTGCGAGTATCGCGCGAGGCGGGTTCGTCGTCGATTTTGCGGGATTCATTTCGGCGTGGGTTCAACATCGATCTTCTTCTTTGCAATAGTGGAGCGACCGGCGGAAAGACCGTCGGGAGACTTGTCCGTGAAGACGACGAGAAGCTTGGGCGCTCAGGACAAAGCGAGCCCTCGACCCGCGCGAGCCGACATTACAGAGCGCGGATTTGCGGCCCTATCCCGAGTGGCAAGAACGCACTAGCGCATCAGGCGCTTTCGGTATCGCGAAAAGAAACGACGCTTGGAGCAAACTTTTTGAACAACGAATTGACGTAGGTGTGATCGACCGGCGTTGGTGTTCATAGTCAAACAGCCCCCTCTTCGAAATCGCAATTTCGAAGCCCCCATTCCCCGAACCTAACGGAAGTCAATACGACGGACGTTACTGTGCCCCCTCCGACTGCACCGAAACCCTCACGCAAACATCCTAACGCCTCTCCCTGCACAAATTGCGCTGCGTATGCGCAACGAAACTATCTGCACTTAGGAAACACGCTCGAAATTCGCCTCGGAGCCTCGCGCAATCGGCACGTCCGACCGCTTGGGGACTTTAACATAGAACCGGTGGGTCGCAACAAGCTTGTGTCACGAAAATTTCACCACGACGAAATTCTGCCGCTATTCTGATCGCGATCACGCCCGGCTTTGCTCCCCTAAACGCCTGATTCGGCGCAAATCTATGAATGCGCCGAAGCCCGACTGCGCAAATCTGCAACGGCTCCGCGCAAAATGAATCGAAGCCCACGAGACCTCGAAAAAGCGCGTCCTTCTCGCGCGTTCATTCACCGGAAAGGTGCTTTGGGTTTAAAGCTTTGAATCGCATAGAAATTGAATGCGAGCTGAGCAGCAGGTCACTGAATAATCACTGCGCGCGGTCGCATCATTCTTCGGCATCGCGCCGATCGCGAAAAAATTTGACATAAGCATGTTATGTTATTGTCTTCAGATGCTAATGGCGGAAGATGCGGCATGCGCTCGCCGGAAGGATTGTATGGGCTCGGACAATGCAGAGAATGGCTCTGCGTCAACTCATCCGCTCATCTTCCTTCAACAAAGCTTCGAGCGTCTCGAGCCGATCCGCTTCGCGCGATGGCTTGTCCCATCGGATTCGATTGATGCGCGGAAAACGCATAGCTACGCCCGACTTGTGACGGCCTGAACGGTTCACGCCGTCGAAGGCGATTTCGAGAACGAGGCCCTCGTCTTTCCCATGCGCAACTTCGCGCACCGGCCCGTATCTTTCGCTCGTATTGGTGCGCACATAGCGATCGAGACGCCGCAACTCCTCGTCGGTGAAGCCGAAATAGGCTTTTCCGACGGGGACGAGCTCGTCGCGCTCCGTTTGGCCCTGCCAGAGGCCGAACGTGAAATCGGAATAGAATGAAGATCTTTTTCCATGCCCGCGCTGCGCGTACATGAGCACGGCGTCAATGGTGAAAGGATCGCGCTTCCACTTGTACCAGAGCCCTTTCGGGCGCCCCGGTACATAGATGGACTCGGCGCGCTTCAGCATGACGCCTTCGACCGCCGTTGCATCGGCTCCCGCGCCGGCCGATGCCGGGTCGCGCCGCGCGGCCGCGAGGCGGTCCCATGTCGCAAAGTCGATCTGCGGCGAAAGATCTAATCTCGCAGCGCCGGCGCGCGCGACGAAAGTCTCGAGCCTTCCGCGTCGCTCGACGAAAGGCAGGGCGCGCAAATCCTCACCTTCGAAAGAGAGGAGATCATAAGCGCGGATATGCGCGGGATACTCGGCGAGGAGCGACGCGGAGACCTTTTTGCGGTTGAGCCTTTGTTGCAACACGCCAAAGGATTGAACAACGCCGTCGCGCCGGATGAGCAATTCGCCGTCGAGCGAGAAGGCGCGATAGGGAAGCTCGGCAAACATCGCGACGAGATCGGGAAAGGCGCCCGATATATCTTCGCCGGTACGCGAGAAGAGCCGGATGATCTTGTCGCCCGATCGCCTTTCTCCGACAGCCGCCTGGACGCGAATGCCATCCCATTTCCATTCGGCACGAAAATCGTGCGGATTCAATTCGGCGAGCTCTTCTTCGGTGATCGCATGGGCGAGCATGGCGGGCGAGAAGGGCGCAGGATCATTCGTCACCGGGCGCGGCTCGCGGCCTTCGAGCCAAGCGAAGAGGTCGAGATAGGGCGGCTTCAGCCCATGCCAAATATCTTCGATGTCGTTCGCGCTCTTGCCGCCGAGGTCGGCGAGCGCTTGTTTGGCGAGCCGCGCCGAGGCGCCGATCCGCATGGCGCCGGTAATGAGCTTGAGAAGCGCCCAGCGTCCGGTCTCGTCGAGCCCATCGAGCAATTCGGCCAGCACGCGCGGCAGATCTATCTTGCCCGATTCTGCCAAGCGGCGGACGACTTCGGTGAGAGAGGCAGGATGGTCCGCACCGCGCGCCGAAGCTTCGACAGGCCAGAGCAATGCGACTGTTTCCGAAAGATCGCCGACATAATCGTAAGAGAGTTCGAAGAGCACCGGATCGATGCGCGATACGATCAGCGCCTTGACGAGACCGGGCTTGGCGTATTTGAAGGAGAGCGCGCCGGTGAGCGCCGCGAGCCCATAGCCGCGATCGGGATCGGCCGTCGTGCGAAAGTAATCCGTCATCAGCCGCAATTTAGCGAGGCGCGACGGCTCGTGTTGCAACCGATCTAGAAGAGAAGCGAAACGGTTCACCTAAGTCTCTTCCGGCGCTTCGTCCTCGCCATAGCCGAGCATATGCAGAGGTTCGGCATCGATGCCGCGGTTCTTGAAACAATGAACGAGCGCGTCGGCTTCGCCATGCGTCACGAGCAGCTTGCTGCAACCCGTTTCGGAGATCGTGGTGCAGAGCGCGTCCCAATCGGCGTGATCGGAAATGACGAGCGGCAATTCGATCCCGCTTTGCCGCGCCCGCGCCCGCACGCGCATCCAGCCCGAGGCGAAGGAGGTGACGGGATCGGCGAATTTGCGGCTCCAGATATCGCTTACGGCCGTGGGCGGGCAGAGTACGATTTCGCCCGCGAGGTCGCCGGCTCCCGCCGCTTTGCGGATGTCGCCGAGCGCGATGCCGCGACGGACGTAATAATCGGTGAGCTTTTCGAGCGCGCCGTGAAGAAATACCGGCCGGTCGTAACCTTTCTGGCGCAACAGAGCGATCAGGCGTTGCGCCTTGCCGAACGTATAGGCGCCGACGAGATGCGCGCGCTCCGGAAAGAGACGCAGCGAAGCGAGAAGCTTTTCGATCTCCCCCGCTGCATTGGAATGACGGAAGACCGGCAGGCCGAACGTCGCTTCGCTCACGAATGTGTCGCAAGCAATGAGTTCGAACGGCGCGCAGGTCGGATCGGGCTCGCGTTTATAATCGCCGGAAACCACGGTCCGCGCGCCAGGGCCGCGGATGAGAATTTGCGCCGAGCCGAGCACGTGGCCGGCGGGATGGAAGCTCACCGCGACGTCGCCGATGCGCAGTTCTTCGCCATATTCGACGACTTGCGCTTCATGCGCGAATTCCGCGCCATAGCGCAGCGCCATGACGGCGAGCGTATCGCGCGTTGCAAGAACCTTGTCGTGTCCGGCGCGCGCGTGATCGGAATGGCCATGAGTAATCAGCGCGCGCGGCACGCTGCGCAATGGATCGATGTAGAAATCGCCCGCCTCGCAATAGAGGCCTTGAGGTCTCAGCGCGAGAAAAGTCGCGGCTTGCATGAGTTGAAGATAGGCGCTGGTCCGCGGCTCTGCGAGGCCTCACCAATTGGGATAGGGGCAGCCGTAATAAGCGAAATAGCCATAGCCGCAGGGATAGCCGCCGGCATAGAGATTGGGGTGGTCGAAAACCGGATAGTCGATGAAGGGACGCCCGCTCCATCCCCAGGCGTCCCAGCCCCATCCGTAATATTGCCGGTAAGTCCCGCTCCACCCGCCGTGCCCCGCCCAATTCCGATAGGCGGCCGGCCCATGCCACGCGTTCCGGCTGTGCCTTGCCGGATGATGATGGCCGGCAGCGGCAGCCGCAGCGGAAATTGCGCTCGCGAAGAAAGCGCTTGCGATGATCGATTTCAGAAATCGCGCCATGGCCCGCGTCCAGAGCGGTAAGATGTCAGATAAATCGGGTCGGAAGCAACCCGCTCGGGCGAGCAAAGGCGGGCGGCAAGTCCGCCGCCCAGCGAGGCTCACCAATACCAAGGCGTATAGCCGCATCCGTAGCCGGGCCAACCGTAATAATAAGAATAGCCATAGCAGGGATAGCCCCAGCCCCAGCCCCAGCCGAAGGTCGGGCCCCAATTATAGCCGCCCGGCCAACCGTAGCCGCGCCCGTAATAGCCGCGATGCCAGCCGTAGCCGCCATGCCAACCGCGATAGCCCCAGCCACCGCCATGCCAGCCTCCGTGCCAGCCATAGCCGCCGTGATAAGCCGCAGCCGGGCTCGTGGTCAGGGCGAGCGTTCCACCCAGAACCGCCACGGCGGCCGCGGCGCCAAGTATCCTTTTCGTTACCCGCATAAGCTGCTCCTATTCCCGCCGGTCCGCGGCTCACATCCGGCCAGGCTCTCCTTGCCGAAGCGCTCCGAAGAGCAAAGCGCCTGGTCTCGGTTTACTCGCCCAACAGAGTTGAACTCACGATGAATGGGCGGGGCGGCTCGATCCGCTTCAGACGACGAGGTAAGAATGACTTGGCTGACCTGCGCAACAGGCGCCGCAATTCATGATGAATGTTACGGATACGAAGCCTCGCTGCGCGCGACCGCGCGCGGACGAACGTCAATTCTCCGCACTATCAACTCTCGTCGAGCCGCGCCTCAGGAGCGCCGGTCTTGCAGGGCGAGCCGCTCGCGCGTCGTCGCGGCAAGCCGCTGTTCGAGCGGACCTGCAAGGCGCGCCAAGAGCCAGGGCAGGACAACCTCGATGCGTACATTGTCCGCCGTGACGTCGATATGCGCCTTTGCTTCCTGGGCGAGGGCGACGACGCGGATGTCGGCGCTGTCGCCGGTCCACGTGACTTCGGAATGGGCGAATTTCTCGACATAGGCCGAGCGCAAGAAATCGATCTCGGCGGCAATACGCCGGCGTGCTTCGGCGAGGGTCAAATGATGCGGCACGCTGATCACGATCGACTTGGTCATGGGCTTCTCACATCCGCGCGGTCTGGCCGAATAGGATCTTCCGCGCCTCGTCATCCATCTGGACCGGCTGACCCGGGTTGACCTCTTTCGCTTTCTCATAGGCCGCAATCGTGGCGGGGCGCGAGCGGATCGCCTCGAACCAGCGTTTGAGATGCGGGAAATGGTCGAGGTTCTGGCCCTGGTTCGCATGCGATACGATCCAGGGATATGAGGCCATGTCGGCGATCGAATAATCGCCGGCAAGATAGGGGCGCTCAGCGAGGCGCTTGTTCAGCACGCCGTAGAGCCGGTTGGTTTCTTTTTCATAGCGCTCGATGGCGTAGGCGATCTTTTCTTTCGCGTAATTGCGGAAATGATGGTTCTGTCCGGCCATGGGGCCGAGCCCGCCGACCTGCCAGAAGAGCCATTCGAGCGTCTCGACGCGCTTGCGCAGATCGGTCGAGATGAATTTTCCGGTCTTCTCGGCAAGATAGAGCAGGATGGCGCCGGATTCGAAGATGGAAATCGGTGCACAGCCGTCTTTCGGCGCGCGATCGATGATCGCTGGAATGCGGTTGTTCGGCGAGATGGCGAGGAACTCGGGCGCGAACTGCTGGCCTCTGCCGATGTTCACCGGATGGATCTCATAAGGAACGCCCGTCTCTTCGAGGAAGAGAGTGATCTTATGTCCGTTTGGCGTCGTCCAGTAGTAAAGCTCGATCATAAGTGCTCCCGCCATTGCGTCCGCTCCGTCATGCGCGGAATTGATACGCGCATCGAGGCGCCGCGTTGAGCTTGTGCCTGGACAGCCGGGCCGAGCCCGGCCATGGCGATTTCCCCACGCGGGGAGGCAATCACCCCATAGATAGAGGCAATCACCCCATAAATAGGAGCGCCCGCTCTACTTTCATCCGCGGCCTTCGCCGGCTGCCCAGAGCGCGGCGAGTCCTTCGCGATAGGTCGGAAAGCTCAAACTGACGCCAAGCATTTCCTTCATCTTGCGGTTCGACGCGCGCTTGTTCTCCTCATAGAAACTGTGTTGCATTTCGGAAAGTTCGGCTGCGCCATATGTCTCTTCCGGAGGCGGCGCGATTCCCATGAGTTCGGCCGCATAGGAAATGACGTCCTGCGGCGGCGCGGGCTCGTCGTCCGCGATGTTCCAGATTTCGCCGCTCTGGCGGGCGATGGCGGCGGCAATCGCGGCGCTCGCATCGGCGACGTGGATGCGGTTGAAGACCTGATCCTCCTTGATGATGCGCCGCGCCCGGCCTTCTCTGAGATTGACGAGGGCGTTGCGCCCCGGACCATAGATGCCGGCGAGCCGCAGGAGGTGCACGATCTTGCCGTCGCGCGCCAGCGCCGCCCAGGACTTTTCGGCGCGCAAACGGGCGATCGAACGCGGTTGTTTCGGTATCGGAACGCGTGTCTCGTCAACCCATTCGCCGCCGCGATCGCCATAAACGCCGATCGTCGAAAGATAAATGACGACGCGCGGCCGCTCCTGCTTGATGAGCGTGCGGCCGAATTTGGCTAGCACCGGGTCGGTCGAAGGGCCGGGCGGTATGGAGACGAGCAGAACATCCGTTTTGGCGAGCGCCGCCGATATCGCAGGATCGGCGCGTTCGCTATCGAAGACGAAAGGCTTGATGCGCGGATCCTTCAGACATTCGGCGGCATAATAGCTGCGCACGGTTCCGGCGATCTCGTCGAACATGCCACCATAACGAGCGAGAAAATATTGTGCAGTGTAGCCGAGGCCGAATCCGAAAAAATTCACGCGCGCGCCTCCGAGCCGCGAAGCGCAGCCGCCCATTCCTCCTGCACATGTGCATCCCTCTCACCGGGGCGCAATCGCCAAGCGAGATCCGCGAGCCGTTCCGGCGCGAGCCGGCCGAGCGCCCAAACCGCCATGCCGCGGACAAGCGCTGAGGGATCGGAAAGCCGCGCTTCGACGCCCGGCGCCAGCGAGCAATCGCGCGAATTACCGGCGGCGATGAGAAGATTGCGCAGAAAGCGCGCGAGGCCGATGCGCTTGACCGGACTGCCGGAGAAGAGCGCGCGGAAGCCGGCGTCATCGAGCGCGAGCCAATCCTCGGTTTTCGGCGCGAGGAGATCTTGGCGCGGCTGCAATTTCGCTTCGCGCGCGCTCTGCGCAAATTTGTTCCAGGGACAGACGGCAAGGCAATCGTCGCAACCATAGATGCGATTGCCGATCGCTTCGCGGAATTCTACCGGAATGGGTCCCTTATGCTCGATCGTCAGATAAGAAATGCAGCGGCGCGCATCGAGCAGATAGGGCTGCGGAAAAGCGCGCGTCGGACATATGTCGAGACAGGCGCGGCACGAACCGCAATGATCGGTCTCCGGCGCGTCGGCTTCGAGCGGCAGATTGGTGAAGAGCGAACCGAGAAAGAGCCAGGAGCCGAATGAGCGCGAAACGAGGTTCGTATGCTTGCCCTGCCAGCCGAGGCCGGCCGCTTCGGCAAGCGGCTTTTCCATTACCGGCGCCGTATCCACGAAGACTTTGAGCTCGACGTCATGCGCTTGCGCGGCGAGCCAGGAGGCGAGCTGCTTCAGCCTACCTTTGACGAGATCATGATAATCGCGATGCCGCGCGTAGACCGAGATATTGGCGCGCGAGGGATCGGAAAGAAGCGCCAGCGGATCGCCCTCGGGCGCGTAATTCATGCCGAGGAGAATGATGCTCCGGGCGTCCGGCCAGAGCGCGCGCGGCGCGACGCGGCGCTCGCGCGTCACCTCCATGTAATCCATATCGCCGGCGTGACCTGCCGCGAGCCAGGCTTCGAGCCGCGCGCCGGCATGCGGGATCGCATCGGCGCCCGTCACGCGGCAAAGGTCGAAGCCGAGGCTCAGCGCTTTCCCGGCGAGTCTTTTCTTGAAGCTCGGCTCTAGAAATCGAGATCCGCGTAGACCGCCGGCGGCGTGATGCCCGGCACGCGGTCGTTGAGGAGCGCGCGGAAGCTCTTGCGCGATTTCACCCGCGCATACCAGAGCTTGGCTGTTTCGTCCTCGTCCCATGGCACGTCGCCCAGAAAATCCGCCACCGAGATATGTGCTGCCGCGGCGAGATCGGCATAGCTCAGCTTGTCGCCGGCGAGCCAATTCCGCTGCTGCGTGAGATAGCCGATATAATGCAAATGATAGCGGATATTGGCCCGCGCCGCGCGCACCAAGTCCATGTCGGGGGCGCCCCCGCCATTGGTCATGAACCGCTTGTTGATCTTCTCCGTGAGCAGCCAGTTCGAAACTTCGCCGTAGAATTTCTGGGTGAACCAGGAAACGAGCCGGCGCACCTCGACCCGTCCGGCAAGATCGCTCGGCAGAAGCCGGTTCTCGCCGAGCGCGACGCCACCCGTTTCGTCGAGATATTCGGCGATCGTTACGGCGCCCGGCACGATGAGGCCGGTATCATCGATGAGCAGCGGCGTCTCGCCCGCCGGGTCGAGCGCCAGGAACTCGCGCCGGCGTTCATAGGGCCGCTCCTCGATGAGCTGCGGTTCGACACCATGTTCGGCGAGCGCCAAGCGAATGAAGCGGGACTGCGGGCAGAGCGGCTGATGATAAAGCGATGGCATGAGATGAAAAGATGAGGAGTGGCAGGAAGGTATAGGCCGGGCAGGGGGCGGGAACAAGGCGGGGCGCAGCCGGCAAGCTTACGCACAGGGCGGGAAATTGCTTCCTGTGGAGAGGAGGCGATCACCCGAGGTGCGCGTCCCCAAACTGGTGACAAATAAGCCACAGGTGCCCAGAAAACGCGCTAACCGCCCAATTCGTCGGAGCTTTTCGCTTTTCTGCCTTTTTCTTCGGAATAACAATGTACGCGTGGCTGGCACCACCTTGGAGGTGGAGCATGATCGACCCGAAGACCTATTCTTCGCTACTCCAGGTTTCCGCGCAGGAGACAGCACCCTCCGCCGCGGAGATCGCCAAGTTGGAACGGCGGCAGCTCTCGTTCATCCTGCATTCCTGGAATCAGTTTCGTATGCAGGAAGCGCTCGCCGTCATGGAAGAGCGGCGCCTGGCGGCACGCCACAAAGTGCTTGCCGAGCTCGGCCGTTTCGACCGCACGCACTGAAGCGAGATGCGATCAAGCTCAATCGCTATCGCCTTGGATTTTGTTTGCGCATGATCTTTCGGAAATCCGGTTTCGACTTTTCCGGGTCATGCTTTTAATCCTCCTTCGGGAGGGGACCGGCACAGCCGGATCAAACGGGGGCATCGGACGGTCTCGTCCGTTGGTGAAGCCCGCCGCGTTTTGCGGCGGGCTTTTCTTTTGAGGGCTTCTCTCGACTGCGGAAGAAGCTCATGCCTGCGCGGCGCGAACTTCCTCGGTGAATGTGCGCACCCGTTCGCGGATCGTCTTGGTCTGGCTCGACACGTCGGCTGCGGCGGTATTGAGCTCGGCCGCCGCCTGCGCGGTCTTATCGGCAACGGCTTCGATTTGGCCGATCGCTTCGTTCACCTGGCTCACGCCGCTCGCCGCCGCAGTCACATTGCCGGCGATCTCGCGGGCGGCAGCGGCTTGCGCTTCCACTGCCTTGGCGATCAAGAGCGCATAATCGTTGAGCTTGCGCACTGTGCTCGTGATCGCCTGAATGGCGTGCACGGAGCGGCCGGTCGCGTTCTGAATTCCGGCGATACGCGTCGCAATATCGCGTGTCGCGGCCGCCGTCTGACCGGCCAAGGCCTTCACTTCCATCGCCACCACGGCGAAACCGCGGCCCGATTCGCCGGCACGCGCGGCTTCGATCGTGGCATTGAGGGCGAGCAGGTTCGTCTGTTCGGCAATGCCGCTGATCAGGTCCGTCACCTTGCCGATCTCTTGGGCGACGGCTGCCATTTCGTCGATGGTCGCATTGGTCAATTCCGCTTCGCTCACCGCTTCGGCCGCGAGTTCGGAAGATTGCGCCGCATGCGTGCCGACTTCGCTGATCTTTTGCGCAAGCGCCGAGCCGGCGTTCGCGGCGCCGTTGACCATGCTGTTCGTCTGCACGGCCGCCACTCCCAAGGCGACGGTCTGCGCGCGCGTTCGGGTCGTGTCCGAATCAAGGCCGCCGGCGTTGCGTTGCAGATCCTCTGCCGCGGTATGCAGGCTGTCGATCGAGGCGCCCATTTCACGGCGGAAGCGCTCGAGCAGGGCGCCCGTTCGCTCCGCGCGGCGGATCTGGGCGGCGAGCTCTTCTTCGCGCTGCGCTGCAATCCCTTTCAGGTCCGCCGTCGCAATCTCGACTTGGCGCTGCGTCGCACGGGCATAGAATTGCACCTGGCCGAAAGCGCCGCGGATCACGCGGCCGATGCCGATCAGCATCGCGGTTTCGGCGACCACGAAGAGCGCGTGGACGAGGACCCGCACGACATTGGCAGGGCCCGGATAGACGGCAGATGGCAAAAACAGATCGAGGCTCAAATGATGCAGAGCAATGAGCGCGCCGGCGAAGACCAGAACGCGCCAATCGCAGAAGCCCGATAGCATCGCGAGCACCGCGAAATAATAGAAATGCATCTCGACCTGCCAGGGGTGATCGCTGAAGGCATAGACGAGCAGCGAAGTCTGGCCGACGAGGGTGACGGCGAGCGCGAAAGCGATCACGCTGATCGGCCGGCCGGTCGCGGAGAGAGCAACGGGAAGAGCGGCAAGGCCGGCAGCCGCGAACATGAAGAGGCGCGGATCGCGTCCGATCGACCAGCAGATCAGGCCGAGGATCGGGACATGCGCGACGGCCAGCGCCGTCAGGATCCGCGCGACGGAATTTTGAAAGGCGTCGAAATCCTTCACGGCAGCACCGACAGGCAGGCTGAGAGGGCTTGCGGATCGACGACGAGCAGCGCGCCTTCGCCGAATGCACGCGATTCATAGTCGGCCACATCGGGAACGACGACGACGATAAATGGGCGCTTACCGTAGCGCACGAACCGCGCACCCGCCGATACCGCGTGAACGAGAGCCGAAGCACCATTCGTCCAAGGTGCAAAAACCACGGCGACGCCATCGGCAGGATGGCGGGGTTGAAGGGCAACACGGGCGATCATGTAGAGGCTGCCGACCGCCATCACGATGATGATGACGGCGTCGAAAAACCGGGCGCGTTGAGGGCTGTCAATCGGCATCTAATCGAGCTGCAGGGCTGATCGAGTTTTGGCGACGTAGCGTAAAGAATTGGTTATCGCTTGCGTCGCGTCATTTACCCTGTCGGGCTTGCCGGGCTCTGGCGCGGCACGACATCGACCTTCACATCGATGTCCTGATCGCCGGAGCCGGAGATGATGCCGGCGACCGGCGAAATGTCGGCATAATCGCGGCCGCGCGCGAGCATGATGTGATCGTCGCTGATCAGAAGCGCGTTGGTCGGATCGAGCCCGATCCAGCCCGTCTCCTCGCCGCACCAGAGCGAGACCCAGGCGTGCATGGCGTCGGCGCCTTCGAGCACCGGCACGCCGCCGATCGGGAGCGTACGAATATAGCCCGAGACATAAGCGGCCGGCAGGCCGAGGCCGCGCAGCCCCGCGATCATGATATGTGCGAAATCCTGGCACACGCCGGAGCGTTGCGCAAAGGCTTGCGAAAGCGGCGTCGAGACGACCGTCGCACAGGGATCATATTTGAAGTCCGTACGCATCCGGCGCATGAATTCGCTCGCCGCCTCGAGCACCGGGCGGCCCGGCGCAAAGAAATCCTGCGCATAGGCTTGCGCCGGCGGAAAGCGTGGCACGTAGCGGCTCGGATGGAGGAAATGCGCCGGCGACAGGCGCGTGAGCGAAGCGCTCGCATAAGCGGCTTCGCGTACTCTTTCCCATGCGGGCGTCGTCGCAGCATCCGGGGATCGCGGGCGATTGACCTCGACGCTCGCCGAGGCGTCGACAACCAGCGTCTGATGCGGCGTCTCGATGGTCATCGAGGTCACGCGATTGCCGAAGAAACAGGCGCGTTCGCTGATTTCTTTCGGCGCCGGGTCGATCGAGAGCTCGGTTGCAAGGACCTTCTGTCCCGGCCCGTCCTGCGGCAGGAGCCGCAGCGCGCAATGGCTGAAGGTGACGATCGAGCCGTATTCGTAGGTCGTGACGTGATGGATGTCGTAGATCACGCAAGCCCGCTCGCCGTCTCGGCGCGCGCCACATGCGGGCCTTGCAGGAAATAACGCGCCGCAATCGCGTCGGAGAGCGACAGGAGCGTTTGTTCGAAGGCGAGCACGCGCGAATTGTCGAGAGCATCGGCCGTCGTTGCGGCGATCTCCGCCGCAAGCTTGAGGGCCATGCGGCGCGGCGTCTCGACCATCCCGTCGTCGGCGAGCGTCGGCAGTTCGCCGATATATTGATCGAGCCGCTCGACCTGGAAGGCGACCGAGCGCGGATTAAACGGATCGAGCAGGGCCATATCGCGCACCGGGCCGAGCGCGACACCGATCATATAGCGCGATCGATAGGTGATCGGCGAATCGATCAGATCGAGGAGAATGTCGAGTTCCTCGGCCGGCGCTTCAGGACGGGCGAAATGGCGGGCGAAACGACAGGTGTTGATCGCGCGTTCGAGCCGCCTCCCGATCTCGAGGAAATACCAGCCCGCGCCGCGGTTCATGTTCTCCTGCACGAGGCCGGCGATGGCGGCGATCGTGCGCAAGGCGGCGTTCGCGCGTTCGAAAGCTTCCGCCTCGGTCAGCGTTGCTTCTTCGTCGCGGTCGAGCCCGCTGCGCAATTCATCGATGAGCCGCCATGTGTCGGGCGACAGGCGCTCGCGTATGAAGGAGGCGGCGCGATGCGCGTCGCGCACGAGCGCGAGCGCGGAGCCGAATTCCTGGCTGCTGTGCAGCCCCGTCGCGGCAAGACGCATGGCTTGTGCCAAGGCTTTGGCGGGCGCCGCGCCCCAGGCGACGAAGAGCGCCCCGATCCGCTCGACCGCGGATCGCGTATCGGCTTGCGTGTCGGTGTCGATCAGCCGTCCCGCGAGGCAGCGGATGAGCCGCAGCGTCGCCTCGGCGCGCTCGAGATAGCGGCCGAGCCAGAAGAGATTGTCGGCGGCGCGGCTCGGCAGATGGCCCATCAGCCGGCGGATGCGCACGCTCTCGTCGGTCGGCAGAAGCGAGACATGTTCCACCGGCCGTTCCGACAGGACCCAGACGTCGGCCGAACGCACGCCTTCGCCCATCGAAATGGCGCGCGCATCTGGCCGTCCGGAAATGCGGCAGAAGCCCCCTGGCATGATCGTCCAGCCGTCGGGAGTGCGCGCCGCATAGACGCGCAGCACGAAAGGCCGCGGGACGAGACGGCCATTTTCGAGCATCGGCGTCGTCGAAAGGTTCACGACTTCCTGCCCGACATAATCGATGCCGCGTCGGGAAATATCGGCGGCAAGACGCTCTCTTTCGGAAGGGGAGAGGGTCGCGAGAACGCGCGCTTGGTTCGGCGGGGAATCGAGAACCGGATTGCCGAATGCGCCGGCCACCGCGATGCCTTCGGGGAAGGCCAGCACTTTCTCGCGTTCGCGCTCTTGTCCGCACCACCAGGTCGCGACGTTCGGCAGAGCCAAATCCTCGCCGAGCAGGACTTGGCAGAGCCGCGGCATGAAGCTCATGAGGACGGGGGCTTCGAGCACGCCGGTGCCGAGCGCATTGGCGAGCACCACGCCCCCCTCGCGCAAGGCGTCGACGAGGCCGGGCACGCCGAGCCGCGATTGTGCATTGAGTTCGAGTGGATCGGCATAATCGGAATCGATGCGCCGCCAGATCACGTCGGCGCGTTTCAGGCCGGCAATCGTACGAACATGGATCTCTCGGTCGCGCATGGTGAGATCGCCGCCTTCGACCAGCAGAAAGCCGAGATAGCGGGCGAGATAGGCCTGTTCGAAATAGGTCTCGTTATAGGGGCCGGGCGTCAGCAGGCAGACGCGCGGTTCGGGATGCGTCGCAATCGCGCTCAGCCCGTCGCGGAAACCCTGAAAAAAAGGGGCGAGCCGCTCGACGTTCATATCGCGGTAAAGCGCAGGGAAGGCGCGCGAGAGGACGAGCCGGTTGGCAAGCGCATAGCCGGCACCGGAGGGTGCCTGCGTGCGGTCGCCGACGACCCACCAATTTCCGTCGGGACCGCGGCCGAGATCGGCCGCATAGAGGAAAAGAAAGCGTCCGCCGGGCGGGTTGACCCCTTGGAGGGGCACGAGAAAATCCGGACAGCCGGTAACCGCGGCCGCGGGCAGGTCGCCGCCGGTCACGAGGTTTCCAGGCCCGTAAATGTCGGCGAGCACGGCCTCGAGGAGGCGCGCGCGCTGCGCGACTCCGGCGGCGATCGCCCGCCATTCCTGCGCCTCGATCAAGAGCGGGAGATGGCTCAGCGGCCAGGCGCGTTCGCTCGTGTCCCCATAGGCGCGATAGGAGACGCCGGTGTCGCGAATATGCCGGTCGGCGGTGGCGAAGCGCCGTTCGATCTCTTCGGGGCCGAGCTCGGCAAGCGCGCTCAAGAATTTGACCCAATGCGCTCGCCGCAGGCCTTCTGCGGTGACGAATTCATCCGGAATATTGGGCAGTGGCCGATAGGCCGCCGTCAGCGCGTCGAAGCGCTCGGCGGCCATTTCGGCGAGGGTGGGGGAAGTCGCAGTGCGCATTAGGATTTGGGCCTGAAGGAGATGAGCACGGCCGGATCGGTTTCGATCCGCGCCGCGCCGAGAAGATCGAGACAATAAGGCACGGCGGGGAAGACCGCCCTAAGACAGGTTTCGATCGAAGCCGGCTTGCCCGGCAGGTTGATGATCAGGCACTTGCCGCGATGAGCGGCGATCTGGCGTGAGAGGATCGCCGTCGGCACCTGTTTCAAACTCTCGGCCCGCATCAATTCGCCGAATCCGGGAAGCAAGCGCGATGCCGCGGCCTGGGTTGCCTCGGGGGTCAGGTCGCGCGGGCTCGGACCGGTGCCGCCGGTGGTCAGGATCAGATCGCAGCCTTCAGTATCGGCGAGGTCGATCAGGCAATCGCGCACCGATTCGAAGCCGTCCGGAATGATGCGCTTCACAATCGCAATCGGGCTCCTGACCGCCCGTTCGAGGAAGGCGACAATCGCCGGGCCGCTTTCGTCGCGATAGGCCCCCGCGCTGGCGCGGTCCGAGATGGTGAGGACGCCGATGACCGCTCCGCGTTTCAAGTCTTCCGCCATTGCTCAGCTCCAGAAGAATCTCAACCTTTGCAGCAGGTTCGACAGGGTTGATGCATCAAAACAAGAAGTCGGACTGCTGGTTCGGACGCCTGAACAAGCGGATTGGAGACGCAAACCGGATCACGCCCGATCCGAAGTGACCGCCGCGCCCCGGAAGTGGTCGTCCGCGCGCTCGATCGTGAGGACCCTCGCGTCGTCGAAACCGACAAAATGCGCCTCGGTGGCCGGCGGCGTCGCCGCCTCGCCGCGCCGGCGCTCGGCGACCGCGGCCGTTTCCCCGAGGGCGTAGAGATCGATGAGCGGACAGGGCGCGGAAAGCGCAGGCGGGGCGAATTCCGCTGCGGTCGGGGAGCGCGAGACAAGAACCGCGGAAGCAAGCCCGTCGAGTAGCGAGGCGCCGGCGAATTCCGCGGCGAGCGCGGCGGGGATGACGAGATGCGCGCCCGCGGCATGCGCGCGGACTTTGAGAAAATCTTCCGCCGCGAAAGGGCCGTGGAGATGCAGGGTCACGCCCGAGAGAAGCGCCGCGAAGGGTCCCGCGACGAGCCCGGCGAAGCTCGTCGGCGGCACGGTCGAAATGATGGGGGTTGCCCGGCCGATCTCGGCGCGCGCCACAAGATCGAGGCCCGCCGCCATCAACGTGGTCTGTTCATGGGCGACCGGCCGGCCGCGGCGCCGGTCGAAGGTGAAAATCCGCGCCGGGGGAGGCACGGGTTTGCCGCGCTCGAGCCCGTCACCCGGATTGGCGGCGGCATAGCGCAACACCGCCGTTGCGCCAAGATCGGCGGCCCCATCGATCTCGCCGGGGCCGAGCGTCGCAAGGAGGCGGATCGACGGCGCGGCGGCGGCCGCGGCGAAATAGGTTTCCGCGAGCTTGAAGTCGCCATAGGACGTCGGACCGACGAGCGCGACGGCGCCGAGCGCGCGCGCGTAATTGGCGAGATCCTCCGTGCCGAGATCGAGGGAGGCGAGCGCCGGCTCAAAACCGCCGCGCAACATCGCGGCGAGCGCAATAATGAGCGAGACTTCGGCACCCCCGGCAAGCACCAGCCGGTCTCCAGGCTTGAGGCCGAGATCGGTCAAAAGCCGCGCGAGCGCTGCGACCTGTCCGGCAATCAGCCCGTAGGGACAGATTGTCGTGCGATCGGCGAAGGCGATCGCCTCAGGGCGCAGCCGCGCCGCGCCGGAGATAAGGTTCTCTAGACTATAAGGCGCAAAGGCGCGGGCGCCCGAGGCCGTTTGCACATTCATGGTTTCCTCCACCACGTGTCGAGCGTCGCATCGACGGTCGGTGAACCATAGGCGGGCAATTTTCTCGGCCTCTGCAGGAAAGCGGAGGCGGCGATCCATTGATCCGGCGAGTGAAAGAGCGGGACGACATAGAAGCCGGAAAGAAGCACGCGGTCGAGCGCCCGTACGGCCGTGACGAATTGATCGCGCGAACGCGCCGCGAGCACGGCATCGATCATGGCATCGACGGCCGGTGATTTGACGCCGGCAAGGTTGAAGGAGGCCGGCTCGTCGGCGGCGGCCGAGCCCCAGCGCGTGCGCTGTTCGCTGCCGGGCGACGCCGAGGCGGTCCAGCTGCCGATCATCACGTCGAAATCGAAATTCTGCCGGCGCCGCTGATATTGCACTTCATCGACGAGCCGCACGCGCGCGTCGATGCCGATGCGGGCGAGCGAATAGGCGTAATTGAGCGCGAGGCGTTCCTGCAAACGGTCCTCGACCATGATCTCGAATTGGAAGGGCTTGCCGTCCTTGATCAGTCTGCCGTCGTTCAGGCGATAGCCGGAGAAAGCGAGCAGGTTTAGGGCCCGGCGCGCCCAAATCCGGTCGCGTCCGCTGCCGTCCGTCTTCGGCGGGCGCCAACGGCCTTCGAGAACGTCTTTCCGCACTGCGCCGGGAAAGGGCGCGAGCAGCGTCCGTTCCGCCGGACTTGCCGGCCGGCCGGCCGAAGCGAAAATCGAATCGTCGAAGAAGCTTTTCGTGCGCGTATAGAGGCCGGCGAAGAGATTGGCGTTCACCCATTCGAAGTCGAACATCATGCCGAGCGCTTCGCGCACTCTGACGTCGTCGAAAAGCGGGCGGCGCAGATTGAAGACGAAGCCGTCGAGACCCTTCGGGCCGCCGATCGGCAGGCTTTCGCAGACGACGCGGTGCTCGCGCACGGCCGGAAAGGTATAGGCCGTCGTCCAGATGAGCGGGCTCGTCTCGACGCGTAAATCGGTCAGGCCCGCCTGGAAGGCTTCGAAGAGCGAATTGGCATCGCGATAATATTCGATGTCGATTTCATCGAAGTTGAATTGTCCGCGCTGGCTCGGCAGGTCCTTCGCCCAATAATCGGGATTGCGGCGCAAGACGAGCCTCTTGCCGGGATCGACCGCCGTGATCCGATAGGGTCCCGAGCCGACCGGAATTGCAAAACTCGCATCTTCGAAAGCGGCGGTGTCCGTCGCATGTTTGGGAAGGACCGGCATCAAAGCGAGGATCAGCGGCAATTCACGGTCGTTCAGCCCGGGGAAGTCGAAGCGGATCGTCTCGCTATCCGGCACTTCGACGCGCTCGACGAGCGTATAGGCCGAGCGCTGCTGCGGCCGACCTTTGTCTTTGAGGAGATCGAAGGTGAAGGCGACATCCGCCGAAGTGATCTGAGTGCCGTCGGAGAACCTGGCGTGCGGATCGAGATGGAAGGTGACGTAATTGCGCTCCGCATCCGTCTCGATGCTTTTGGCGATGAGGCCGTACATGGTGAAGGGCTCGTCGAGCGAGCGCGCCATCAGCGTCTGGAAAACGGCAGGGACGAGGCCTTGCGCGGCCGAGCCGGACTTGACGTTGAAAGGATTGAGACTGTCGAACGTGCCCTGAAAGCCGAGTACGATACGCCCGCCTTTGGGCGCGTTCGGATTCGTATAGGGAAAATGGGTATAGGCCTGCGGAAGCGCCGGGGCGCCGTGCATGGCGATTGCGTAAGGCACGAGCTCGTCCTGCGGTGCCGTTTCGCCGAGCGCCGCAACGAGAGTCTGCCGCCCGGTTTCCCCGGGCGCGTCGGAGACCTGCATGAATGCCTGACATCGGTCCGCGCTTGCCGCATGCGTCGGAAGCACCAAAGCCCCCGTCAATCCGAAAAGGATGAAGGCGGCGCCCGCCGTACGGGCGAGCGTGTTGGCAGAGGCCGCTCCAAGGCGGCGAATCGCGCCCGATCGCATGCGCCAAATCTACGGCTTCGCGGCATCGCTGAACAGGTGCGCGGCACCCGGAAGGGTCAATCGACGCAAAGAACCCAAGAATTTAGAGACCGGGCCTTCGTTTTCGGTAAAACCAGCCGGCTGCGGTCGAATCGGCCAATATGTCGCCGCATTCGGAGCCGATTCGCGGGGCGCATTCTTGACTAGGACGGGACTCCGCGATTTGTAGCGGCCGTCGCGCGCGCTGCGCCAAGCAAAAACCTCGGGTCGGAGCGCCGATTACCGGAAAGGCTTTACTGATGGCATTCTCGTTAACGCGTCTCGGCTTCATCGGCCTTGGCCTTTTTCTCTTGGCAGGAGAACAGGCCTTCGCTCAGCAGCCGCAGCGACTTGCCCAGGCGGTGCCGACCAATCCGCCTGCCGCAGCGCAGACGCAGGCCCAGCCGCAGGGGCCGATCAGGCTCGAATTGATCGGCACCCAGTCGCAATGGACGAAGGTTTGCGGTCATGATCAGGCCGCCAACAAAGACGTTTGCTATACCACACGCGATTTCAGCACCCAGGCCAATCAACCGCCAGTTCTGGCGGTGGCGATTTATGACATCAAAGGAGACGACACGCGCATCGTTCGCATGTTGATGCCGGTCGGCCTCATGTTGCGTCCGGGCTTCCGCTTCTGGATCGACAAGGGCACCACGATGGACGGTGCCTTCGAGATCTGCTTCCCGAACGGCTGTTTCGCGGAGGCGAAAATCAAAGGCGCGACAGTCGACGAGATGAAGAAAGGCACGACGCTGAACGTCGCGGTTCGCAACCAGGCCAATAACGAGGTCACGTTCGGCGTCCCGCTCGCCGATTTCGGCAAGACTTTCGACGGGCCGGCGGTCGACCCGAAGGTGCTCGAAGCCGAGCAAAAGAAGTTCCAGGAAGAATTGCAGAAGCGCGCGGAAGAGGAGCGCAAGAAACTCGAAGCGCAGCGGCAGAGCACGGGTGGCGCCGCGCCGCCGGTTGCGGCGGCTTCGCCGCCTCCAGCCAAGAAATAAAGCTTCACGCGAACGTGAGGCCGCGATCCGGGACGAGGGCCCGGATCGCCGGCGCAAAGCTCAGTTCAGGCGCGCCGATTTGATGTGATAGCCGCCATCCTGCGCGCGGGTGAACATTTCTTCGACTTGCGGATGGCGCACGGGATCGCCGGATGTATCGGGCAGAAGGTTCTGCTCCGAGACGTAAGCCACGTATTCCGTGTCGGCGTTCTCCGCGAAGAGATGATAAAAGGGCTGATCTTTGCGCGGCCGTACTTCCTCGGGAATTGCGAGCCACCATTCATCGGTATTCGCAAAAACCGGATCGACATCGTAAATGATCCCGCGGAAAGGATATTTCCGATGTCGCACGACTTGGCCGATACCGAACTTGGCTGTGCGAAATTTCTCGTTCACGGGAAGCGCTCCGCAGAGCAAGGTCCGCCTGCCGAAAGTTACGACAATTCAGCGCCCAGGCGGAAAATTGTCTAACTCCGTGCGAACGGGCGTGTCAACAATATGACGCGAGGCTAACCTGCCTGCGTTTCTCATTAGATTTCGATCATGCTGGCGTCGAATCTCCCTGCGGAACTGCTCTCAACGTCCGAAATGGCATTGGCCGACGGGCTGACCATTTCTTCCGGCATTCCCGCTGCCACTTTGATGGAGCACGCAGGCGCTGCGGTCGCGCGTGCCGTGACGCGGCTCTTGGCCAATCGCCCGCTCGGCGGGCGCATCGCCGTCTTCTGCGGCCCTGGCAATAATGGCGGCGACGGTTTCGTCGCTGCGCGCTATCTCAGGGCGGACGGGTTCGATGTTCGCGTCGGGCTCCTCGGCTCGCTGCAAGATCTGAAGGGTGATGCCGCGCATGCGGCGCGGGCCTGGAGCGATCCCGTCAGCTCTTTTGACGATCTCTCTTTGGACGACGCCGATTGCGCGATCGCCGCGATCTTCGGCGCGGGGCTGACGCGCGACGTCGAAGGTCCCGCGCGTGAAGCGATCCTGCGGCTCAACGAATGGACCAAACGGACGCGAAAGCCGACCGTTGCAGTTGATATCCCGTCCGGTATCGACGGATCGACGGGACAAGTTCGCGGCCTCGCGGTCCAGGCGAGCGAGACTGTGACCTTCTTCCGCCTGAAGCCCGGCCATCTTCTGCTTCCCGGCGCCATGCATTGCGGCGAGATCCATCTCGTCGATATCGGCATCCCGGATTCGGTGCTCGCCGAGATCGCGCCGGCAACGTTCATCAACGGGCCGGCGGTCTGGGGCAAACATTTCCCACGCCCGCGGCTCGACGGGCACAAATATGATCGCGGCCACGCAGTCGTTCTTTCGGGCTCGCTCGCACATACGGGTGCGGCGCGGCTTGCCGCGCGCAGTGCCCTGCGGAGCGGCGCCGGATTGGTCACTGTCGCAACGCCAAGCGATGCGCTGCCCGCACACGCAGCGGCGCTAACCGCGATCATGACGCGGGTTGTCGACTCCGATGAAGATTTCGCCGAGCTCCTCGCCGACCGGCGCAAGAATGCAATCGTGATGGGTCCCGGTCTGGGCGTCGGCGCTCGCACGCGCTCTTTGGTGCTCGAAGCTTTGCAGAGCGGCGCCGATGCGCCGGAGCCGGCGCGTGCGATCGTTCTCGATGCAGATGCCTTGACCAGTTTCGCCGGCGAACCCATGCGGCTCGCGCAGGCCGTGCGCAATTCGAGTAAACCGGTCGTCATGACGCCACATGACGGCGAGTTCGCGCATCTCTTCGCGACGAAGGAGGGCGAATTGCGCGATCATCCCTCGGTCGCGCAGCTGACGTCGCCTTCCAAGCTCACCCGGGCGCGAGCCGGGGCCGCTCTGATGGGTGCCGTCCTTCTGCTCAAGGGGGCCGATACGGTGGTCGCCGATCCCCAGGGCCACGCCACGATCGGTCACGGCGCGCCGCCTTGGCTGGCGACGGCCGGATCGGGTGACGTGCTGGCCGGCATGATCGGCGGATTGCTGGCCCAATCCATGCCTGCATTCGAGGCGGCAAGCGCGGCAGTCTGGCTGCATGCGGCGGCGGCGCGCGAATTCGGCCCCGGACTTATCTCGGAAGATCTGCCGGAATGCCTGCCGCCGGTTCTGCGGCGCCTGATTGCCGGCACCGACGGATGAATGCGCCGCTCGGATGAATGCGGCGCCGCGGCTCAATTCAGATCCGGTTCATGCGCAGCATCACATGCAGCTTGAAGACATTGACCATGCGGCGGGATGAGCAGATCGGATCATGCGGGAACCGAACGAAGTCGATTTCTGGCGCGGCTTTGCGCTGATCACGATCTTCATCAACCACGTTCCGGGCATTTTCTACGAGCGCTTCACCTATCGCAATCTGTCGCTGTCGGACTCGGCCGAACTCTTCGTCTTCCTGGCGGGTTGGTCTTTGCGGCTCCTGGTGGACGGGCCTGGCGCATCCATGTCGACGGCGCGGCTTTTCAAACGGCTTACCGGACGCGCGCTCACCATCTATTTTGCGCAGCTGGTGATTACCGAGATGGCGGTGGCGCTCCTTGCGGGCGCCTCGCTCCATTACAACGCCTCGTTCTTCCTCGACATGCATAATGCCGCGGCCGTGTTCACCGATCCGGTGCGCGCCCATGTCGGCCTGGTTCTGCTGTCGCATCAGCTCGGCTATTTCAACATCCTGCCTCTCTACGTCGTGCTGATGTTCGTGGCGCCGCTCATTGCGCTCGGTTCGCGCTATTGCCGCTGGCTGCTGCTTCCGTCATCTCTCTGTCTTTATTTCTTCGCATTGGCCAAGGGCATCAATCTCCCGACTTGGCCCGTCGAGGGAACCTGGTTTCTCAACCCGCTCACTTGGCAGCTCATTTACCTTCTCGGCTTCCTGCTCGCCGGCAAGGACGGGGTTGGCGGCTTCGTGCGGCGCCACCAGCGTCCTTTGTTTTTCGCAGCCTTGCCGATCGTCGCGCTCGGCGTTTTCGTAGGGGCCACGCATTTCTCGCCGCGTCCGACGGACGTTCCCGATCCGAAACTTTTCTTTCTCTTCGACAAGACATTCTTGTCGCCGGCCCGACTCCTCCATATGCTTTCGTTAGCCGCCGTTTTCGCCGGGCTCTTCCGGCCGGTCAGAACCTGGTTCGGTGCCGTGGCGGTCTTTTTTTGTTTGCTCGGGCGCAATTCGCTCAATGTATTTTGCGCCGCTTCTCTGCTGAGTCTCGCCGGGCAGATCTTTCGGTATGTCTACGGCGGCCTTCTGGTGACGGACACATGTTTGCTCATTGCGGGACTGACGGGAATGGGACTGGTCGCTTGGCTTTCGGATGGGCGGGATCGGTTGCGCACCGCTTCGGTCAAGCCGCCGTCGTTGCCGCCTTCCTGAGCGCTCCGGCATTTGCCGATCAAAATCAGCCGCCGGCGACGGCGCCGCTCAGCCCCGCCTGCGCGGTTCCGGCCGATGCGATTGCAACGCCCGCGCCGCTCCCGCATCTCGCAGCTCTCCTGCCGAAGAGCCGCACCATCCACATTCTGGCGATCGGCTCTTCTTCGACCTATGGAATCGGCGCTTCTTCGGAAGCGCAGAGCTACCCGACGCAGCTCGAATCGATGCT
>Ga0209062_1002541_pt1 | contig 24041 bp, 17 predicted proteins | sample Coa_R2_2_FD_187158 | JGI IMG/M metagenome (GOLD analysis project Ga0209062, IMG submission 187158) | Surface soil microbial communities from Centralia Pennsylvania, which are recovering from an underground coalmine fire - Coalmine... | ecosystem: Environmental > Terrestrial > Soil > Unclassified... | reverse complement strand
CGGAGCGTCGCCAACGCGCGTTCCCACGCGGAGCGTGGGAACGAGAACCACCCAGAAGTAGCGCCCGCTCTACTTTCTCTTCCCTCTTCCCCCCATTTTCCAGTACTATTCCCACGGTTTCGTTGGGAATTGTGTCTTCCGGATGAGGTCGCGTTATGGAGTTACTGGCCCAGGCCGCCGAGGGGTTTCGCGGAATTGAAGCGGATGCTGCGTTGAAAGAACAGGCGCTCAAGTTCCTACGCCAATGGCTGACCGATCCCGAGTTCGCATCCTATCGGCCGCAGCTTCAATGGCTGATCGAGACGAAACAATGGCCGGGCCTGCTCGATCGCTTCTATCAAATTCTGCCCTTCGGCACCGGCGGGCGGCGCGGCGCCGTCGGCATCGGTCCCAATCGCATGAATGCCTGGACGCTGCGCGCGTCCGTTCAGGGACATTGTGAATACCTCAAGGAGAAATTTCCCGGCGTCGAGCCGCTGCGCGTCGTCCTGGCCTATGACGTCCGCCAGTTCGAGGACAAGCGCCGCCAATACAACCCCGCCTTGCCGAACCCCGTCTTGCACCTGTCCTCGCGCGATCTTGCGCGCGAGGCCGCCTGTGTCTACGTCGCCAACGGCATCCACGCCCACATTCTGCCGTCCGACAGCAAACATTACCTGGCCACTCCGGAATTGTCGTTTGCCATCCGCTTTCTCAAGGCGCACGGCGGATTGAATATCTCCGCCTCGCACAATCCGCCCGATGACAACGGCGGCAAATTCTACGACGAGCGTGGCGGCCAGCCGGTGCCGCCCGACGACCAAATCATGGCCGATCTCGTCGATCAGGTGACGGCCATCAAGGTGCTGCCGTGGATCGAGGCGCAGCGTTCCGGCCGGCTGCACTGGCTCGATGAGACGCCGCATCGCGCTTACATCGACCTGTGCCGCAAAACCAGTCTCGTGCCGCCGCCGAAGGGCGACGATCTCAAAATCGTCTTTACGCCGCTGCACGGCGTCGGCGCGTTGACCGCCATGAAAACGCTTGTTGAGCAGGGCTTCCGCGTCTTGACCGTCGCCGAGCAGATGACGCCGGATGGCCAGTTCCCCAATGTCACTAAGACGCCCAACCCAGAAGTCCACGAATCGATGGACCGCGCCGCCGCTCTGGCGCGCCAACACAAGGCCGATCTCGTCCTCGCCACTGATCCCGACGCCGACCGCCTGGGCGCCATGGTGCCGGACAAAAGCGGCGAATGGCACGTGGTCAACGGCAATCAGATGGCGGCGCTGTTGACGCACTTCAAGCTGAACAAGCTGACCCAGCAAGGCCGGCTGCCGCCCTCGCCGATCGTCATTCGCACCGAAGTGACCACCAGTCAGGTCACGCGCATCGCGCGCCATTTCAAGGCCCAGATCATCGACGATTTGCTGGTCGGATTCAAATACATTGCGGATGTCCTTTGGCAACTGGAGCAAAATGGGGCTTACGACGACGTGATGGGAACGCCGGAGGATTTTGTCCTGGCCGTGGAGGAAAGTCACGGCGTTCTGGTGACGCCGCACATTCGCGACAAGGACGCAGCGGGGGCGGCGCTGTTGATGGCGGAATTGGCCCTCGATCAGAAACGCCGCCAGAAGACGGTTGTGGACTATCTGGAGCGCCTGGCCTGCGAGTTCGGCTACTTCCGCAATGAAGGCGTCTCGGTGTTCATGCGCGGGCTGGAGGGCAAGCAACAGATGGCCCGTATGCTCGATCGCTTGCGATCGATGCCGCCGCGCACCATCGCCGGGTTGGAAGTGACGGACTTCGAGGATCTTCGCGATGAAAACGGCCGCTTTGGCCCGCTCAAGGGGGCGACCGATGCCGCCTCGCGCAACGTGCTGGTGTTCCGCTGCGGCGAAGGCGCCCGCGTCGTACTGCGGCCAAGCGGCACCGAACCGAAAGCGAAGATGTATCTGGAAACGAGTTCGCCGCCGCGTCCGGCTGGAATGTCGGATGATGCCTGGCAGCGTCAATGTCGAGAAGTGGACGAATTGATGAAGCAGATCGCCGAAGATTTCAAGCGCCAAGCGCTGCAATTGATTGGACTCGATCCGTCAGCGGCGGGATGAATACTTTTCCTGATTTCCTGGTTTTCCTGGTTCCCAAACTCTGTTTGGGAACCCCGTCCGCGAAACTCCGTTTCGCGCCTCCCTCCACAGCGTCGGCGAAGAGAAGCGAAGCGAAACAGAGTTTCGCGAAGTCGGTTCCCAAACAGAGTTTGGGAACCAGGAACGCTCAGAGCTTGGGAACCAGAAACCAGAACCAACGGAAGTTGGTGATGACGAATCCTTACTCCACCGTCAACTCCGCGAGATATTTCTCGAATTCCGCGTCTTGTTTCTTCTCCTTCTCCTGATTAACCTTGATCTCCTTTTGTAGACTCTCGATCTCCGTTTCTAATTTGTCGAGCTTTTCCAGGTAGCGTTTGTGCAAGCCGGTGCCGGCCGGCACTTTGTCGAGGCTGGTGCGCACGCGGTTCTGTTCCTGAGTCACATCGTTGAACTGCGAACGCAAGCGGCGCAGCTCCTTCTCCGTATCGCTTAGCCGTTGCTTATACTCGACTACCTTCCGCAACTCATCGCGCAGTTTCGGGCTGGCAGCGGTGCTGCGGACGAAGAGTTCGATAGCGGTCGAATTCATCTGGAGGAGCACCGTCTTGGTCTGGTAGGTCCGTTCCTGGACCACCTCACGCACCCGCCCCTTGCCGGAAGGCACTTTCCACTCGAAGCGATAGACATCACGCGTGCGCTCGGAGGGTTTCTCCGCGCCAACCAGTTTCCAATAGGCGTTGATCGGATGCTCGACAATCAAGGTGCGTTCCTGATCGGAACGATTCTGCATGAGATATTTCATCGTGCTGCGTTGGCGGTGCGTTTCCTCAAGAACGCCCTTTAGGATACGCAAGACGGTCAACCTCTCCGGTTCGCTCTTTGCTTCGCTCTTGATCTCGACGGCCTGATCGACGGCGAAGCTGAGCAAACGTTCCTCGTTGGCTTGCAGGTCCGGCATCCGGGCGTCGCCGGCATAGCTGCCGCCCTCGTAGACCGACACCGGGCCTTGCATCAGGTTATGCCCCGTGGTGTTTTTGATTTTCAGACCGCGCAAGGGATATTTGCTGTTCACCTTCTCATTGAAGATGCTGACACGCTGAGCGGTGACGTCCTGATTGACCAGCGGCAACAGGGCCGAGCGTTGGCGGGCCAGATTGATCTTGTGATCGATGAGGTAGCGTGCCTGATCGCCAATGGTCTCGGCCAGAGCAGAGACGTTCACGCCGCTGATCGGATCGAACTCGTTATTCGAGGCGACATCGCCGCCCGCTTTTTTCGCTTCCTCGCGGGCCTGGGCGCGCTCCTGGCGACGTTGCTGCAATTGTTCATAAGTCAAACGATTGAGTCCCTCTGCCTGATTGGCAATGTTGCCCATCTGATAGCGGTTGAGTCCTCCGCCTTGAAAGCCGAGTTGCTGTCCGCCGAAGCCGACGGCACCGCCGCCAACGCCCAGGTTGCCCTGCCCCTGGAAACCGCCTTGGCCGCGGCCACCGACACCGAGATTGTTAAACCCTCCGCCGCCCAGACCGGCGATGCCACCGATTCCGCCCAACCCTCCAAGACCACCCGGAATGGTATTATTATTTTGGAAATTCATCATCGGTCCCTGATATTCCGGTGGACGCAGCGAGGCGAAGCGCTCCGGCTCCACAACCGGACGCGGCACGAACAACGGTGGATACAGATCCATCTGGAACGAAATCGGCCGGCTCGATACCAGGGCCAGCCCCACACCCTTCCAGTCCTCGTCGGAGGTGTTCTCGATGATGCCCCAGCCCTGTAAAGCTGTTTTGCCGGCTTTGTCGATCACCAGGCGATAGCTGCTTTTCCACATCGGTGCTTCGACGACATAGCCGACCTTCACTGTCCGTTTCCCGTCGCCGTGGAATTGCACGGTGACGTTTTTTTTCTCGCTATTGTGGGCATTCGCGAGAACATCCAAGGCGTGGCGCAGCTCGCTGTCAAGCGCGGCGTTGAGGAAACGCACGCGCTGCACCGTGTGGAGCGGCACGCAGCGCATGCCCTCGGCACAGAGCAAATTGAGCATTTGCACTTCACGCGGTCCCGGCTCGATTTGCGCTTCCATGCCCATGATGGTGCCGGTCAATGTGCTGACCCCGCCGCCGTTGGCGTTTTGCAGGGTCGCTTCGATTTTCTCGCCGCGCGCCTGGTTGAGCAATTGGCCAAACGTCGGATTGCCGGTCAGATCGATGGCAAAGGTTTTGAGCGTCCGGTCGATGGGTTCCTGGCCATCGTAGCTGATGGCCGTTACTTTACCGTGGCCCAGGTCTTGGAGGACGAGACTTTTGAGCAGGTCGTTGACATCGCTGGCCGGGAATTGCAGGTCCACGCGGGCGTCGCCGTCAATGACGCCTTCACGTTGAAAATAGCCGACGCCGCTGTTGAAGAGGACAATCTGGCTGAGCGGCAAACTGTGGCCGGGCCGGCGTTCGCTTGCCGTTTGTCCATTATCCGGCGTCTGCGGCGCTCCCGAAGACGAGTGCCAGACGAACAGCGCGGAAACGGTGGCGGCCGCGACCAGAACCAGGAAGAGGTGATGGCGACGCATGGTTTCGCAATCTCCCAAAAGTGTGATTACTCCTCGTTCCCACGCTCCGCGTGGGAACGCACGCCCAGCCGCTCTGCGGCCCGTCTTTGTAGCGCAGGCTTCCAGCGTGCCCTACGAGGACGCGACGCGGAGCGTCGCCAGCGTGCGTTCCCACGCGGAGCGTGGGAACGAGAAGGAGCTTTCAGGAACGAACGATGCGAGTCGCCATCACTTGCGCGAAAAAAAAGCTTGCGGACAGCATGATTGCCAACCCGCAAGCGGTCAATGCTGAGTACGAACCCTCACCAATCGGCGCCGAGAACCTCGCCTCCGGACGGAGTCATCGCCGCCTTCCACGTGTTGTGCGTAACGCCGTTGGTCACGGACCGCACGCTGCCGTCGAGCAAGCCAACCTGGACGATGTCCCGATAGCTGCGCAGCGCCGATACGCCGCTGACACCGCCGCAGCTCACATCGGGCCGCTCGTCGTTGGGTAGCAACTTACCGTTGAACATGCCTTGCAAGAATCGGCCATCCATCCAGCTGGCGCAGCGATCGCCGGCGATGTTCTTGCCGTCCTTCCAATACTTGACGCCGGTGTCTGGCCCGGTGTTCTTGAGATCTTCCTTTTTCAAGAGCACGTACTGGCGGTGGACATCGACAGCCTGTTTTTTCCCGTCGCCCTTGAGCGTCTCGCCGATGGCAACGGTGTTGGAGGTGCCGTCGGTGATGGAGGCGGGATATTTCAACTTCGAGTTGAGGTAAAACACCAGGTCGTTGAAGAGATAATTGGTTGGACCCCATTCGTTTTTCACGGTCTGAATGGGATCTTGCGGACTCTCTAAAGTCTTGATCCGCGTCTTGCGCCATTGTGCATTGGCATCGTCGTCGATCGATTTCTTGAAATCGATCTGTTGATAGAGGTTCTGCTGCTCGAAGAACGGCAGCAGCTTGGCCGTCGCCGAGAAGTCGTTATCATCGACACCCGGCGGCAGCATGGCGTACGTGTCGGCGTAATTGATCGTGGCAAGGACGAGCTGCTTGAGATTGTTCTGCGACTGCGTCCGCGCCGCCGCCTCGCGGACTTTTTGCACGGCCGGCAGCAACAGGCCGATCAGGATGGCCAAAATGGCGATCACGATCAGCAGTTGAAAGAGCGTGAAAGCAGATCGTTTTTGTCTTCGCATGAGAGGACCTCCTAGAAATGGGTCATCGACTTGTCTTCTCTCTCACCAGTTCGAACCAAGCGAATCCGAGAGATCACCAATCATTGCCGAGGATCTCGCCGCCGGCCGGCGTCATCGCCGCCTTCCAGGTATTGTGCGTGACGCCCCCGGACGCCGCCCGCACGCTGCCGTCGAACATGGCGATCTGGTACATGTCCCGATAGTTGCGCAGCGCCGAGACGCCGCTGACGCCGCCGCAACTCACGTCGGGCCGTTCGTCGTTGGGACGCAGCTTGCCGTTGAACGTGCCTTGCAGAAATCGGCCATCCATCCAGCTGGCACAGCGATCGCCGGCGATGTTCTTGTTGTCTTTCCAATACTTGACACCGGTGTCCGGCCCGGTGTTCTTGAGATCTTCCTTTTTCAGCAGCACGTACTGACGGTGGACATCGACCGCTTTCCTTTTCCCGTCGCCTTTAAGCGTCTCGCCGATGGCGATGGTGTTGGAGGTGCCGTCGGGGATCGCGGCCGGGAATTTCTCCTTGGAGTTGAGGTAAAACACCAGGTCATTGAAGAGATAATTGGTTGTGCCCCATTCGTTTTTCACGGTCGGAATGGGATCTTGTGGACTCTCAAGTGTCTTGATCCGCAGCTTGCGCATCGCCGCATTGGCATCGTCGTCGATCGATTTCTTGAAATCGATCTGTTGGAAGACGTTCTGTTGCTCGATGAACGGCAACAATCTGGTCACGGCCGAGAAGTTGTTGTCATCAACGCCCGGCGGCAGCATCGCGTAGGTGTCCGCGTAATTGTGGATGGCGATCATCAACTGATGGAGATTGTTCTGCGACTGCGCCCGCGCCGCCGCCTCGCGGACTTTTTGCACGGCCGGCAGCAACAGGCCGATCAGGATGGCCAAAATGGCGATCACGATCAGCAGTTGAAAAAGCGTGAAAGCGGATCGTTTTTGCCTTCGCATGAGAGGACCTCCTGAAAAGAGCATCGTGGGCTTACCTTGTGTTTCTCACCAATCCGCGCCCATCGGTTGACCGTCGGCCGGATCGATGGCGTGTTCCCAGGTCGTCTTGGAAATCGAGTTCGGGAGGGTACGAACGCTGCCATCGCATACCCCGATGACAACGGAAGATGTGAGGCTGCGCAGAGCGGAAACGCCGCTGACGCCGCCGCAGCTCACGTCGGGCCGCTCATCGTTGGGCAAGAGTCGGCCGTTGAACGTGCCTTGCAAAAATCGGCCGTCCATCCAACTGGCGCAGCGGTCGCCGGCGATGTTCTTGTCGTCCTTCCAATATTTGGCGCCGGTGTTCGGTCCCGTGTTCTTGAGATCACCTTCTTTCAGAAGCACGTACTGCCGTTTGATATCGACGGCCTTGTTTTTGCCGTCGCCCTTGAGTGTCTCGCCGACGGCGATGGTGTTGCTCAGACCATCCGTGATCGTGGACAATTTCGTTTTCGAGTTGAGGAAGAACACTTTGTCGTTGAAGAGGTAGTTCGTCGCGCCCCATTCCGCTTTCACCGACCGAATGGGGTCGGAGTCACTGAGGAACGTTTTGATTACCTTCTTTCGCGCTTCAGCGTTGGCGTTATCGTCGATGGATTTCGTGAAATCGATCGTCTTGAACAAGTTATCTTGCTCGAGGAACGGCAGCAGTTTGCTGGTCGTCGAGAAATGTTGGTCATCGACGCCAGAGGGAAGAGAGGCGTAGACATCGTGATAGTTGTGCAGGCCAAGTATCAACTGTTTGAGATTGTTGAATGCCTTGGCGCGTTCGGCCGCGGCCCGCGCCTTGACGACTGCCGGCAACAACAGGCCAAGCAAGATCAACAAGATGGCCAGTACGATAAGCAGTTGAAAGAGAGTGAAAGCGGGACGTGTTCGCGAGGTCATGGTGATTTCCCTCCCGTGGGCCAACGTTGCGTGTAACAGGCATATAGTACACTATGCGAGCAGGGTGGCAAAAGCAAGGGGATTCGGAACGAGAGTCGGCAGCTGTCCGTAACCGCGCCGCCGCGCGGTCGGTCTGCTGAGACCCATCTCGCCAGGCTTGGAGATCCGGCCTGTCTCCGTGGAATGTGAAAAAGGTGAGAATTTGCGAACGCGGCCACAAGCTCTGTTAATCACCGTTTCTTCACGATCATTGGAACTTCATCTTTGCTTCACAAAACGCACACAAACGCTTGTTATCAACATTTAGCTTTTACGAAAGATTTATACTCTCTTTGAAGTATAAAACTGCACGCTGCTCATTGAGGGACACGGCACAGTGGTGATGCTCCCCGCGGTGATTGGCGTATCCGCGTAGACTTGCAAGCTGGTGTCGCAGTTGTTGCGCTGAACCAGCTTCGCCATGGGGAAGCTACCGGCAGGGTGTCATCCGAATGCACCCCTGTCGCACAGTCTGCCGTCGTCGCAGCGGTGTCTTTGGCCGTCGCCTATCTCGCTGGCGAAACGGCCCTCTAGCTGCTGGCGCCGAGTCGTAACCCGTTAGGGGCGAGTTCCCTCCCTGGCTGCCGGTGTACATCTACACCTACGTCGTCAGCCCCTACGACAACTGGCACGGCCAGGCCATGGCGACTGCCTTCCGGCGTTCGTCATGCTTTTGAACTTGTGTCGGTGACCCCTCAATGCACCTTGTTAGGAGAGACTGCGATGCGGCACTTTCCTCCACGAAGCCGGTCCCGCGGCTTCACGCTAATTGAGTTGTTGGTGGTGATCGCCATCATCGCCATATTGATCGGTCTACTTCTCCCCGCCGTGCAGAAAGTGCGCGAGGCTGCCGCTCGCAGCCAATGCTCGAATAACCTCAAGCAGATGGGCTTGGCGGTTCACAACTACGAATCGGCTTACGGCAAGCTGCCGACCTCAGGAGAAGGCTCGAACAGCGCGGTGAACGGCACGGCGTTCACGAATCAACTCGTGAACGGCGCCCCCCCGCCGCCCCCCACTCCCATGCATTCGCTGTTCACCTACCTCCTGCCGTTCATCGAGCAGAACAACATCTACGTCCAGATTGATCCGAATCAGTACTACAACGCCCCATCGGCCACGTACCCGAACCACGTCAACATGTTCAAGAATGTCATCAAGACGTACCTTTGTCCGTCCTATCCTTTCGAGACGCAAGACTCGTTGGGCTACGGCTATGTGCATTACGGCGCTACAGTGTACACGGACATCGTCGTCTATGCGGGAATGGGCGGCTCAACCATGCCGGTCGGCGAGCGCGACAAAGTCCATGCACGGCAGCGCGGCGTCCTGGACAACCTCCCACCCTCGCTCATTCAGATCACGGACGGGACCAGCAATACCTTTCTGATCACCGACGATAGTGCTCGTCGGGAGAATTACATCACCAATCCCTCGTACCTCGATCCGGCTACCGCGTTGGGTATTGCCGTCGATCAGGGGGCCGCGTTCCCCACGCGCCGCTTCTGGCGCTGGGGCGAACAGGACACGGGCTTCGGCGTTTCCGGCGACCCACTCCTGAATACGACCACGCCCTCCTTCGCCATTATCAACAACAACAACTCTAGTGCCTCTACCGACGGTCCGAACGGCTGCTGGAAGCTGATCAATAACTGTGGCCCCAACGACGAAATCTTTAGCTTCCACACCGGCGGCGCCCTGGCGGTGTTCGCCGACGGCCACGTGCAGTTCCTCCAGCAATCGATCTCCTCGGTGGTGGCCGCGAGTCTCACCTCCCGCAGCGGCGGTGAAGTGGTCGATGCCAGCAGTTTCTAGTCACGCGTTCGGAACAGTTTGCGGGCCGGGCGAGACCATTCGCCTGGCCCTTTGATTCCTTGGAGAGAAAGCCTCATGCTGCGACGCTCAATGCTATTACTGACCGGCCTGGTTCTTGGACCTGCCCTGACGATCGGGTGTCAGAAGGGGCCGCCGCCTGGCCCGAATCTTGCCACGCCTTACCCTGTCCAGGGCCAGATCAAGTTCCCCAATGGGACCCCGCTCCGGGGTGGAGTGGTCTACTTTACGCCCACGGAGATCAAGGCCGGGCGTAAGGTCCGCTATGAAGGCGCCTGCCTGGTGGATGCCCAGGGGAAGTATAAGATCGGTTTCAATGGCGACGGAGCCGGGGTGCCGGCCGGGGAGTACAAGGTGACGTTCACGCCCCGAGAGCTCGGGGAGTTGCCCAACAGCAATTCCGGGCAGATTCCCAAGAAATATCAGGAAAAATCGGAAACTCCCCTCATAGTGACGGTCGAGGAACAAGATAACACCTTCGACTTTGTCCTCAACTGATCGGCCCGCCTTCGCGCAGGAGCGAAAAGGGGACATCGTGCATTTCCCCTCGAACAATCTACGATGTCCCCTTTTTTCTTCCCGAAGCTATAGTACCGTCGCATCGATACGCCGCACTTCCATTTTCTCTCAAGATTCGTATTCTCGACTCGAATAAGAGATACGGGATTTCCGATTACCCCCCGCCCTCGCTTGAGTTGCCCATGCTGTTCACGCTCCAAGACATCACCAAGACCTACGGCCCCATCACCGCCCTGCGGCAGCTATCGGTAACCGTGCCGGCCGGCGCGGTCGGCCTGCTGGGACCCAACGGCGCGGGCAAAACCACGCTCATTCGCACACTGCTGGGTCTCATCACCATCGACGACGGCGGCGGGCAGGTTCTCGGCATGGACATCCGCAGCCAACGCCTTGACATCCGCCAGGCCGTCGGTTTCGCGCCGGAGGATGAGTGCCTCTTTCCCGGTGTGGCCGGCGTCGAGTTTGTCGCCTACGCCGGCGAGCTGTGTGGGATGAACGGCAAGGACGCCATGCAGCGCGCCCATGAGGTGCTCAACTACGTCGCTCTCGGCGAGGCGCGCTACCGTCGCGTCGAGTCGTACTCGACCGGCATGAAACAGCGTCTGAAGCTGGCGTCGGCCATCGTCCACGATCCGCGTCTGATTATCCTCGACGAGCCGACCAACGGCATGGACCCTGCCGGCCGGCAGGAGATTCTCGAACTGGCCCGCGATCTGTCGCATAACAAGGGGATGAGCCTGCTGTTTTCGAGCCATCTGCTGCCGGATGTCGAAGCCGTGTGCGATCACGTCCTCGTCCTGGGAGGCGGCCGGCTGCTGGCCCAGGGTGCCATACGCGAACTGAAACAAGCGCATGAACAGATGTTCGAGGTGCGCGTCAAGAATGACGCGGCGGAGTTCGGGCGGCGGCTGACGCAAGCCGGCTGCGGCGTTGAGCCGCACGATGATCTGTTGCGGGTCCGCTTGCCGCGCGAACAGTCGAGTGATTTGCTTTGGCAGCTGGCGGCGTCCTGCGGCGAACAAATACGCTATTTGCGGCCGCAACGCAGTACGCTGGAGGAAGTGTTCCTCAAGGCGGTGGAGACGACGGTTTCGTGATGCGGGCGTCCCGCCCGCTACGCGAGGTAATCATGCCCATTTTCGATCAGGGTTATCAGCATTGGAAGGGGCCGTTGTCGGGGCGTGTGTGGCGCTGGGTGACAATCGCCCGTTACGGCGTGCGCGTGCAGCGAAACAATCGGATTGTCCGCCTCCTCTTGTTGACGGCCTGGCTACCCGCCTTGGGATTAATCGGCGCGATGGTCGTCTGGGGCATGCTGGAACGGCAGAGCGAGAGCCTGTTGGCGATCTTCAGCAAATTTCTTCCGCCCGAAGTGCTGCAAGAACCGCAGGCACTCCGAGCAACCATGTGGACGCTGGCCTACTCGATCTTTTTCAAGGTCGAGATGTACTTCATCATGCTGTTGGTGGCGTTCGCCGGGCCGGGACTCATCAGCCAGGATCTACGCTTGAACGCCTTGCCCCTCTACCTCGCTCGGCCGTTGACTCGGCTCGATTACTTTCTCGGCAAACTCGGCGTCATCGGGGCGCTCGTGGCATCGGTCGCGGTCATCCCGGCGGCGGCCGCCTACCTCGTCGGCGTTTGCTTCTGTCTCGATCTGGATGTAATCAAGGACACCTATCCGATTCTGCTGGGAAGCGTGGCGTATGGGATCGTAATCACGCTCTCCGCCGGCACGCTGATTCTGGCGCTGTCCTCGCTGACGCGGCGGACGCTGTACGTGGGCATTACCTGGGCAGGTTTGTGGCTCATCAGCGCGGCGGTCGGGACGATCATGACCACGATCCACGGCGAATCGCTGCGCCAGGAAGTTTATCATGCGGAGAGCGATCGTTGGCTCGACGAGCACCCCCCACCGGTGGGTGCCAAAATCAAGCAATATGGCAACCACCGCCATCCGGTCTTCCAAAACAATCCGAAAACCTCTCGGTTGGAATTAGCCGGTCTTCAGCCTGCACAGCAAGCAGAGGGCGACCGCTGGGTTCAAGAGTGGTCCAGGGCGAACGGACAGGCGTGGCAGAAGTCGCGAACGGAAGAAGGTGCCGCGACCCGCGGAGACTGGCGGCCCATGTGTTCCTACACCGCCAACCTGCAACGCATTGCCGATCTGCTGCTGGATACCGAGGGCGCGTGGATCACGTTGGGCAAGGCAGTCGATCAGCCGCAGGCAGCGCTCAAGAAATCGTTCCGGGTGGTGATGCCTGCCAATGTCGTTCAGTCGCCGCCCGGCTCCGAGCGTCGTTTCGCCGATCAATTTGTGTTGCAATATCCGTGGTGGTGGTCGGCTGGCGTGCTGGCGGGTTTACTGGGGCTTTCCACATGGATCTTGACTCGTCGCGTGAAATCGCTGGACCGGCTGAAATGACGCCGATCATCGACTTCGAGGGCGTCTCGAAGTGGTACGGTAACGTCATCGGCCTGAACAAGCTGACGGTGCGCATCCCGGCCGGCGTGACCGGGCTGCTCGGTCCCAACGGCGCGGGCAAATCGACGCTGTTGCAACTAGCAACGGGGCAGCTGCGTCCCAGCCAGGGCAGGGTGCGCGTGCTCGGCCAGCCGGTTTGGAACAATGCCGCCCTGTTGCGACAGGTCGGCTTGTGTCCGGAGCAGGATGCCTTTTGGGAGTGGATGACCGGTTTCGATTTCGTCCGCACCTGCGCCCGCTTGACGGGCATGGGCCGACGGGCCGCGTCGGAAGCGGCCGAGCGCGCCTTGGCCACCGTCGGCATGACCGAGCACATGGGACGAGCAATTCGCGGCTACTCCAAGGGCATGCGGCAACGAACGAAGCTCGCGCAGGCGCTCGTTCACGAGCCGCGCGTGCTGTTCCTCGATGAACCGTTCACCGGCACCGACCCGCTGGGGCGCCACGAGATGATCGAGGTGATCCGGGCGCTCGGCGCGGCCGGGCGCAGCGTGCTCGTATCCAGCCATGTGCTCTACGAAGTGCAAGCGCTCACGCCGAACATCATTCTTCTGCACCGGGGCCGGCTCGTGGCCGAGGGACACGTTCGGCAAATCCGCGATCTGATCGACGCGCATCCGCACCGCATCGTCCTGGTCTGCGACAATCATCGCGCCCTGGCGGCGAAGGTGGTGGCCTGGGACGACGTGGAGGGCGTCAAAGTGATGTCCAGCGAGAGCGCCCTGTTAGTGGAAACCCGGCGGCCGGATGCTTTCTACGGCCGGCTGCCCATCCTGGCGACACGAGATGGTGTCCGCATCCGCGAGGTGTACTCCGAGGATGACAACCTGGAAGCCGTGTTCAAGTACCTGGTGAATAAATGACAACAGCGCCGACTTCCATCACACTCGGTCCCATCCGGGAAGCTCCGATCCGCCGCGGTTTCATGCTATCCGCTTTGGCGGCGCTATTCATTCTGACGCTGCGGCAGAACCTACGCGGCCGGCGTCTGTTGGTGTTGTCGCTGTTGTTTCTGTTGCCGGTCGTTCTGCCTGGCGTGATCAAATGGGCGCCCGATTCACCGCCGCCGGAAGCGTTGGAGTTCGCCTTTGTCTTCAACCTCATCCCACACCTGCTGGCACCGTTGACGGCCCTGCTTTACGCGGCCGGCGCCATTCAGGATGAGGTCGAGGACCAGACATTGACTTACCTGTTGCTGCGTCCGTTGCCGCGTTGGGCGCTGTACTGGACGCGGCTAGCGGCGGCATGGCTGACGACTTCCGTGCTGACGGGCCTGTTCACGACGCTTACCCTTGTCGTGGTTTACTGGAACACGCCGGAATTGTGGGGCGATGTGCTGCCGCGGCGGGCGGCCATTGTGGTGGGCCTTATGGCCTTGGCGCAGGTAGGCTATTGCTCCTTGTTCGGCATCTTCGGTTTGGGCACGCGCCGGGTGCTGTCGCTGTTCGGCGGACTTATCTACATCATCGTTTTCGAGGGGTTGCTGGCCAATTTCGACGCGGTAGTAAGGCGGCTATCGGTGGTGTATTATTTCCGCGTCTTGTCGCTTCACTGGTTGGTGCCGTCCGGAAGCACGAAATGGCCTACAGGCGATCCTGGTTCCGCAACGCGGATGCCGCCGTGGAGCGAGATATGGTCGATCGACCTCACGACCGCATTCAGCGCGGAGAGATGCTTGACGATATTATTGGCCGTCAGCGCGCTGTTCCTGCTCATCGGCGCCATGCGGATGAGGAGCCAGGAGTTCCGCATGAAAACGGCGGAGGGGAGTTAGATTGTGGGCACGTTTTCAACGAGCCCACACAAGGTTGTCACCTCAAAACTCCATCTCCCGCAGCGCCTTGATGCCGGCGCGGAGCGGAAACAGCACGCTGGCCGCGCCGACTCCCAACCCCAACACCAAGCCAACTCCGACAACAAAGGCCACGGAAATCGCCGATTGTTCTCCCATCTCGCTGACCATTACTTCCAGATGCCACGGCGCGGCCATTAGCCCCAGCACTACCAGCAAAAACAACAGCCCCGCCACCAGGTTCAACGTGCCGCCGAAACCGGCCGCGATCTTGGAAGGATCGCTTTCGCGGAAATTCGGCATGCACGCGCCCAGACCGACGCTCAAGCCGCTCAGCCCGGCCGCCAGCACGATCACCGTCGCCAGGTGCAGCAGCATCGGCAGCGCCGGCATCAACAACATCAAATCGCTAACCAGCACCAACGCCCCGGAGATCAGCAATCCGCCCGTCATCGAAAACGCGAACTTGCCCCATAGCAATTGTTCGCGCTCAAGCGGCAATAGCCCCAGAATCCAGAACTTGCGGCCTTCCAGACTCAGCATCGGAAAGACGAATCGTCCGGTGTACGTACACAAAAGCAGAGCCACGGCGCAGAGATTGAGGAAACTGATGCTGTTTTGATAAGGACCGGCCAGGTTCTCGACGAATCGGCGAATGTTGGCGAAGTAGAGCAACATCAGGCCGCTGAAGGCCAGAATCTGTCCCCATTGCTGCGGATCGCGGCGGAAGGTGCGAAAGTCCTTGATGAGCAGCAGGCGCGTACTGGGATGGACGAAGAACAGCGTGGCGGAAAGGAGTCGATCAATCCATACTTCGCGAATGTCCGCCATCCGTTTCGCCGCGCCCCAAAGGGGAGCGCGATCCGCGCTCCCCTTTGGGGCGCGGCGAAACAGATCGCTGCCCGTGGCCATGCGATTGTAGCCGCGCCGATAGAGCCGAACGGATGCCGCGGCCGCAACCAAATACAAAAAGAGTCCGTGACTCCATATAAGCGCCAGATAGTACAGCGAGACGCCCACCTCGCCGCGCACCACGCGGCGCAGGCCGATCGAGACCCAATGACTCGGCGCCAGCGGATTGCGTGTGAAATTGAAGTAGCTCAGTAGGCGCGTGACGGCCTCGCGCATCTCGTCGCGCCATAATTCGGCAGGCGAGGCCTGGACCATGCGATAGATCCACGCGCCCAGCCCCAGCGCCAGCACGGCTAGGCCGGCGATCAACACCTGTTTGCGCTGCCGCGGGATGTAATTGACGATCAAGAGCGCCGCCAGAGCGCCCAGCGATCCCGGCAGCAGCACGAAGCCGAGGAAGAACAGCGGCAACAGAACGTAGAAATACCACGGCGCGCCGCAGACCATCCCATAGGCGATGAGGATCGGCGTGCCCAAAAGCAGAAAAGCCCAACTGCTGAACCCGACCGCACCGTGAAATTTGTAGGCGAACACCTGATCGGCCGCGACCGGACGGGCCAGGAGGAAAGTCGTCTCTGCCGAGGCGAACAGGCTGCCATACAGGATCAAGCCGCTGGAAAAAACGAGCAGCACCGCCAGCGAGAGAAACAGCAGATCGAACAGAACGCCGACGATCTCGCCCGTCAGCGGCACGCCGACATCCGAGCGGAGAAACAGAAAACCGCCCCAACTAATCAAGAAGACGAAACACCACACGATGATACTGCACAGGAAGATGGTCAACGGCCGCATCATGGATTGTCCGACCATCACGCGCCACGAATTGCGCAGCAGCCGCCCACGCAGCTTGTGAAACAAGAGCGCTTGATTCACCGTCTCCACCGCCATCGCAACGACCCTCAGCGTAGTTATTGCTCGGGCGGCGAACGGCCGGCGTCAGCCGGCTGGTGGAGGTCCCCACCAGCCGGCTGACGCCGGCCGTTCGCCCTCCGTTCCCTTCTCCTGTCGCGTCAGCGTGAGGAATACTTCTTCGAGCGAGCCGTCCACGGCGGCCTGGTCGCGCAGCGCCTTGAGGGTGCCGCAAGCGACGAGCCGGCCGTGCTCGATGATGGCGATGCGATCGGCCAATTCCTCAACCACGTCCAGCGAATGCGAGGACAAAAACACCGTCGTCCCCAGATCGGCCTGGCGGCGCAACAGGTCCTTCAAGCGGCGGACGCTGTGTGGATCGAGACCGACCGTCGGCTCATCGACAATCAACACGCGCGGTTCGTGGACCAGGGCCGACGCGAACACGGTCCGCTGCCGCATGCCGTGCGAATAGCGCTCCGTCAAATCGTCGATGAATTCTTGCAACTCGAATAGCTCGATCACTTCGGCGATGCGCTGGACGGCCTTGGCGCGCGGCAGCCCGTACATGTCGGTGATGAACTGCAAAAACTCGCGGCCGGTCAGCTTCTCGTAGAGGAACGGTTGATCGGGAACGTAGCTGAGCAATTGGCGGGCGCGGTCGCCGTCGCGGCGCAGGTCGTACTCGCCGATGTAGACGGCGCCGGAGGTGGGAAAGAGCAGACCGCACATCATCTTGATGGTCGTGGTCTTGCCGGCGCCGTTGGGTCCGAGGAAGGCAAACAATTCGCCCGCCGCGATGTCCAGGCTCAGCTCGTGGACGGCCGTCTTGGTGCCATATTGCTTGGTGACGCGATCCAGTTTAATCATACATTCACCTCACCCGCCCGCGGCATCCGGCGAGCGGGGTCGCGTAAGCGCCCGGCGAGCGGGGTCGCGTAAGCGCCCCGAGTGCTTCTCCCGGCGAGCGGGGTCGCGTAAGCGCCCCGAGTGCTTCTCTCGGGGCGCTTACGCGACCCCGCTCGCCGGCGCTGTGGGTCTAGGGATGCCGCCTGCCGCCTTGGCGCACGAGGTCGCGTTTCATGATCCATCGTCCGTCCTCCAGGATGGCTTCCTGTTGCAGCACCCGTTCGCTGACCTCTTCGACCCAGGTGCGGCCCATTATCTCGTTCTCGTCATTGGTGTACTCGATCACCAGGCAGCTCGTCTCGTTGTCTCCACTTTCAGCAGCTCCGGCTGGGGCAGGACGCGCGCCTGGAGCCAACGCACCCCGCCGGAGAACCCGGGCAGCGAGGCAAAAGCGTCGCGCAGCGGGTCCACCAGCGGCTGACGCCAGCTCTGCCCCAGGCTTAACCCGCGAATGTGATTGATGGGGTGCAGCGGCATCAATACGGAACCCGTGTGCGATACCGGCGTGGGAGGCAAGTCAAACCGCAAAGGGTTTTCTAGGGTCGCACTCTCGGCGCGGCAGTGCCCGAAGAATTGACCCTCGCGGACCTCGCCCCCAAGGTGCAGGAAAAACGGAACAGAGCTTTGGGGCTTCTCGGAGAACAGGCGGGCGAGCAGCAATTTCAAAGCCGAATCGAGCCGGCCAATGTCGAGCAGTACTCTCACCGTCGCTTCCAGCGAGTGCAATTCTCCGGCGCGATTGACGCGGTACGAGCTGCTCATGCCGTCGATCTTGAAGGCTTTCGCCACGTACATCGGTTGCAAATTCGAATTACTGGGGATACTAAGCTCGGCGTGCAGCGTGTATGTATCATCCTCGCGCTGATATTTCACCCAGGTCTTGGCACGGAAGATCGATTCCGTCTTGTCCCCTTGTTGACGCCGCACCGTCCAGTAGATCGTCATCGGCGTGGTGGAATTCTGCACTTCGTCCACATCATCGGGGCGAAGCGAAGGCGGCTCGCCGGGTTGCCAGTTCGGCCACAAATCGTGCCAGAACAACCAGCTCGTCGTCGCCATCCAGGAAAGTACGATGACCCAACGCAACCATCGTGAGGGCATGCCGGCTCCCATTTCGCTGCCGCCGCCAAAACATCTCGCTGCCTTCCATTGTCTCAGAGATGTGGAGTCCGACAAGAGGCAAGCCGGCCTGGAGCATGAGAACAAGGGCACGGTAGTTGTTACAATTCTCATGAGGACGAATTTCTCCGAACCTGGCCTGTGGCCGGCCTGTCCTCGGAGACATGAACGCGACGGTGGAAATAGTGGACGCTCACACACTTGAGCTTTTGGAATTCAACAAGATCCGTGAGTTGCTGGCCGGCTACGCCGCCTGTTCGCTCGGCAAGGAGCTGGCGCGCCAGCTCGAACCGAACATCGACGCCGAGCGCATCCGTGCCGAATTGGTGTTGGTTGGCGAAATGGTCGATGCCCTAGGGCAAGGATTGACGCCGCCCTTCGGTGGACTACACGATGTTCGCCTGATCGTCCGCCGCGCCGCCATCGGCGCCCAGCTCACCATCGAGCAACTGCTCGAAGTGGCCGAGACGATGGCCTGCACCGGCAACATCTATCGCTATCGCATGCGGCTGGGCGATCAACATCAACACCTCATCGACCTGATCGCGCCCGTCGAAGATTTGGGAGCGGCGGCCAAGACCATCGGCGGCTGCATCGACAGCCGCGGCCACGTTCTTGATATGGCCAGTCGCGAGCTGGCTCAAATCCGCCAGAAGCTCGGCGATGTCGAGGAGCGTGTGCAAAACCAAATCCGCCGTCTCCTCCGCGATCCGGAGCTGCGCAAAATCCTCCGCTATCCCAACGCCACCGTCAGCGGCGATCATTACGTCCTTCCGGTTGCGGTCAATCATCGCCACAAATTACAAGGCGTCGTCCATCGCACGAGCAGCACGGGTGAGACGCTGTTCATCGAGCCGGCCGGCATCGCCAGTCTCAGCGCCGAACGGGCCGTGCTCAAAGGCGAAGAGGACCGCGAGATCCGCCGCATCTTACGCCGCCTCAGCAGCGAAGTCGCACGGGTCGCCCGTCCCCTGACGTTTGCCATCGACACACTCGCCCGTCTCGACCTCATCACCTCCAAAGCCCGCTTCAGCCGCGATTTCAACATGTACGCCCCGGAGATCAACACACAGGGCCAGCTATGGCTGCGGCAGGCGCGGCATCCGCTGTTGCTGCATCTGTTTCGCGAAGAGGCGAGCGGGGTCGCGTCAGCCGGCTGGTCCAGTCCCGACCAGCCAGCTCGCGAAGGCGAACGGCCGGCGTCAGCCGGCTGGTCGGGGCTGGACCAGCCGGCTGACGCCGGCCGTTCGCCGCGCACCGTCGTCCCCATCGATATTCGCCTCGGATTCGGCTTCAACCTCCTCATCATCACCGGCCCGAACACCGGCGGCAAAACCGTCTGTCTCAAGACGGCGGGGCTGCTGGCGCTGATGGCTCAATCGGGCATGCACATCCCGGCCGGCGAAGGCAGCAATGTGCCGGTATTTCACCACATCCTCGCCGATATCGGCGATGAGCAGAGCCTGGAACAATCGCTGAGCACGTTTAGCTCGCACATGTCGCGCATCGGCTACATTCTCCGCGAAGCCGACGATTGCAGCCTCGTTTTGCTCGATGAGATGGGCGCGGGCACCGATCCGACGGAGGGAGCAGCGCTGGGGAGGGCCATCCTCGATGAATTGGACCGCATCGGCTGCCGGGCCATGGTGACAACGCACCTGGGCGATCTGAAAACGTACGCCTTTCACAACGACCGCGCCGAAAACGGCGCGGTTGAGTTTGACGTGGAAACGCTGCGGCCAACCTATCGACTGCACATCGGGCAGTTCGGCATGAGCAACGCATTGCGTATCGCGCGCCGGCTCAAGCTGCCGCGCGATTTGCTGCGCCGCGCCCATCGCTACCTGCGCCGCCGTCAACGCCGCGCTCCGGAAATGGTCCAGTTGCAGCGCCTGCGCGAAGAAGCCGAGAAAGCCCGCGAGGAGGCGCTGCGGGCGCAGCACGAGGCCGAACGCCAGCGCGAGGAGCTGCGGCAAAAAACCGATCAACTCGAACGCGAAAAAGAAGAAGCGGCCGCTCTCCGCGAGGCCCGGATGAAGCTTCAGCCCAACGACAAGGTGCGCGTCCCGCGCTTCGATCAGCCGGGACGCATCGTCCGCGTCGATTTCAAACGCAACATCGCCCTGGTCAGCGTCGGCATCGGTCAGTGGGAAGTGCCGCTCGAAGAAGTGTTCCCCGCTGAGTAATTTCAATACAAGACCGGAACGAGAGGAAAGGCGGCCTTCGCTTCCACTTCAGGCTCGGTTCGATGGCTATCGCTTCTCCTTCCCGCTTACACTCGGCTTGCTTTCCTTCTTTTCGATTCCTTTCTCGTGGGTAACGCGGACTCTCTCCCCGTCGCGCAGCTCCGGCAGGTCGCCGAGGATGACTTCCTCATCGCCGGTGAACTCCACCCACTTGTCCTTGACCTTCTTGCGAAACACTTCGACGTATTTGTCGTCGCGAATGCCCGTCTGCACCGGCGTGCGCATAGCCCTGCCGTCCTCGTGTAGATAGATGGTGTTCTGATTGCCAATCTCGATGACGGATTCTTTCGGCAAGGAGAGGACATTGCGGCGATCAATTTCGACCAGGCCGTATGCGTACATTCCCGGACGGATGCGGCCGTCCTTGTTGGGCAGGTCGATCTCGGCGCGTAGGGTACGGCTGCGGACGTTCAACGCCCATGAGGTTCGCGTCACGGTGGCCACGTGCTCCTCGTCGTTGAGTGATTGAATGCGGACGCGCGCCTTGGTACCGCGCTGGACGTAATTGGCTTCCATCTCCGGCACGTCCACGTAGATGCGGACCACATCGTTGCGGGCCACGACATAGATGGGCGTACCGCGCTGTTGGGCGGCGCTCTCGATGCCGCCGAGCGGAGCGGATTCATCGCCGTAGCGCGGCTCGACGTAATCGCCGGTGTTGGCGTTGCGGACAACGACGATGCCGTCGTAGGGAGCGTGCATTTCCGTGTAGCTGACCAGCGCGGCCAGGTGCTCCACGGCGGCCTTATCGACTTCGACCTTGGCGCGGGCAACCTCCACTTCCACCTTGGCCTTTTCGATATCGACCTGGTTGGAAAGCTCACGCGCCTGCGCCGCCGTGACCACGGCCTCCGCCGCGGCCCGCGAGGCGAGGTCCGCTTTCAACCGCTTTTTGGCTTCCTCAAGGATCTGCTTATCGACGACTTCCGTCACGCTGGAAAGCCGCTTGACCTCCGATTCCCAGCGATCGACGGAAGCCTGATACTTGCCGACTTCGGCGCGAGCTTGCGTTACGTCGGCAACAGCCACTTTCAGGTTTGCTTTCGCCACGTCCACCATTTGCTCGGCCATCCGCACGCGCCGTTCGGCCAGGACCACGTCGGCCTTTTTCTCCTTGTAGCGGGCGTGCAACTCCGGCACGTAGATCCGCACCATCAACTGTCCCTTCTTGAGCAGGTCGCCGATGTCCACCGTGTATTGCTCAATGTAGCCGGCGACTTTGGGATAGAGCGCGGTTTGCTCATATGCGAACACGTAGCCGGGCTGGCCGACTTCGCGGTGCAGGTCGCGCCGCTGGGGATTGACCAACTCGACGGGCGGCTCGACCTCGATCGGATTTTGCTCGGGAGCCGCCTTGTGGCATCCGGCCATCGCCGCGACGACCAGCAACATGGGCAGCAGGCAACGCGGAGTGAAGCAACGAGTATTTCCCATTACTCGGGCGTCAAGGATTCTTCTGTAGGACGGGCTTCCTAGCCCGTCCGGACGGCCTAGGAAGGCCGTCCTACGGGAAGTCCTTCCTCGCCGAAGTAAGGTGTGGACATATTTCATGACGGCTCTCTCCCTTGCTACGGAGTATTTTGTTGCTGGATGTGGTCGGGATGTTGACCCTGGCTTTGGCCGTTCTTTTGGGCTTGCCCGTCTTTGCCGCCCTCTTTTCCCGGATAGTTTTCCTCGCCGCCATCGAAATACAGGCTGTCGGGATCATCCGGATCAATCGACGGCTGGACGAATTTGACATCGCCCAGGTACACGAAAGGCAGACTACCCTTCAAGCGTAGGGACATGATGATGGAATAAATGGCCGGGAGAATCAGCAACGTGGCGAAGGTGGACAGGACCAGGCCGCCGATGACGGCCATCCCCAAAGGCGCTTCCATCTTGCTGCCGGACTCCAGGCCCAACGACATCGGCACCATGCCGATGGTCATGGCACAAGCGGTCATGAGGATGGGCCGCAGCCGTTCGCCGGCGCCCCGGATGGCCGAATCGTGAACCGGCGCGCCTTTCTTCCACTCCATCATCGTAAAGGTGATGAGCATGACCGAGTTCGACACCGAGACGCCGACGCTCATGATCGTACCCATGAACGATTCGATGTTGAGTGTGGTCCGGGTGAAGAAGAGGATCAGCACGACGCCGCTGAGCACGCCGGGCACCGCGCCGATGGAGATGAGGGCGAGGCGGAACGACTGGAAATACGCCCACAGCAGCACAATGATGACGCAGACGGAAGCGCAGAGTCCCAGGCCCAGCGCCTCGAACATTTCGTTCATGGGCTTGATTTGACCGCGCTGCTCGACCTGAACGCCCTTGGGCGGCTTGCCAGCCCTTTGAACGGCATCCTCGACCAGCTTCGCCGCCCTGCCGAGATCCGTACCCTGGACATTGGCGGTAATGCTCACGTAGCGCTGCATCTGCGTGCGGTCGAATTCGCCGGGCATGGTGCCCTTGCCGATCGTGGCCACATCGCGGACCATCAGATTGAGGGAAGGGCTGACTTTCTCCAGGGGAAGCGTTTCTACTTGGGAGGTCGAGGTCATCCGCGAGACAGGCGTCTGCACCTGCACCTGATAACTACGGCCCGATTTCTTCTCGATCCAGTAATTGCGATAAACCATGCGGCTGGACGATGTGGCCTCCAGCACGGATCGGCCCGCCAGCTCGGTGCTGACGCCGCTCAAATTGGCCTTTTGGCGATCGATGTTGACTTGAACCGTGGGATAATCCAGCGCCTGGTGGAACTGCACATCGCGCAAAAACTCGATCCCTTGCAGCGCCGCCATCACCTTTTCCTGAAAAGCGCGTGCTTCCTCGAGATGGGTGCTTGAGGCGACAACTTCGATGGGAGTAGGCGAGCCAAAGCTCATGACTTCGCTCACAATGTCGCCCGGCTCAAAGCCGAACTTGAGCTGACTGGCCCGTTCCTCGGCCTCCTGAGCGGTGTAACCTTCCTTGACCAGCACGCCGGTAAGCCAGGGCTTGAGTCGCTCCGGCAGCGCCTTGCGCAGCTTCTCCTGAAGATCGAAAACGCCGACGCCGCTGCCATCGCGCAGCATCACGCGCATTTGCCCATCATCGGGACCGCGCATGAAGAGGATCATGTTGTTCATAGCGTAGTTGGGCGCTTGCTGGCCGGCGAAGCCCATCGAGATTTCGATGTTGCCGGCGCCGGCTTCCTCTTGAATGGTGCGCAGGCACTCAATCCACGCCTCGCGGGTTAGCTCATACGTAGTGCCCGGCGGCATGCGGAAGCGCAACACGAACTGCCCCATATCGGTCACGGGGAACAGCTCGCGGCCCAGCGCCATGCCCACAAGCACCAGGATCAGCAGGCACACCGCCAGATATGCCGGCACAACGGCCCAGCGCCAGGCAACGGTGAAGCCGACGATGCGAACGAAGACGCGCTGAATTCTGCCGAAAAACCCCTTCTGCATCCACTCCTCACCCTCGGCGTCGTTCCCACGCTCCGCGTGGGAACGAGAGGCTGGTCGCTCCGCATCTCGTTCCCCCTCGTTCCCACGCTCCGCGTGGGAACGAGAGGCTGGTCGCTCCGCATCTCGTTCCCCCTCGTTCCCACGCTCCGCGTGGGAACGAGAGGCTGGTCGCTCCGCATCTCGTTCCCCCTCGTTCCCACGCT
>Ga0209062_1002540_pt1 | contig 24041 bp, 22 predicted proteins | sample Coa_R2_2_FD_187158 | JGI IMG/M metagenome (GOLD analysis project Ga0209062, IMG submission 187158) | Surface soil microbial communities from Centralia Pennsylvania, which are recovering from an underground coalmine fire - Coalmine... | ecosystem: Environmental > Terrestrial > Soil > Unclassified... | reverse complement strand
GTGGTAGAACGCACGCATAGTTGGCTCAACCGGTTCCGTGCGGTGCTGATCCGATGGTGCAAGAAGCCCGAAAACTACCTGGCCACCTTGCACTTCGCCCTTGCACTGATCACGTACCGAGCTACCAGGTTAACCGGATAGGCTCTTAGTTCGACTGATGCACTTTTTTGGGGTCACTTTTGGTAACCGTTCACACCCCTGAAGCAAATGTTCAGTATGAAAATCCAAGGGAATTCAGCAGTTACTTTGGACATGTGATCACTAAACGAGTGAATTGTCGTCATAGTGATCGGGCGTTCAAAATACAGCCGTTTCCTCCGAGATTTTTGATAGTGTACCACTTTTGAGTAATCCGAGGGCTTCTTGAGCGCGAATAGGGTTTTCAGGACGGCTCCTGACCGTTTTAGTGTGTCGAGAAACCCCTCTTGTGTTTCAAAACCGTTAGATTTCTAGGTGTTTTCGTCACAAAAAAAGTGCATCAGTCGAGCTTACGGTTACGATGAAAAGATCACATTCCAGCCCGCGTGGCGGACGTCAGATGTGAACCTTCTTGCAAAGCGAATCAACGAAACACTCGACTTCGCCGCGCTGCCGGTCCTTGCGGATGCCCTTCAAGAAGCCGGTTGCGACTACGCCGACTTGCTCAATCGCCTTCGCGACCCCAACGCCACGCATGTTCGCGGTTGCTGGGCACTGGATCTCGTTCTCGGCCGAGATGCTGAAGTCATGCGAATTAGATTCGACGATGATGAATGCGAAGGGGATGAACAGGCATAGCCCATGTATTGCCGCGTGACACGAGGCGGGCATGAATCCGAAGAAGTGACTCAGGTGCTGCGTTCGTGGGTGCTGGGCGCTCGGTCTGGTGTTGGGTTGGGTGGGCCTGCACCGCTACGCGGTTTGACCCATCCTACAATACCCGTCAAAACTCCGCGTTCCCCGGTGTACGTGGGAAGGGGATCACGTCGCGGATGTTCGCCATGCCGCTGAGGAACAGAATCGTGCGTTCCAACCCCAGTCCGAAGCCGGAGTGCGGTACGGTACCGTAACGCCGCAGGTCCAGATACCACGAATAGGCTTCCGGGTGCAGTCCCTGCTCGCGCATCCGCGATTCCAGCACGTCCAACCGCTCTTCACGTTGACTGCCGCCGATGATCTCGCCCACCCCCGGCACAAGAACATCCATCGCACGCACCGTTTTGCCGTCGTCGTTCACCTTCATGTAGAAGGGCTTGAGGGTGCGCGGGTAGTCATACAGAATGACCGGGCACTTGAAGTATTGCTCCGCAAGATAACGCTCGTGCTCGCTCTGCAAGTCGCTGCCCCACGCCACCGGGAATTCCCACTTCTTGCCACTCTTAAGCAGAATGTCCACGCCTTCCGTATAAGAGACGCGCTTGAAGGGATTGTTCAGCACGTTCTCCAGCTTCTCGAAGAGTCCCTTGTTGTTCTCGATTCGCTCGGCGAAGAACTTCAGGTCTTCCATGCAGAACTTGAGCGCATCGGAGATGATCCGCTTCAGAAATGCTTCAGCCAGATCCATGTTGTCGGTCAGTTCGTAGAAGGCCATTTCCGGTTCGATCATCCAGAACTCAGCGAGGTGACGCGGGGTGTTCGAGTTCTCCGCGCGGAAGGTGGGGCCGAAGGTGTAAATCTTCCCCATCGCACACGCAAACGCTTCGCCTTGCAGTTGGCCGCTCACGGTGAGGTACGCCGGCTTGCCGAAGAAGTCCTTGGTGTAGTCGGCCTTCCCGCCGTCACCTTTGGGAACCGCATCGGGGTCAAGAGTGGTCACGCGAAAGAGTGCGCCGGCTCCTTCGCAATCGCTGGCAGTGACGATGGGCGTGTGGATGTAGTAGAATCCGCGTTCGTGAAAGAACTGGTGAATCGACATCGACACCTGATGCCGCAATCGCGTGACGGCGCCGAAGGTGTTCGTCCGCGGGCGGAGGTGCGCAATCTCGCGCAAGAATTCGAAACTGTGCCCCTTCTTTTGCAGCGGATACGCCTCCGCGCTGGCATCGCCAAGCATTTCCACCCGCGAAGCCAGTATTTCCGTTGCCTGTCCCTTCGCGGGTGAAGCCTTCACTTCGCCTTCAATAGTGACGCTGGCGCCGGTGTGGAGATGCTTCACGACAGCTTCGTAGTTCGCCAGTTCACCCGGCGCAACGATCTGCACATTACCCTGACACGAGCCATCGTTGAGTTCGATGAAGCTGAACCCACCCTTGGAATCGCGCCGAGTGCGAACCCATCCTTGCAACCGCACCTGCTTGCCAACGGCTTCCGCCTTGCGGGCCTCGGCCACACTGATCTTTTCCATGTGCACTCCTTGAGAGATGTGGAGTCAGTGTAGCCGTTGGACGTGTTGGCGTTCAGCACGGCACGTTCGAAAGAGAAGGGGACCGTCGGCGAAGCCGGAGGAGGCCGAATGCACCGATACCCAGCCCAGCCAGCGCGAACGTGCCCGGTTCGGGCGTGGCCGAGGTGACTGTGACGTCCGCCGCCACCCAGGCGCCGGTGCTGGTCGTTTCAGTGCTGAACTGAACCTGGTAGAGATTATTTCCGAGAACTTGCTGCTGGGTGAAGTTGGGGTCGAGCAACACCCGGAGTGTGTAAGATGCGAGCATGGGGTCGCCATTCAGGTCGCCGGTGCCGTTGATCCGAAAGTCGCCCCGCGCGCCGGAGGCGGTATCGACAATGGCGAGGTCGGCTACGAAATTGTTTGAGAACGGCGCAGACGGCTGTGGATCCGAATCGAGCCACAGCACATTCACCGAGCCATTGACCAAGCCGCCAAGCTGAAATTGGGCTGAACCGGTGAATGTTCCGCTCCCGTTGCTGGTGGCGAGGCTCCCGAAGATATTCCCGTGGCGGAAACCATCAGGTGAAAATGCGTCGGGTCTCGTCTGGGGCCCGAGGTAGAGCAAGTTGGGATCACCGCCGTCTCCCGTAACCGAACCGGTGTAGCTCCAACTAATTGGCCCGGCAGATGCGATTTGTGGAACCAACACCAGCGCGAACGCGACGAGCACAGCACGCAAATGGGGGTGCATCAAGACATTCCTCCATGACCGCGCTGCATGCGCGGGTCGGAAAGGTATCCGATACGTCCCGGGCGAGCAAGGTGACTTGATGTGAAAACGTGAAGTCTGTCAAGAGATCGTTATTTCTCTGGAAAGAGGGCATGGTGGGCCGGCGCAAAGCTTTGTCCCACCCTCCCTACAAGATGACGCGCGCGATGGCATACACCAGGAACTTCGGCACGTCGAACTTCAACCGGCCGTCCTTCACTTCAAACTTCACTTCCTGTCCCTCTGGCTCTTCCGGTGTTGCCACAATCACACGCTTCACCCGCGCATCCTTCGGGAGCACAAAATCAGCCTGCACGCCGACTACTGCGATCGGCTTCTCGTCCTTGATGCCGCTGCCGGGGCTATGCGGCTCTTTCGGTTCGGTGCGGTTGTAGTTCACGAAATGTAACGTGATTTCGCCGCCTGTGGCGGGCTTGCTCGCGGAGACGCGAACTGTGGACGGTGCTGTGAAGGTGCTGATCTCCGGGATACGCGGCACGGATTTCGACGGGGTTAGCACGATCCTGTATTGGCCGCGTTTCTCGGGGGTCATCTGGTCGTCGGGAAACACATCGAACAAGACGTGGCTGTTCAGAAACTCATTCCCCCGTTTCTTTAATGCGTCCACCGCTTCGAGTTTGCCTTCGTGAACAGCGGTGCGCGGGAAGAGCAGCAATACTTCGGCGTGCGGTACATTCGCACGATAGAGGTCGTCGTACTTGGCCAGGAAGCGGTAATAACGAACGATCTCCTTGCGAGCTTCCGGGTCTTTGAATCGCGTGTAGAAGCCCATCGGTGCGCCGCCGTTGGCGGCTAATTCCGCAATCGCGACGCGAATGCGTGTCGATTCGTACTTCCCGAGTGTGAATGGCTTGTCGTCGAACGCACCGCGAATGTATCGGGCTTGCAGCGTGCCTTCACCGAGTATTCCCTCTTTCAGATCGGTGAAACACGCCGCGCCGCCGGTGCTGTACCACAGATAGTCCTCGTCACGTCCCCACAATTCCGCGGGCAACAGGCAACGTTCATCGCCGCTGATCTGTCCGAAGTTGCCGAGATGGTTCCACTGTGCGACCAGAAGCCCTGGCTTGAGCGACTTCGTGTACTTCACGAAGATTTCGTCGAAGGCGTTCTTGCAGGCGATCTGCGAGAATCGCAGTTGCTCGCGGCGGAAGGGGGTCGATTCCTTCGGGTCGTGCCAACCGACGATTTCGGTGAACTTGTGCGTCTTGATGTCGTTGATGCTGAAATGTTGCTGCAACTCTTCAGGTTTATATCGCGCCGTGAGGTACTCGCGGAACCCCTTCTGGCAGTGCTCGCACAGGCAATTGTGCCGGTAGAAGTAGTTCGCAATGAGGCCGTCCACGCCGCGTTCGATGGCGCGTTTGGCCCAGGCCTTCAGCACCGCCCGCCAGTGCGGATTGTTCAGGCACGCCGTGTACTCGCGCATGTTGCCGATGCTGTACTGCTTGGATGCCATCGGCGTGCCGTCGGCGTTGCGAGCGAGCAGATCGAGTGGGTCTTTGACCGGCTTGGGGCCGAACTCCTTCTCGTCCCACAATTCGCGATAAAACTTGAAGAAGCCCATCGGCCCGTCTTTGCCTTCGGGTTCACCGACGAGAAACGTCACGTTGAAATGGCCGACGACCTTCGCGCCGCGTTTGTGAATCGCCGCGTTGCGATCCTCGAACCACTTGCCACACTTATCCAATCCTCGCACCGGAAAGTGCGCGGGGTAACCGGCGTACTGCGGTGTGTGAGCGAGACTGTAGAAGTGTCCGCCGTAGAACCCGATCTGGCAGACGTCTGGCTTCGCATCTTCCACAAATGCGAGGTAATCGTCGTCGCCGTATCCGTCCCAGTGGGCAATGAGCCGCGTAAATTCGGCTCGTTGCGGTTTGGGGTCAGCACCGGGGAGTGTGCCCGTCACCAGCAAAGCCAGTACCGTCGCGGCAAAGAAGATGGCTCGCATTTTTGGGTTCTCAATATCAGAAGCCAACGGTGTGACTGCCCTACGGTAGTCTCGCGGAAGAGCACGCACAAGGCGCGGATGGTGATTGCGAAGCGATAGGGCTGCGGGATAATCACCTTGGGGTCGGGAATACTTCGAGGATGACCGATTATGGCCTGGATCAAAACGACGCCCCGCGACAAAGCCGACGACTCACTGCGTGACGTCTACGATGCAATTTATTCGCTCTACCCAATCGAATACGCTACTCCGGTTTCGTCGCTGGTGCGGCCGGACGGCAGCAGTGAGAGCATCACCGCCGCGCACAGTCTCATTCCCGAAGCGATGCGGCACATGATGTCCGGTTTGGCGGCCGCGATGCAGCCGCCTCTGCCGCTCTCACGCCGACAGCAGGAAATGATTGCCGCCGTCGTCTCGGTCCAGAATCAGTGCTTCTACTGAACGGAGAGCCACATCGAGTTCCTCCGCCGGGTGAGCCTGGACGACGAACTCACCGCCGAGTTACGGCGGGACTATCGAAACGCGAAGTTATCGGAAGCCGATCGAGCGATGCTCGACTTCGCGGTGAAGATGACGGTTTCCCCGTACAAGCACACGCGAGAGGACGTGGAGAAGCTCCGGGCCGTTGGGTTTGATGACACGGGAATTCTGCAGATCACGATCATTGCGGCGTGGTTCAACTACGTCAACCGCGTCGCGGATGCGCTGGGGGTGGGGAAAGGCGGAGTGAGAAGTGACGCTAGTTTTGCCGTTGAGATTGCTGCGGCCAGTGCGCCTGACGTCCAGTGAATTCGGCGAGCAGGCTGAGTAGTGAGTCCACGTAGTACTGGAACTGGTCATCGGCTTTGCCCCCGTCGCTGCCTCTGAGGGTATGGAACTCGGGTACATTGTCCTGAATCCAGAAAAACATCGTCACGAGGGAGTGGACGTAAGCGGAGAAGTGCGGCCTGGCCCCAGCCTGTGCAAAAGCGTCGTTTCCATCTTTGGCCAGGAGGACCACTGTGGACCCGGTCAGGAAAAACAGCCGGAGGTCGGCTGTACGGTGGCCAGTCACTCCCAATTGGATGCGTTGGAAGTACATTTCGAGACGCGCAAACGCCGGGCCAATGGGGTAGTAGTCCAAGTACGGTTGCAACTGCACCTGATGGATCAACTCTCGGGTAAAGTGGTCGGGCAGTTGTGCAAGCACCCGGAAGAGCCGCTTGTACTGCTTCCAAATCGATGCTTTGGTGTTTGGTGTGGGAACCGCCCCTGGTGGTTGGCCGGTAGCCCTATTGACACCGCGAGCAATTTGTCGGAGGGCGAGTTCGCGAAGGGATTGCGGGTTCATTTTGCGACGGGCCTCTCCGGTCAAGTGCGGGCGACGGATGCGACCCAGCGGTCGCGTGTACTGAACTTTGTCGAACGCAAAGAGATTCCAGTTCACATCGTCAGTTTGGTGATCAGTGGCCTCGCATGTCTCAGTGTCGATGGAATGGCCTGCCCGGAGATGTTCCCATGGCAAACTATGAAGTGATTAATCGACACCAACAAGAGTATCCACTCGGAAAATCGTATAGGCAACAACAATTGCTTGGATGACAAGCGGCTCATTTGGGAAACAATAGACCGTACAGCCGAACCGAATGGCTCATGGACCAGATCACTTGATTGCGGCGTGGTTCAACTATGTCAACCGCGTCGCGGCTGCACTGGCAGTGGGGAGGGGGATGGAGTGAAACACGCCGCGGCGCGCCGGCCGCGAGGATATTTGGCGAAAGCATGAATTCTTTGCTGACGTCGGAAAGGCTCATTATTAGAGTATCGTTGCCTTTTCTACTTCAGAGGATTCGTCATGCGTCGCCTCCTGTCGTTCCTCTCGGTGTTTGCCTGCGGGCTTTTGCTGGGTTGGTACTTTTTTCGCGCCCCACTTTATGCCGCGCCCGAGAATGTCGAGATCTGGCCGCCTCATCTCGACAAGCAACCGCAGCCACCAGAACAACTTCGCGTCCGTCGCATCATGCAAGGCGAGAATGTAACCGAAGTATCCAGCGAGGAGCCGGAATCGCTCCACGTCTCCACCTCCAGCCCGCGAATCTGGAAAATCGTGTTCGTGGATAAGTCCGGGCAACGAACGGTGTACATCAGCGAGTAAGTTCGCCTGACACATGAACCGGTGAGACTGGCACATTTAACGAGCCGCTTCCTTGCGAGTAGCTTCAAGGGTTGTGTGTTGTTCTGTTGTTTTCAGCCCCGGCCGGGGCGTCAGATGTTAGCCAGGGTGAGGCGCAGCCGAAGGCTAGCGTAACCCTGGCATGACTCGGGTATTTGCTAGGGCCTTGCCCGAGAGATCAAACCCAATTCTCTTGATGACAAGCCAGTGTCGAGACACGATGCTGGACTTTGACCCACAAATGTGGGTACTCTTATACCATCCCGCCGCAGTGCCCGTTTGAAGACCACCCCACCGGAAACCCATCGTGTTCCGTATTCTCGGCTCGCCGACAAAACTCTGTGACGGCTTCACTCGCCGCGACCTGCTTCACATCGGCGGGTTGGGTGCGTTCGGCCTGACGCTGCCTTCGTTTCTCAGGTTGAAGGCCACGGCAAAGGAAGCTCCAGGCTCAACACGCACCACCGATTCTACTTTTGGCCGTGCGAAGGCGTGCATTCTCCTGTTTCCGTATGGTTCACCGCCGCAGCACGAGACGTTCGACCCCAAACCCGATGCTCCGGCTGAGGTTCAGGGCGAACTGAAGTCGATCCCGACGAACGTTCCGGGTGTGCGCATCGGCGAACTGCTGCCGCGCATCGCGAAGATCATGGACCGCGTAACGGTGATTCGCTCCGTGACGCACCCATACCCGGAACATGGCGTCGCGTACGCCGTTAGCGGCATCCCCACCTACACGCCAGCACTGGAAACGCTCCCACGCGACTCACGACACTGGCCCTTCATCGGCTCCATCGTCGATTACCTCGAAGCCAAGCGCACCGGCAACCCCGCGCCGCCGGTGCCGCGCAATGTTGGCTTGCCGTGGCTCTTGAACTCGCGCACCGATCTCAATGTGAGTGCCGGGCCGTATGCCGCGTTCCTGGGGCAGGGGTTCGATCCGGTTTGGGCTTCATTCGAGGGTGAAGGGAAGAAACTCGCGCCAAAGTATGACGAGGGGCAGCCAAAGCAGTTCATGGACCCGTTCGCGGCGTGCGGGCTGGACGGACAGTTTCGACTCTCCACCACCGGTGAGCTTCCCGCCGAGATTCCACCCGCCAGGCTCAATGATCGGCGTTCACTGCTCGCTCAATTTGATGCAGCGCGTGCCCGCGGGGCCATTGATGGCCACGACAAGTTCCGCGAAGTGGCGTTCTCGCTACTCACCACGAACCAGATGCGCACGGCTCTGGATGTGAGTCGCGAACCACTGGCTGTTCGCGAACGTTACGGCACCACGCTCTTCGGGCAATCGTGCTTGTGTGCCCGGCGATTGGTGGAGGCGGGGAGCAAGTTCGTCACCATCTTCTGGGACGGTTTCGGTCGGTTCGCGGGGTGTGCGTGGGACACGCATGCGAATCACTACCCGCGGCTGAAAGAGTATCTACTGCCCGGGTTCGACATGGCATTCCCGGCGTTGCTTCTCGATCTGGAAGCACGCGGACTGCTCGACGAAACGCTCGTGATCTGGATGAGCGAGCACGGCCGCACGCCAAAAATCGACCCGAAGCCCAAGGGTGCGGGTCGGCACCACTGGTCGAAGGCATATTCGGTGGTGATGGCGGGCGGGGGAATCGCTCGGGGCAAGATCGTCGGCAGCACCGACAAGCACGCCGCGGAAGTGCGCGACGTTCCGGTGTCGCCGAAAGACATTCTCGCGACGGCCTTTCACTTGCTTGGGATTGATGCTCACACCACCGTACCCGATGCGCAGGGTCGCCCCACTCCGATAGCCGGAGATGGAAAAGTGCGCCCGGAAGTGTTTGGGTGAACTGAGGGGTGGAAAGCGGCCCGTGCTTGTAACCGCGTGGCACAAACTCGTGTTGGGTGGACAAAAGCTAAAAGCTCCAATCGAGAAGCTTGCTGGAATTCACCTTGTAGTCTATATATTTCTGTATACTATAAAGAATGGAGCGGTGTACGAACGCACGAGGGAACACCGAAGTGGGAAGCGGGGCGGTTGCAAAGCCGGAAACCAGAGGGCAACCGCGGAAAACAGGTTCGAAACACGACACTAGACGACACCGGACGACACAGGAAAAACGCTCGAAAACCGGAAACCAGCGGAAAATAGCGGAAAACCGGCTCAAAAACCGGGCACCAGCGAACACCCGAGGAACCAGTAAAAAAGGTTCGAAAACCGGAAACCAGAGACAACCGGAGGAAGCAGGGGGAAAACGGCTCGAAAAACCCGACACCAGGCGCAACCGGGCGAACCAAGAGAAAGAGGCTCGAACGTTATGCCGAGTGGGGCAACCGCAGAGGTGTAACATAACGCCGCGGAGAACTGCGAAGCGGGGCAATTGCTAAAGTGTAACATAATCGAGAACATATATAATATCGTCATAATGTTCCTTGCGTAGCATTCCCTGTGCCGCTTTTGACATCTTTTCGCTTGCGGCGTACCGAATTCCGGGGTACTCTCGCAATATGAGAGGGGAAGCGAAGCTACCCTCTGTTGGTATTTTGGATCTGCCTACCTACCTGCCTGCTCTCCCCACCTTTCACTGGGAGCCTTGCCAGTCATGCTCGCAATTCCCTTCGGTTCGGTCCGGTTCTGCGACGGCATTAGTCGCCGGAACGTGATCAAAGTCGGTGCTCTTTCGTTCGGCGCTCTCAATCTGACCCTCGCGGACATCCTTCGCGCCGAAGCTGCCAACAAACAAGACCCATTCCGGAGCACGCAACACAAGGCAGTTATCAACATCTTCCTGGGTGGTGGACCACCGCACCAGGATATGTGGGACATCAAGACCGAAGCGCCGAAGGAGATTCGCGGCGAGTTCAACCCGACTGCGACGAAGGTGCCCGGTATCCAGATTGGCGAAACCTTCTCACGCATCGCCAAGACCGCCGATAAGTTCGCATTCATTCGTTCCATCGTGGGCGCACGCGGCGGTCACGATGCCTATCAATGCACCACCGGCTGGGAACAGCGTTCGCTTGCTCCGCTTGGCGGGCGGCCGAGTATCGGCAGCGCGGTGTGGAAGCTGCAAGGCAACGTCGATCCGAGTGTTCCGCCGTTCATTGGCCTCGCCGAAAAGACCCAACACACGCCGTGGAGCGATTCCGGGCAAACCGGCTTCCTCGGCAGCACGTTCGCCGCTTTCAAGCCCAGCGGCCCAGACATGGCCAACATGGTGCTGAATGCCACCAACAAGGATTATCTCCCCGACCGCAAGAAGTTGCTTGCCGGCTTCGACGATATGAAACGCAGTATGGATCACCAGGGCTCCCTGAAGGCCGCCGATGCAGCCACCGAACGCGCTTTCGATGTGCTGACGTCGAGCAAACTGGTGGAAGCCCTCGATCTCTCGAAGGAAAGTCCGAAGGTACGTGAGCGATACGGCGACGGTAAGCCGTATCAGTTCCAGTACGACGGCGCGCCGACAGTCAACGAACACCTCTTGATCGCTCGGCGGCTAGTGGAAGCCGGTGCTCGCGTTGTGACGCTGAGTTACGGTCGCTGGGATAGCCACGGCAAGAACTTCGATCTCGTTCGCGACCACGGCGCGAAGCTCGATCAATGCCTCACGGCGCTGGTGGAAGACCTCGAAGCGCGGGGGATGTTGGACGACGTAACGGTCATCGCCTGGGGCGAGTTTGGCCGCACGCCGAAGATCAACAATGGCGCGGGACGCGACCACTGGCCGCAAGTGAGCTGTGCGATCCTTGCGGGTGGCGGAATGAGGACGGGTCAGGTGATTGGCAGCACCACGAAGGACGGTGGAGCCGCGAAGGATCGTCCGGTAACATTCGGCGATGTCTTCGCGACACTCTACCGCAATATGGGTCTGGACCCCGAAACCACGACGATCATGGACCCCACCGGCCGCCCGCAACACCTCGTCGACGGCAAGGCGCTGCCGGAGCTGATCTGAGTCGTCAGGCGAACGGCGCGGCGTCGGCCCGCCAAGCTGCCGAAGGACGGTAAGCAGGGGATAATCCACCCTCAACTGGTGAGACGATTATGGGTATCGTCTCGCCATTGAGCCTGAGCGAGTGAACTCAAGTGGGGCAGTTGCAGAAGTGTAACATATTAATAATATTTATATCGTCAGATTATATCGAGCGGTGCACCTGCAAACTCGCACCATTCCGATGCAGAGAGAATGATTTTCCACTGGCAAGCATCCCGAGAACGTGGTACTGATTAAATCAACGATTCGGGGCGTAACCTTCTTGCCCACTTCCAGGTAGAAAGCCCAAGGCGCAGCCATGACCCGGATGACGCGTGAGTTCTCGCTGGTGTTACTCGGCGCGGGCTTGCTCACCGCCGGCTATTTCGCTTGGCCGGAGCAGGATTTCGAAAAACGCGCGGAAGAGCAAGCGGCGAAGCGAGTTGGCGGCAACAACGGCGGCAATAATGCCGGGACTCGTCGCGGGCACACGTTTATTTACATCGGACACTTCGGCAGCACTTCAACCACCAGCGCCCGCTCTCCCGCGATGGGCGGAGTCTCTCGCGGCGGGTTCGGTACGGTGGGTGGTCGAGTGAGCGGCGGTTGAGCCTGCGAGGAATGCAAAACGCAAAAAGGCAAAAGGCGAAAGGAACGGCCTGAGGCTGGGCCATTCTTCCTTTTGCCTTTTCCTTTTTCCCAGGGAAACTATGCGCCGCCTGACCATCGATCCCCGCCCCAACTGGCAGAAACGGGTTGAGGAATACGGCCTCTATTATCACACTCTGCGCGGAGAGCCCTACTGGGACGAGTCCGCCTGCTACCAGTTCACGAATTACGAAGTGGACCGCATCGAGGAGGCCACGAACGCGCTCCACCAGATGTGTATGGACCTCGTGCAGGAAGTGATTGATCACCGGATGTTTGGGTTGTTCCTCATTCCCAAGGATTACGAGGAGTATGTCATCCGGTCGTGGGAGAATGACGACCTCTCCGTCTATGGCCGCTTCGATCTCGCTTACGATGGCGTTGGGCCGCCGAAGTTATTGGAATACAACGCCGACACCCCTTCCGCCTTGGTCGAAGCTGCGGTAGCCCAGTGGGTGTGGTTGAAGGATGTGGACGAACGCGGCGATCAATTCAACAGCATCCACGAACGCCTGATCGATGCCTGGAAAGAAGTCCTCCGCCGCGACCCGGGACCCATTCACTTCGCGGCGATGACTAAAGATGTCGAGACTCCAGAAGATTACATCACCGCAGAATACATGCGCGATACGGCCATGCAGGCAGGGGCGAAAACCGCCTTCATCCCCGTTCACGAGATCGGCTGGGATAGCATCCGTCGGTGTTTTGTCGATCAGACGGGATTCCCCATTCACCGTTGCTTCAAACTCTACCCCTGGGAGTGGATGAAAGACGAAGAATATGGCTTGCACGTTCGGACAGCCCGTACGCAGTGGGTCGAGCCGCCTTGGAAGATGATTCTCAGTTGCAAAAGCATCCTGCCTCTACTGTATGAACGGCACCCCGATAGTCCGTTTCTCCTTCCCGCTTCATTCGATCCCCTTGAAAACGGCAGCTACGTGCGCAAGCCCATCCACGCCCGCGAAGGAGCAAACATCGAAGTTGTGATTGATGGTCGCACGGCCTTGAGTACGGATGGACCTTATGTCGGCGGTCCCTCCGTTTACCAGGCGATTGCGACACAATTAAAACCGCACGACGGTCGCTATCCGGTACTCGGTAGTTGGATCGTGAATGGAGAGGCGTGTGGGATTGGGATCCGCGAAGATGATTCGCTGGTCACGCGGAACACCAGCCGGTTTGTCCCTCATCAGATGGTTGGCTAACCAGAGTGTGCGAGCGGGAGTGGGAGGTCGGGCTGCTGCAGGCACATCCGGAGCGAGGATTGTAAACTCGCGCTGATTGACGCAAGTTTTTGTCTGTTGATGCGACGATATGCGAATGAGTCTGATATGAGGAACGGAGCTGACCGAGCATGACCACGACGTACGTCTTCGAGGAACTCGACGAGGCCACGCGCGACTACCTGCTCGCCGTCCGAGAGTGTGAGGGTGTGGGTTCGCCGGGCATTTTCGCCGCTACTTCCGACTCGCTCCCGGGCTGCGGCTTCATCGCGGGATGCATCATCATCTTCACGACGTTGATCCTCACTCTGATCCCCACAGTCGGAATCATCCTTGGGGATCCCGTTGGCGTGGCATTACTCCAAACCGCCGGGTTGCTGGTGGGCGGATGGCTGGTGCTCGCAATCTTTCGACAAGGTAGGGGAAGTCGCAAGATCGCGGGGCACTGGGTCTATCTCGATCCACTGCATCTCTACCAGGCCTTCCGCGAGCAGGTCACGATCACGCCAATCGATGAGGCGCTCGAGGCCACTGTCACGGCGAATTACACCAACGGTGCCTACCAGAACAGCGTCGTGTCCATCCTGCTTCCGGGACGAGCGCATGTGTCGATTACGATCACCAATGAAACCCGCGCCGAGCAAATGCGGGATTACGTGAACTACATTGCGTGGGCACGAGGGGGGGAGGGGGGCGAGCGAGCCGATCTCGACCCTGCGACGCTGGGTGGACTCGCGCGGTATGTTGCGAAAACTGGTGACGAACCACTCGATGCCGACCGGAACATTAATCTCAACCGGATCGAACTGGATATTACCGAAGTTCCAGAGCAACCAAATCGTGTGGGCCGGGCAATGCCCTCGATTCTCCCGTACGTCTTCCTGATTCTGTACGCGGCGGCGTGTTTCCTGGTGATGGCGTTCATGGTCAATCCGCCAATTCGCGATGAAGCCATCTACGAGCGATGTACTCAAACTCCGTTGGAACCGCGCGTACTTCGCGGGTATCTCACGGACCCGCGTCTGACCCTTCATCGCGACGATGTGCTCAAGAAACTGGGGACGTTCTACGACACCCCCATTCAGCATGTCCGTCAGAATGCGCAGAATCCCGAACTGCGGGACGGCATGGTGAAGATGTTGGAGTCTCTCAAGACGGCCGACCAGCCGGTCGTCTCTGTGGAAGTCGTCGAATCGGGTTTGCCGGACGACGGAAAGATACGACGCCAGGACTGGGTCCGTGAAGAGTTCGCCAGAGGGATAAACGAGGTGTTTGGCAAACTCATGCCGCCGCCTATTCCAAACGAAGGCATGGAGTTTCTTGAGCCTCCGCCTCCGATCGGACACCAGTTGATCGCCTTCGTGAAGAAGGATGAGGAGATGCCAGAGGCGCATTTTGAGATTCAGTACACATTCATCCCCACTGCCAACGAACGACTGTATACGATCCAGGCGAAAGTCATCATCCGCACTGAGATTGGCAAACCACCAGTCGCATCGGAAACGATCGAGGTTCCCGGTGAGTTCGCACTGGCAGACGCTGAGCCAGGTAGCATTGCCCTCGTGAAGTTGAAGGAGACACTCGTTGAAACGGTGGTGGGCCGGTTCCCTGACGAACGGAAAAAATAGGATTCACATTACGCTTCTTAATTCGGCACCACCCCTACTAACACGTCGTAGCCCGCGTGCGCTCCCACGGCGATTCCGAATCCGCGGCCGACGAAAAGCACGGTGAAGTAGAGGCCCGCCACCGTGCGAAAGATAAAGTAGTCGGCTCGCATCGGTTCGCCGTAGGGGCCGATGTGGTGAGCCGCGGCAAACGCGAGGGCCGTCACACAGGCCGCGAGTCCCCATGCGACGACCCAGGGGAGTCGCACCGTGCGGAGCACGAGTGCTACGAGACCGAAAAGTCCGAGCCGGAAGAGCACCTCTTCATAGATCCCCGCACCAATGTACGTGAGAACTTGCGCCGCGGGGGCACTGCGCACCGCGAGCTGCAGTTTGATTCCCAGCCCGTCGAGTATTGGCCCGAAGTTGCGACTGAATTGCCAGAGAACAAGAGCGAACAACACGCTCTCAAATCCCATCCCAAACCAGGCGCTCACAGGGTCGTCGGGGCGATCCGCCCACCTCCACCAACTCCAGACGATGAGGATAGCGAGCACCACGACGGGCGCCGCGAGGACGTGACCAGCTCCGAAGGCTTCAAATGCCCAGCGAAGCCACGCATCCGCGCCATTGCGCAACCGCGCTGCCTGGTCGCCACCCAGCCAGTACACGCCGGCTTCATAGGCAACGAGTAGCGGCAACAAGAAGAGGAAACATGTCCACGGATGACGCGTGGATGCGAGGTAGGCTCGCATGTGTTGCGCGTTGCCGGTCGTGGTCGCGTGGGAGGTCATACCAGGTCGGGGTAGCGACTGCCGAGCAACTTGCAGGCGCGTGCGGCGGGCACTCCACCGAGGATGCTTCCTCGCTCGGTAGTGGAGAGATCGATATGTTCCGGATGCGGTAAGAGAACCCCTCCTGCATCGGCCAGCACCGCGACCACGGGACGGCCCGGCGTGCGCGAGTCGAGCCGATTGTGGTGATTCGCGACCACCACCCCGACGCGGCCATCGGTAAGTTCCACGATCGTGCCGGCCGGGTAGAAGGAAAGGTTCAACAGGTATTCCACAAAATCGCGGTCGAGTTGGCCCTGTTCAGCCAGAAGGAGAATCTCGGTCAGTGCCGCTCGTGGATCGAGCGCGGCTCGATGCGGCCGATCTTCACACATCGCTGCATACACATCGGCCACACGCAACAAGCGACCCAGGGCAGGTAGATCCGCACCTTGGAGTGCGGCCGGGTAGCCGGTTCCATCCGAGCGTTCGTGGTGTGTGGCCACGGCCGCTGCCAGAGGACCAGCAAGCGTTGGAAAACGCCACAATAGCAGCTCTGCCCCGTACTTGGGGTGAGTCTCCAGAGTCCGGCGTTCCTCCGGCGTCAACGGTTCCGTTTTCGCGAGCATCTCGGCCGGCATGGCGAGCATGCCGCAATCCATGATGAGCGCTGTCACCACCGGTAAGAGCGGCCGGCTGGCCCATTCGTAGTCGTACGGGACGACGCGGGCAATAATCTGCGCCACGTTGATCGCATGGGCAGCGATGAACCGCGCGGGGGCAGGGAACTCAACCGCACCGGGGAAGGCTCGCGTTGATCGAACGCCGACACGGGCCAATCGGATTGGTTTCGCTTGGCGTGCTTCTTCAAGCAACTCCTCCGCGATCGCCGCGACCGGTTGAATCACGGTTGCTTGGTGTGCCTGGAGGTTTGTGAAAAAGGCAGCAAGCCGATCGACTCGCGCCGCTTCTGTCTTTCGCCGTTGCAGTGTCCGTTCCTGTACTGTGAGTCGGTCGCGCACGACGCCGAGTAAACCTTCCAGTCCTTCACATAACTTCAACTGGGCACCCGGCGAATCCGGGAACCCCTGGGCGAGCCGGACGACGGAATCAAGGACTGCAACTGTCTCGCGATGATAGAGCACTATCGCATCTGTCGGATCTGTGCTCGCGACACCGGCGTACAGCGGATCAGCGGTAAAGGCACGCTGCCGATCGAGGAATTGCTTGGCCGAAGCAAGCAGCCGGTGTGCCCGGTCGGTGAATTGTGGCAGTGGCTCTTCCGCCACAATGGGCGGAACGCCAGCGAGAAGCCGCACGGACTGCCGGAATGCTTCCACTTCGGCTGGTAGCTGCGCCGGCTCGGATTCGACGAGTACGGCGTCCGGAATCAATTGCGGCGTCGCATCCAGACGCTGCCGAAAAGCGGAAATGCGGTCGAGAAGTCCCCGCGTGTCGCTCATAGCGACCCCCCTCGTCGCGGTGGCGAGTGGACCGACTCCCCAGAAGACGGTTCGCTCGCGTTATCGTCATTCATCGGCTCGCGCTGTGGCGGAACTTGAACGATTTTTCCTCGGAGATGGGAAAGCCCGACAATCTGTGAGCTATGCGAAAAGAAGAACAGGCAGGAAATCTCAGGCAGGACGGCTGTCCCAAAATGGGTTAACGGCGAGAACGTTGGTTGTTGAGGATGTTGTGGATCTTGTTCCCTTTGGCGGCGTCGAGAATGGCTGTTTCGACCCCCCAGGGGACGTCTTTGTCGATATCGAGCACCATCTCCTTGCGGCCGGTCGAGTTGATGAGCTCTTTCATTTCTGCAAAGACGCGATCGAGCGGCACTTCCTTCAATGCCCCTTTCACCCCCATCTTGATGACGGGTTTCTCGCCATCCATCTTCGCAATGACCAGAAAGACCCGATCCTGGATGTCTTTTATTTCCACCTGCTTCGCGCCCTTATCGTCTGGCATATCCTCGGGGACCGCGAGTGCTCGCTCCAGTGAGGAATAGGTGATGGTGAGGATGAAGAAGATGAGCAACACCAGACACACATCAATCAGCGGGTTCATGTCGAGGTGGGTCTCATCCGCCGCTTCCACGACGGGTGGTTCCAGTTCGAATGCCGCTTCCTCAAATATGGGGTGCGTTTCGATTGCTTGCCAGTTCTGATCGTTGGGGCCCTTCACCTCGTCCGTGGGTGAGAAGTTCCCGTCACGCAACCCCGTGAGTACAGCAGCCTCACTCGGGAGCGTGTAGACTTCCGGCGATCCTTCTTGACGCACTTGCCAGGACATGGAATTCTCTTGAAGGCACCACTTGCATTTTGTAACTGGCGATGGAATTACTTCTGTTCTGGCGCTTCCACCACCGTGGCGACGATCGAGTTCACCATTTGCTTCTTTCGGAGTGGTTCGAGCGCACGGCGTAACTCGTAGACGCGCTCACGCGGTAAGTCCTTCCGACACGCAATCCGTACCTCCGGTGGAACTTGGCGGTCGCGGAGTTCTTCTACGACCGCGTCCATCGCTTTCTCTGGCGTTGGGAGCATATCGTGGTTGGGCGTGGGCGGGGCGGGGCCAACCCGGACCGAGTAATAGACGTCCTCGGTGTTCAGTTTCTCGATGGTGACTGTAATGGCATCGGGATCGGCAGTGAGTTGCCCGGCATATTTCATTTCCGGCACATCCACCGGCGCAAGTGCCCCCGCGGCTTGAATCATGATAAAGAAGACCAGCAACACCATGCTGATATCGATGAGCGGAATCATGTCGACTTCGTCATCTTCTTCAAAACGGCTTATGCGGGTTGTGGGTTCGGGGTCGGGGAGTTCGACAGCTGCGGGCACAGGTGCTCTTGCGATCCGCACAGCTTGGGCATTCCCAACGCCGCCCCTCTGCGAGGGGGAGCTCTCCGCAGGTGCGGCAGCTTCTGGACTGACAATCTCGGCTGCGATCAGTCGTGGGAGGTAATCGGCGAGGAGTTCGTGCTCGGCCACTTGTACCCAGGCTTCCTCCGTTCCGGTAGGGCGCACCATATCGCTGGCCGCGAGCCGGCCTTGCTGCGTCCAGTCGGCCACGACGTGGTAGGGCACGGACTTATAGACCGTGTTCGCAGCGATGAACCAGACATCAAATGCTTTGGGTGGCTTCGCGCTCATGGGATGCTCGACTGAAGGGTTTTCCGCGCGCTCTTCTCGGTTCAGCTCATCAACCACGCGCCGCTCTCTTCTTCCCTCTCGCTCTGCGGTCATCTTCCTCCGCTTCCTCCTCGTCCTCATTCACGTCGAGCAGTTTGGGGTCTTTCTTGTAGTTGGTGACGAGTGTGATGAGCTTCTGCGACGCCGATTTCACCTTGATTTCGAACCCGGCAATCCATGACTTGAACAGGACGTGGCTGAACACGAGTGGAATCGCCGTAAATAAGCCGAGAGCCGTCGCGAAGAGGGCAAGTCCGATCTTGGAGGCATGGCCTCCAATCTCCTTGGCCTTGCCGCTGGCGGCCTGCTCGCCGATGGCATTGAAGGTGTTGATCATGGAGATGACGGTGAAGAACAGACCCACCATCGTCGCAATTTTGGCAATGGCGAGAATGGGGGCGAGCAGGAAATGCAGACGCGGGACAATTTCCAGCTCATTTTCGTTGGCCATGCTCCGGCGCATCGCCGCTGCTCCCTGATCGGCGGCCTCCAACCCCGCCACAAACAGCCGACTGGGAATGAGTCCCTTTTCGTCCTTGCAGAGGGCCACCGCCGCCTTGATCCCTCCCTTCCGGAGAGTCTGCTGAAACACCGGCAGGAAGTCGTCCATATCGGTGTTCGCCGTGTTGTTGAGAAGCAGTCGCCACAGAACCAGCGCTGCTGCAATGAGTGACATTAGCACGAGCGGAACCGAGAAATACCACTCTTGCACGAAGAAGTTGTAAACCGCGTTCATGCGGACGCACCAAGGAGCTTGCGGATTGAGAGGGGCTGATACTTTTAGGATTACCGACGTGCGCACAAAACACAACCCAGGGCGCAGGCGCCCTGGGTAAATAGTCACGATTCTTACCCGAAGAGCTCGTTCAAACCTATTCCTCTTCTTCTTCCTTCAGTTGCGCCCGGCTCACAATCTGCTGCTGGACATTGGCCGGGACCATCTCGTAGTGGCTCAGTTCCATTGCATAAGAGCCCGTGCCCTGCGTCATCCCGCCGAGTTGAGCGGCGTAACGGGCGACTTCTGCAAGTGGAGCTCGCGCGTAGATCACCGTGATATCGCCGGGCAGGCTGTCCTGATTCTCGACATGCGCCCGTTTGGTGGGCAGATCGCCCAGCACCGCCCCGGTGTATTTGGTCGGCACGGTGATTTCGAGCTTCACGATCGGTTCCAGCAGTGATGGCCGGGCGGAAAGGAACGCCTTCTTGAACGCCTGCCGCGCAGCCGTCTTGAATGCCGCTTCCGATGAGTCCACATCGTGATACTTGCCAAAGTGAACTTCCACCGCACAGTCCTGAATGCGGTACCCGGCAAGTACGCCGCGGTCCAGCATTTCTTTACAGCCCTTTTCAACGGCTGGAATGAAATTATTCGGAATCGAGCCACCGACGATGTGGTCGATAAATGCGAAGTTGTAAGCCGGATCGTAGTGCACGCTCCGCATCTTCTCGAACCGGCTCTTGTTCGCGAACTGCTCCTCGCACTGCTTCTGCGTTGTGATCTCGCGTGCGAGTGGATAAATCCGCAAGTGAACTTCCGCGAATTGCCCGCGGCCACCGGTTTGCTTCTTGTGTTTGTGGTCGCCGCTACCCTCCGCGACGATCGTTTCACGGTACGGAATCTTCGGCTCTTTCGTATTCACTTCGACGCCGAAGCGCGCTTTCAGCCGCTCGCGGATGATTTCCAGGTGAAGCTGACTGACGCCACTGATGACGAGTTCATGGGTCTGAACGTCGTGTGTCACTTTCACCGTTGGGTCTTCCGAGGCCAGCTTGTGCAGGCCGATTGAGATTTTCTGTTCGTCCCCGCGCGTTTTGGGTTCGATCGCCAGCCCAAACATTGGCGTGGGGAAGCTGGGGAAGGGAACCTTCGGTGCGTGGTTCGTGTAAGCGATCGTATCGCCGATTTCCAGTCCTTCGACCTTCGCAATCGCCACGATGTCGCCTGGCCCGACTTCGTGAATCTGTGAGGTATTCTTCCCCTGTACTTCCAGCAAGTGCCCAATGCGGAGCGTTTGCCCGCTGCGAAGATTCACGACATTGTGGTTGTGCTGCAGTTTGCCAGCGAGAACGCGCACGAAGCTCAAGTGACCCACGAACTTATCGTTCACCACTTTGAACACCTGCGCCACGAACTCCTCTTGCTCGGTAGGTTGGAGTTGGTGCGACGTGCCGTTGGCGCTGACCTGCAAACCGGCTAGCCGTTTGCTCGCGAAGCTTGGGGAGAGCCCATAGCGGCTGAGCGCATCGAGCAGTTCCTTTACACCCTTATCTTTCTTGGCGGAAGCGCAGAAGATCGGGACCAGCGTACCGGCGTCCATTGCCCGTGTGATGTCGGCTTCCAGTTCAGCAACCGAAACCGTCCCCTCGCTCAGGTATTTCTCCAGAAGGGACTCATCTGCTTCGACGACTGCCTCGATGAGTTGCGAGCGGGCGGCGTCTACATCGATCGGGCACGAGTCGGGAATTCTCGTTGCCGGATCGAGCAGGCAATAAACGTGGGAGAAGTCCGGTCCGACCTTGTCCGGCACATTGAACAGCACGCACGCCTTCCCGAGGCTTGCGCGAATCGATTCGATCAGAGCCGGGAAGTCGATCTTCTCTCCATCGAGCTTGTTGATGACGACCGCACGGGAAAGTCCCTGGCTCGTGGCCTCGTGGAACATCCGTCGCGTGTTCATCTCGATGCCGTTGATGGCGGAGACGACCACAACCGCCGTTTCAACTGCGGAGAGCGCCTCCAGCGCTGCACCGATGAAGTCGGGCGAGCCTGGGGCGTCCAGAATATTCAGGTGTTTGCCGTCGTGATCGGCGTGAAGGACGTGGGTGTCGATGGAGAAGTGGTGTTTATGCTCCTCATCGTCCGAGTCGGCTACCGAAGTGCCGTCGTCCACACTTCCCATCCGATCGACCGCGTGGGCCTCGAAGAGCAGGGCATCGGCCAGGCTGGTCTTGCCCGCGGCGCGGTGCCCAACGAGTGCAATATCCCGCACGTTTTCCACGAGATGCTTTACCGTCATGATGTGATACTCCACGTTGAGAGAGGTTAGCGCGGGGGTGAACCGCGCGTGATAGCGAGTACGTCCGCCAGATCGAGAGTCCCTTCATATAACGCACGGCCGATAATGCAGCCGGGAATACCGTCGGCCATGAGCCGACGAACATGATCGAGCGTGCAGACCCCCCCCGAAGCAATCACCCGCAGAGGCACGGCTGAGTGCATCTCGGCGAGTGCTTCGAAGTTGGGTCCACTCATCATCCCGTCCTTCGCGATGTCTGTGTAGACAACAGCCGCGAGAGGGGCATCGCTGACCTGCTTGGCAAGGTCGATTGCCTTCATCTGCGAAATTTCCAGCCAGCCTTCGGTCGCGACAAACCCGTTCTTGGCATCGACGCCCAGGACGATTCGCTCCGGCCATTGCTGCGCGACTGTGATGACCCACTGCGGCGCTTGCAAGGCCCGAGTACCGAGGACTGCCCAATGGACCCCCCAATCGAAAACCGCAGCGAGGTCGGCATCGGTGCGAATTCCCCCGCCCAGTTGCACGGGAACACCAGCCGCCTCCACGATCTTGCGGATGACAGGTCCATTGACGGGTTTGCCGGCTTTTGCGCCGTCGAGGTCTACGACATGAAGACGATCGGCACCACGAGCGACCCATTGACGGGCGATGGCGGCTGGGTCATCGGAGAATACGGTTTCCCGTGAATAATCACCCTGACGCAACCGTACGCAACGGCCGTTCAGCAGATCAATTGCAGGATAGACGAGCATGTGGAATCCTTCGCAACGGGGTTATTTTTCCCGGAGCACAGCGCGAAAGCAAGGGAATTGAAGGAATCGTGAAGAATAGAAACGAAAGCCCCGCGCGAAGTGCAACGGCGAAGCGTCAGTGTAGTGCGCAGTGACGAACGGTCGCGGTGGACGCTCCACCCCGGCTTTGACACATTGGCAGAAGTTCGCTCTCTGAAGATGAGGCAATAGGGTCCAATGAGTGCTGACACTCGCCGACCGAAGTTTCGAAGTATCCTCTGCGCGACAAGAACCGCCACAAACGGATTTGTTGGCGGCCCGAAACCGCCGCCGGTTCGTTGGGCTGTCCCGTTTGCGCAGAGTGTCTGTCCGTCGCTCCCGCTACTCAGCCGGCGTCGGCGTCTTCCAACGCCCGGTGTAGATTTTTTGCCAGGCTGCATCCTCACGGTCGGAATCGCGCACATGCGATTCCTTTTCGAAAAGCCGGATGCCGACCTTGCGGCTTTCGTCGTACAGTTCGACATATTGCTTGGTCCGCTTGACCTCGCGGAACTGGGATGGCTTGCCCAGTTTGCGGTAGGTCAACTCGTTCAGTTCGTACCACGAGTCGTCCTTCCCCTTGGCGAACCACCCACCTTCGTAAACCCAATATGTCCGGGTCTCGTCGGTTTCATCCGCGGAACAATACCACAGAGGTGCAGTGAACAGCACCACAAGTGCCAACAAACGCATGTCGGAATCCTCCAGTTAGCCGCCGTAACGATCACGCTCGCTCGACCGGCGGGCTTCGGTGAGCGACGTGTCCCGAATAACCTCTCGTGGACGATAGGCACTCGCAATCGATCCGGAAGACCAGCCAACCGGATGGAGTTCACCGTGGTGGCTAGAACCGGTAACGGATCGCGGTACCGCCCAAAAGCGGTCACACGGGTTGGTGCCCCAGTATGAACTGGCTGAAAGTAGCCCGGCGCGCCGGTTTTGGTGTTTTTTACTCCGCACAACGCGACGAGAGTTCGATCGCGCGAGAGGTCTACTTGGTTGTGCATCACCGTGAGAACGCGGGCAAGTAATCGTTGTCGAGTTGCAGCATGATGAGCGCAAGTGAGGTGGTATACACGGGGCCTATGGCGTCGTCGGGCCAACTCCCATCTGCGCTCTGCTTTGTTTTCAAGAAGCTGAACAGCCGCGCGCGATGGAGAGTCCAGCGGAGTAAATCGGCGTCGGGGGCATTGGGATCGAGTGCTCGATGGCCGGAGTCACGGAGAGCATGAATTACGCGAGCCGCCGCGAGATGCTGTTGCATGACTGGCGAGTTGATTTGCTCCGGGGGCGGGTGGAACCCGGCCGGTGGAAGAGCCGGGAGTGAGACTTTGGTAAAACCGACCCACTTCGTCAGCGCGCTCGGGCGACTCTCGCTTGCCAGGAAAGCGGCCGCGCCCGCCGCGGTTTGCAGCTGTTCGGCATTCGGTCCAGCCGTTTGGAGACCCGGAGCATACGGCAACCCACCCTCAGAGTTCGTGGCGTTGACCAGGTAACGTGCGGCTTTGTCGATGGCTGTTTGGGGAACATTGATTCCCGCTCGCCTAGTGGTGCTGCTCACAAATCGTGCAACAAATTGACTGGGCGTGTTCAGCGAACCACTTGCGCATCTGGTTGTTGGTCCAAGTCCACTCGAACGGGTGGGCGTAGAGTTTGTTGTACTCTGGACA
>Ga0209062_1002539_pt1 | contig 24048 bp, 18 predicted proteins | sample Coa_R2_2_FD_187158 | JGI IMG/M metagenome (GOLD analysis project Ga0209062, IMG submission 187158) | Surface soil microbial communities from Centralia Pennsylvania, which are recovering from an underground coalmine fire - Coalmine... | ecosystem: Environmental > Terrestrial > Soil > Unclassified... | reverse complement strand
CGCGCAGGAGGAGGGCGGGTGGGGAGTTGCGGTTGGGGATGGTGGCGACGTACATGACTTCTGTATATCGCACACAATTGAACATGTCAAGATAAATATTCAAACAACATGACTACATCTTGGCTCTAGAATTCCCCTAACTCGCGCCGACACAATAACTTCCCCTCATTACTGCGGGGGAAGATCCGTCAAGGCTGCGCACATGCGAAGCGACGCGCTGGCCGCGGTGAAAGATCTCGATCGTGGTCGCCGTGGAGCGGATCTCCACGAGTTGGCCGGTGAGCGTATAAGGGACGCTGTAGAAGGGGCGGTGGAACTGGATGGGGTAGTCGATGTTGACGCGCGCTTGGGCCCAGTGATGAAGCTGGAAGCGTTCGGCAGGGAGCGGCTGAAGTGCCGGCCGATCCACCTCGGCAAACTGCGTGGCACGCGAACCCTCGCGCTTGCGGAACGGCCGCTGGTTGAGCTTCACGAGCAGTTCACGAATGGCCTCGTTGAGTTCGGCCAGGCTGAAGAAACGGCGATGGCGGAGCGCGGCCATCACCCAACGTTCCGCCAGAAGCACCCCATTTTCCGCCTTGGCCTTGTCGAAAGTCATCGAATGTCCGCGGCAACGAGAAAGAGCAGCAGTCTTGGCAATCTGATGAGCAGCGGCCCCATCCGCGAGGAGGCGGTAAAAACTCTACATGAGACTCTATAGTGGCTGAATTTTTTGTCGGCGGCTTCAGGTTAAACGCAACTTCTGGACAGAATGTGCGAAGGACATTCTGATCCGGAGTTGCCCGATGAGTTCGCGCCGTTGCCGTTATTGCCAGCAAGTTTTTCAGCCTGCCCCTTACCATCCCCAACAACAGGTTTGCAGCCAGCCCGCCTGTCAGGGTCAACGACAGCGGGACTATCACCGGCGAAAAATTCGTTCCGATCCCCTCTACGCCCAGGTTGTACGAGAGAGCCACAAGAAGTGGCGAGACGAGCATCCTGATTACCAGAAGCGCTATCGCCAGACTCACGCTCAAGCCGTCGAGCGCAACCGGCAGCAACAGCATTTCCGCGACCAAGGACGCCGCCTCCAAAAGCTTGTAAAGAACAACTTGGCGGTTTCTCAACTGCTGATTCTTCAGCCCGTCGAGCCTTTTCCAACCCTCTGCGAGGCTGCTGATTCTGTCAACCTGATTTGGTCCAGTTTGATGGTTTGAATTGGCCCACGCAGACTCATCATTTCAGCTCTTTCTGTCAGCTTTCTCTGATCCTTGGTTTTCCTTTGTTGGGTGCTTTTCTTGTTCTTTGCTTCTGACTTCGTTGGGGCTCCGGCTGGAGCGAAGCCCGCAGGGCGAAGCGGAAGACGGAGCCCCAACGAAACGCCCCCCTGCCCTGATCACTTCTTCTTCCGCTTCTCCAGGGTCCTGCGAAAACGATACGAGTCAGTCCCGGTCTCAAGGATATGCGCCGGGTCGGTGACCCGGTCCAGCAGGGCTTTGCAGAGCCGGGCGTTGGGGATCACCTGTGTCCATTCCGAGAAAGGCAGATTGGTCGTCATTATCACCGCCGCTTTCTCAGCCCGCTCCGCGATCGCCTGGAACAGGAACTCGGCTCCCAGATCGGCCAGCGGCACATAGCCCACCTCGTCGAGGGCGATCAGTTCGTAGCGCGACCAGCGCGCCATCACTCGTCGCAGTTGCAATTGCTGCTTGGCCTCCACCAGTTCGTTTACCAGCCCGGCCGTGGTCGTGAATCGGACTCGCCGCTTCTGCCGGCATGCCGCCACGCACAGCCCGGTCATCCAGTGAGTTTTTCCCGTTCCGCAGTCCCCGATGAACAGAATCGGTTCGGCCCGCTCGATGTATCCGCCTTCGGCCAATTGCCGGATCTCGGCTGCGGAGACTTTCGGCGACTGCGAGAAATCGAACTCGTCCAGTGTTTTCACCCGCGGCAGCCGTGCTTCCCGCAGCCGCCGGCTTACCAGCCGGGTCTCCCGTTCTTCCAGTTCTGCTACCAGTAGCGCTTCCAGATAATCCAGGTGGCTCTGTTTTTCCTTCACCGCCAACTCGGCCAGGCCCGCGCACTGCGAGCCCACCGCCGGCAGGTGCAGGAGCTTGCCTTGCTGCTGGATCGCGGTGGCCTGGAGTGCTGCTTGGGGACTGCTCATCACCGCACCTCCCCGGCCAGCAGCTGATCGTACTCATTGACGACGGGCAATGACCGCTCGGAGCGATCTAACCAGCCCACCTCCAGAGTTTCCTGAGGGACAGGACTCTCCGGCTCGCTCAGCATCAGATACCGCACCGCCGCTTCATCCCCGCAACCCAGCGCCAGCGCCGATTCCACTGCCGATTGCAGCCGGGCATAACCTTTCGCCTTTCCCAACGGCAGCAACCCGATCATCTGCCGCGTCCCGCTCGGTTTGCCGTACCGGCGAATCAACTTTTCCCAGAACCGATCATAACAGGCGGGCCATCGCCCCAGCCTTCGCCACTGTTCCAGCGGTTTTGAGCCGGCCAACGCTCCCGGCTTTCGTTCCAGCACCCCCAGGTAGTGTTCCAGTTCCAGAATCTGCTGGCGCCGGCCGTAGCAGCGCTCATGACAGGCGACGCATTCTCCTTCCTGCCAGAGTTCCACCCGGGCCGGATAAACTCTCGCTTCCACCGCGCTTCCGACCCTCACCGGAACTGAATAGAAATTCGTCCTAACCCGCACGCAGCCGGAACCAATTCACCCGCGGAAAGCTCACTTCCGCCAGAGCGAAACCTTCCCCGGCCAGCGGCAGAAGGTGTTCCTGTTCGGCCTGCATCGCCACTCCGACCGGGCTTTCCCGTCCCGCCCGTTGGCGTTGCTGGTCCTGCCGGCAGGCGCGCAGCAGCTGTTCATTCCGTTCCTCCAGATCCCGCGCCTCAGGCACCGGGACCCAAGGGTTACGGCGGAAATACCCCGCTTCGCTTTCCACTCCACCCTTCTCGTGCGCAGCCGCCGGTGTGCAGAACTCCGCCTGAAATCCCCAGGGTGAGCGGAAGGCGATGAACCGTGCCGTCTCTTCCCTCTGATGACCGCGCAGAATCCTCTTCACGGCCGAGCTTAAATTGTCGTACCTATTCTACCGGCTACTCACGCAAGGTCAGGCCTGGGTGGACCGGGGCAGCGCCGAATTTGAGCGACGAAGGCAGCAGCGCGAATTCGCCGCCCTACAACGCAAGGCCCGAGACTTTGGAATGAACCTCGTCCCGGCAGCCTAGAGCAACTGAAGTTTCTGGAGAGTTTCCCGAGGATACCTGATTGGCCACTTAGCAGCAGGCACCCAAGCACCGCGCTTGCAGGGCGCGCCGCTACGCATGGCTGGAACGGTTTTCTTTATTGCTTCAGCGTAATAATGCTGACCGTATAGCCCTGAAGCACGACATTGTTTTCAGTCAAGGTCCGAGATGCCGCAGGATGGAAATTGGTTTTTTGATCCACGTACTGCTCGATCGCGCCCTGAATGCCCTCAATCGCAACCTCAAACGGCCGGCTGCGTTTGTTGATGAGAAGGATTTTCCGCTCGCCTTTCGGTGTAATGTAAGCCTGCGCCTCGACAAACGGAAGAGTGACCATCGTTTCTACTTGCTTATCTCCAGGACCCGCATTATCGATGAGCAATTTCAACGCCCAATAGCGGGCGTTCGGGATGCCACTTTTCCAATCGATCATGGTGACGCTCGGGTAATAGACGTTAGGGTAGCCGAGGCCCGAGGACATCCCCGCTGCTTCAATGCCCAAGTGCGAAAGCTGGTTGTAAATGTGCGCATACAGGGCTGCGGAGAGGTTCCAATAAGAGTCCGGAATGGGTTCTGAAATGTGGCCGGGCTCCCCCTGGCGGGCATCGTCGGCCGAAATGATTCCGATCTCATCGATAGTCGTCTGCGTTTTCGGAGAAAGGCGCTGGCGAATCAGGTCCACGTATTTCACGAGGCTCAGGAATCGATCGGCCTGGTTAAAGACCGTGAATTGCTGGACGTAAGGACTCTCGTCGGCCCCCGGTGTGGCATAAAAGTGATAGGAAACCATGTCGATCGGAACGCCGGGTTTGTGGTTCCCAGGATTGAGAAAGTACTCAAAGAACCTCGGCTGCTGCATTTCGAGAGGCACACCAGAGGTTCCTGCCAGCGCCAGACCCACAAATTTCATTTCCGGATCAACGCGCCGGATTGCCTCGACCACAGCGTCGTAGAGTCGCGTGTACGTTTTCGGGGTCATGCGGTGTTCGAAATCAACCTCGTTCAGCACCTCCCAATAAGGGATTTTGAAACGATGACCCGACTCGTGCCATTGGCCATATTCGTCCTTGAACCCTCCCTGCGTGTACCAACTGGCCAGTCGGGCAAAATAGTCCGCCACTTCCTTCATGCTCGGGTCGCGCAGCTCGGTCCCCTGCTCGTAATGATAGTCGGCCTCGTCGGGATTTTCGGGGTAGGGCACTGGTTGAGGCGTCTTAAACATCCATTCCGGGATCGTCGCCAAGTTCAGGATGATTTTGTGCCCCTCGGTAGCCTTCAGGAAATCGACCACGGGAGGATCCATCTCCGAGAAATCCCAGTAAGTCTTTCCATCCTGCGGCGGCTTCAACTCGGCGACGGCCAGTTTGGGAAAGGGAAACCAGGCCTGGTAGCGGACCAACTCGGCTTGAAGGTTGTGAAGGTCTAAAAAAACCTTGTCGTGGATCGGAGAGGTAGGGCGCAGCAAGGGGCTTTCGACGATTTGATACGTTGGAGTGGTCCTGGAGATTCGGATGATCTTATCCCAATGGATCGTCACCCTCGCCTGCCAGTCCAAGGGTTGGCCGTCGCCCTGGAAGAAGAGCATGATGAGCGCCATGGTGGCGGCAAGCATTGCTAAGACCTTACGCATCGGATTACCTCCAACTTGCTGGATGAAGTAGTGAAATCAATAGGGGCGGTTTTGCAGCCGGGACACGGTGGCGTCGGAAGGGGCCTCGCATTCAGGCTCTCGCGGCGCCCTGTTGTGTCTTCGCCAGGCTGGCACGGATGGCCTCAAGAGTTTCGGCAATATCCGCTTCGGTGTGGCTGGCGCTGATGTGGCCGCGCTTGAGCGGGAAGGGATTCACTATGATCCCACTCTCGATCAACTGCTGCCGGAAGCGCTTATCCATTTCCGAGTTGTTCCGAAGGAGGTCGGTGTAGCTGTTCGCCGGCGGGTCCATAAAATAAATCACGAAGACCGACCCGAACCCCGCCACAAAGGCCTGGATACCCAACTCGGCGATGATGTCCCTCACGGCCTGACGCATTTCCTCTCCCAGGCCGAAGATGTGCTTGTAAACAGCGGGATTCTCAAGCTGCGCGATCGTCGCGAGTGCGGCGGCAGTCCCCGTCGGATTGCCGTTGTAAGTGCCAGCGAAAATCACATCCCCGCCGGCCGTGCTGAATCGCTCCATCAGTCGTCTCTTTCCGCACAGCGCGGCACAGGGAAAACCATTTGCCATGCTTTTCCCGAGTGTGGTCAAATCGGGCGTGACGCCACAGAGGGCCTGATAACCGCCGAGGTCGTGCCGGAATCCTGTAATCACCTCGTCGAAAATCAAGATGATGCCACGGGCGTCGGCGATACGCCGCAAGCCCTCCAGAAAATCCTGCCGCGCCACCACGCACCCGATGTTGTGCGCGATGGGTTCGAGGATGATCGCCGCAATGTTCTCCCCTTCCCGTTCCAGCACGCTCTCCACTTCAGCGAGGTTATTGAATTCCGCCACCAGCGTGTGCGCCAGCGACTCCGGCAGCATGCCCGCCGACCCGGGGTCGATTTTCCCCAGCCGTTCGGCCGGGCTGATGATGTTCATGCAGAGATAGTCATGCGAGCCGTGAAAGCAACCCTGGAACTTGAGGAGTTTCTTCCTTCCGGTCACGGCGCGGGCCAGCCGGACGGCATTGTACGTCGCTTCGGTTCCCGTATTGCACAGTTGCACCATCTCGGCTGAGGGAACGTGTTCGGCAATCTTGGCGGCGAGGTCAAGCTCCAGCTCCGTCGTGCCGATCCCCACCAAATCGATCCTGGCCATAGCCTCGATGACCGCTTGCTGGACCGCGGGGTGACAATGCCCCAGGATGGTGGGGCCAAACGCCGCGTGATAATCGATGTAGCGATTGCCATCTGCGTCATAGAGATAGGCCCCTTGGGCGCGGGTGAAGATCAGCGGCGGCTGGGTGGAGCGAGTAAAGGAGTTGATGCCTCCGGGTGTGTAGCGACGTTTTGCCTCGAAGATTTTCTGGGATTGCTCCGTAATTCGATTTCGAATCATGTGGACCTCTTCCGGATGGAGCCTCAGACCGGACGCCATGCCGCGCCCGAGTGTGACGCTACGAGCGTTCAGAGTACTCCCACTTGCGGACATTGGCTTCGTTGAGTTCCCACCCAAACCCTGGGCGGTCCCCCAGGTAGATTTGTCCGCCCACCGCCACCGGCTCACCCGTAAACAATTCCCAAAAAAGGGTGTCGTCGTCGAGCGTCCCGCCGTCCCCGGGCGGTGGAAAATACTCAACCATCGGGGAATTCAGGTGGGCCATCACCATGTGATAGTTATGCAACTGCCCTGCATGCGGGATCACCGCCAGGTTGTACGTGGCGGCGAGCGCCCAGATCTTCCGTGCCTCGGTGATGCCGCCCACACGATTGACGTCAGGCTGCAAGATATCGACGGCCTCTTTGCGGATCAGTTCGCGAAAGCCATAGCGGGTAAATTCGTGTTCGCCACCACTGATCGGCGTGGAAACCGAGCGGCGGATCTTCGCGTAGCCGTCAATGTCATCGGGAATCAGCGGCTCTTCCACCCAGCGCAAATTCATGCCGGCGTCCTCGAGCATGCGAATCATGCGGATTGCATAGTCCACGTCCCAACCCATGTAAGCGTCCGCCATCAACTCGACACCCGGCCCCACGGCCGAGCGGACCGTCTTCACCAGTTCGAGGTTCTTGAGCATGCCTGCGTAGCCGTCCAGCGGCCCATACCCGAACCGCTGCTTCATCGCCGTGAATCCCTGTTGGAGAAAGTGCTCGGCTTGCAGGGCCAGCGTCTCCAAGTCCTCGTGCGCGTAAAGACGGCTGGCATAAGCGCGGAGGGCGTCCCTCGTTTTCCCACCGAGAAGGTTATAGACCGGCTGCCCGGCCGCTTTGCCCATGATGTCCCACAAGGCAAGGTCAATGCCGCTGATCGCTTCCAGCACGAGTCCTTTGCGGCCGTAATTCAGCGTGGAGCGGAACATCTTCTCCCAAAGTGCCTCCACGTCAAACGGGCTTTCGCCGAGGACAATGGACTTCAGATGATGGTTAATCACATAGGCGGCCGAACCGCTTCCCACGCCCACGCTGCCCAGCCCATAAACGCCTTCGTCGGTCGTCACCTTGACCAGGACGGCGTACACCGGCCCGCCGCGCAGCCCGACTGATTTCCTCCCCAACAGTTGCTTATAGTCCGGAAAGATGTGCAAGGGCGAAACCAGGAACTCGCCTTCCATCGCCCCGATTCGCCCCGCGGGGTCGCCGATCAATAAGGTGTGGACGTCTGTGATTTTCATCGCTAGGTTCCACCCGTGTTCTTGGCGCGCGGCACGCTTGACCAAGGGCTTTTCATTTCCGGTCAGACCCGTATCCCGCGCATCAGGAAGGAGAGGCTTTCCTCCGTCAGAGTGCTTGTTGGGCGGAATTCCGCGGAAGCAGCGTACCGCAGGATGGCGTCAAAGAGGAATACTACGGAAGGATAACCGTTGTCGAGATGCTCTAAAAAGTTGAGCGTCGTGACGATCACCTTTCCTTTCCCAGCCTGAAACTCATAAAGAAATCCGATCCTGTGAAGGGCCGGAGGCGCGTCGCCGCTCGACCAGACGCACCATAGCAGAGGCGAAATTTCGTTCAAAGGACTGAAAGCCGTTCGCTCCAAGCCGAAGCTGCCTTCAAGCAGGTTATAAAATTGCGGGTCAAAATCCCCTTGGCCTGGCAACGCCCGGAATATCGGATGCTCTTCCACGCGGGAGCCGTAGCAGTGTGGCTTGCCGTTGAATACCGGGAAATATCCAAATGGCACTTGCCCGTCTGTCCGGTTCCGTTGCAGGAAAATGATGGCCTTCGCCCCATTAAGGATTGCGCAGAGGTCGGAAGGCTCAAGGATGCTCATCAATAGGAGGTCGTCGGGTTCGGCTTCCCCCGAATCTTCGATGAATGGGTACAGGCCCTGAACGCGTGCGTCGGCAAGCCGGGAAATAAGGTTGATGCGAGAGGTTTGAAGGAGCTGGCGCGGGTAGGACCAGTAGGCCCACTGGTTCTGGGCGATGATTTTCTTCCCGTCAAGCAGCTTTGCTTCGAGCGTGAGCTGGGCCGCGTTATCCAGTATTGGGACACCTATTTCCACTTCGGCAAGCTTGCTTACATTTCCCTGCGGTACCTTGATTTCCCGGATGTTCCGGCTGTGCAGCACCTGGCCGTGGCTCTGGAGAGAATAGGTTAACGTCGCATTCGCTAGGTCATTCGCACCGTAATAAGAAACAAAAAACTTGAGCGGTACCGTTGATCCCTGCCACCAGCATCGCTGCGAGAAGTCCGAATCGGTCAGCAAAACGTTTAACGCGTTGAACGACCGGAACTCCTCAGCCGTCAGCGCCTTGGGTTCCCAGAAAAAATCCAGCGTGCCCTCCGCCCACAAGTAGCCTTCGGCCGTGCCGCTCGCGTAATCATTGATCAGCCAGAGTTCGTAGCCTTCAAGCTGCGGCATCCGCCGCACGCGCTCGACATAGAACTTGCGCATCTCACCCAGCATCAGCCGCTGCGAGCCCTTCACCAGACTGGGGTAAATGGCTTCCAGCCCGTTTTCTTTCACCCAGCGCTGGGTGTTTTTCATCCAATAGGGATCAACCACGCCGGTGAAGCGTTCCTCGAGAGAAGTGTCAGGAAGCGAGCAAAGCCAGCCGCCAAACTCGTGACAAATCGTCGGCTTTCCGGGCTGGTAGCCGCGATGGATAGAGTACACATCAGCTGGCGGCACGGTCCAGCCGTCGGTGCTCATGGCCAGCGCGTCCGGGTTGAGTTCCTTGGCGCGTTGGTAGAACTTTTCGAACGCCGCCTGAAACTCCCCTTCCTTGCCGGGAAGGGGGCGCAGCTCGTTGCCGAGCGCGGAGGAGACAAATGAAGGATGGTTGCGGAATGCCTTGAAGGCCTCTTCCTGCTCACTCCACGCGAAATCCAAAAAGGGCAAAAGCCAGGGGGAATAAAATACCGGCAGCTCCGCATGCACCAGCAGCCCCAGCTCATCCGCCGCCTGAAAAAACTCTTCAGGAGGGATTCTGGAGTGGCAGCGCACAAAATTGAAGCCATACGCCTTGGCCATTTTCACCCGTCGGCGGTTTTCGTCGAGCGAAACGTCCGGCGTTCCGGTAAGGACTTCTGAAGCGAGATCGCCGAAGCCAACCAGGTAATAAGGCCGGCCATTGAGAAGGATTCTTCCGTTGCGAGTGGAGATTTCACGGACCCCGAAAGGTTGCTCCAGGCTGTCCAGGATTTTCTCGCGGTCAAGAACCTGGATGGAAGCTACGTAAAGCGCCGGATCCTCAGGCGACCACAGCTGGGCATTGGGCATGGGGAGATCGATTTGCAGTGCGACGGCCTTCCCTGAGCTGATTTTTGCGCTGCCTTCGGATGAGTATGATGAAGCTTGGCCACGGAGGCTGGCCTTGATACGGACGAGAACAGACCCGCCGGGAAAATCTTTGGCCGCCGCTAATCTCAGGCTGAAAGTGGCATGGGGTGGAGCGACGGTGGTTCTCGCATGGACCTCGTCGAGCCAAACCTTACTTGTCGCTTCCAGCGCGGCGTGACCGTAAATGCCGCCCCAGTTACCCATGTAATTGAAAGCACCGGTGGGACGCGAGTAATCGTGCTCCGTAAGAGGTTTCTCGACGCTTGACCCAGCGGTGTTATCAACGAGGAGAGCTATTGTATTGGTCGCGCCGGCCTGAATCAGAGAAGTAATATCCATTCGAAAGGGCGCGGAAAACCCGTTGTGTAATCCGGCTTCTTTTTCATTCACAAAGATTCGGGCGCTTCGGGAAACTCCGCTGAACTTGATCCACACCTGGCGACCACGCCACGCGTCATCCAGGTGAAGTTGTCTCTTGTACCAGGCCCACCCCAGATAATCGTGTCGCAAATAGAGTCGCGGCTTCCCGAATCCCTGCGCCTGCCAGCATCCCGGCACGCTAATCATAGCGTCCAGGGATCTTTCGGGCGCAAACCATCCCTCTTTCAGACCGACTCGATGGGGATCGAGGGCGAATTGCCATGACCCGTCGAGTGATAACTGGCTCCGGAGAACCGCAGGCGCCCTCGAATACTGACTCAGACTGCCAGTCCCCGCGGATGTGTGGGAGCTTTCACCGATGTTTGCTTCCCGCGGGTGACAATCGCTAGCAAGTGGATTTAGCGCTACAGCCCCCGAAAGAGCCGTGGTAATATTCCTCACGAACGCTCTTCGGCTCAACTGGTTGTTCAAGGCCTGCAGAAAACTAGCTTCGTTCACAGGGACTCCCTCCGCTACGTACACCGATGGATGTCAGGCTGTCTGATAGTACGGCGGCAGCTTTGAACCCCCTTTAGTATCGGCATTAGACCAGTAAACTGTCAACAGAAATCGCCACAAGCTATTTTCTATGATTTTTCTATGTGATCAGTACATAAAAACCAAGGCTATCAAAAAAATGTGTTGACTAGCTGTCTGACAGGTATCATAATCCCTCCGTTATGCCGGACGATACACAAGGGAAATTCCCTGCCCAGAAAGCGAACTCGGAAAAAGTGAAGGGTGGCCTCAACCGCTCTCCGCTTAAGGCTGTCCCGCGGACGACCTTAAGCGAACACGTGGCGGCGCAGATTGCCGAACTTATTTCCTCGGGGCATTGGAAACCCGGGCACCGACTTCCTCCGGAGAGCGAATTGAGCCGTGGGTTTGGGGTCAGCCGGTCGACAGTGCGGGAAGCGCTGAAGGCCCTCGCTTTTGTAGGCGCGGTAGTGATGAAGAATGGGCGCGGCAGCTACGTATCCGGGACCTCTGCGGCCTTCGTAGATCGGGCCCTAGCGTACGGCTTGCTGCGCACCGAGAAGGACGTGCGCGACCTGACCGACGCGCGAATGGCCTTGGAGAGCGAGCTGGTGATGCTTTGCGCGGAACGAGCCACGGATCAGGAGCTTGCGTCCCTCGAACAGATTGTCACGAGGATGCGAGAAACCCTCCGCGAAGCGGGCGAGCAGTTTCTTGATCTCGATCTGGAATTCCACTTGGCCATCGCGGCTTATTCCGGAAGCAAAATCCTGGCGCAATTGCTCAGAACCATCAGGGAATTGCTGGAAGAATCGATTCGCAAGACGGCGAATTTTCCACGGGACAGAGATGTCACGTACGCGCAACACACCCGAATTCTGGAAGCGCTGAAGGAACGGAACGCCCGCAAGGCCCGCAACGCGATGCGGGATCATCTGCGGACCTTCCGCCAGGGATACTCGCTGTTCCTGCGGTCGCGCTCGCCGGAGCCGGTCGATTCCAACTCGCCGGCCACCACCTCGGGCACGACGGAGGTCAAGTGACGCAGGGAGACGCAAGATGAGCAGAGTCTTCTACGACCGTGATGCAGATCTCAAACATTTGGACGGCAAGACTGTTGGCATCATCGGCTACGGAAACCAGGGACGGGCGCAGGCTTTGAACCTGCGTGACAGTGGTGTGTCCGTGCTCGTCGGTGGCTTGGAGGATACCTACTTGGACATGGCGCGGGAAGACGGCCAGGAGGTTTCAGGGATTAAGGAAACGGTCCAAAAGTCCGAGATCATCCTGATGTTAATTCCTGACGAGGTCGAGCCAGCGGTTTACGCGGAGCACGTCCGTCAAAATCTGCGGGAAGGGACGATGTTATGTTTCGCCAGCGGCTACAACATTCATTTCCAGGAGATCGTGCCGTTCGAGCATGTGGATGTTGTCTTGTTGGCGCCGCGGACCTTGGGCCTGGCGGTGCGAGAAACTTTCACCCGCGGAACGGGCGTTCCGGCCGACGTGGCCGTGTGGCGCGATCACACCGGTACAGCTTGGCCGACGCTGTTGGCACTCGCCAAAGGGATTGGCTGCACGCGGATCGGCGCGTTTGAGAGCTCATTCCGGGAAGAGGTGGAACTCGATCTGTTTTCCAAACAGGCTCTCTGGCCGGCGCTTTTTGACTGCCTGCTGACAGGCTTCGAGGTTCGGGTTGAAAGAGGTTATTCGCCCGAGGCTGTTGCCTTGGAATTTTATGCCTCCGGAGAAGCGGCGGATATTTTCCTGGAGATGGCCACGCAAGGGCTGTTCGCGCAGATGAGGTTCCATTCCTTGACTTCACAATACGGGGTGTTGTCGCAATACAAGGGAGCGACCGGATTGGGTTTGAGACGACGGATGGAGGAGGTTTTGGCCAAAATCCGTGACGGCTCCTTCGCGCGCGAGTGGGCACAGGAAGCGAAGGCAGGGTATCCCACGTTGAAGAAACTCCGCCAGGAAGCCGAGAGCCACTTGCTCAATGCTACCGATCAAAGGATTCGCAAATCACTGAGTTGGTCGCTTCCGAAAGATGGCTAACGGCCAGCGCGGTGCTGGGTAGGTGGGGGACCGTGGTGCATAATGGAAAACATTTTTCTTGACAAGAAACATCGGCGTTGTTAGATTCGACCCATCCCTATTTCGCAATTTTCGGCATTCAGGCACATCTTCGGAAAGGGAGGTAAGGCAAGATGCCAAATAAATTACCAAGTTGGGGATTTACAGCAGTGATTCTCCTCGTCTTATGGGGCGTGCAACCGCCATCCTTGTTGGCCCAGACCGCTGGCACGATCTTAGGGGTGGTTTCCGACCAGAGCGGGGCTGTGATTCCGGGGGTCACGCTGACGTTGAAGAATGACGCGACAGGCGCTACTCGTACGACCCAGTCCTCGGCCTCGGGAAGCTACACTTTTGCCTTGGTTCCACCGGGCACGTACACGCTTACGGCTGAAAAGACCGGATTTGCGAGCGCGGTTGTCAGCAACATTATTCTCGAAGTCAATGCGAGCATCCAGCGAAATGTTACGATGTCACTGGGGCAAGTTCGGCAGCAGGTCACGGTCGAGGAGAGTCCAGTGCACTTAGATACCTCGACAGCCTCCATCGGCTCGGTGATCAAGTCTAGACAGATTGTTGACTTGCCCTTAAATGGCCGCGATTTCCTCCAGCTTGCAACTCTCTCCGCAGGCGTGAACCCACCCGCCATCCAGAACGGTGAAAGCACGACGCAGGGCGCGTTGGGTGGAGGTCGGCAAACGGAGACTGTCAGCGTTTCAGGATCGCGGGAAATTTCCGTGATCGTAATGTTTGACGGCATTCCGGAGAAGCAATTCTTCTATGGGCTCACCACCTTGCAACCGCCGGTGGACTCCATCGCTGAATTCAAGATCCAGCGCGGCTACTTTTCGCCGCAGTTTGGCGCTCCGGCCATCGTGAATGTCGTGACGAAGTCTGGGACGAACTCGCTGCACGGTGCCGCGTGGGAATTCTTCCGAAACGACGTCCTCGATGCCCGCAACTTCTTCGACCGCAATTTGCCGCCTTACCGCCAGAACCAGTTCGGATTCAGCATGGGCGGGCCCGCCATTAGGAACAAACTGTTCTGGATGGGCGACTACGAAGGTTTACGTGTGCGGCAGGCTGGTACCAGTTTTTACCGGGTACCGACTCCAGCGGAATTAGCCGGAGACTTTTCGGCTGACCCGACGATTTACGATCCGTCGACTTATGATCCAGCGACTAAAACCCGGCAGCCGTTTCCAGGCAACGTCATTCCGTCGGGGCGGATATCGAGCTTCGCGCAGAAGTACAATCAGTTCATTCCGGCTCCAAACTCCGCCCCGATCGCCTCGCTGGGAAACGCGAACCTGGTCGGGCCAACGAACCATGTGCAGAATGATGACAAGTGGGATGTCCGGGCAGACTACGACATTAGGAGTTCCGACCGGTTCTTTGGCCGCGTCTCCCACATTAACTCTGCAGTCTCGGACCTGCGAATTATGCCTGGCCAAAGCACGGTTAGCCCGCTCACCGGGTGGAATGGGGTTTTCGGATGGACGCACGTCTTCAGCCCCACGATCATCAACGAATTCCGGGCGGGGGTGGACCGAGCTTTCCTGTTTAGCTCAACCCCGCAGGGCGCTGCTAGCAATCCGGACTGGCCTACGAAGGTCGGACTAGCGAATCTCAATCACATACCGGACTGCAATGGAGTGCCGACTGTAGGAATGTCAGGATATTCGGCATTTGGATATACCATCGGCAACTGCATCATCACCGGGAACACAGACAAGCTCTTTATCGATACGATGGAAATTATTCGCGGCAAGCACGATATTTCCCTCGGCGTTGACGCCCGGCGCGTCAACTGGCGCATGATTGCCGCCTTCACGCAAAACGGTAGCCTGAGTTTCACTGGCCAATACAGTGGCAATTCCGTCGCCGATTACCTCCTGGGCGATCCTTTCAGTGTCAGCGGTGAGGCTCCGGCGCAGCCCACCTACCGCACCGGCTGGTGGCCAAGCCTTTTCGTGAATGACGACTATCACCTGACATCGAAGTTGACCCTCAATCTCGGGTTGCGATGGCAATACACACCGCCTCCAAGCGAGAAATATAACAATCTGTTTGCTTTCAACTTTCAAACAGGGCAGATGGAACGCTGCGGCACCTCAGGTATCCCTGAAAACTGCCTTCAGAAGAACTGGCTCGATTTTGCGCCGCGAATCGGCATTGCCTACTCGCCAGCCAGGAATTGGGCGATCCGCACTAGCTATGGCATCTTCTACGATCGAATTCCCGGCAACGAATGGGCATGGAATTCGATCAGCCCTCCATTCCTGAACGGCTATTCGGCGGTGTCGGATCCAAACGTTCCTACCATCGACATGACGCAGCTCTTCCCAGCACCAGCGGGTGAAGGGGCACCAATCCCAGTGGGTACCTCGCTCTTTGACCTGGGCACCCCTAACCGCAAGGACGGCTACTTGCAGCAGTGGACTTTCAGCCTTCAGCATACATTACCGGGCGAGGTCTTTATGGAAATCGCGTACATCGGATCCAAGGGCACTCATCTCTCGAAGCGAATTGATTCGAACCTGGATCCAAGTCCGCCGGCACCGGGTGACACACGTTCGGTTCAGGAGCGCCGGCCCTACCCGCAGTGGGGTTTTATCCTCACCGACGAAGGGCGAGCCAATTCAGAATACGAATCCCTCCAGATTTCCACCCGGAAGCCTCTCGGCCACGGCCTCTCATTCTTGACCGGATATACCTTCGGGAAGTCACTGGATAATGATTCTTACGATGGGAAAGCGACTCGCAACTATCGTCCCGGCGACATGGACAAGGGCCGGAGTATTTTTGATATGCGTCATCGCTTCACTGCCGGTGTTGTTTATAACCTCCCCTTTGGGCAAAGCCTCACCGGAATGAGCAAGCAGGTCATTGCGGGTTGGCAGCTCAATACGATTCTGACTTTCCAGAGTGGATTACCCTTCCAGGTCACGACACCTAGCGATCAATCCAACACCGGCGCGTTCTGGATCCCACGTCCTAATCGCGTCTGCGATGGCAACCTTCCAGAAGGGCAACGGACGCCTCAACATTACTTTGACACCAGTTGCTTTACACTCCCGGCCTTGAACACATATGGCAACGGAGGGGTTGCATATCTGGATACCGACGGGCTCAATACCGTTGATTTTGCAATCGTGAAGGACTTCCCTATCAGGGAAAGCGCGCGGCTCCAGTTTCGTGCCGAAACCTTTAACTTCCTGAATCAGGTCAACTTTAACCGGCCTGGCAGCACTCTGGATACTCCGAGTTTTGGGGTCGTAACCAGCGCGCAGCCGGGGCGGGAAATTCAGTTCGCTCTGAAAGTGATGTTCTAGGCTGCCCATGGCCCACGCGGTCGGATTATCTTAACGTGCTGAAACAAGCTCAAAGGCAAAGGAAGCGCGGATGTCGACTGTCTTCACTGGACCCAAGAAGTGGGACGAGGTTGCCGGATGGTTTCAAAGGTTCCCATTCGGCGACAGCGAACCTTATCCAGCAAAAATAACCCCTCAGACCGCCTACTTTATGTCCTGGGGTCCGGATGCAGATGGATTGCATCGGACCCCAAACCCGATCTACTTTTCGACAAAGGCGATGACTACAGGGGTCTTTTCGCTAGCCCCGGGCGACTATTTCAAGCCGGGAAATCACCCTAATCCTGAATCGTACGTCATTCTCAAGGGCATGCTGTGGGTGGGCCATGCGGATACCGGCCAGTACCACGAGCTGCATGCCGGGGACGCCTACGTCATTCCTGCATTCACGTTCCACTTGGGTTACAACTTTGGAGATGAGACCGTCGAAATCCTCTTCATGATTGCCCGGACGACGCACACGGACCAGATGCGCACGAACCCTACTTATGACGACCACTATCAGAATTTTCGCCATCCTATCCTACTGCATCCGGATGTTGATCATCAGTATCAGAGACACAAATCCTGGGCGCAGCCGGGATTTCGCAAAGGTGAGGTTCCGCCCTCTCGCCTGGACGAGCTGCACTGCTGGCCGCCTCGGGGCGGCAAGTCGGTGAACCACAATCCCGAAGTCGATCACGTGCAGATTGTGGGCCGACAGGAGTGGCTGCACTTTGTCACCGGCAAAGACTATCAGCACCAGTTTGTTACTTCTTTCTGTTACAGCACGGATGAGTTTCAAACCGGCAAGATCAAAATACCCCCTGGCCGCGTCACCAACGCTATTCGGCTGCCGGGTGAACGCGTCTATTACCCCCAGGGTGAAACTCCTTTGGTCGTCATTCTTTCTGAATCAGGGAACAGCCTGATCGGAAGCAAGGGGGACGCTCTGTTTGTCCCTGCCAACACTGTTCATCAATTCCAGAACCCCGGACATCACGCGGTGGAGGGAATCTTCGTTTCCGCCACGCGCGAAGGGATAAAGTACTACTGATTTCAAGACGCGCTCGCCCGCAATAGTCATCCGCAAGCCCGAAAGCTTGTGAAAGGAATTATGGCTGGCCTGCCTGGAGGTGAAATTGGGAATTGAAGTTTTGAAAGGGAGGAGCATCAATGGAGCGGAAGGCTTGGTTACTGCGAGTCAAAGAAGGAAAAGAAGAAGAGTACCGCCGAGTTCATGCGGCAGTGTGGCCTGAGCTGATCGAGGCGGCACGGCAGGCGGGCCTTCGTAATCATTCCTGTTTTCTCGAGGGCAGAAGAGTTATCGCCTATGTGGAAGCCGATGATATCGATGCCGCCTTCCGGAAGTTGCTCGCGACCGACGTGAAGAAGCAATGGGATCAGGCCATGTCCAGTATTCTGGAGGAAACAGATTCGTCATCCTTTGAAGAAGTATTCCACTTTGATTAAGCGCGCGACCGCTGGATGCTGGGGAGTCAAATGAGTGGTATTATCGCGGTCATTCTTGCGGGGTTCTCCAACGGGTCCTTTCCCGCTCCCGCGAAAGGCATTACGGCGTGGAAGTGGGAACACATCTGGCTGGTCTATTCCTACTGCGCCATGGCCTTACTGCCCGTGGGCTTGGCATTGGCGTTTGGCCATCGAACTATTCTGCAGCAACTCTTCAGATACCCAGGACTGGCGGAGAAGGTCGCGATCTTCGGAATGCTATTTGGCATTGGTTCCTTGCTCTTTGGCGTGAGCCTTGTGCGGTTGGGGATGGCGATTACAAACGCCCTAGTCAACGGAATCGTTGCATTTTGCGGCAGCCTCGGGCCGGTCCTGATCGGTTCAGTTCGGGTACGAAGCGCGAGCCTGTCGTGGTTGATCGGAGGATTGGTTTTGCTGGCGCTGAGCCTAGTGATGTGCGCAGCGGCTTCCGTCAGCCGTGACCGGGCGCAGGGCGCGGAGGGATCAGGCAGCGGTCCGGTTTCACAATCCATCGGCGCCGTCTTCATCGCTGTGCTGGCGGGGATTATGTCCGCGATGATCAATATTGGCTTTGCGTATGGCGCACCACTAGCCACCGCAGCCCGGGACGCAGGGTGCCCGTTGATTCTTGCCAGCGTCGCCATTTGGGTTCCGGTGCTTCTGGGCGGGGCGATCTTCAACGTGGGGTATCCGGCGTATGTGATCCATCGCCGCGGGGAGTGGTCAATGTTCCTGAGCAGCAACAACATGCTGCTGTGGGTCCGCGCTTCCTCGATGGGGATTCTGTGGTTCGGCGCGATACTTCTCTATGGGTTTGGCGCCTCGATGATGGGCAGCGGCGGCGCCGTATACGGGTGGGCCGTTATCATCACGGTTTCAATCTTGACGTCTAACGGCTGGGGGGCAGTGACCGGAGAGTGGAAAAATTCCGGCGCTAAGCCCAAAGTCCTGATGTGGCTTTCAACAGTCCTCCTGGTCAGCTCGTTGGTGCTTTTAGCTGGGCACCACCTTCCGAAGTGATTAAACCGTAGCAGCAAGTTCGAGAAGACGGAGGAACCAACTCCATGTTAAGGGCAGGAACCGCTCGATCTATCATCACTCCGCCGGTCGGAATGACTATGGCGGGTTACGCCGCCCGCGAGGGTGCGGCAATCGATAAAGATGACGAACTCTCGGCGACCGCATTGGTTTTGGATGACGAACGGACGCGGATTGCCATCATGGCGCTGGATCTGATTTTTATCAAAGAACCGCTGGTTTCCACGCTCCGCGGAAAAGTCGGGCAACGCCTGGGAGTGCCAGGATCACACGTTTTGCTGAATTTCAGCCACACTCATTGCGGACCAACGTCCGAAGGGCTGCAATATGACGATGACGAACAACAGGATGTCCTTCGGCAGACCTACAGCACTAGGTTGCTCGCGGAGCTTCCCGCGCTGGCCGCACAGGCTGTACACCGTCTCCAGCCGGCTCGCATCGGCACCGGCGTGGGCGAAGCGCGCATTGGCATTAACCGCCGGGAGCGACAGGCGGACGGGTCGATCATCCTGGGGGAGAACCCCGCGGGGCCGGTGGACCATGAGGTTCGGGTAATCCGCGTGGACGGTCTGAACGGTCGGCCCATCGCTGTTGTCTTCTCGCACGGCTGCCACACGGTGACGATGGGACCCAAATGTCTTAGATGGTCTTCGGACTATGTTGGTCCCGCGCGAGAATTGGTGGAGCGAGCGGTCGGCGGACTGAGTCTGTTTCTCCAGGCCAACGCCGGCGACATCAATCCGGTCACCGGCATCGGGACCTCGGAAGACAATACTAATGAAAAGAATCGTCTGGGATTTGCCTTGGGCGGAGAGGTCTTGAAGGTTCTTGCGTCGATCTATACCGAAAGTGTTCGCGGCCAGCGAACTTTTATTGGTTCGCTGTCTAAGATCCCCTATTATCCTCGGATTCCCATCACGAAGGAACCCGACCACGCGATTGAAGTGAAAGAAGAGATGCTTGAGTTGCAGCTCGGTTCCTTCCCGCAGCGGCACGAGGCGGACGAGATTCTCGAAAGATGGGATTCAGAGGTTTCAAGCCTGATCAAGAGCCGAACAACCGGAGCCCCCATGAATGTGGCTCGGCATTTCCGCCACTGGGCGCGAACCCTTCACGAGGCGGTCCTCGGTGGCCTGAAACCGGCCGTCCAGATTCCTATACAGGCGATTCGTGTGGGCAATCTCGGAGTCGTTGCGGTTCCGGGTGAAACTTTCACCTCGCAAGGAGTGGAAGTCAAGAAGCAGTCGCCGTTTCCACATACTCTCTTTATCGGCTACAGCAATGGCTGTCTTGCTTACATTCCCACCCGAGATGCCTATCCGGCTGGGGGCTGGTCGCTGCGAGAGCGTTACTACGTCCCCGACATGATTTTTCAGGCCTACCTGCTCCCAACCGCCTTGGCACCGGATTCAAGCGAGAGGGTGGTGAACAAATCTGTAGAACTGCTCCGTCAGCTTCATGCTTGAAGCAGCGGAAGATGTTCGGCAATAGGGAGAAGGCTGGAGAATCAGGCATGTCGAAGACGCGCATCGCGGTCCTGGGGGCTGGTTGGTGGGCAGCCGAGAATCATATCCCAGTTCTAAGGGCGCGCCCGGATGTGGAGATCGCCGGGATCTGCCGTCTCGGACGGGAAGAGTTACGAAAAGCCCAAGAACACTTTGGCATACCCTTCGGTACCGAGGATTATAGAGAACTGCTCGCACTGGAGGCTCTCGACGGGGTTGTGATTAGCACGCCACATCGCCTGCATTACGAGCATGCGGGTGCTTCCCTCGAAAAAGGCCTCCATGTTTTGTGTGAAAAACCGATGACGCTGCATGCTTCTGAGGCCCGAAAGCTGGCAGCCCTCGCCGAATCACGTCAGCGGCATTTTGTCATTCCCTACGGATGGAACTACACAGACTACGCCGCGCAGGCAAAAGGCCTCATCCACCAAGGCGAGATCGGGGAAGTCGAGCACGTCCTCTGCCACATGGCGAGCGCGCTGCGGGATCTGTTTGACGGCACCGGCGCTTGGTTTGCGCAGGAAGCGTTTTTCCATCCTCAAAAGGAAACTTGGAGCGACCCCGCCGGCGGAGGAGGATTCGCGCATGGCCAGTTGACGCACGCGCTGGGCTTGCTCTACTGGCTCACCAATCTTGAACCGGCCGAAGTTTTTTGTTTCGCGCGAAGCTCTCGGAGCGGCGCTGACCTGTATGATGCCATCAGCTGCCGTTTTAAAAGCGGTGCTACCGGCATGTTGGGTGGGGCTGGAACGATGCCGCCACGCTCGACGTATCAGGTGGATATCCGGATTTTTGGAAGCGAAGGAATGTTGTTGCTGGATATCGAGCGGCCGCGCTTAGAGGTCCGGCGGAATGACGGACGCAACTCTTTTATTCCCTTGAAGGCTCCGCCAGGAGAGTACTCGTGTGTGGCGCCAGTCGAAAGGTTTGTCGATTTGATTCAAGGGAAGACGACCGAAAATTGCTCGAATGCGGCGCTCGGCGCCGCTGTGGTGGCTACCCTCGATGCCGCCAGCCGTTCTGCAAAGAGCGGCAAAATTGAAGAGGTAAGCCACTGACAGTAGACAGAGTGCCTGTTCCCGAATTTATGGCTAATCATTAACGGGAAATGCCGGCCGGACCACACCACGGTAGTGTCAGTTCTTGGAGGGGAACGACCAGGTCCGCGATCTTGCATTGGTTTCACTACGATTACGAGGATATTGCCATGCAACGCATAAAATGCACAGTGGTTCTTGTAAGTGTGCTTTATCTACTCCCGTACGGAGGAAAATCGGCACAGGCTGCCATGGTCCCCCTTATATCTAACGGCAAGGCACAGTCGGTGATCGTGGCCGGGAGGGGGGAATTCAACCGTTGGGTGGCGAACCAACTGCAGCAGTATTTCGATAAATTCAGTGGCGCGCAGATTCCCATCGTTTCGGCCGCCGATGCGCGACGGAGGGCCCGAAACACGGCCTGGATTCTGGTGGGCAACGCGCAGTCAAACGAACTTGTGGAAGAAGCCGCCACAAAGGGGTTGGTGAGTTTTGAGGGGCTTAAGAGGGATGGGTTCATCCTCAAGACTATCAAGCTGGCAGGGCGCCATGCCCTCGTCATAGGTGGCAACGGCGAAGCGGCGACAATGTACGCCACTTATGACCTGCTGGAACGCTACGGTGCGACGTTCTTGCTGACGGGTGACATTCTGCCTGAGAAGAAACCGACCTGGGATTTGCGGAACTTCGACGTGCGGAGCAACCCGGCCTTCCGGCGCCGCGGGTTATTTGTTTCCTTCATTTATCCCAACCGTTCGATTATGTCGCTGAAGGACGAGCGAGAGTTTGTGGACCAGATGGCGAAGATGAAAATGAACTATCTGCAGATATTCTGGTTTCCTTACGAGCCGTGGCTGAAGTATTCGTATCACGGGGAAGTGAAGTGGATGGGGGATGTGGCGCGGAAAGAAACGGGTTATGTGCTGTGGGCACGGGACTTTGGTTCCTACAGGACGACGGACATGCAGGTGGGGAAAGAGCATTTCAAGGAAGCTGGAGTGTACCCGCGACTGGCGCCGCCAGAGTTTCAACAGATCGAAAATAACGAGGACGCTTTCACCACAGCGCAGAACTACCTTCATGAAATGATTCGCTACGCCCAAAGCCGAAAGATCAAGGTGTGGCTGGATATCGACGCCACCTCCATAGTGCCAAACCTGGCGCGTTACACCACGCGAACGCTGACGCAGCCGTTTCACCCCATTTTCGGGACCTTCATTTGCCCGGACAACCCAGTTTCCTGGCAACTGAACGAGGAGCGGCTCCGGAGCCTGTTTGCAAGTTATCCGAATGTGGAGGGCTACTTTTTGTATCTGCCGGAAGCCTATCCAGTGTGCAACCAAGGCCCCAAGGATCGGACATTTTACCTCACCCTGCGACCTCAATATCCAGGCGAGACCGAGGCGCGTGTCGCTTTCACGGCAGATATCCCCCAGGACAACGACACCGTCGTTGATTCCAACAGCGGGTCTCTCTACTTTATCCAAAAATTCCTAGAGGCACGGGATCGGATCGCGCCGAAGGCGAAGCTGGGCATAGGGGGCCTAGGACGCCTTTATCTGGCCCCATACATTCAGAAGATGTTTCCTGACTCCGTGCCCTTCAGCGACATGGAGTCGCGGGCGATCTGGACGCCGACGGGGGTGCCAATGAAGCTGTTCGGAGAGATGCGGGGGCGGGAGACAACGTTGAGCAACCGCATCGACGACGATTCCGATATGCTGGGAATGCAGTTCAACGTGAATCTGTATGACAAGGATAATGTTTTGAAAGGGGGGGTGAAGTACGGGCTGGCAGGCTTTGACTCGCAGATGAACCGCGCGAGGGGAACGGAGACGAATACCAAGTACATGGCCGAAGGTGAGTGGAATCCAAATTTGACGCCGGAGGAATTCTACCGTGATTACGCGAAGCAGATTTTTGGAGAGCAGGCAGCACCGGAGATGGTAAAGGCATTCAACACGCTGGAGAAGAACGAGGAGTACCTAGGATGGACAGGAAGAGGGAACTTTCCCTGCTGCGGGCCACCACGTGAGTTGAGCATCGCGTATGAGTATTCGAAGCAGCCTGACCTTTTTTCGGGGCCGAGGTTTCGGGGATGGCGGCCATTCATCAGCACGGCGCATGACCTGATTCGCGAATACACGGGGAGTGTCAAGCTGCTTCAGGAAGCGCTGGAAGAATTAAAGAACGCCCGGCCAGTGGCTGCGCCTCGCTCGCGGGCCTATCTGGCCTATCTGACCAATCGCACACAAACCTATATTCTGCATCTCCAAACTCTGGTGACATGGGAGCAGGCGTACGTGGATTTGGACGGCGCGTTCCAGGCAAGAGCTGGCGGAGCAAGTGACAGGGACTTTGTCAATCGCCTGGACGCCAGCGTGAAGGAATTCCAGCAAGCACGGGCTCAAGCCCGGACGATGGCGGAAAAATTTTCCGAGATTGTCGATCACCCTTCAGACTTGGGGGTCTTATATCGGATTAACATCTTTATGGTGACGGGAACGGAACTCGTGACCGAGCTAATCGAAAACATCGACAATTATTACCACGGACGAAACTACGTGAGGCCGGTAGACTTCCGGAAGGTCTACGTGGAATGGCCCGTTCTGGCAGCACTCCCTTGGCAGGGTTCCGAATATGCTTCGCTGCAATAAACGGTTGAACGAAACGCCGGGTTAAGGGTCAAAGAATTGTGAGATATTGATTTAACTGATTAAAGTGCCGGCAAAGGCGCTGGGCGGGTGGCTTCCGGGATGGGTCAAGTTTTCCCCGTATTCCGTGTAAATGAGAGTCTTGCGAACCCATGGAATGAGACCGCTCTGTGCCGGGCTGGGGCTGCTTCTGTCGGATCTTCCCCGCAGTAATGAGGGGAAGTTGTTGTGTCCGCGCGAGTTACGAGAATTTGAGAGCCAAGATGTAGTCATGTTGTTTGAATATTTATCTTGACATGTTCAATTGTGTGCGATATACAGAAG
>Ga0209062_1002537_pt1 | contig 24063 bp, 23 predicted proteins | sample Coa_R2_2_FD_187158 | JGI IMG/M metagenome (GOLD analysis project Ga0209062, IMG submission 187158) | Surface soil microbial communities from Centralia Pennsylvania, which are recovering from an underground coalmine fire - Coalmine... | ecosystem: Environmental > Terrestrial > Soil > Unclassified... | reverse complement strand
CGGTGAAGACGCGGCCGCGCAGCAGCGGGATGTGGAAGGCGCGGAAATAGTGAGGCGAGATGAAGCGCCACTGCTCATCGCCGTTGTACGGGCTGCCCTTGGGATCGGGGCGGCCGGCGATCGAGAAGGGGATATCGATCTCGTTGGTGGTCGGCAGGGCGACGGTAACTGCGGCCGCTTCCACGCCCGGCAGCGCCTCGATGCGCTGCGCGGTGCGCGTGATGAAGCCTTCGACCGCCGCGGTGGTCTTGTAAGCCGAGCCGACGGAGGTTTCGAGCGTGAGCACATTGTGCGCGTCGATCCCGGAGTTCACGGTGCGCAGGCCGATGAAGGTGCGAATCATGAGCGATGCGCCGACCAGCAGCACCAGTGCCAGCGCCACCTCCGAAACCACGAGGAGGGAGCGCGCGCGGTTGTGGGCGCGGCTGGTGCCCGAGCGGCCGCCTTCCTTGAGGGTGGAAGCCAGGTCGGGATTCGACGTATGAAGCGCGGGCAGCAGCCCGAAGAGTACGGCGGTGAGGATCGCGAGGCCGAAGGTGAAGGCCGCGACTTGCCAATCGAGCGCCGGAATGGGCGCGGTCAGCCGTTCGGGATCGTTGATGCGCGGGATGTTGCCCGGCGCGAAGAGCAGCAGGATGCGCACGCCCCACGATCCCAGCACGAAGCCGAGTGCGCCGCCCGTGAGGGCCAGCAGCAGACTTTCGGTAAGGAGTTGGCAGACTACGCGCGCCCGGCTGGCGCCGATGGCGGCGCGCACGGCCAACTCCCTCTGGCGAGCGGCGGCGCGCGCGAGCAACAAGTTGGCCACGTTGGCGCACGCAATCAACAGGACGAACGCGACGGCGCCAAGCAGGATGAAGAGCGGCGTGCGAACATTGCCCACAATGGCATCGCGCAGCGGCTCCGCGCCGGCGCTCTCGTTCTTGTCCATCCACATCGGATACAGCGCGCGATAGCGTTCGGCCGCGGCGCGAAGCTCGGCATTGGCGCGTTCTACGGTGACGCCCGGTTTGAGGCGTCCGGCCACACGCAAGTAGTGCGCCTGATTGTCGCTGGCGGGATCGGCATGGAAGGGAGTGAAGATGTCGGCGGGCGGGTCGGAGCGGAAACCGCGCGCGAGGATGCCGATGATGGTCGTGGGCTTGCCATCGATGGGCAGCGAGCGCCCCAGGATTCCGGGATCGCCGCCGAGCCGCGACTGCCAGACTTCATACGTGACCACCGCCACGTTCGGACCGTTCGGGAGATCCTCCTGCGGCGTGAACGTGCGGCCCAGCGCGGGCTCGACGCCGAAAACGCGGAAAAAGCCTTCCGAGACTGCCATGGCCTTGGCGGGCGCGGCGCGCTCATCGCCGCCGATCTTGGCCGCGACCGCGCTCGGCAAGTACAGAGTCATCGCCTCGAACGCCTGGGTCTGACGCCACATCATGAACTTGGGGACGGAGCAGGAGAAGCCGTAATTGGTCTTGCCGTTATTGTGATAGGTCCGCCCGATGGCGAGGATACGATCCGGCTGCGGATACGGCAGCGGCTGGAGCAGCACATTGTTGACGACCGTAAAAATCGCGGTATTCGCGCCGATGCCGAGGGCCAGGGCGGCCACGGCGATGGCGGTGAACCCCGGATTGCTGCGGAGCACGCGGGCGGCATAACGGAGATCGGCGGCCAGAGTTGCCATGCAGTGGGTTACGACGGCACGGGAAGAAAAGTTGCAAAATTTCCTTACGCCGTCCCGTTCCTCGCCGCCGGCTCGGCTGGCTGAACGGCCCGGAGAATGCGGTCCAGGCCCGCCTCCTGCACCGGGCGGGGCAGCACGTACCGGCGGTCGCTTTCGAAATCGGCGGCGAGCTCGGCGTCGAAGCGGTCGGAAATAAGGACAAACGCGGCGCCGCGCGGCTCGATGCGCTCGGAAAGCTCGACCCAATTGAGGCCCGGCGCATGCGCCGAGCAGAACACCAGGTCGAAGCGAAGCCGGTGCGCCAGTTCGAGACCCTTATCGGCGTTGTCCACGGGCACCACGCGCGCGCCCCGGGCCGAAAGCAGCGCGATGAGGTGGCGCTGCGCGGCCTCTTCCGGCTCGATCACCAGCACGGTCATGTTCACCGGAGCGGCCGGCGCGTGGGCGGGGGCCGCGGCCGCCGGCAGCGAGGCGACGCGCTCCTTAACGGCGACCGGCAGCTCGACCTCGAAGCGCGGGTCGGCGTTGTTCTTCTCGATCATCCGCACCTCGCCGCCATGGCCGGCGATCACGCCCCGGGTGACACCCAGGATGGCGGCCGTCTCCTGAGGCCGGTGCGCAGAAGGCGGGGCGGTGAAGGTGATTTCGACCAACAGCCGTTTCCCGAGCACGCTGGTCCGGATGGTGATGATCTTCTGCGGCGCATCGTTCAGCGATTGCTCGGCATGCACCAGTAGAGTGAGGAACACCTGCTCCAATTGGCCGCGGGAGCCGAGCACGTACAGCCCTTCACGCGCCGTGAGGTCCCGCACGCGGATACCGGAAGCTTTCCAATCGCTCTCGCGGAACTCGATCAGGCTGCGCAGGAGGGCGCCGACCGCGACGGGCTTGGCTTCCGTCTGCTCGGTGGCCGCAAAGGATACCAGACGGCCGACGATCTCGGCGGCCTTGCGCGACTCGGCGGCGATGGCGGCCAGATCGCTTGCCGCGGCAGAGGGCATGGTATGCGCCAGGGCGCGGCTGGCGAGATCCGCGATGGACGCCAGCGGGTCACGCAGCTCGTTCACCACACCGGAAATGAACCGGCCCACCGCAGCCAGCTTTTCCGTGCGGAAGAGGCGCTCCTGCACCGCGCGCTGCTCGATCAGCCGCACGGCCACGGCCGCCTGGTTGGCGAGATGCTGCGCCAGCTCCTGCTCGTCCGCGCCGAACGGGCGCACGCGATCCTGCCGGCTGACGGCCAGCACCCCCACCGCCTCGCCCTGCGCGAGCATCGGCACGAACAGCAGCGACCGCGCCGGCGGGCCGGAGCCGTCACCGTCCATCTGGAACGGGCTGCTGCCGGCGTCCGGGACGGTCAGCGCGCTGCGCAACTGGAAACAGGCCACGGCGCTCGAAGGCTGTTCGCCGGCCGCCAGCGTGAGCTTCAGCGAAACCGGCGCCCGGCCCTCGGACGCCACGGAATCCAGCGTATTGGAGCCGGCGTTGTGGAGGAAAAGCTGCACACGGCTGGCTCTCAGCACCTCCGGCAAGGTTTCTTCCAGGCGCTTGAGAATGCTCTCGGCGGAAGACGAACCGAGAATCTGTTCGCCGAGCTGATAGGTCCGGCGAAGGCGCTCGCGCAATTGCCGCAGGCGGTGCTCGCGGCTCCATAACAGCGCGCCGATCAGCACGACCAAGGCGACCGAGACGCCCAGCGCCGCTTCCGTAGCCATACTGAGGGAACCGGAGGGCACGGCTGCGGCAGCCAGAAACATCAGTCCGCCGGGATTTGCCGTACCAGCCATTCGCGCAGTTGCCCGCTTAGGAAATTATCCACATTGATACTAGTACCGGGCAAGTCACCGAAGGTTGTACGGATGCCGACGACCTTCATACCGGCTGCCAGCGCCGCCTGGACTCCGGTCGGGGAATCCTCGAAGACGATGCAATTGGCCGGCGCGGCGCCCAGCCGTTCGGCCACCAGCAGAAAGACCTCGGGATCCGGCTTGGGACGGCGCACCTGGTGGCCATCGACCACGGTCCGGAAGAAGGGCCGCAGACCGGAGCGTTCCAGGACGAATTCTACGTTGGCCGGCTCGGCGTTGCTGCCTACCCCCATCGGGCGGGCGCGATGCTCTTCGAGGAAGGCGCGCACGCCGGGAACCAGCATCTGCTCGATGCCGGCGCCCGCCAGCTCGCGGTACAGCGCTTCCTTCGCGGCGCCGCGCGCGGCCACTTCGGCGTCATCCAGGTCCGGCCCGAAGTAATCCCGCACGATGTCGGCATTATGTTTGCCGTACATCCGCTGGTGCATGGCCTCGGTGGTTTCGAGGCCGTAGCGGCGGTTGAACAGCTCCCAGGCGCGGCGGTGTGTGGGGTTGGAATCGACGATCACGCCATCCATGTCGAAGATCAGCGCCAGAGGCGGCGCGGAAGGGCCGAGGGTCACGCGTTCTCCAGGTTTTCCTGCATCCAGGCGAGATAGGGGGCGGCGCCGTCCTCGATCGGCAGGGCGATGATTTCGGGAACGTCGTAAGAATGCGCCTGCTCGATGGCCGCGCGCAGCTCGGCGAACCGGCCACGCGAGGACTTGATCACCAGCAGCGCCTCCTGCCCGGACTCGACCTTTCCCTGCCATCGGTAGAAGCTGCGCACACCAGCGACCACGTTGACGCAGGCCGCGAGGCGCCTCTCGATGAGCAGGCCAGCCAGAGTCGCGGCCTCTGCCTCGGAGGCACAAGTACTGAGGATCACAAGCTTATCGGTCATGACAAAAATTCGCGAAACAGAATGCGTCGAGGATGTTACTATTATCTTCCAGGCCAAACTGCGATGAAAGCGCCCCTGTCCCGCTTTGCCTATGGTATTGCGCTCGTGATCGTTGCCGCTTACGCCTTATTCACCCTCGAAGGTCCCCACGGGTTCCGCGCGCTCCAGGAGAAGCGCGCGCAGATACGCGTAATGGAAAAGCGCAATGCCGGGCTGGCGCAGGAAATCGAACGTAAGCGCGAGCACATCCGCCGCCTGGAGGAAAACCCCGCCGAGCAGGAACTCGAAATCCGCGAACGCCTGAAGCTGGCGCGTCCCAACGAGAAAATTTACATCATCGGCGAGCCGGCGAAGAAATAATGGTCAAGCGGATTGCGGTGACCATTATCGGAGCCGGAATCGGCTCGCTGCTGGGACTGCTGGCCGATGCGATGGGCGCGGGGAACAAGGCGTTGATCGTGGGGGCGATCGTGGGCGCGATCGTTCCGCTGGTGTTGGCGGGAAAACCTGGGAAATAGGGATTGGGGATTGGGGGCCGAAGCGGCGCGGTTCCGGGGAACCGCACGGTGCGCCCCGTGCGTCCCACTATCGTGAAGCAACTCGCGTTGGCGTTCGTGTGCCTGGCGGCCGCCGGCATGGCGCAGGCGCCGGTGGTCGGTGACATCAATTTCTATGGATTGCGCATCCTCACGCCGCAGCGCATCCTGCAATCGATTCGGCTGAAGACCGGCGACCCGCTACCGCCCTCGAAGGGCGATCTCGAAGACCGGCTGGCGGAGATCCCGGGGGTGGTGCTGGCCCGCGTCGAGGCGATCTGCTGCGAGGGGCGGGAGGCCGTCCTGTTCCTCGGGATCGAGGAGAAGGGCGCCCCGCATCCGACCTTTCGCGCCGGCCCGACGGGCGCGGTGAATCTGCCGGAGGACGTCATGGAGCTTTACGGCCGGTATCTGGCCGCCGTGCAGCGGGCCGCGGCGCGCGGGACCGATGCCGAAGACCTCACCGCCGGGCACGCGATCATGGCGGACCCGGACGCCCGCGCCCTCGAGGACCGCTTCGGCGAATACGCCACCACGCATCTGGACATGCTCCGCGATGCCCTGCGCAACGATCCCGATCCGGAGCAGCGCGCCGCGGCCGCCGCCATGATCGGCTACGCGCCGAATAAAGCGGACATTATCGAAGATTTGCAACTCGCTATCCAGGACCCCGACGAAACCGTGCGCGCCAACGGCCTGCACGCGCTGCACGCGGTCGCGGTGCTGGCCTCCAGCCGGCCGGCTCTGGGCCTGCGCATTCCGGCGACATGGGCGGTCGAACTGCTGCACTCAGTCGTGCTGACCGACCGCACGGGCGCGGTGCAGTTGCTGCTTTCGCTCACCGACCACGGCGCTGCCCCGGTCCTCGGCCAGATCCGCGAGCGCGCGCTCGACGCGGTGCTCGAGATGGCCCGCTGGAAAACGCCGCGCTACGCGCTGCCGCCGTTCCTGTTAGCGGGCCGCCTGGCGGGGATGAAGGACCAGGAGGTCGAGCAGGCATGGCAGAAGGGCGATCGCGAAGCCGTGCTGCGCAAGGCGGCAGGCCAGACGGCGCCGCGGAAAAGACTACAATAGCAATGGATTCGCGCATGGCCCTTTCGAGACGCCAAATCCTCGCCGGCGCCGCCGCGGCATGGCAGGCGCGGGCCGCGCAAGATCGCCAGGCCGCCGGGCCCAAAGCGCGCACCACGCCCTCCATCTGCCTCTATTCGCAGGTCCTGATCCAGATCGGCTATGACGAGCTCGGCCCGGTGCTGCGCAGCCTGGGCGTGGATGGCTGCGACCTCGCGGTAATGCCGGGCAGCCACATCCGCCGCGAGCATTTCGACCTGGACGTGGAACGCGCCATCGAGGCCCTCACGGGCGCCGGCGTGGATGTGCCCGTCCTCACGACCGGCTACACCTCGCTCGCCGACGACACGATCCGCACCATGGCGGGCTTCGCCAGCCAGATGGGCGTTCCGCTGTTCCGCGCCGGCCACTGGAAATACACCGGCGGCGAAATCGAAACCCGCCTGGCCGAGGTGCAGCGCGACCTCGCCGGGCTCGCCGCGCTGGCGCGCGCGGCCAATATGACGGTGCTGATCCAGAACGTGGCGGGCCAGTTCGGCGGCGCGATCTGGGACGCGCAGATGCTGATCCGCGGCATGGACCCGCGCACCGTCGGCTACGATTTCGACGCCGGCTATGCGGTCGAGCAGGGCGGGCCGGGCTGGGAGACCGCGTTCCGGCTGGCGCTGCCGCGCATCCGCATGGTGACGGCGCGCGATTTCTACTGGACGAAGGAGGGCGGCGCCTGGAAACGCGCGGCCTGCCCGCTCGGCGAGGGCATGGTGGACTGGCCGAAGCTGTTCGCGGGCCTGGCGCGGGCGCGGTTTACCGGCCCGGTGTCCGTCGCGGTCGACTATCCAACCTCGGACCAGCCGGCGGCCATCAAGCGCGATGTGGCGTTCCTTCGCAAGCAGGTGGAGGCGGCTTATGCTTAATCGCCGCGCGTGTGTCTGCGGCGGCGGTCTCGCGCTGCTGCTCATCGGCGCCGTGTATGCGCAGCGCCCCTTCCGCGTTTACCGCAGCATGGAGGGATACGACAATATCCCGCTGCCGCCGGATTATCTGGAGCCGGCCGAATGGGTGCAGGCGCGGCTGATGTATCCGCAGCATCCCAATGCCCGCTTCAGCCGCTGGAGCCGCTGGGGCGGCCTGCCGGACTGGCGCGAGGGCGGCACGAGCTGGACGCAGGACTATCCGCGCGCCGACCGCCACTTCGCCGCTGCGCTCCGCCGCCTCACGCGCATCTCCGCGCGCTCCTCCGAGCAGCCCGTGAATCCCGACGATGCCGACGACTTCTTCAATTGGCCCTGGCTGGTTGCCGGCGAGATGGGCGACTGGAAGCTGACCGATCCGCAGGTGAAAATCCTGCGCGAATTTCTACTGCGCGGCGGCTTCATCTACATGGACGATTTCTGGAACGATGACGAATGGGAACGCTTCGACGAGACGATGCACAAGGTTTTCCCCGACCGCCCCATCGTCGAGATCGAAAACGCCGACCCCGTCTTCCACGCCGTCTACGACCTCGACGACCGTTACCAGATCCTGGGCCAATGGGCGCTCTCGCGCCGCGGCCCGATGTCGCGCCGCGCCGAGGGCACCGTCCCGCACTGGCGCGGCATCTACGACGACAAGGGCCGCCTGATGGTCACGATGACGTTCAACAACGACGTCGGCGATTCCTGGGAATGGGCCGACGATCCGCGGTATCCGGAGAAGTTTTCCGCGCTGGGCATCCGGCTGGGCGTGAATTACGTCGTCTACGCGATGACGCACTGACCTGAAACCAGATGACACTGGAACCCATGACGGCCACGGATTGGCCGTCCGTCCGCTCGATTTACGAAGAGGGCATCGCGACCGGCAATGCCACCTTCGAGGCCGCGGCCCCGGATTGGCCGGAATGGGACGCCCGCCACCTGCCGCACAGCCGGCTGGTAGCGCGCGCGGACGGCGCCGTACTGGGCTGGGCCGCCCTCAGCCCGGTCTCGTCCCGATGCGTCTACGGCGGCGTTGCCGAAGTGAGTATCTACGTTGCGGCGCGGGCGCGCGGGCAGGGAGTGGGCCGGGCGCTGCTCGCGGCGCTGATCGCCGAATCGGAGCACCAGGGAATCTGGACCTTGCAGGCCGGAATCTTCCCCGAAAATCTCCCCAGCATCGCACTGCACCGCCGCGCCGGTTTCCGCGTCGTCGGCGTGCGCGAGCGCATCGGCTGCCTGCGCGGCACGTGGCGCGACACGGTGCTCCTGGAGCGAAGGAGCGCGTCCTGTGGCTCCTAGCTCCTAGCTCCTGACTTCTGCTACTTTATCCCCATGAAGCTCCTCCTGCTGTCTCTCGCCGCCATGCTCGCTCCCGCCCTCCACGCCCAGGATTGGGCGAAGGAGAAACTGGAAAAGTCCCCGCGCCACCGCGAATGGGTCAAACTGCAGCATGACGGACGGGCGGTCGACGCCTACATCGTCTACCCGGAGGTTAGCCGCAAAGCGCCAGTGGTGCTCGTGATTCACGAAATCTTCGGGCTTTCCGACTGGGCGCAGCTCGCGGCCGATGAGTTCGCCGCCGCGGGCTACATCGCCATCGCGCCGGACCTGCTGAGCGGCAAAGGGCCGAATGGCGGCGGCACGAAGTCGATGGATTCGACGGCTGTCGGCCAGGCCATCCGCGACCTGCCGGACGACCAGATCACCGCCGACCTCAACGCCGCCGCCGACTACGCGCTCAAACAGCCTTCCGCCAGCGGCAATCTCTACGTCGCCGGCTTCTGCTACGGCGGCGGCCAGAGCTTCCGGTACGCGACGAACCGGCCGGATCTGAAAGCCGCTTTCGTCTTCTACGGCGGTCCGCCCAAGGACGGCCTGGAGCGCATCAAAGCGCCCGTCTACGGTTTCTACGGCGGCAACGACGCGCGCGTCACCGCAACGGTCGAGCCGACCAAAGAGAAGATGAAGGCCGCCGGGAAGAAGTACGAGCCGGTAATCTACGAAGGCGCCGGCCATGGATTCATGCGCGAGGGCGAGGATCCGACCAGCAAAGCGCCGACGCATGCCGCGAATGTCAAGGCGCGCGAGGAAGCGTGGAAACGGCTCAAAGAGCTGATCCGGTAAGGCGCGTCCGGCGCATCCGACGCGGCACGCGCCTCATGAGAAAATAGCGCCACGAATTCTATGCGAGCCCTCGCCGCGATTGCCTCTCTCGTTCTAGCCGGTCTTTCCAGCGGCGCCGAGCTGCCTGCCGCCCGGCCGCCGATGGGATGGAACAGTTGGGATGCGTACGGCACCACGGTCACGGAGGCCGAGGTGAAGGCCAATGCCGATTCCATGGCGCGCTACTTGAAGCCGCACGGCTGGCAGTACGTGGTTGTGGACATTCAGTGGTCGGAGATGCATCCGCAGGCACACGGCTACCGGCCGAACGCGGAACTTGCGATGGACGGCTACGGGCGGCTGATCCCGGCGGAAAACCGGTTTCCCTCGGCCGCCGGCGGGCGCGGGTTCAAGCCCCTCGCCGATTATATTCACGGACTCGGACTGAAGTTCGGCATTCACATCATGCGCGGTATACCGCGGCAGGCGGTGCGCGAGAATCTGCCCGTCTCCGGCAGCCGGGCCCGCGCCGCCGAAATCGCGGACATCCACTCGGTCTGCCCGTGGAACAGCGACATGTACGGAGTGGACATGAGCCGTCCGGGCGCCCAGGACTACTACGATTCGCTGCTCCGGCTGTACGCCGAATGGGGCGTCGACTACATCAAGGCCGATGACATCGCACGCCCCGTGCATCGCGATGAGATCGCGGCCCTGCATCGCGCGATTGCGAAGACCGGGCGCAGCATCGTGCTCAGCCTTTCACCGGGCCCCGCCACAATCAAAGATCTGGCGTTCCTGCAGGAGAACGCGAATCTGTGGCGCATCTCGGACGATTTCTGGGACGACTGGCAATCGCTCAAGCAGATGTTCCTGCTGCTCTCCGTGTGGGGCGGCGTGGGCAGGCCGGGAGCGTGGCCGGACGCCGACATGCTGCCCCTGGGCCATATCGGCCTGCGGGCCGAGCGCGGCAACGACCGCACGAGCCGCTTCACGCACGACGAAGCGAAAACCGTGATGAGCCTGTGGTCGATCGCGCAATCGCCGCTGATGTTTGGCGGCGACCTGCCAACCAATGACGATTTCACGCTGTCGCTCCTGACCAACGACGAAGTGCTGGCGGTGGATCAGCAGGGACAACACGGATACCCATTCTGGCAGGCGGGACCGCAGGTTGCCTGGACCGCCGCCGCGCCGGAGCCAAACGCAAAATACCTCGGCGTCTTCAATTCCGGCGATCGCCCCGCTACGATCCACGTGGATTGGGGCGCATTGCAACTTCCCGAGCGGTGCCTGCTGCGCGACCTCTGGGAGCGGAAGGATCTCGGCGCCGCGGCCGGCGGGTACACGTTTACACTGGCGCCGCACGCGTCGGGGTTGTACCGGGTCACGGCGGGCAGATAACCGGCCGGTTCGCTGTGGGTTCGCGCGGGCACGGCTGATTGCTCGCCAGTGTGCAGGACGGATCGCCTGCGGGAAAGATCGGCTGATGACTTTCAGCCCTAGCCGGACCGGAAATTTATTTATCCTTTTCAGGCCCGCTTGCATCTCCTCAGATACGGGGTCGGCTCCCGCTCGCATCCATGATTTCGGACAGGCTCTTCAGGAAGGTTCGGCTTGGCTCCAGCGTGCTTTTCCTCGCGGCTGTTGCGGGTCTGATAACGCCGGCGCGGCTTTTGGCACAATCCCCCGGCGGCAGCGGTCCACCGTCCGGTCCCGGTTCTCCGGCAGGAACTCCGAGTGCGCCCGCGGCAACCCCGAACCAGCCCCTCAATGTGAATCCGATCACTGGCCTGAGCTCTGTTTCGGCCTTGAATTGGCGTCCCCTGACCGGAAGGGAGCGCTGGAAGCTTTATTGGAAGATGAACTATGCTTCGGCGGGCGCTTACGTCGGTCCGGTCTTCACATCTTTGGTGTTGGACCAGGCGAGCAATTCACCTTCCGCATGGGGCGGCGGGTTTGAGGGCTACGGCAAACGGCTGGGCTCGCGACTTGCGACCGCAATCCTCCAGGGGACCTTCCAGGCTGCGCTCGCCGTCCCGTTGCATGAGGACGTCCGCTACATCTCAAGCGGGCAAACAGGTTTCAAGCGGCGCATCCGCCACGCGGTCGCCTTCAGCTTCCTGACGTACAACAGCCAGGGGCACACCACGGTGAACATCGCGAACCTGACCAGTTATTACGCCGCAACCGCGGTTTCCACAACCTGGATCCCGATCGGCGAAAGCAAGGCGAGATACACCCTGGTGAACGGGTCGGAACAGATCTTACTCTCGATACCCATCAATATCGTGCAGGAATTCTGGCCGGAGATTGTCCACAAAATCCTGCGGCGTCCTTAGGGCATCCCTCGCACGCTCCTCGAATTCGGATAAAATGGTGCCGGTTCCAGGAGGTCCCATGCAGAATCCTACGCGCAGGTCCTTTTTAACATCCGCCGCCGCGGGCGCCGCCGCTTTCCAGATCGTGAAACCGGAGCTGGTGCGCGGCGCCGGCAACGAGAAGCTCAAGGCCGGGCTCGTCGGCTGCGGCGGCCGAGGCACGCAGGCCATTCAGAACATCCTCACCGGCTGCGACAACGTCGAGATCGTCGCGCTGGCCGACGTTTTCGAAGACCGTCTGGAAGACTGTCTCCGCAAATCCAAGCGCCTGCCGCCGGCGCTCGCCGACCGCGTCAAGGTCGATCCCGAGCACCACTTCATCGGCTTCGATGCATATAAGAAGGTGATCGAATCGGTCGATATCGTCATGCTGGCCACTTACCCGGCTTATCGCCCGCTGCACTTCGAAGCCGCGGTCGAAGCGAAAAAGCACATCTTCTGCGAAAAGCCGTTTGCCACCGATCCCGTCAACCTGCGCCGCTTCATGGCCGCGGCGAAAAAGTCCGAAGAGATGAAGCTGACCGTGAAATCCGGCGCGCAGCGGCGCTCGCAGGCCTGGTATCTCGATAAGTACCAGCGCCTGAAGAACGGCGAATTCGGCGAAATCGTCGCGCTCGACGCCAATTGGGTCGGCACGCCCGTGCTCAATTTCCAGAGCGATGTGTTCCCCAACCACAAGCGCGACCCGAAGTGGGGCGATATGGAATACCAGCATCGAAACTGGTATGCGCACGTGTGGCTCTCCGGCGATCAGATTGTGGAGCAGCACCTGCACAATATCGATGTCTGCAACTGGTTCATGGGCGCGCACCCGGTGGAGGCCGTCGCGAGCGGCGGCGCGGCCTGGCGCCCGCGCGAGGAAGAGTACGGCAATATCTACGACCACGTGCACGCCGATTTCGTCTACGCAAACGGCGTTCACCTTTCAAGCCACTGCCGACAGTACCGCAACCCCGCGGCGCAGAACGTCAGCGAGCGCATTGTGGGCACGAAGGGCGTGATCGACAGCGTGCAACTCCGCGGCGCGCGGCTCCCCGTCGACCCCTACGTGCAGGAGCACGTCGATATGGTGAACAGCATTCTCGGCAAGGGACCATACATCAACGAAGCGATGGCCGTCGCCGAGAGCACCATGACGTGTCTGATGGGGCGCGAGGCGGCTTACTCCGGCCAGAAAGTCACGTGGGACATGATGATGAACTCGCAGCAGGACTTACTCCCGAAAGAGTTCGGCTACCAGGTCAAGGTGCCGGTCCCGCCGCTGCCGGTGCCCGGGGAGTACCGGTTCGTATAGGGGAGCAGGAGTTAGGATCCTGACGCAAGACCTGGGCTACGGCGACACGGGCGAATTTGCTTGCCGTGCTCGATGAGACCAGCCGCCTCCTTCGAGCCTACGCCGCCGCTCTCCTAGCTCCTAACTCCTAGCTCCTGGAATTCCCGTTCGCCGCGCGCGACGATTCCCGCCGCGCTCTCCAGAACTCAATCGCGCTGGGCAACAGGGAAAGCGCGATGATCCCCAGGATCGCCTTATCGAAATTCTGCCGCACCACGGGGATTCCACCCAGCCCGTAGCCCGCCAGCGTGACCAGGGAGACCGAGGCGAGCGCGCCGCCCATGCTGAAGGGCAGGAAGCGCAGGTACGGCATTTGGCCCACGCCGGCCAGGTAGGCGGCGAAGGTGCGGACAATCGGCAGGAAGCGCGCGAACAGGATCGTCTTGCCGCCGTAGCGGTCGTAAAACGCCTTGGTGCGCGTGACGTATTCCTGCTTAAAGAGGCGCGAATCCGGGCGGCTGAAGATGCGCGGGCCGGTCTGGCGGCCCAGCAGGTAGCCGGTGGAATCGCCCAGGATGGCCGCCGTGACCAGCAGCAGGTTGACCAGAAAAATATCCAGGTGCCCGGCGCCGGCGACCACGCCTACGGTGAACAGGAGCGAATCGCCGGGCAGCACCAGGCCGATCAGCAGGCCGGTTTCCGAGAACACGATCGCGAACAGAGCGGCGTATCCGAGCCATCCCGTAAGCATCGTGCTCAGCAGCTCGATCAGGCGCTCCGGGTTGGTGAGCGTGCGGTAAAAGTCCAGCAGCCAGTGGAGCACGCGGTTACGCGCCCCGGTAATTGGCGATCATGCGGTTGATCACATCCTGGTGGATCTTGATGGTCCCCTGCTTGATGAGCGAGGCGCGCAGGCCGGCTTCGAACAGCGAATCGCGATCGGTCGCTTTGGTCCGCTTCAGATCGTCGCGAATCGCCGCGCGCTGCTCGGGCAGCTTCGACATGTCCGGCGGGATGTGGTTGAGCACCTCGACCACGAGCGTGCCATCCGGCGTGGGAATCGGCCCGAACACCGTCCCGTCCTTGTCCAGGAAGGCTTCCTGGACGTAGGCGGCGGAGCCGACACCTTCGATCGCGCCGTCCCGTTTGATTTCATCGGACGTCTTGGCTTCGAGGCCCATAGACTTGGCGGCTTTGGCCAGGTCGCCGCCATTCGCCTTGGCGTTGTCCACCAGCTCCTTGGCGTGCTTCTGCACGGCGGCGGCGAGGCGGTTCTGCACCATGGCATCGCGCACCTGGCTTCGCACTTCGTCGAGGGTCGCCGGCCGGGCGGGCTGGACGGCGGTGACGACCGCGAGCGCGATCTTGTTGCCGGGCAGGGCCACGGGCGCCGAAACTTCACCCGCCTTTAGCCCCGTGATGGCCTGGTCGAAATCGTTGTTGACACCGATCTCCGGAAGCGGCTTGCCGGGCTCCACGTTTTCGGCCCGCACCACCTGCATGTTCAACGAAGCAGCCACCTGCTCGGGATGCGCCGGGTCCTTCTGCAGGAGTCCCTGCGCCTTGTCCTCGATGTTCTGCAGCATGTCGTTGACGCGCTGCTTCTTCCAATCCGCGGCGATCTGAGCCTTGACCTCATCGAACGGCTTCAGCCGCGCGGGGTCGTGCTGCATCACCTGAAAAACGTGGTAGCCGTAGGTCGTCTTGACGATTTCGCTCTCGCCGGGCTTCAGCCGGAAGGCTGCGTCTTCAAACTCCTTCACCATCTGGCCGTTGCGCTGCACGGTGTATTCGCCGCCGCTATTCACAGAACCGGGGTCCTCGGAGTACTTCTTCACCAGGTCGGCGAAATTCGCGCCGGCCTTCACCTGCTTGAGAATATCTTCCGCCTTGGCCTTGATGGCGGCCTCATCCGATGCCGGCTTTCCCATCGTCTTCAGCAGGATGTGCCGCACCTTGACCTGCTCGGGAACGCGGTAGTTGGACTGGTTCTGATTGTAGATACGCTGCAGATCGGCATCGGTCGGGCTGACCGTCTGCTCCAGCTTGGCCTGGTCGGCGATCAGGATCGCCAGGTTACGGCGCTCCGGGACGTTGTATTTCGCCTGGTTGATCTTGAAGTTCTGCTCGATTTCGGCCGGGGTGGGCTCAACTTCCGCCTTGTACTTGTCGGACGGAATCTTTACGTAAGCGATCTTGATCTTCTCGTTCTTGCGGCGGTATTCCTGCTCGATTTCCTGCGGCGTCACCACCACGCCCTGCACCGCGATATCCCGCATGCGCGTCACCAGCAACTGGCGGCGGACCTCATTTTCAAACTGCGGGATGCTCATATTTTGCTGGGCCAGGAACGCCGCATAGGCCTGCGTGCCCACGAATTTGCCGTCCTGAAACAGCATCGGCACGTTCTGCCGGATGTAGTCGCTCACCTGCGCGTCGGTCACCTGCAGACCGAGGCGGCGGGCCTCATACTCGAGGGCTCGCTCCGTGACGATGTTATCGACAATCTGAGGCACGTAGTTCGGCAGCAGCTCGGGCGGAAGCTGGCGGCCCCGCATGCTGTTCTGGACGATCCGCTGCACTTCGAGCTGGGTGATGGGCTCCTTGCCGACTTCGGCTACGATGCTGGTGTCAGCCGATCCGCCGTTGCCGTAGCTGGGGATGAGGTAAGTCAGCATCGACAGCGCCACCAGAACCAGTAGCGCCCCGAGCAGGATGCGCACGGCTTTATCTCGGCTGCGAAACAGATCAAACATATGTGTGAGAAGACTCCTGGACTCCTATGCGGAAATACCATTATAGCGAAGAAGGGAGTGAGGAGTCAGAAGACACGAGTCAGGAGCGGCCGGCGCCGCAATTCCCGCTCCTGTCTCCTGGCTCCTGACTCCTATTCCTCTCTCCGCCTTGCCATCGGAAACGTAAACACCGGCATCGGCGGGCGCAGGCCGAGGCCGCATTCGGCATGCACCGCGCGGACGGCCCGTTCGAGGCCGTCGCGGCCCACCACAACCGCGATGGTGAGCTCGCTCGATCCCTGTGCGATGGCGATGACGTTCACATGGGCGCGGGAGATGGCCGTAAAAATGCGGCCCGCAAGGCCGGCCTGCCCCTGCATGCCCTCCCCGACCGCGGCCAGCAGCCCGACCTGGCGGTCAACCTGCAATGGCTTGAGATAGCCGTGGGCGAGCTCCAGCGCGAGCGCCGCTTCAATGGCCGCCACCGAGCGCTCCAGTTCCTCCTGCCGCACCAGGAAGCAGAAATTCTGGCGGTAACTGGAGCTCGAAAGCAACAGCACCTCGACGTTGGACCGCGCCACGGCATCGAGCGCCCGCGCCATGACCTGCACGCCGTTCAGCTCGGGGCTGGCCGGCTCGAGCGACACCAGCGCCACGTTGGGCATGGAAGCCACGGCGCGCGCGCCGCCCGCGAACGCTACCGCGGGCACGATCTTCGTCCCCGGTTTTTCCGGCGCGAAGCTGTTCTTGCTCCAGACCGGGATCTTCTTTTCGACCAGCGGCGCCAGCGTCCGCGGGTGCAGCACTTTGGCGCCGTTATAAGCCAGCTCGGCCGCTTCGGCGTAGGTGATTTCGGCCAGCACCTGGGCGTCCGGCACCAGGCGCGGATCGGCGCTCATGATGCCATCGACGTCGGTCCAGATCCACAGCTCGGCCGCGTCGAGAGCGGCGGCAATAATCGAAGCCGAAAAATCGGAGCCGCCGCGCCCCAGCGTGGTCGGGCGGCCGTCGGCGGTCGCGCCGTTGAACCCGGTGACCACGGGCATTCGCCCTTCGGCCAGCAGCGGCAGCAGCGCCGCCTTCGCCTTTTCACGGGTGGGCTCCATGAGGGGCGAGGCATTGCCGAAAACGGCGTCCGTGACCACCACGTTCCAGGCGTTGACCGCCGCGGCCGGAATGCCTTCGGCGTTCAGGTGCGCGGCCACAAGCACCGAGGAGAGCCGTTCGCCGGCCGCCACCGCTTCATCCACGGACCGCGGCGGCCGCTCGTTGAGCAGCGCCATGCCGCGCACGATGCGCTCGAATTCGGCGATCAGCTCGCGGACCTGCGCCAGCGCGGCGGCCTGGCAAGGCTCCGGCAGCAGCTCGCGGCAGGCCTGTTCGTGGCGCTCGCGCAGCGCGGCGAGGTTGCGCCCGATCCCGGCCTGGTCGCCGCCTTCGGCGTGCCGCATGGTATCGAGCAGCAGGTCGGTGATTTTGGACATCGCCGAAACCACCAGCACCACGGGCCGCCGCCGGACTTCCTCGGCGGCGAGACGGGCGGCGGCGCGCATGCGCTCGGCCGAGCCCACGCTGGTGCCGCCGAATTTCATCACGAGCAGATCCTTCACCGCATTTCCTTTCCGTTGCTCACGCGCGAGCGCACGATGCGCAGCACCGCTTCTTCGACCTCCTCGATGCTGAGACCCGTGGAGTCGAGATAGACGGCATCGGGCGCCTGCGAGAGCGGCGCATCGGCGCGCGTGCTGTCGCGCTGGTCCCGCTCCCGCATCTGCGCCGTCAGGTCCGCCTCGGTGACCGTTTCGCCTTTGGCGTTCACTTCCTTCAGGCGCCGGCGGACGCGCTCCGGAGGGTGGGCATCCAGGTAGATTTTGACGTCCGCGCGGGGAAATACCACCGTGCCGATATCGCGGCCTTCCATCACCACGCTCATGCGCTCGCCCAGCTCGCGCTGTTTGGCGACCATGGCGCGGCGGACGCCCGGGATGACGGCGATTCGCGAGGCGCCGTTCGAGACCTCGGGCGTGCGGATGGCCTCGGTCACATCTTCTCCGTTGAGGCAGATGCGGCCGGGCGAGAGGTCGATGGTCGCCGCCAGCGCAAGCTGCTCCATGCGGTGCATATCGTCCGGGCTCACGCCCTGGCGCACGCCCCACAGCGCCACGGCGCGGTACATGGCGCCGGTATCGATATAGGTGAAGCCGAGGCGTTCGGCGACGCGCCGCGCGATGGTGCTTTTGCCCGCGCCGGATGGGCCGTCGATGGCGACTACGATTCGTCTGGTTTGGTTAGCGGCCAAAAAATAGAATAACAGCAGGCCCCGCCGATTTTCCGCTCCTCGTTGCGGACACGGATGACTGGCTCGAATCCGGAGCCCGGCAAGTCGGCAGCACGGGGGTCCAGCCAGCCGGAAGCGGGCCGTGAAATCGCTTCGAGAAACGAAAAACCGCTAATTTTAGCGGTTTTGGAATTTTCGGACTTGTGGAATCAGCAGGTTAGCGTGATCGGCCGCTAATCGTTAGCGGTTTTTCGTCCGCCACGAGCCTGGCGCGCATCCACTCTCAGCGGCGGTTTCGGCCGGGAAATAGAATAACAACAGATGGATTCCCGCGAGTTCGACCGCCTGGTCGCCGAGGCCTGCGCCCGCATTCCCACGCGCTTCCGCCGCCGTCTGCAGAACGTGGCGATCCTGGTGGAAGCGGAACCCTCGCCGGCGCAACTCGCGCGCGGCGGCGTGCCGCGCGGCGGGACGCTGCTGGGTCTCTACGAAGGCCGGCCGCTACCCACGCGCAGCGTGTTCGAGCCGTACGCCATGCCGGACCGGATCGTGATTTTCCAGGGACCGCACGAACGCCTCGCGCACAGCCCCGAACACCTGAAGCGCATGGTGGACGAAACCGTCTGGCATGAAGTGGCCCACTATTTCGGGCTGAACGAACTCGAAGTCCGGGCGGCGGAGCGGCGCCGAAGGCACGGAGCGAGCTAACCGCGCTACAGCGCTCCCGAGCTCTTCTTCTTCGCCTTCCCCTGCGACTGCTGCTGCGCTTCCCCGATGATGGTCTTGATGAAATCCACTTCCTCCTGGCTATACGGCACGCCGTTGGTCCGGAAGATATCGTGGAACCAGACCGATGGCGCCTGCCGGTCGCCGGCATACGGGTGCTGCCAGGAATCCCACGGCAGCCAGGTCTGGGTCTTGCCCGCCACCAGCCCCCAGTTGTAGGCCGCCACGCGGTACTTCTTGGCGATCGGCAGAATCCCCTGGAACGTGCTGCCGTTGGTCCGCGCCATGTACTCCGTGCAGAAGATCGGGCGCTTGAACTGTTGCAGCTCCTCGACGCGCTTCGTGAACTCTTCCGGCTTGCCGTAGTTGTGGAACGAAATGAAATCCGATTGCTCGACCTGGATCTTCTCGATCGCGCTCAGCTTTTCGGGCGAGGACCAGTCGCCGTGCCACAGCCCGGAGGTCAGCGGCTGCGTCGGCCGGCCGGATCGCGCATACTGGAACACCTTCGGCAGCAGCGCGGTCACGTGCTGCAGCTTGTTGGGGTCCTCCACTTTCCCGTAGCTCGACTGATTCAGGTTGTCCGGCTCGTTCCACACATCCCAGGCCAGAATGCGGTCGTCATCGGCGAACGCCAGGATCACGTTCTGCACGTACTCGAGGATGCGGAGCTCCTGCTTGGGGTCCGCCAGCGCGTTGGCGCCCGGACTCTGCACCCATCGCGAGTTGTGAATCCCCGGCTGCGGCGGCCGCTGGTGGAACATTTCGGGGAACGGGTCCCAGCAGGAATCGAGCAACACGAAGATCGGCCGGATGTGGTGCCGCTTTGCCACGCCGAGGAACTTGTTGATGCGCGACCGGAAGCCCGAAGGATCCTGCTTCCACAGCAGGTCGTGCAGGAACACCCGCATGGTGTTCATCCCCAGGTTCTCCGCCCAGATGAACTCCAGGTTGATGCGGTCCAGGTCGAACGTGTCCGCCTGCCACATCTCCAACTGGTTGACCGCGTAGGCCGGAATATAATTGCTGCCCACCAGCCACGGCTGCCGCGCATACCAGTCGTTGGCCTTCTCTTCGGGCCATTTCTGCGACTGCGTCAGCGCCGATGCTGCGATCAGCAGGAGGGCGATGAGTAAGCGTTTCATTTCGTTTCAGGCAAAGCGAGATTGGTCCGACAATACCGTGTTGCGCGGGCTTCCGTCAAGCTTGCAGCTCTCGCTTTGACGAGAGACGCAGAGACACGGAGGAACCCATGATTATCCCTCTGCGTCTCCCCGTCTCTGCGTCAAGCGCAATGGTATCCTGGAGGAAGATCCCAACTTCCGTTTGGTGCACACGCTTGAAAGTCGGTTTCATTTCTCTGGGCTGCCCCAAAAATCTGGTCGATAGCGAGGTCATGATGGGCCAGCTCGTCGCCCGGGGCCACGAGCTCACTCCTCATCCCGATCAGGCCGATGTCCTGGTGGTCAACACGTGCAGCTTCATCGACCCCGCCAAGAAGGAATCCGTCGATACCATCCTCGAGATGGCGGAGTACAAAAAGATCGGCCGCGCGCAAAAGCTGATCGTCGCGGGCTGTCTGGTGGAACGCTACCACGGCGATATCCGCCAGGAGATGCCCGAGGTCGATGCGCTGGTCGGCACCAACGAGCTGGACCGGATTGTGGATCTCTGCGAAGGCTCGTCAGCGCCCGGCGCCGGCGCCGCGGAGCCGTACCTCTATCACGACCTCACGCCGCGCGTCCTCGCCACACCGCGCCACTTCGCCTACATGAAAATCGCCGAGGGCTGCGACCACCCCTGCACCTTCTGCGTGATCCCGCAATACCGCGGCGCGTTTCGCAGCCGCCGCTTCGAATCCGTCGTCACGGAGGCGACCCGCCTCTTCCGGCAGGGCATCCGCGAGATCAATCTGATCGGCCAGGACACCACCTGCTATGGCGAAGACCTCGGCCTGAAGGACGGCCTCGCCCACCTGCTCGCGCGCCTCGCCCAAATCGAAACGCCGCACGAGAAGTGGGTCCGCTTCCTCTATGCGTACCCCAACAAGGTCACGCAGCGGCTGCTCGATACCATCGCGGAGCACCCCTCCCTGGTCAAATACATCGACATGCCGCTGCAGCACGCGAGCGCGGCCGTTCTGAAGCGCATGAAGCGCGGCGCTTCGGGTGAGATCTTCCTGAAGCTGATCGAGCGCATCCGCCGCACGATTCCCGGAGTCGCCATCCGCACCAGCATGATCGTCGGCTTCCCCGGCGAAACGGCCGCGGATTTCGACGAGCTCTGCCAATTTGTCGAAGCCGCCCGCTTCGATAACCTCGGCGTGTTCACCTATTCCGACGAGGACACCAGCGCCAGCTTCCACCTGGACGGCAAGGTGGACGGCCGCACCATCCACAACCGCAAGCGCCGCCTGATGGCGATCCAGCGCCGCATCGCGCGCCGGCGCAACCGCGCGCTGGTGGGCTCTGAATTACCGGTGCTGGTCGAGGGCCCTTCGCGCGAGACCGACCTGCTTTGGGAAGGCCGCCTTCCGACCCAGGCGCCCGAAATCGACGGCGTCGTCCTGATCAACGATTTCGAAGGCGCCGCACCGCGGCAGGGCGAAATCCGCCGCCTGCGCGTCACCGAAGCGCACGATTACGATCTCGTCGGCACCTTGCTGCCGGGAACGGAAGAAGCGCCCCGCTTTGAGCCCGCGCCGCTCATTCAGATCGCCATATGAAGTGCCCGGTCTGCAAAAAAGTCGAGGTCCAGCCCGGCGATGCCGAATTCCCCTTCTGCAGCGAGCGCTGCCGCCTCATCGATCTGGGCAACTGGGCGTCGGAGAAGTACGTGATCTCGACCCCGGCCACGCCCCCGCCTCCGGAAGAAGAGGAATAACCGCACCTCCGCGCCCTCCAACCGCCAGTCCCCAACCCGCCTTTTTGCGGCTATCCTGAAATCGGAGGTACCCCATGTACCCGCTGAAGAAGGGCAAGGTCGCTCAGCAGGCCCACGTCGGCATCCCGGAAGGAACCTACGAGGAGGAGCACGGCCGCAAGGGTTTCTACGGCAAGAGCGCTCACCTGTATCACGCCCATCCACCCACGGGATGGATTCGCTTCGAAGGCAAGCTGCGGCCGCACCTGTTCGACCTGAACCAGCTCTCCCCCACGGACTGCCGCGACCCCGAAGGCATGCCCGTCGCATTCCTGGGCAATGATGACATCCGCCTCTACGTCTCCCGCCGCTCCCAGCCGATGCCCTTCTACTACCGCAACGCCGATGGCGACGAATTGCTGTTCGTCCACCGCGGCCAGGGCGTCATCGAGACGGATTTCGGGCCGCTGCGCTTCGAGCGCGGCGATTATCTCGTGATCCCGCGCGCCGTCACGTACCGCATCATGCCGGAGTCTCAGGACAACTTTTTCCTGATTGTGCAATCCCGCACCGAATTCGAGCAGCCGGATAAGGGACTCATCGGCCAGCATGCGCTCTACGATCCTGGCGTGATCACGACGCCCGAGCCCGCGCCGTATCTCGACGACCACCGGGAATGGGAGGTGCGGATCAAGGTCGAAGATGAGATTTCGAAGGTGGTTTATCCGTTCAATCCGATCGATGTGGTCGGGTGGAAGGGCGACCTGACCGTGTGGAAGATCAACATGCGGGATATCCGGCCGATCATGAGCCACCGCGCGCACCTGCCGCCGAGCGCCCACACTACGTTCATGACGGGCGGCGCGGTGGTGTGCAGTTTCCTGCCGCGGCCGCTCGAACAGGACCCGGCGGCGCTGCGCGTCCCCTTCTTCCACCGCAACACCGACTACGACGAGTTCATCTTCTACCACGACGGCGATTTCTTCAGCAAGGACAACATCAAGGCTGGGTACGCCACGCTGCATCCGCGCGGCATCCACCACGGCCCGCATCCGAAGGCGCTGGCCAACCAGGCGAAGAAGACCCAGACCGACGAGTACGCCGTGATGCTCGATGGATTGAACCCCATCCACGTTCTGCCCGCGGGCGAGCAGGTGGAGTGGAAGGAATACTGGTCGAGCTGGATGGAGAAAAAAGAGGGATAGCCGCGGCCCAATTCCGGTTATACTGGGCCATGCCCAATCCCGTCGTTCACTTTGAGATTGGTTGCCGCGACCGCGCCAAAACCGCCGGTTTCTATTCCGCCCTCTTCGATTGGTCGATCGAGGAACAGGGGCCCGCTCACAACATTTCAACCGGGGGCGCGATTGCCGGCCACATCACCGCGCTCGGTCACGAGCCGCAGCATTACACGATGTTTTACGTGGAGGTCGATGACGTGGCGGCCAGCCTGCGGAAGGCCGAGTCGCTCGGGGCAAAGACCGTGGTGCCGCCCGTCACCCTCCCCGGCGCCGGGATGTTCGCGTGGTTCGCGGACCCGGATGGGAATACGATCGGGCTGCTGAAGCGGAAGGCCTGACGCACCGGCCACGCCGGCCCTCTACTTCTTGGAATGCTGCCACTCCGCGGGCGAGCCTTCGCCGGGGAACGGCCAGCTCGTGTGATTCAGCAGGATTTCCTTCTCGCGCTGCGCTTTGGGCACCGTGTTAACGCGCAGGTTCTCGAAGAAATGCACGCCGGTCTTGCCGGCGGTGGCGAGATCCAGGTCGCCATCGCCATCCAAGTCGGCGGCGAGGATCTGGGTGCCGACGCCGGCCGTGCCGTTCACGGAAATCGGCACGCGCGACCATTCCTGGGTTGCACGATTGAGCTTGTAGTAATAGACGACCAGCGGATCGTAGGACCCGGGATCGCCGCCGTCATGGCCGCGGTAGCGCTTGCCGGTGATGAGCTCGGGCTCGCCGTCGCCATCGAGATCCGCCATCGCCAGGGCATGGGATTGGGAGAAGGACTGGTCGATGACGTGTCGCTGCCACTCGTGGTTCGGCTTCTGCTCGAGCCAGTAAAGGCCGTAATTGTGGCCCTGGCCGTAGATCAGGTCCATGCGGCCGTCGCGGTTGACGTCGTAGCCGATGATGGGGAAACCGGCGTCGCCGAGGTTCCATTCGCCGTGCCACTCCCAGCGGTCGTGGCCGCCGTCGAGATTGCGGAACCAGCCGTGGACCGAGAGCAGATCGGGCTTGCCGTCGCCATCGATATCGGCGATGCCGACGCCGTGGCCGTCCTCGGCGGAGCCGCCCACGTGGTGGACGGCCGGCTCGGCACCGGCGAAATCGACCCAGAACATGCCGGCGTGGCCGTAATGGGCGAGGGCGAGATCGGGCTTGCCATCGCCATTGAGGTCGGCCATCCAGCCGCCTTCGGTCTCGATCGTGTGGGCGATGAGGTGGCGCTGCCAGAGCACGTCCGGCTTCTTCGGATTCTCGTACCACCAGAGCCCGTCGGTCATCCAGCCGACGGTGACGATATCGGGCGCGCCATCGTGGTTAACATCGACGGCCCATTCCCCGCAGTCGGAGACGAATTCGCCGACGATGTCGACGGTCCGCCATTGGTGGCGCTTCCACTCGCCGCCCTGCGAACCTGGATTCTCGTACCAGTAAGCGCCGCTCACGAGATCGGGGCGGCCATCGCCGTTCATATCGAGGAG